>ERZ835109.24-NODE-24-length-173592-cov-12.480462_pt1 | contig 173592 bp, 134 predicted proteins | sample MGYA00519946_ERZ835109 | MGnify/ENA primary metagenome ERZ835109 (study PRJEB31850, sample SAMEA3708771) | human gut metagenome | biome: human gut; feature: human-associated habitat; material: faeces | place: China | collected 2014 ...
GCGAAACATTTAGTTTCTTCGCGCAGCAACATAGCAGCCAGGTTACCGTGACCGAGACCTACTTTACGGTCGTCAGCAACTGAACCCGGGATACAGAATGACTGCAAACCGATACCGATTGCTTCAGCAGCTTCAGCAGCGTTTTTGCAACCTTTCTTCAATGCGATAGCACAACCTACTACGTATGCCCATTTTGCATTTTCGAAGCAGATAGGCTGAGTTTCTTCACAAGTTTTATAAGGATCAAGACCATACTGTTCGCAGATAGCGTTAGCTTCTTCGATGTCTTTGATACCGTTTTCGTTCAAAGCAGCAAGAATCTGTTTGATACGACGGTCCTGGCTTTCAAATTTTACTTCTCTAATCATAATGTTCTTTCCTCCTTATATTATTCGTGACGTGGGTCAATATGTTTAACTGCACCTTGTTCTGCTGTGAAGCGTCCGTAAGTACCTGTTACTTTCTTCAAAGCTTCGTTTGCGTCAGTGCCTTTCTTGATCTCATCCATGAACTTGCCCAGGTGAACGAATTCGTATCCGCAGATTTCGTCGTTCTTGTCAAGAGCGATAGTTTTGATATAGCCTTCAGCCATTTCCAGGTAACGAGGACCTTTTGCCAAAGTACCGTACAGAGTACCTACCTGGCTGCGCAGACCTTTACCCAAGTCTTCCAGACCTGCACCGATCATCAGACCGCCTTCAGAGAAAGCTGACTGAGTACGTCCGTATACAATCTGCAAGAACAGTTCACGCATAGCTGTATTGATAGCGTCGCACACCAAGTCAGTGTTCAATGCTTCCAAGATGGTTTTTCCCGGCAGGATTTCAGATGCCATAGCAGCTGAGTGAGTCATACCAGAGCAACCGATAGTTTCAACCAATGCTTCCTGGATAACACCTTCCTTAACGTTCAGAGTCAGTTTACAAGCACCCTGCTGAGGAGCACACCAACCAATACCGTGAGTCAAACCTGAAATGTCTTTGATTTCTTTTGATTTAACCCATTTTCCTTCTTCAGGAATTGGAGCTGGACCGTGGTTAGGTCCTTTTTTTACAACACACATGTGTTCAACTTCGTGTGAATAAGTCATATTCTTTACGTTTTATTGGTAATAAAAAATAAGTATTTCGTAAACCACGAATTAGGGAATTTCTTCCGTAATCCAAACGCAAAGTTAGTTGTTTTATTTAGTTATGCAACGAACCCGACCAAACTTTTTCTTACATTTTAATGATATTTTTTTTCAAATCTGTTGTTTTGTAACCTCTGCATGACAAAATGTTTTTTGTTTATAAAAGAAACCGTTATCTTTGTGGTACAATTTATTTATCAACCGAATACCTGTTGTTGGGTAGCAATTTTTTAGTATGACGATGGACGAAAAACGGATAGTTGTAGCCGATGAGGCGCTTCGCCAGGGTGCGGAAGCCGGAATGGATGAATTTCTGAAGGTCTTTACCGATAAATACATGGAAGTAACCGGAGGAGTGATCAATGCTGATACCATGCCGTTGCTGAACGGTTACCAGCATACGCTGATGGGATATCATATTTTCAGGGAGGAAGTCCTGGAGGGAGGATTTGTGCAGCTGATCCAGAACGGATACGGTCCTTATATTTTTGAGAATCCGTTTGCCAAGGCAATGCGTCTGTTTGGTGCGAAGGAGTTTTCGAAGCTGATTTACGAGGCCCGGAAAATCTACGATGCCCATAAGGCCGATCTGGAAAAGGAGTGTTCGGAGGAAGAGTTTATGGCAATGTATGAGCAGTATGAGGCTTTCGATGACCTGGAGGAGGCTTATATGGATATGGAGGAAATGGTTACGGCACAGGTGGCTGAGTATGTGGATGAGCATTTGGAGTTGTTTGCAGAGATAGAAAAGTAAAATTATAAGAAAAAATGTTTTTTTACATGCAGTATTTGACTCTTTTTTGCATTTTATCCTTAAAATAAAATATATATAAAAGAAGTAAAGTACATGAAAAGAATTAAGTTGGCAGTGTGTGCTGCGGCACTGATGGCAATGATGGGATTCTCCTCTTGCCTGAACGGGGATGTAAACACAACTCAGCAGTTGTCTCTTATTTTGAAGGCTGAAACAGATTACCTGGGTATTGAAACGTATTTTGTAGATGCATACGGTATTAAGTATAAACCGGTTTCAACTACGCTGATCAACAAGGAAAGTGATTTTGCGGTGGTTCCTATGCAGTTTGATACCAGTACATTCAATGCACAGACCAGTTCTTATGACATTACATTGCTGGGCGAACCGTCTTTCCTGAAGGGATTGAGAATTAACGGTGAGGCAAGTACTGTTCCAGATCCTCAGACATTAACTGCTGCGCTGAATCTGGTGGACGACGGTTATACGAGAGGTACTGTATGGGGTAAGAACGAATACTTGATTTTACCGATCATCTTCCCGATCAACAAGGATGTGGATCTGAGCGACCAGACTGAATTGAAGAATGAGCTGAGCAAGCATCATTTTAACATTACGTTTGATCCTGAAAAAATGCTGTCGGAAGATGGTGATTCTCTGAAACTGAAACTGACTTATACCGTAGACGGTGTGGACGATGCAGAAGAATATGCTAAGACATATACACAGACTGTAGCCGATACACGTTATTCTTATATGTATGCTTCTCTGAATCCGGTATATGGCATACTTGATGAAGACCAGCAGAAGAAGGTTAAGTGGATCAGAATGGAGTTTGAAGATTCCAAGAATGACAAGCCGACTGTGAAACCTGAAGAAAAGAATATCGTAGCCAGATCTTATCAGTTGTATCAGGAACAGTAAGATATTGTTTTTTAAGGCTGAAATGCCGTGCAGACCGGATAAGGGAATGTGAAAACGTTCTTTTATCCGGTTTGTCGTTTATTGAGGGATAATATATAATAGGTATTGTTCTTTTTTTGTACATTTGCATTCTGTCTGATTGTATAACCAATTAAAAATTGAATAACATTGAATTACAAAGATTTGTTTCAGCAGGTGGTTGCCTTGCTTTCGGCTCCGGGTAAGGCGTGGGATGAAATTGCCGAACGCGGAAGATTCAAGGAGGTGGCACCTGCATTTGTTTATCCGCTGATCGGTTTGTGCGGGCTGTCTACTTTTATCGGGGCATTTGTGGGAAAAGGGATGAATGCCGATGTCTTTCAGGTAGCGCTTACACAGTGTTGTGCGGTTGCAGTGGCATTGTTCGGAGGCTTTTTCCTGGCTGCCTATCTGATGGGACGTCTGCATATGCGCTGGCTGAGACAGCGTGTCGATCCGGATGTGATGCTGACTTTTGTGGGCTATTCGATGGTGGTGACGCTGGTCCTGGATATTGTCAGCGGACTGTTGTCGATTGCGCTGCTGCACTGGATACTTCAGATCTATACGTTTGTGGTAGTATATGAAGGAGGACGACGGCTGCTCAAAGTGAGTGAGGATAAGCAAACGGTATGGACGGTGTTGGCTACGCTGACGATTTTGGTCTGTCCGGCCGTCATTGAGTTTTTGTTTAACAGATTATCCGTGATTTTGAACTGATGAAAACAAGTAATAACCAGATTAACATCAAGAACAAGCGGGCTTCGTTCGACTATGAGTTTATCGATACCTATACGGCCGGAATCGTGCTGACGGGTACTGAGATCAAGTCCATACGTTTGGGTAAAGCCAGCTTGGTCGATACGTTCTGCTATTTTGCCAAAGGGGAACTTTGGGTGAAAAACATGCATATTGCAGAGTATTTCTATGGTTCGTACAATAATCACCTGGCCCGTAGAGACCGGAAGTTGTTGCTGAACAAGAAGGAATTGCGTAAGCTGGAACGGGGAATCCGGGAAACGGGATTCACGATCGTTCCGACCCGTCTGTTCATTAATGAGAAGGGACTGGCAAAGGTGGTGATTGCACTGGCAAAAGGTAAGAAGCAGTACGATAAACGGGAGGCGCTGAAGGAAAAGGACGACAAGCGCATGATGGACCGTATGTTCAAGCGCTAGAGAGGCGTTGGAGTCTGCGTGCCGGACGGGAGGTCCGGAAGCAGGAGATTGAGAGAGTTTGGAAATTTTAGTGCGTGATAGAGAAAGCGTGTTTTTTATGCTACAAGAACTGATACAAAAACGTATCCTGGTGCTCGACGGAGCAATGGGAACGATGATACAACAATATAATCTGTCGGAAGAGGATTTCCGGGGAGAGCGTTTCAAGGAGATTCCCGGACAGATGAGAGGTAACAATGATATGCTTTGTCTGACGCGTCCGGACGTGGTGGAGGAAATTCACCGCAAATATCTGGAGGCGGGGGCTGATATCATAGAAACGAATACCTTCAATGCCACTTCGGTATCGATGGCCGATTATCACATGCAGCCGTATTGCCGGGAAATTAATCTGGCGGCCGCACGTATGGCAAGGAGGATTGCTGATGAATATACGGCGATGAATCCTGAGAAGCCGCGCTTTGTGGCCGGAGCGGTAGGTCCTACCAACAAGACTTGTTCCATGAGTCCGGATGTGAATAATCCTGCGTTCCGGGCACTGACGTTTGATGAACTGGAGGAGGCTTATTCCGAACAGATGGAGGCTTTGCTGGAAGGTGGTGTGGATACTCTTCTGATTGAGACCATTTTTGATACGCTGAATGCCAAAGCGGCCATATGTGCGGCCGAAAAGTCCATGGAGAAAATGGGCAGAAAGGTGCCTTTGATGCTTTCGGTAACGGTTTCGGATGTGGCCGGACGTACGTTGTCGGGACAGACCCTGGAGGCTTTCCTGGCGTCGGTACAGCATGCGGATATTTTCTCTGTAGGCTTGAACTGTTCTTTTGGTGCCAAACAGTTGAAACCCTTCCTGGAACAGCTGGCCCGCCGTGCGCCTTATTACATCAGTGCGTATCCGAATGCCGGATTGCCGAACAGCATGGGACTGTATGACCAGTCGCCGGAAGAGATGGCTGCCGAGGTTAAGGAATATATTGACGAAGGGCTGGTAAATATCATCGGCGGATGCTGTGGTACGACCGAAGCTTATATTGCACGCTATCAGGAACTGATAAAGGGGGCACGTCCGCATTGTCCGGCTGCTCCTTCCGAAAACCTGTGGTTGTCGGGACTGGAACTGATGGAGTTTACTCCGGAAATTAATTTTGTAAATGTGGGTGAGCGTTGTAATGTGGCCGGTTCCCGTAAGTTCCTGCGTCTGATCAACGAAAAGAAATACGAAGAGGCGCTGACCATCGCACGCCAGCAGGTAGAAGACGGGGCACTGGTCATCGACGTGAATATGGATGACGGATTGCTGGATGCGGTACAGGAAATGACGGTTTTCCTGAACCTGATCGCTTCCGAGCCGGATATAGCCCGTGTACCGGTGATGATCGACTCTTCGAAGTGGGAGGTCATTGAAGCGGGACTGAAGTGCGTACAGGGAAAATGCATTGTCAACTCCATTTCTTTGAAAGAAGGGGAGGAGCTCTTTGTGGAGCATGCCCGGAAGGTAAAGCGTTACGGAGCGGCTGTCATTGTCATGGCTTTTGATGAGCGGGGACAGGCAGATACGTATGAGCGGAAGATCGAGATTTGCTCACGTGCCTATCGGATTCTGACGGAAAAGGTCGGTTTCCGTCCGCAGGACATCATTTTCGACCCGAATGTGCTGGCGGTGGCTACCGGAATAGAGGAGCATAATAACTATGCCGTCGATTTTATCAAGGCTACCGGATGGATTCGCCGGAATTTGCCGGGTGCTCATGTAAGCGGAGGGGTAAGCAACCTTTCTTTCTCTTTCCGTGGAAATAATTATATCCGTGAGGCAATGCATGCGGTTTTCCTTTATCATGCCATCCGTGAAGGTATGGATATGGGCATCGTCAATCCGGCTGCTTCGGTATTGTATACCGATATTCCTGCAGATGTGCTCGAGCGGATTGAGGATGTGGTATTGAACCGTCGTAGTGATGCGGCCGAACGCCTGATTGAGGTGGCTGAGCAGTTGAAAGCTGACAAGGAGTCGAAGGGAGCCGGAGTTGCTGCCACTTCGCATTTGTCGTGGCGTGAAGGTACTACGGTAGAGGAACGTCTGCAGTATGCATTGGTTAAAGGACTGGGAGATTATCTGGACGAGGACTTGCATGAGGCACTGGAGCGTTATCCGAATGCCGTGAGCATTATCGAAGGTCCTTTGATGGCAGGCATGAATCATGTCGGCGACTTGTTTGGAGCGGGTAAGATGTTCCTGCCGCAGGTGGTAAAGACTGCACGTACCATGAAAAAGGCCGTAGCGGTGCTGCAGCCTTATATTGAAGCCGAGAAGGAAGAAGGAAAGGCTTCTGCCGGAAAAGTCCTCCTGGCTACGGTGAAGGGAGATGTACATGATATCGGTAAAAACATTGTCGGGGTAGTGATGGCCTGCAACGGTTATGAGATTATCGATTTGGGTGTCATGGTACCTGCCGACCGTATCGTGGAGACGGCTATTCGGGAGAAGGTGGATATCGTGGGACTCAGTGGACTGATTACGCCTTCCCTGGAAGAGATGGTGCATGTGGTGACGGAAATGGAACGGGCCGGGCTGGATATTCCGGTACTGATTGGAGGTGCTACTACATCGAAACTGCATACGGCTTTGAAGATTGCTCCCGTATACCACGCTCCGGTGGTGTATATGAAGGATGCGTCACAGAATGCCCATGTAGCTGCCCGTCTGATGAATCCGGATTTGCGTGCGGTTTTTGCGGATGAACTGGACCGGGAGTACCACGAACTGAGAGAGAAGAATGCGGTACGTAAGGTACAGACGGTTTCCATGGAAGAGGCGCGCAAGAATCGTCTGAACTTGTGGGATTGAGAAGAATCGTCTGAAGAATTTTAGATAGACTTATATATGACAGAGGCTGTCTCCGGTGACGGGGACAGCCTCTGTGGGTTTATTCAAAGTCGCTTTGCTGTCGTTCGACTTCTTTCAGTTTCAGCCGGTTGATTTCCTGCATTAAGGATTCGATTCGCTTCTTCTGGTCGGCAGAGGTTTCTTCAAACCGGACCGGTGTGGATACTTTTCCGATTTGTTCCAGTTCCTTGGGATGAGCTATCAGAGGATGGTCGGCTTTTCGTACCGGAAGCACGAGTTCGCCTGAAACCGGAGTGTGTTTTCCCTGCCAGATGAGGGAGGCGCGTACCTTGATTTCCCCCGTCTGGGCCGTTGCGCGTACCAGTACCGGAGCTGTACCCCATTCCGTACGCCGCGGATTGGTGAAGGTGGTCTTGTCGGCTACCAGTGTGCCGGGGCCTTCTATCTCAAACTGGATATGGTAGTTGTTCAACCGTTTGATATTGCCGTTTTCATCGGCAACGGCCGCGATTACCGTGACAAGGTCTGAGCCGTCTGCGGTCATGGTCACATTTTCGTTGTCTGCCCAGAGAATCAGTTTCGACGGCCTTCTTGCCGGCATGACCTTATGCGTAGCCACTACCTTTCCGTCTATGATACCTTCTGCCAAAAGATATGAATCTTCGTGTTTGTTTCCTCTGGCAAGTTTTTTGTCATACATCACATCCCACACATTTTCAAAAACAATGACGGGCGAAGGCATTCCTTTTTCTGCTTTGTCCTTGCGGTAGGTCAGTGGCTTTCCGTCTTTACAGAAGGTCAGTCTGACTTCATCGCAATTGCTGTACACGGTCACATCCTTTGGAGAGAAAGGCGTCATGGCATGTGCAATATATACCATCGGTCCGCTATCTGCCATCAGGTGCTGATTTTCCTTGGCCGGACGCTGTGCACAGAACATATAATATGACAGCTTGGGCTGACGGAAGGCATCCATGATTCCTCCGTAGAACGGGTCGGGATGGTATCCTCTCTGATGGTCAAAGGAATGCCAGAGACAACCGCCCATGTGTTGTCTGGAAGTCCGGTAGAGGGCATCGTAGCAGGTATATGTATAGTCGGTCTTGGCATAGCCTCCGGCTTGTACCAGCATGGGGACTTCTCCCCAGGCACGGCTGACACGGCTGGGGGAGTTGTGTGAGTTCCAGTCGTCTACGTTGTCTCCCCACTCCCGGGTAAAGTATGCTACGTCGGGAGATAGGTCTTTTGTGTTGAATGCTCCTCCGCCTCCATTAAGAGGGTGAGTGAATTGTACAGGGAAATATTCGTGCCCTTTGGCCGTCGCATCGCATCCGGCATAACAGTACGGATAGGGGTATTCCTCTTGGAGGATATCTACTACATTCTTGGCAAAGTCTTCCGGATACCAGGTCTCATTTAAGATGGGTTCCCACAGCCATACCGAAGGATGATTTCTGTCTCTTCTCACCATGTTGCGGATATCGCTGTATACACGTTGTGCAAATATCGGTTCGTTGTTCCAGAACTGCCATCCCGGCGTGTTGACAATGACAAACAGTCCCAGTTCGTCGCAGGCATCCATGAAGGCAGGATCTTGCGGATAGTGTGCATTCCGTATGATTCTCAGACCGGCATCTCTCAGTTTTTTGGCATCTCTCCAGTGCAGGCTGTTGGAAAGTGCATTTCCGACAGTGGCAAAGTCCTGATGGCGGTTGGCACCTATCAGTGGTTCCGGATAAGGCTTTCCGTTCAACCAGAAGCCGTCTTTTCCTTTGAATTCAATGCTTCGGATGCCTACCCGCTGGCGGTAGCCGTCGACCGTCTGTCCGTCCTTGTCTTTGATCAGTACGTGCAACTGGTACAGATACGGATTGTCCGGTTCCCAAAGCACCGGTCGGAGTACGGATAATGAAGAAGTGGTGGATGAGGCTTTCCCGTTCCGAACAGAAAGGGACTTGTCGCAACTCGCTACCAGTTGTCTGTCTTTGTCGTACAGTTCGTAAACGACTTTTCCGGAGAAACTTTTTCCGGAGGTGTTTCTGACCTGGAGATGAAGGTTCAGCTCGGCCTTGCTTTCCGAAATTTCTCCGAAAGACAGGAAGAGGCCTCCTCCTGCCTTCTGGTCCTCATAGTTGGGGTCGGTAATGAATACATGATTGTGTGCAATCAGCCAGCAGTCTCTGTATATTCCGCCAAAGTAAGCAAAGTCCAGCATGTCCTGAGGCTTTCCGGGAGGATAACTCGGGTCGTCGCTGTTGTCGGCCCATACGGCAATTACATTGTCTTTTCCGTAATTGAGATAAGGAGTGATGTCTGCAATGACCGGAAGGAAACCTCCGAAATGTTCTTTCACCAGCTTTCCGTTAATCCATACCTTTGACTTTCCCATGATTGCTTCGAAATGGAGAAACAGCTGCTTGTTTTCCCAGTTTTCTTCAGGAATGAAATGTTTCCGGTACCACACTTCGCCCTGGTAGTTGATGCATCCGCTGGCTTCGGTCGGGAGTATCTCTGTGCCGTCGGGCAGAGAGACAAGGGTCCAGCTGCTGTCTTCGTATCCGGGCGCTTCTGCTCCTTCGGCACTTCCCTTATGGAAACGCCAGGCCGGATTCATGCTGTAAACAGTTCTTCCCGTGTTTTCCAACTGAAAAAATCCGGCAGTAGAGTATTCCGGCTGATGTGTAGTTGCCGCATGCATTCCACTTACCATGTAAACAAACAGGCAGCATAAGAAGATTTTGATTTCGAATAACGTTTTTCTTTTCATGAACAGGTTAATGATATTAGGTTTAGGTATTAGTAATATGCTTTATTTCCCGTACCGCTCATCGGGGAACGGCAGGAGTTGTCCGGTGGATTTCAATGAGGGGCGCTGTGCGTTTCTCTCCCTCAGGTAATTGGACAATTCCCGGGACAGGCTTTTTACCTTTTCCGGCATTTTTTGAGACAGGTCTGTCTGTTCGGAAATGTCATTTTTTACGTCGTACAATCTGACCTGTCCGTTTTCCCAGTGATAAATAAGGTGGTAGTCTCCTTTCAGGATAGAGGAGTAAGCCCCATAACCTTCCGCTATGTCCTGCGTCTCTCCCCATAAGTTAGGAAAATGCCATACCACGGACTTTTCCGGAGAAATGTGCTGAGGAGTTCTCAGGCATTCCACGAAACTTTTTCCGTCGATGGTCTGAAGAGTTGGGTAATCTTTTATTCCGGCCATTTCAATAATGGTCGGGAAGAAGTCTTCGATGATGACCTTTTCGCTGCAACTGCTTCCCGGTTGGGTTACGCCGGGCCAATATACCATCATCGGCTCTCTGACTCCGCCCATGAAAGCCGACCCTTTACCGCCTCTGGCCGGATAATTGGGATCTCTGTTTGGAACTCCTTCCCGGCAGTAGTCCAATGCCAGTCCTCCATTGTCCGACATAAACAGGATAATGTTTCGGCAAGACGGGGAGTCGTCTGAAGGTAATCCAGAATATCTCCCAGGCTTTTGTCCATACCTTCTACCAGCGCGGCGTATTTGGCTTCCTTTTCACCCAAAGCAGCCTGTAGCTGAGCATCGTATTTCCCTCTGTAATTGTCGCTGAAACGTTTGTCATCTTCAATAGGGGTATGTACTGCATAATGTGACATATATAAGTAGAAAGGTGCCTGGTCTGCCACAGCCTTTTTCATTTCCTTAATGGCTTCCTGGGTCAGGGCTTAGGTCAGGAAAATATCTTGTCCGTGATATTTTTCGAGTCCGCCGACTGCAAATCTTGAGCCTTCTCCGAAGTTGCGGGTTCCCAGATAGCTTCCGGGAGCCCCATTGGCGCCTCCTGCGATGTTTACATCAAAACCCATGTTCGACGGATTGGCTCCGGGGGTGGTCCGGGCTCCGAAATGCGCTTTTCCGCAGTGGATGGTCCAGTAGCCGTTGTCTTTCAGAATCTGAGGAAGGGGAGTAATGGCCGTTGAGTGAGGTATCTGGCCCCGTGTACTTTCGGGCTGTATTCCATTGTAGTTCCATTCCGGCAGCAGCAGGGATTCACTGGGAGCATCGGTTTTCTGGTCGAGTTCCAGTGTCCAGTTGGTAACCCTGTGACGCGATGCGTTCATGCCCGACATCAGACTGCATCGCGTAGGAGAGGATATGGCACAGGAATAGGCTTGGGTATATTTCACGCCGAACTTGGCCAGTCTTTCCATGTTGGGAGTGTGATACCGGTGGTTCAGTGCCGATACCTCATCCCCGTTGAAGGGTACGGAAGTATCCTGCCATCCCATGTCGTCTACCAGGAACATGATGATGTTGGGTCTTGTCGTCTGAGCCGTAGTAAGGGTTGCAGTCATCATACTGCAGGAAATAAAAGAAAAAAATGTCTTTTTCATGATATTGATGGTTTATAAAAGGTCTGTGACCGGTGTTCGGGTCCGGCATGCGATTGCCTGTAGCCGAGACGGTTGCCTCTCTATCTGCAAGATGCCGGACAATCCGGTCGGTTGGGTATTAAGGGTGGTTATTTTCCGCTCTGGTCAGGGTTCTTGGCTTTGTAGAAATTAATTCTTTCGGTCCATGGCTTGTTTTCAAGCGGGAATACCTTGTGGGTATTGGCCCATTCAATCCATTTGGTCTCAAGTTCTTCTACCTTTTCCGGATATTGGTGGGAGAGATCGCAGGTCTCAAACGGATCGGTTTCCAGGTTAATTAATTCCCACGGTGTGTTCCGGCTGGCTCTGACCAGTTTCCATGAGCCGTCGATAATGGCACACGAACTTTGGTGCTCGAAATACAGGGTACGCTTTTCCAGCGGTTTGCCTTCGGAGGCCGGTATAAGATTTCTTCCCTCCAGATTGGCGTGGGCAAAATGTGCCGGATATCCGGTCTTGCCGATGGCCATACAGGTAGGCAATATGTCGATGAGGTGTGCAGGCTGATGGCATATCTTTCCTTTCATCGGCTGTTTTTTTCCACTGCCATAGGTAAGTATGAACGGGGTGCTCGTTCCGCCTTGATAGACCCACTGCTTGTAGCTGCGATAGGGAGTATTGGATAAATCCGACATCAGCTGTCCGATGTATCCGCCTTCTTCTGTCGCTCCGTTGTCGCTCAGGAAGATAAATACGGTATTTTCGTAGATACCCTTTGCCTTGACGGCATCCATGATTTTTCCGACGCCTTCATCCATTATTTCAATCATGGCAGCATAAGTGGCCATGTCATTGATCCATTTCTCCTGCTGTTCTTTGGTCAGTTCTTCCCAGGCTGGCCGTTTGCCTCCAAATTCCCTGTCGAATATGGGCAATTCCATCCCTGCAGGTACGATGCCCAGCTGCTGCTGTTTTTCAAATCGTTTTTTACGCAGCACATCATATCCTGCCTTATACCTTTCGATGCATTTGTCCACGTATTTTTGAGGGGCCTGTAAGGGCAGGTGAGGGGCGTAGTGCGCCACATAAAGAAACATCGGCTTACGGCTGTCATGTTTTTCGATGAAGCTTACGGCTGAATCGGAGATAGCTTGGGTGTAATAATAATCGTCCGGAAGGTCTGTTATTTTTTCCAGGTTATTATATAAGGGTGACGGCTTGTAGTAACTGCCTCCGCCGTGAAGGCAGCCGTAATATTTGTCGAAACCTCTCTGTACGGGATAGCTGCCGTTTGGAGCATCGTAGGCTCCTGTAGTGGTGACGTGCCATTTTCCGCTCATGTAGGTACTGTATCCTCCGGATTTCAGGACTTCGGCAATGGTCGGATATTCCTTGTCAATCTGTCCTCTGTACCCCGGGCGGTGTTCGTCTACTTCTGCCATCCATCCCATACCTGCTTCATGTGAGTACCTTCCGGTGAGCAGGGCTGCACGGCTGGGGCAACTTCGACCGGTGTTCTTGAATTGGCTGAACCGTACTCCGTCAGCAGCCAGCTGGTCAATGTGGGGGGTCTTTATTTCGCTGCCATAACAGCCGATGTCCGAAAATCCCATGTCGTCACACAGGATCAGTACGATATTGGGAGTCTTTTCTGACTGTGCCTGTGCGGCAGAAGCAGCCAACAGACTCATACAAGCTATTCCTTGATATAATAAGCGATTCATAAATATATTTTTTAACTGGGAATAAAGGTAGTGATTTTTTATGGATAATTCATTGCATAAGTTCTTATGCATTAATAATAAAGGCTAGTTTATGAAAATTTTTCAATAATTTCTGTTTTTTTGAAATCGCAGTCTCGGTCATGAATGGCAGGTGGGGGAATCAGGTCTTATGGCCATGCAACTGGGAAAAACGGGAAAGCCATGGTGTCTGGAGGCATCGTATTTGTGGCAGGAGGAGAAATAAAAACGGACGGATAGTCCTGTTTTAGTCGCTATAGTATGTGATAGAATCCGGATAGTCCGTTGTATGCGACAGCCTGGTTGTGTCTTAGTCAGTGAATAAGTACTTTTGTATAGAGGGAAAAAGAATATGTCTGGTATAGACAGGGAAAAGTAGGTGTACTTAATAAGTCAGACATTTTTTAACTAACTATATAAAGTATAAGCATTATTATGAAAAAGATTAATTTGGCAGTAATGCCGCTGGTTGTCATGGCAATGATTTTTTGCCTGGGATTCATTTCCTGTGAAAGTGACAATAATGAAGTGGAAGCTCCTTCTGCTTTGTTCAAGACTTGGTATCTGGGCGATGATACCTCTTTGACATTCAATCCGGATGGAACCGGACTGTGGACCACGGATGACAGTGATGACTATTCTTTGTCTGCATCTTTGTCTGGTCTGTCGCGTATTCACCGTTCTTCTCTTGCTGATTCACGAAACCGTTACAGCCGGGCTTCCCGGGCTCTCGTAAGCTATCCGTTTACCTATACTTACGACGCTTCCGATGGAGATCTGGTCATCAATCTGGGAGAAGAGGTGATGTCTTTCTCTGTAGTCAGCCTGACAGAAGACAGTCTGGTACTCGTTGATGAAGACGGAGAAAAAGTCAACTTTAAGTCGTCTAAGGGAGAAGATGGAGGAGACCTGCCTCCTGTAGGTGACAAGAGCCTGTTGGTTGGGAAATGGGGCTTTGCCGGTGTGGTATGGACAGAATATACCAACGACTCTGTGTATTTGTACGACCAGTTGGGAGAAAAAGGTGAGAAATACAAATACTCATACGCCAATGACATCGTGAACATTTGGGAAAATAATGAGTGGTGGCCTTCTTGGGAAATTGTTTCTTTGACAAAGGATGTATGTATCGAACGTTCTCTGACTGCTCCTTATGATTATTTCCCATCTTTCCGTATCCTGGACGAACCGGATACCGTGGGAGATGCGTCATTGCTTTATGGCAAGACCTGGAGTACCTTCGGAGAGGGTGAAGACATGATCAGACTGACTTTCAGTGCGGATGGAAAGATGACTTACGAGGAAGATGGATTTTCCGATGAATTCACTTACACTTATAACAATGCTACTCATGAGATGACATGGTCGGATGGATATGAGACAGAAGTGATGGAGGTAACCAAACTGACAGAAAAAGTGATTATCCTGAAGATAAAGGACAGCGAAGGCTATGTGGATGAGGTAATCGAATGCCGTGTCCTGTAAGAATAAGGGGAATATCTGACTGTCTATTTCTGAACAGTCGGTAAGAAACATCGGAAAGAGCCGGAAAAGTGGAAACTCAGTGCTTCCATTTTCCCGGCTCTTTTTATTTATCGGTCTGTTTTACTCAGACCGACTGGAGTATTATGAGTGGTTCTACATACTTCTTTTTGACATAATCCGTTGTCCGTATATCGCTATTACGATAAAGCAGACAAGTGGCAGGATAAAGGATACATTGACAGCCGGCATTCCGAGGATTACCTTACAGTCAATGATTGCTGCCTGAAGCGGGGGTAATACAGATCCTCCCAGAATGGCCATGATTAATCCCGCTGCCCCGAATTTTGCATCGTCTCCCAGTTTGTTCAAGGCAATTCCGTAGATAGTGGGGAACATCAGTGACATGCAGGCCGATATGCCTACCAGGCAGTACAACCCTCCGATTCCGTCAATGAAAATGACGCCACAGGTCAGCACACAGGCTCCTATTGCCAGCGTCTTCAGTAAGGTGCCCGGACGGAAATATCCCAGAATGAAGGTACAGATGAACCGGCTTGCGCAGAAAATAATCATAGCAATGATATTGTATTTCTGTGAAAGTACTTCGGCGTCTATCTCTGCCATACCCTGTGAGACAAACAGGCGGGTACCGTATTGAATGATAAAGGTCCAGCACATGATTTGTGCGCCGACATAAAAGAACTGTGCAATGACTCCTTCCCGGTAGTGAGGGATGGAAAAAATGCGCTTCAGCGTAGGGAGGAAATCGATATTGTGAGTCTGGTCGCCATTGTGTGGCATCTTGGTCATACGGATTACCAGCAGCATGACCAGGATAATCAGTCCGATCAGCAGGTAGGGAGTGATCAGTACCGAAAGGTCGGCATCGCGTACCTGTTCGAATTCGCTCTGGGTAAGCTGGCTTCGTGCTACCGTGCTCAGGGGATTAAGCCGGTTCTGAATGAAATGCATCGCCACGTACATACCCAGTAACGAACCAATCGGGTTGAATGCCTGTGCCAGGTTGAGCCGGCGGGTTGCAGTCTCTTCCGTACCCATTGACAGGATATACGGGTTACAGCTGGTTTCCAGAAATGACAGTCCGCAGGTCATCACGAAATAGGCCAGCAGAAAAGGATAATAACTTCCTGTAACCTTTGCAGGGAAAAAGAGCAGGGCGCCCAGTGCGTACAGCCCCAGTCCCATCAGTACTCCTGCTTTGTAAGTATATTTTCTGATAAATATGGCAGCCGGAAAGGCCATGGCGAAATATCCTCCGTAGAAGGCTACCTGTACCAAGGCTCCATCGGTTACACTCATGCGGAATATTTTGGAGAAAGCCTTTACCATGGGGTTGGTAATGTCATTGGCAAACCCCCACAGGGCAAAGCATGCAGTAATCAATATAAAGGGGATAAGGAAACTGCTACCGTCTTTACCGATAATCGAATCTTTTTTTTTCATATTCATGTGTTTATAGTATCAGAGTAGTGTACTCCTCAGGTATGGTTCATTTGCATTTTTATATTTCCGATGGCGGTGGCTTCTACAGGACCTGTTTCTACCTTGACTCCTGCAATCTCTTCCGTCAGCCTGTTCAGCAGCTGGTTCTGACTGCCTCCTCCCAGAATGTGCAAGGTGGTTACCGGATGAGGCAGCAGTCCGTTCAACTGCATAATACCTTTCCGGTATCGGTGGGCTAACGATTGTACGATGCATCTTACAAACTCTCCTTCCGAAGTGGGGAAAGGAAGGTGATGGGCGGTGCAGTATTCCGAGATGGCCACTTCCATGTTGGAGGGATTCTGGAACATCGGGTCGTCTACGTCGATTACCGTCGGGATATTGCTCGCAGCTGCCTGCTGCAGCAGATACCCATAATCCGTACAGATTCCTTTTTCTTTCCATAATGCCATCAGTTGCTGAAGAATCCACAGTCCGGTGATGTTCTGCAGGAAACAGATTTTGCCATCGGCTCCTCCTTCATTGGTAAAACCGGCCTGTCGCGCCTCTTCCGTCAGTATCGGGTCTTCCTGCAGGGTGCCCAGCAGCGACCAGGTGCCTGAACTTAAAAAGGCTTTTGTACTGTCGGTGTGTGCATCCTGGATGGCATAGACGGCACTGGCGGTATCGTGCGATGCAACTGCCATGACCTGTACCTCATAATCGATTCCGGTCTCCTTCATGATTTCCGGTTTCAGGGTTCCACGGGACGTTCCCGGCATGACGATTTCTCCGAACAGATGTTCCGGCAGTCCCAGTTCCCGGATCAGCTCAAAGTCCCAGTTCTTGGCCTTGGCATCCATCAGCTCGGAAGTAGAAGCAATGCTGTATTCGTTGTTGACTGTTCCCGTGAGGAAATAACTGAAAAGATCGGGCATGAACAGCAGTCTATCTGCTATGTCCAGCTGTGGATTGCCTTCTTTTTTCATGGCATATAGCTGGAACAGGGTATTGATGGGCATGATCTGAATGCCGGTACCGGCATAATGCTTCCGGATATCCAGTCGTGCGAAAACTTCTTCCGGCATTCCCTGTGTACGGCTGTCGCGGTAGCAGACCGGATTACCGATCAGGTTGCCCTGGCGGTCGATCAGTCCGAAGTCTACTCCCCAGGTATCAATACCGATGCTTTTTATCCGGTATCCCTTCTCAACGGCCATCCGGATTCCTGATTTCATTTCCTCGAACAGTGCCGGAAAATCCCAGTAAATGTGTTTTCCCATCCTGATCTGCCGGTTGGGAAAACGGTAAACGGTATCCAGTTCCAGTTTACCTTCGGAAAGGTAGCCGGCAATTACTCTGCCGCTACCTCCTCCAAAGTCTATCGCTAAATATGTCTCTGTCATTTCGCTTTCTTCCCTAGTATGTAAGTTTCCAGATCTTCAATCTCCGCCTTGCTCAGGGTCTGATACTCTCCGCCGGAAAGTACGATGATGCGGCATGCCATTTCGAAGAAAGTGGCTCTTTCAAAGACTTCGTCGAAATTTTTTCCGCACACTACTTGTCCATGCTTCTGGAGCAGTGCTGAGTTGTGGTTCTTCATGGCCTGAATGACATGGGATGCCAGTTCGGGTGAACCCGGACGGAAATAGGGGATTACCGGAATCTCACTGCCTACGTGGCAGGGAATTTCGGCCGTGACGTTGAAGTCTGCGGGAACCTGCTTCATGCAGGCCACGGCTGTTGCGTAACACGACTGGAAATGCAGTACCACGTTCACATCCGGTCTCTCCCGGAAGATTCCCAGATGGAAACCGCTTTCCATTGAAGGTCTGACTCCGTTCAGCACTTCTCCGGTCTCAATCTTGCAGACAGCCACTTTTTCTTTCGAAAGCGTAGGCACCCATGAGCCTGTGCCCGAAACGAGGGCGTTTTCTCCGATGCGCCAGGACAGATTGCCGCTGCTGCAGAGCGTAAGTCCGGCATCACCTACCCGGTGTGCCTGTGCAATAAACTGTTCGATATGTTCGTCTGTAATCATAATTGATTTTCAATAAGGTTTTACATTGGTGAAATCTCTCTTTACGGCATTATTTGTAGATAGGACCGTAGTTCTGGCAGGCCCGGTAGTCGGCTCCCTCTTTATCCATGCCGAAGGCGCTCCATGCGGCCGGACGGAAGATTTCGTTTTCATCCACATTGTGCATGCATACCGGGATACGCAGGATAGAGGCAAGGGTAATCAGGTCCTGACCGATGTGTCCGTAACTGATGGCTCCATGGTTGGCTCCCCAGTTGTTCATTACCGAATAGACATCCTTGAAGGCCGGTTTGTCGCACAGACGGGGCACAAACCAAGTGGTAGGCCAGGTGCGGTCGGTACGTTCGTCCAGCAGTTTGTGGATTTCCGGATCGATTTCTACCGTCCATCCTTCTGCAATCTGGAGTACGGGACCAAGTCCTTTGATCAGGTTCAACCGGCTCATGGTAACCGGCATTCCGCCTTTCGACAGGAAATTAGACGAGAAGCCGCCGCCTCTGAAATAATCCCGGTTGGCCGGATACCAGGTCGTAGCTTCCAGACATTTTTCCACTTCCTCAGGAGTAATTTCCCATGCCGGTTTCATGGTCGGATTACCGTTGGCATCGGTCTGCTGTCCGGTACCGTCCAGAGTGGTTGCTCCTGAGTTAATCAGATGAATGATACCGTGTTGTGCCAGACCGGTCAGTTCTTTTCCGGTAACCCGTTTCACAGCCTCCGGACTCCAGTAGGTACGTACATCCGAAAAGATCTGTGCCCGGTTGGTCAGCAGGTGGCCGAAGAGCATGGCTACTCCGTTGCAGGCATCGTTTTCCGTAGCTACCACATAGGCTTCACGGATACCGTTCCAGTCGAATGACGTGTTCAGCAAGGCCTCGGAGTAATCTCCGTTCGGGTAGAAGTCGGTCCACTGGCGCTGTCCCTGGAATCCTGCTGCAATGGCATTGTGGCCTAAGGCTTCTTCCTTGAATCCCAGTTCCTTCAGTTTCGGATTGCCCACCATCAGGTCGCGCATGATGATTGTCATTTTGACGATAAATTCCCAGTCGGCATCTTTTTCGGCACGTGTCTTTTTCTTTGCATCCGTATTGAAGTCGGTACCTTCATTTTTCTTGCAGTATTTTTCTGTCCATTCCATGGCTTTCCGGTATTCTTCCGGATCGTATATGCCTTCCGTCATTCTCCGTATGATTTCGGTCAGGTCAACCGACTCGTTGCGCATGCCCAGGTATTCCTGGAAGAAATCCGGATTGACGATAGAGCCGGCGATACCCATGGATACGCTACCCATTGACAGGTAGGATTTACCCCGCATGGTGGCAACAGCCTGGGCGGCTCTGGCAAATCGCAGCAGTTTTTCCGCTACATCGGCTGGAATGCTATTGTCATCGATATCTTGTACGTCGTGTCCGTAGATGCCGAATGCCGGCAGTCCTTTCTGGGCATGTCCTGCCAGTACGGCGGCCAGGTAGACGGCTCCGGGACGTTCGGTTCCGTTGAATCCCCAAACAGCCTTAGGATAATAAGGATTCATGTCCATTGTCTCTGCTCCGTAGCACCAGCAGGAGGTCACGGTAATGGTGGCTCCTACGCCTTCGCGTTCGAATTTTTCAGCACAGGCTGCACTTTCTGCCACACGTCCGATGGTAGAGTCGGCGATGACGCATTCTACCGGACTTCCGTCACCGTTTTTCAGATGGGTGGAAATCAGTTCGGCCACTGCTTTGGCCAGGTTCATGGTCTTTTCTTCGAGGCTTTCGCGAACACCGCCCTGGCGTCCGTCAATGGTGGGACGAATCCCGATCTTTGGGTATTTCATAATTAGATTGATTATAGGGTTAATATTACGTTTGTTTGCTTATGTAATTATTCTTCAACTGTGCTGCTCTGTGCTGATTTTGCCGCAAAAAAATATCAGACTGATTTCCGCAGATGAACCTCGGTGGGGAGGAAAACCTGTATGGGGCTTCCTTCTGTAATGAACCGGGCTGCCAGTGATCCCATCTGTTCCCAGTCGATACTCAGGGCCGTGATGCCTTCATCAATGACCTGATAGGCCGGGGTGTCGTTGTAGGCAATCAGTCCGAAGTCCTTTCCCGGCTTCAGTCCTTGCTGCCTGCTTTGCTTGATGATGTCCACCACGTCGGTCTGCCGGATGACAATATAGGCTACTCCTTTTTCTACGAGGCATTCGCTTTCGTCCTGTACTACCTCACAATGCATATGATAGTTGCGGCAATATTCCTGCAGGCTGTCGATGCTGCTGTAGGGATGCTTGGAGTCGTGAGGATAAAGGAAGACGATTTTCCGGTATCTTGCCAGTGAGTCATGGAGTTGTACCAGTGCCTGGTAAAAGGCCGTGTCAAAGTTCTGACAGATAAATGAATAGTTCTTTTTGTCGAATTTTCCGAAGTCGAGCAGGAGCAGGCGGGACGGATTGATTTTATTGAGCAGCGGAGAGAATTTCTCGTTGTCAAAATTCATCACTACGTAGTAGTTGTAGCGTCCTATGGCTTCATGAAGAATGGTATTGAAGATGTGTTCATTGTACTGATGAAACCAAAGGTCTACCTTATACTTGCGTCCCAGTTTGCGGATAAAACTGTTATATAACGTGTTCTTGAAAGGAGAATATTCGTCCAGAAGGAGGAATATCTTTTCCTGCCGGTTGGTCACATAATATCCCTTTCCCGGAGTGGAGTCAATCAGCTTTCTTTCCCGAAGGTCGGCAAAGGCTTTGAATACCGTATCGCGGGATACCTGGTAAGTAGCGCTCAACTGGTTGATGGATGGCAGGCTGGCATTGGCTTCGTATCTGCCCATCAGAATGTCCTGCTCGATCATGTCGGCCAGTTGCTTTACTTTGGTGGTATGTGAACCGAATGTTGTTTTCATTATTTATATAACTATGCTGAACCGTTCTGATGCAAAGAAAGGTTTTTTTTCTGGGGAATGCAAGTCTTCCCGAATTTTTTAAAACATTTTAAGCGTCGGGCAAACCGTGTGCCCTCACAGAAGACCGGCAGGGGCAGAAATGCCCATCTGGGGAGGGAAGGGACACGGAGGAGGGGAAAATAAAACCACCATGAAACGGCTCCTTGAGGGGCTTGTTTCATGGTGGTTGTCTGTCGGTGTTTATTCTTCAGCCAGACTGCCTGTCCGTGGCCAGTAAGGATTCTGATAGAGCCCTTCCGCCAGGTTCAGTTCTTCTACTCCGATCGGATACAGGTAATATGCTTTCATCCATGAGTATCCTTCGTAAAACTGGTTGTTGGTCTGGTACAGACTGAACGGCTGCTGGTATTTTCCGAGGTCTCGGGACGAGCAGTTGGACTCGGTTGAGCCGTTTGCCACAATGGGTTTCACGTTTGTGTTCTCATTGTTCTCGTAATTCCGGTAGGCAGCATCCCAGAGGTTGATTCCCTGAGGAATGTACTTCTTCGTAAAGAGTCTGTCCCAGGAACGCCATCTGATGAGGTCGTCCCAGCGCATTCCTTCGCCCATAAATTCGCAGCGGCGCTCGCGGCGGATGTTGTACAGGGTAGCATCTGCCATCTGGTCTCCCGACCATACTCCCAGGTCGTCGTACTTCGCTTCTTCCGCCATGTTTGTGTTCCGGATGGTCTTATCCAGGTCGGTATCCACACCTGCGCGTTCCCGCAGGGCCTTCCAGTACTTGATGGCATCACCGTCGAGGGAGCGGTTCTTCTCGTAGCACGCCTCGATGTAATTCAGGTAGGCTTCGGCAGCACGGAAGACAGGGCAGGCATTGGTACCCAGCAGTTCATCGCTCTTGAGCTGCGTATAGTCGTACGTATAGTGTTTCCGCTGGCGGTATCCGGTCAGGTCGCGGTTCTGCAGCTCTGCATTGGTAAGCTGCGGCAGTTTGAAAAGTACCACTTTCTGTTCGCTTTTTACCGCCGGACTGTTCTCGTCGCTTAGCTTCACGTCGCTTTCTCCCCAGACGAAGAGCTGCAAGCGTTCGTCGCGGTCGCTCTTTTCCAGGTCGATGCTGGTGTCACCCTTGTATCCGGAACCGGATGCGTAGATCGGCAATCCGTTCTTCATGAGAAACGAACTGACCATGCTGCGGGTGATACCGCTTCTGTCGCCTACCAGAGTACGGTAGGGAGCGTTGTGCGATGTGCCCAATGACTTGTTGTATTCCTTCCACAGCAATACCTCGGGTACGTTTTTCAGCGAGGGCTGGCTGAACATCTCGAAGTAAGGGTTCCAGCCATAGACCTGCCGGTATTCCGGGTTCATCACATGAGTGTTGGTGGTCAGGGGGACCTGGTCGGCTACGGCTTTAGCTGCTGCCATTGCCTCTTCCAGGAAGAAGCGGATTTCTCCGTCAATGTCGAAGCTCTTTCCCTGGTTGTAGGGCATGTCCTTTCCCGGCCATCCGGCATCTCCCGGTACGCGTCCGCTGCCTCTGTGATATTTCTCGAAGGTGGCTTCATAGAGTGCCACGCGCGACTTGAACAACTGTGCCGTCTGTTTGTTGATGCGCAGGTTGTTTTTGAATCCGGCTTCCTTGAGCAGGGAAATGGCTCTGTCCAGGTCCTTCAGGATGAACCGTGCCACTTCATTGCGCGGGTCTCTCTTCGACTTTTCTTTCAGGTAACTTTCTTCGTTGGGCAATACCTCCGTAATGATGGGCAGGTCGCCGAACTTGGCCATTGCATTGAAGTAGGTCATGGCACGGAAGAAATAGCCTTCTCCCAGATAATGTTTTTTGTCTTCCTCCGTACCGCTGATCTGTGCCATTCTCGGCTCTACGTTTTCAATGAGGTAATTCCATACCCTTATTTGGGCATATTCTTCTTTCAGGTTCTGTCCTGTGGGTACCATCCAGTTTTTGGCAAAATACTGCAGGGAGGCATTTTCCCTCACATAATTGTCTGTATTGTTGTCATTGATTGCCAGTCCGGCGTTCCAGGTGGTCTGATGGAATAAAACCGTTCCCTGCGTATTTACCAGGTAGCTGTTATAATAGTTGATGACATAATTGGCAATGTGGTCTGTCGTTGTAAAATAGGTATCGGGAGTGATCAGTGTAATGGGCTCACGGTCAAGAAAATCGTTGCATGCCGTCAGTCCGAATCCTCCCATTCCCATCAGTGAACAGAAAAACAGGTGCTTGAAAATCAGTTTCATATTCATTAGTTTTTAGAAGTTTACATTTAATCCAACCGAAATCGTGCGCTGCAACGGGTACAGCTTGCCCTCGCCCCAGTCGCCTCCAAGTGTTTCCGGGTCGAAGATTGAAATGATGTTCGAGAAGGTCAGCAGGTTGTCTCCCGATACATATACTCTTACCATTTCCATGCCTGCCTTGCGGGTCCATGCCTGAGGCAGCGTATATCCGATCTGGGCATTCTTTATGCGCAGGTAGGCTGCATTTTGCAGATAACCGGTTTGTTTCTTTTGATTTTTTCCCGAACTGAAATCCGGACGGGGATAATAGGCTCCCGGGTTTTCCGGTGTCCAGTAGTCCAGGTGTTCCTTGAATGCAGTCGACTGCCATTGTCCGCCGCTGGCTCCCCAGAAATAAGGGCCTCCCAGCCAGTAGTCACGCTTCAGTACTCCCTGCAGGAAGACGGAGAAATCAATGCCTTTCCATTCCCCGTCCAGGGTCAGGCCGAACTTGTACCGGGGCTTGTCATTGCCGATGATCTTCAGGTCTCCATGGTTTTCCAGGGTATTCGATCCTTCATTGATGATTCCGTCCCCGTTGATATCGGCAAACATGATGTCACCGGCTCTCCATCCCGAACCCCAGTTGGGCTTGTGGGTTTTCAAGTGTTCATCCATCTGTTCTTGCGACTGTGCAATGCCTACTGTCGTATATCCCCAGATCTCACCGATCATTTTGCCGTTGTAATGCGTAGACAGGCTTCCGGTAGGATTGTAGTAGCGGGTGATTTTTTCCTGGTTGTCATCCAGTGTCAGTCGGACTCCGTAATGGAAATCCTTGATCTGGTCTCTCCATGCAATCTCCAGTTCCCATCCGTAGGACTTCAAGTCGGCATTGTTCAGTTTGGGAGGAGTTGCTCCCAGAACTCCCGGAAGGTTCGGCGAATCGGCCACCATGTTCTTGGTCAGACGGTTGTAGTAACTGAACGATCCGGTCAGGCGGTTGTCAAACATGCCCCAGTCGAATCCCAGGTCCCAGCTTTCCACTGTCTCCCAGGTCAGCAGGTTGCTCACAATTCCGGGCAGTCCGGCAGTGTTTTGTTTCTCACCGTCTATCAGCCATCCCGAATTCTTCACACCGGTAGGCATTGCCTGGTAAAACGGATAATACGACTTGGTATTGTTGTTGCCCAGCTGTCCCCAGGAACCTCTGAACTTGAAGGTACCGATTACTCCGTTCAGCGGTCTGAAGAAGTCTTCACGGGCGATGTTCCATCCGGCAGAGAATGAAGGGAACAGGCCCCAGCGCTTGTCGCCCAGGAAGCGTGACGAACCGTCGTAGCGCAGGTTGGCTTCGAAGAGATACTTTTCCTGATAGTTGTAGTTGAGGCGTCCGAAGAAACCGGCAATGGCATAATCTTTTTTCTCATTATAGGCTTTGTGATTTTCCTGTGCCGCATTCAGTTCCGGTACGGAAGGGGTAATCAGGTTGGTACCGAATCCGGTAAGCGAATCGTCTTTGTACAGTTCTGCATTGAATCCGAGCATTACCTTGAAGAAATGTTCCTTGAGGTGCTTTGCATAATCGGTATAGATATTGGTAGAATAGTAATCTTCTCCATAACGTGTATTATGCGCCTCCGAATAGCCTGCCGCTCCTCCGTTCCATGACAGCAGGTACGGCGTATTGTCTGCATAGTGCCCGTAAATGGGAAGTATGGCCCACTGTGTTTTTTTCTGTGTCTGGCGCATGCTTCCCTCTACCGTAATGTGCCAGTCCTTTATCGGTTCAAAGACGAATTGCAGCTGGTTGGTATACAGGTCTTTCTGTTCCGACTGCTCTCCACCTTCCCTGAGCTGGATGATTTCCATATCGGCTGCATAGTTGCCGTAGGGGTCTTTTACGAAACAGGTCGGCCAGCGGCGGGCAATGTTGTGGAAGAACAGGCCGGTAAGGTAGGTCGGCCGTTTGAATGCCTCGCGTGTCCATTTGGTGGTGAAGTTCATCTTCGCCCACGAGGTCAGCTGGGCGGAGATTTTTCCGTTCAGCGTATACCGCTTGAAGTTGTCGCTACCGTGCCGTATCAGTCCCTGCTGGTCAAAGAAACTTCCGCTCAGCATGTAGGTGATTTTGTCATTACCTCCACTGATGTTCACATTGTGTTCGTGTGAGGGGGCGTTTTTCCGGTAGAACTCAGCGAACCAGTCGGTATTGGCAAACGAACCGGCATAGTTCTTGAATTTGTTGTTGTCGGGATTGACCACGGTTCCGTAATATTCCGTAGTGCTGGGGTCGGTGAACTCACCGTTCATGTATTTCCGGATATTCGACAGGGCGGTTTCATCGAAGATCGGTGAACCGCCGCCGTTGATGGCTGCCGCATTGTAATAGTTGGCAAATTCCCAGGAGTTCGCCATGTGGGGCACCTGGATGGCAGTGGAGAAACGCAGGTTTCCGCTGTAGCTGACCCGGGTTTTTCCGGAATTTCCGTTCTTGGTGGTAATAAGGATGACTCCGAAGGCGGCACGGGCACCGTAGATGGAGGCCGAGGCTGCGTCTTTCAGTACCGAGATGTTGGCGATGTCATTGGGGTTGACAGAGTTCATGTTGCCTTCTATACCGTCGATGAGGATCAGCGGAGAACCGTTGGAGCCGGCTCCGATAGTACCTCCACCGCGGATGGATACGTTGAGTTCGCTGTTCAGGGCACCGCCGCCGTTGCCTACCGACAACTGAAGTCCGGGGATTTGTCCCTGCAGGGCCTGTGCCACATTTCTTACTGGGCGGGCTGCTATCAGTTTGGAGTCGATGGTACTTACCGCACCGGTTACGTTGACCTTCTTCTGGGTGCCGTATCCTACAACTACGACTTCATCTAAATTTTGTGTATCTGCCTGAATTTCAACGTTTAAAATTCCCCCCCCCCATGGGATTTCCAGCGTCTTGTAGCCTACAAATGAGATGACCAGTACATCTCCTTTACGGACTCCGTTTAAGGAAAAGGCACCGTTGAGGTCAGTAATTGTTCCCGTAGTCGTACCTTTGACTGCGACAGAAGCTCCGATGATGACTTCACCCTCGGTGTCTTTTACGACTCCCTTGCATTTTTCATCTTGAAGAACTGCATTGGTTCCGTTTGTTTCATTACCGGAATATACCGGTAGATTTCCTGCAAAGGCTGCAGAGAAAAGCATCAGCATTCCGATTGGTCTAGCAATGATTTTAGACATAAAATAAATAGTTTAGATTAAAATAAAAGATTTGATATTAGATTCACTATAAAGTCTTGTGTAATGTCTGTATGTTGATTTCCTGCTTTTGGGAAAAGCCGGAAACAGGGTTGGCTATGTGTGTAGTATTCATGATAAAGGTTTATCGTATTTAATGAATTTTTATGCGTATTTAATAGATATGTTTTGAATTTTAATGAGTTTCATTCATGTTTTAATGTATATTATGTAAATCAAAGTTAAATAGATGTTTATTTGTAAATTTGGATTTGCTTAATTGATTAGCTTGTGGTTGTGGCTAAAACTGAAAACTTAGATAAGCCTATTTCATTTTTAGGGCAAATGGATACCATAAATAATTAAGAAACGATATAAGTTCTGTAATTAGTATGGGATGTTCGCTAAGTCTTTAAGCTATGTATGTTTCTTGCGTTTCGCAATATCTCTATGGATGAAGATTGGAAAGGGAAGTACCTTTGTAATACTTCCCTTGAAAAAATCAGTTGTTATAAGACCCCGGAAATTAGTTTTTCTTTATCAATTTCATGTTAATCAGTCGGCTTGGACCTCCTGCCGTGTATTCATTTTTACCCCATAAGATAAACCCACGGGTGATGATGGGATTCCCGGACTTATCTTTCCATTGTTCGTCTGTTACGCCGTCAGGTATCATGGTAAGTTCAATATTTCTTTTATCACCATTCCATTGGCTCATTACACCGAATTTTTTGTTAGGCCACAGACTGCCGCTTCCTTGTCCTTCCCATGCTGCGAGCCAGATTTCCTGGTCGTTTACAGCCTGCAGAGGCTGAGATTTGATGCTGATTCTCGCTTGGGAGGGATCAAATAAAACAGTGATATCAAAGGCCAGCCCTTTGAGTATGAATGATTTTCCGTATTCCTTTTCAATTAGGCTTACATCGGTACTGAGAATATCCGTACCTACCCATCGGGTATATTCAAGTGTGTATTCTCCCAAAAGTAATTGATAGGGGAGTGCTGGAGCTGTTTGTTTGAAAACCACTTCTGTCTGGTAGTACCTGCCGACTCTGATATTTACCGAGCATTGTCGGGTATCATCATATAACCCCAGTTCGGAAGCGGTGAAATAAATAGAGTCTCCTCTGGTTTCGTAAGTAAGCCATGAGTTATCAAGACCTTCGATTTGAAATTCCTGGTCAGTGTTCCAGAGGAAAGCTTTATTTCCACCGGTTTCGGGAAATTCATACGATTGTACATCTACTATTGATATGATTCCCAACTGTGTGACAGGGAGTTGTTGGAGTTCATCTCCTTTGCTGATGAAAACCAGGGTGGTTCTTGATTCATATCCGGGATTGGCCAAAGCTGTTAAACGAATCTGTGATCCTGATATCTCAGGTGTCAGCCATGCATCTTTCACTCGGACTTCTGCTCCCTCTACATTTGTCTGTATCAGAACGTACCCTCCTTTGTGGTTCATATTAGTCTCTGTTTTCAATATCTGGAGATGTAGGGCCGACTGTTGATTTTCTTCTTTTGAACACGAGAAGAGAAAAAAACATAACACAGATATAAAAAATGGCAATATCAGATAATGTGTATTTTTTTTCATATGAATAATCTCCTACTTTTTTTTGGTTAATGTCAAATTATGAAAACGGGATTCTCCGTATCCGTCGTATCTGCCACCTGTCGCGGTATTCCACAAAATGAAGGCATTGGCGTAGATTCTTTTTCCCTCTACGAACCATTCATTGCCGTTGTCTACCCATTCAAGTACAAAATTTTCCCTGTCTCCATTCCATCTGGTAACGAGTCCGTATCCTTTCTCCCAAGTCAGATTTCCGGCATTTGAGGACCATATGGCCAGTCTCACGTCTGGAGATACTTTTATTTGCTGGGCATTCAATTCCAAAGCTCCTTTTTTGGAGTTATACGCAAGTTGGATGTCAAAAGGTAATCCTTTCATCATAATTTTTCCATTGTCTTGTTTTTCAATGGATACATCCGCTGTCTGGTTGGAGTAAGAAAGTGTATAATTTCCGAGCAGTTCATCTTCCCTCAGTCCCAGACTGTCGTTTACCAGCTCCAGACGGGTGGTTCCATCTGGAGTGCTGAATGTTTTTTCTTGTGCATTCCATATTAGTTCATTGACAGTATGTCCGTTCAGTTCAATGGGGGCATATAGCCGCACTCCTTTGTCTGTGAACATAAAAGAAAACTTAGTTTGCTGCCCTTCTTGAGTAAGCATGAAATATTGTGAGGTAATAACCTCTCCCGTAACTGGTTTTTGTGCAAAAAAGCCTTTGATTCCGCTTACAGCTGGTATGTTTTCGTAGCTTAATCGGTTCTCTTTAGCCTTCTGCAAATAAACTTCTGCAGGTTCTTGTAAGGCATGCATATGTATGGCTGAAAGATATTTTTTTCCATACATCACAATTTCTGATTCTGTGCTTGTATGGAGACTGAACTCATAGTCTCCAAGCAATCCTTTTCCTAGTCCGTCTCCTTCTTTAAGATCCGAATCAGAGAAATAATGGAACAGTTTGTTATAGGTATCAAAATTCAATGTACCGCCCATGTCTTTTTTCAATGAATAGAGACTGGTTGCCGAGGTAGCCACATCTTCCGACAGACTCGAGCGGAATGTAGCATATCCCTCAGGAGAAAATGAGACGGTCAGTGCATATCCGCCTCTGGTTTGGCGGGAGCCTCCTGGAAAGTACTCCATGCTCCATCCATATTGGGGAGAAGGAAGTAATTTCCTGTATTTTTGGATTTCATTTTCCATGCGCTGTGAAGCCGAACTTTCAAAATAGTCATCCACTTCTGTCTTGCAGGAATTGAATAAACAAGCAGTCAGTAACAGTATGAGATATAATATATGTTTCATGATTTCAGTTTTTGTCACGTTGTAGAATATTGATTAAATTGGCATTATGGATATGACAGCCATCGGGGTGTGCATCCATTTCTTCCAGTGCCTCTGCATATTGTGTGCGTAACTGTTGTTCCAGCAGCTGGAGAGCGGCCCTTCCTGTGGCAGGATCAGTGGTAAGCGGACTTGTCCACGAAGGTTCCAGCAATTCCATCTGTACCACTTCATTCATTCTCCTCCGTACCACCTCCTTGAGCAGGTCCATGTCTATTTTCCATACATCCAGCATGTATTGTTTCATGATTTTCACTTTTTGATTCAGTTTGGTCCGTCCCGCCTCTCCGGCAGCTTCAAAGACGGCATTCCATTCTTCATCGGTAAAGGTTACATAGCAGCACGTTATTTCGGTGATATCTTCTACTGGCATGCTTCCTGCATAATTGGTAATAAATCCCAGGCTGGCGTAGTCTGCTATATTGTGTCTGTTGTGCCATCCCGACGGACGGTAATCTTCGGCACTAATCAGATTGTATTCCTGCGGATAGTTGATATCCTGCTGCAGAATGTGGGTAAATTCATGATGCATGGTCTTAAAAAAATATTGATTCATCTCTTTTATATTGCTGGGGTTTAGCCAGTTTACCATGTAGAGCGTAATTTTGAGACCACCTTCGGCCACCCCCAGTGTCATTGTACCGTCTCCATTCCAGGAGGCCGATCCAACCACGTGCAAGATAGCCGGGGCATGTTTTCGCATGAAATCAATGCCGGCTGTTTCCACATAGGCTTCCAGCCATACATGTTTGATGATTTTTGCCAGCCGCATGCTTTGCAGGAGGTCTGCCGGCGCCAGGTTCTTGGATAGGTCGGACTCAATGTCTTCCATGCGATACTTATAGTCTATGTTAAAGGCATCTATATAGTTTGTCTTTAACCATTGGTCAAATTCACTTTTGGGTTCGGAACTGGTATTAAAGACGCTGTTTTCACGTTCTGGAGTATCTTCGCTGCATGCGGAGAGAAGTGAACCCGCTGCGATTCCTGCCAGTAGCAGGTATTTGAATTGTTTCATTTTCATTGTTTTGCTTTTTATATGGATATTCATCTAGGGTTTGCCGGCAGTCCTGCTGCAGTTACAGCCTGAGGCAACTGGATGACGCGTCTCAGGTCGCCTGCCGGCAGTCTGATGTCATCTTTGTCTTCTACGTTGTGTATTACCTCTATGCCGAAGCGGCGTATGTCCAGCCACCTCAAACCGCTGAATATGGTTTCAATGCGGCGTGCGTGCAATACTCCTTGGAGCATTTTCTCCTGTGTACCTTCTTCTATTGGGAAACCGGCATTGAGCGGTTTGACTAAAAGGAGCCACGGACTTAATTCACCTTCGGCCAGGGCTTGTTTATCAGCGGCCTCTCTTTCGGTGTAGTAATTTACAATCTGGTCGGCAGAAGCTCCTTTTCCACCTTTCTTGATATACCAGTAAGAAAGGTCTCTTGCTGCATCATCATATTTCTTTAGCATCACATTTGCTTCGGCACGGCAAAGCAATGTTTCGTCTGTTGTGAATGCCATTTGAACTACGTGTGGCTGTCCGGTTTGTGCCGTTTCATTGGTAATTTCAAATATTTCGTTGTATTTGGGCTGCCATGATACAGGATATCCCGAATGGTAGAAAAGAAGGTCAAAATCTGCCAGATTCTTTCCCCAAGGACCTGCCGAGCGATACAGTAGCAGGTTTACCATGCCGTTGGAGTTCCCTAGTCTCTGGGTAATATAGTGTCTTCCCCAGAGAGAACGCAGGGCTACCAGCAGTAAGTTGGCTGGTTCATCCTTGCTGATAAATCTGTCACGCCACTCGCTGGCCTGTGTAAAAGAAGTGTAGCTTTTCAGGTTTCTCAGTGATGCGGAAGGATTTTCTCCGATAGCTTCGTTGGCATATGTCAATGAACGGCTATAATTGTTGTAAAACAGATAGAAACGGCAGGCAAAAGCTGCCGCAGCGCGTTTGTTAAAATGATAAATGGGTACTGTATAGGCATTGTCGTTGATTAAAGGATATCCTTCCTCTATGTCTCGGGCGATTTTTTCGTATACAGTGCGCACGTTTCCTCTGTCATAGCGTTTTCCAATAGTCGTTTCCGGTTCTTCTACGTAGGGAATCCCCAAGTCGGAAGAAGCTGTTGCCTGATTATAAGGCTGACAGAATGTATTGGACAGCAAAAAATGTGCATATGCTCTGCAAAGGAGAGCTTCGCCTTTTTGGGGTGCATTTTCAGGACCTTCTCCAAGTGTTTCAATAGCCTGCAGGGCTTGATTGGCAGCAGCAATGGCACGGTAGCAGCTGTTCCAGAGGGCCTCGGGAGCATCCCAGTCTGTTTCGCTGATATCTTCCCAGTTGTAGTTTTCGGTAATCATGCGCGCCGGTTCGCCGAATCGTCTTCCGTTGTCCATGACATTGTCGGTACGGTGTTCATAGATCATCATCGGATCTACATTAGGGTAAGCCGATACCAGAAGTTCGCTGACTTTCTGGTTGCTGTCTATTTCTGTTCGCTTATCAGGAACTTTGTCCAGAAATTTATCACACGAAACCAGGGTACATAATACCAGCAGCAGATATACTTTATGATACATTGTTTTCATTTGAAAAATGATGTTTAATCAATATTTGTTTTTTCTTTTTTTATTTTAGAAACCCAGTCGCAGTGTACACGTAAACTGTTTTGGTACTGGAGCCGACACACCTCCCGACCGGAAGAATTCAGGGTCCTGTCCGTTTAGCTTCCTGTCAGAGTAAATCAGGAACAGGTTGGTTGCCTGAACTTTTACCGAGGCTGACTTCAGTAGTTTGCCTTCAAGCAATGACCCGGGAAGAGTGTAGGTAAGAGAAATTTCCTTCATTCTTACAAATCCACCGTCAGCGATGCGGGCTGTGGAGTAGTTGTAGGCATTATATCCCAGATTCAGGTTGGAATATAATTGATGATGCCTGCGGGCTGAGATAACCGGTATATTGGTACTATTTTCGTCTCCGGGAACTCTCCACCTGTTTTTGAAGTCTTTTGGAGTGGCGTCAAGGTCGTTGTATGTACTTTTGAATACTGGATCCAAGCGTACTTTATTGCCTGCTGAATAAGTGACAAATACGTTCAGCTTCCAATTCTTGTAAGAAAAAATATTTCCGAGACTTCCGGTAATGGTCGGGTCGGCAGGACCTTCGTATTTTAGGAAATCAAGGTGCTCCCTCTCCTGAAAATTCAAAGCTCTGTAATTATCTTTTGTTACCAGTATTGTGCCATTGTTCTTGTCTGTAATTTCAAACATCGGGAACCCTTGATTGTCCAGCCCTATAAACGGTATGGAGAACAAGGCTCTGTGAGGATATCCTTTGCGGGTGAATCCATTTCCTGAAATGAGAGAGAACATGGTAGAACGTGTCTCCAGATCGGTTACCTGAGTCTTGCTGTATCCGAAGATAAAATCAGTGTTCCAACTAAAATATTTTTTCTTTATGTTTCGGGTAGAAAGGGTAAACTCAAATCCGTGCGATTTCATGGAAGCTACGTTTCCCATGCGGTTGACCTGTCCTCCTGCTCCTTGGGTACTGGTCCATCCGATAAGGTCGAAATTGTTTCTTTTATACCAGTCGGCTGCCAGACTTACACGGTTGTCCCAGAATCCCATGTCCACACCTATGTTCAGCTCATGCTTCTTTTCATAAGTCAGGGACGAGTTTTCCAAATCTGCAATCTGCAGTCCGGACTCACTGACACTTGCCGAGGGCCTCCAGGGGTTATAACTGTTGATGACCACACGTGAATTGGTTACCCAGGAAGGCCCGGCATCGGCTGTGAGCGAATAAGAAGCCTTCAAGGTCAAATGTGACAGGGCTGGTTCAAGTTGCTTGAAAAACTCCTCCTCATGCACGTTGTAAGCCGTAGCAATGTTCCAGGTAGGCAACCAGCGGGCCGAACGTGCCTTACCCAGACGGTTACTTCCTTCGTAGCGTAACGTTCCGGTAACTGTATATTTCCTTTTATAGGAATAAGTGGCAGTTGTGAAGAACGAAATCTGGCGGTTTACTGTATTGTTTGTTCCATAATAATCGGTGTTTCTTTCACGCATTCTTTTGAATGCCAGGTAATCGAAAAAGGGCAGTTCGCCGTTATTGTACTGCATACCCCATCCTTCCGACCAGTCACTGCTGCGTTCCTGTGAATTGACTTCGGCTCCTGTATAGGAGTTCAGAATATGCGATTCGTTGAATTCCTTATTGTAGGTAGCCGACAGACGGAAGTCGTAACTGAGCATCTTATATTCATTCTTGTTATAGAAACCTCCTTTGGGAAGTACACTTACCGGAAGAGTGTTCGGCTTTTCCGGATCTTTGTAGAGCCAGTTGTTTGAATTGATGATGGTGGCATCTCCCATGGCACGATAGGCAAGAGCCTGATTAGACATGTCACGTATCTGGTGATTCTGTGACACGGAAGAATGCTTCAGGGCTCCGAGCAGGCTGAGCTGAAGTCCGCTTTTATGCTTCCATTTGAATTCTCCCTGAAATTTCAAGTCAACGATGTTCAGTGTGATATAATTATTTTCCAGTTCATTGAAGATATTGAAGTCTGCATAGTTGCGCGTATAATATTCATTAGGGTCAAGTGTGCGTGAAGTGTTCAGGGCATATGAAAATGGGTTGATGTCAAATGACCGGGATACTTCCCCCGAAACTGCATCACTGCTTTGCCCCAATGTTCCTGGTGCCCGTTGTTTACGGTATGAGGCATTGGCAATGCCGGTAAATGAAAATTCTTTGCTCAGGTTGTACGTATTGTTCAGGTTGGCAGTATATCGCGAAACCTGGCTCTGCTTCATCCATCCCGGATCATTCATCATGCTGATCGAAATGTATGAAGATGATTTCTCGCTACCTGTAGACATGCTGATAGAATGATTCATCATCAATGAGTTGCTGAACAGTTGGTCGAACCAGTCAGTATTTCTGAGTTCGGCTTGTTGCAGGTAGGCAGCTCTGGCTTCCGGAGTATTGGCTAGTCCGAACTGTCCGGTTACAGGATTGTAGGAATGGGTGAGCTGGTACATTTTTCCGTATACTCCACTGTTGCTGGCCCTGTAGGTAGTCGAAAAGTTCAGCCATCCTTTTTCCCGAAGCTCCTGATAGATTCCCATCTGGTCTTGCGAGTTCATGATATTGAATGTGTTGTAATGTGGCTTCATGCGGACTGTAAATTCTCCGGTGTAAGAGAAACTGCTGCTGCCTTGCTTCCCTTTTTTCGTAGTAATCACAATGACTCCTGCCATGGCTTTGGCTCCGTAAATAGAGGTTGCCGAGCCATCTTTCAGAATTTGAAAGCTTTCAATATCGTCAGGGTTCAGACCGGCTATGGCCGAACTGATCAGTGTTACTGCATCACCGGATGATAAAGCGTCCGCTCCTACATCAACGATATTGTCTTGTATTACTCCGTCAACGACCCATAAAGGCTTGGAGTTGCCATAAATGGAAGTTGCTCCGCGGACGCGGATTTTCGGAGCCGTACCGAATGTGCCTGAAATGTTCTGGATCGATACGCCAGCAGCACGTCCTTCCAGTCCCCGGCTGATGTCTGCCATACCGTCTATTTTTACATCAGAGGCTGAAAGTTTGTCGGAAGCTCCGGTAAAAAGCCGTTTGTCTGTGGCAACCATACCTGTAACTACCACTTCCTCCAGCACTTCCGAACTGGAGTAAAGTTTAACTCTGACTGACGGAGCCGCCTTTACTTCTGCTGTTTTCATACCCACATAGGACACTACCAGCAGTGAGCCCGATGGCACTGAAGGAAGATAGAATTTCCCGTCAATGTCAGTAATACTTCCTTTTGATTTTTCTCCTTTTACTTGAATGGTAGCTCCAATGATGGGCTCATCCGATTCGTCAATTACGATTCCCGTTACCTTAATTTGGGAAAAAATCAGTCCATATCCCAAAAAAAGGAAGAAAACTAATAAATTTAATTTTTTCGTCATATAAATTATTTAGGCTGCGGTAAACTGGTTACCGGGGGTTAAAAATCAAAGTTTAGTATCGGGGTGTATTCTTTCTTTGCTTATGGAAGCCTGATAAGAAACCGCCGTGGAATGGTTAAAAAACTTTTAATGAAGTGCCGAAGGGTATATAACAAAGATTTACAATGCACTCACTATTTTGTGCATATTTAATATTAAAGCCCTATGAGTTAATAATAAAATGTAATTGTTTAAAGTATTTTATGTAAATCAATGTTAAAAATTTATATATTAAAATATGTTTACTTGTGTATCTTTCTTCTGTCCGAAAGGGAGAAGTCTTTTTGGTATAATCTTCCTTTGTCTGAAAACTTAAAGATATGTATTTTGAATATATTGGTATCAGATTGTAAAAAGAGCTCATGAAAATGAAACATTTTTTTCATCTTTCATGAGCTCTTATGAATAGAAAAAAGTCATCCGGTGAATCGGTCGGTGGAAGGCCGTTTCCTGTCACCACCTGTGCGGTAAAACTGGAATCGGAATATGCAAATACTTTAAATTTCTCTACTCGCTGTCCGTTGGAGATGTTCTCCTGCAGCATAACAACGTTGATTTTTGAGTCTGTTTTGAGGGGATAGCTCCGGAATCTCCAAGCTGTGATTCCTACAACTTTGCTCCATTGGTTACCCGGTTGTCCTTGAAGGTTACTTCTTGGTAAGCCGCGAATTCTTTTAGTCGTATCACATAGAGGGTGATTTTCTTCTGATATGGTTGGATGCACAAACAGATATAATCGAGATTTTAAGGCTCGGGAGTCATTCGGCACTATTCAAAAATAAATCTAATGGACGCTTTGGTAATGTTTGGACTTGTGTCCGTGGTGTAGGTGTAATTTACTTCAACTATCAAGAAAAGAAAGAAGTTCAGAAAACGAAGTAAAATATTATAGGAAAAAAAGAGTGGGGAAATCCACTCTTTTTGTTTGAATTACTTTCTCTATTGTCCAGCATGTTGATTGAAAAGGATAATAAATGTAGGTATGAGTATTATCCATAGGGTTATTATTAGAATGAATACCATTTTAACCCATTTGTTGGCAAGTTCAATTGAAACTGTGTCTTTTCTTTTGAATGCTATTATACTGTGATATAATGGAATTATGCCAAGTATAGGACATAGGATTATCAGAACTATTGAAAATAGTAATGCTGTTTTAATGGCTATATTTTTCATGTTTAAAAGTACAAAATAAAACTCCTGATATTACACCGCCAATAGTACAGGCACCACCTGCGAGATCTCCAGTTGCACATACAATCGGATGGTTGTCATCATAGAACAGGAGGATTAGTTGTTGAATTATCACAACCCAATATAATGGTTAAAACTGAGATTGGGAAAATAAATTTAATTGTTTTCATAATATATAATTTAAAGGTAAAAATATATACCAAGATGTAAGAAAAAACAATACAGACGTTTTAGTTAAGCGTTCAAATAATTTAGTTAAGTATACAAATGTAATAAAAAGAAGATAAAAAACAATCTTAATAATGATTTTAACGCTTGACATTATTCAGAACGTAGTTATGGTACTTTGGACTTTTGGGTGTCGGAAACTTGTGCACAGTATCCTTTATAAAGTCCTGTGAATGATGAAAATATACAATACAAAAAGAGCTTCAAAAGGTATTGGAAAAGACATGATGCAGTTTATACCATTGGTGAGGAGAAGAAACGGGAGGAGAGGAGAAGGTGAGGGGATCAGGAGAGGGACATAAAAAAAGAACTCATGAAAATGAAACCTCCGTTCATTTTTCATGAGTTCTTATGAATAGAAAAAAGTCATCCGGTGAATCGGTCGGCGGAAGGCCGTTGCCTGTCACCGCCTGTGCGGTGAAACCGGAATCCCGGAATGTGCAAATTTTATTCAGCAGCAGAGAGGAAGCCGATTTCTTCCATAGCTACCTTGGCTGGCTGGTTGTCGGGAGACGTTGCATCAAGTCTGACAAAACGTGCCTGGCAGCCTGCGGGCAAAGCAACGGTCTGTGGCAGCGGATTGTGCATGATGTTGCTGAACTCGCCGTGGGTCGGCACCTCTTTCCAGCTTTTACCGTCCAGACTGACACTGAACTTGTATTTATAAGCCATATCGGGTTTCGCCTGGGCGTGCAGCGGAGCATAAGTAAAGGACTTCAGGACAGTCTTCTTGCCCAGGTCGATGACCAGCGGCTGTTCGCTCACCCGTTTCCAGGTTTCTCTCGGAAGGTTGTTCCAGGCTACCTGTACATCCGCGTCGGTTACCGGAGCCGCATAGTAGGCAGCCACCTGAGTAATCTGTGCCTCCAGACGTGATTCGTTCAAGGTAATACGTACCGAATCGGCCTCTGTTTCCGGGAAACGCACCATGCGCTTGTAGCCCACCGTCGTACCTTCACCGGCCTTCTCCCAGTTGCCGTCTTTCCATACTTCCACTTCAAATTTCTCTACCCGCTGTCCGTTGGAGATGTTCTCCTGCAGCATGACTACGTTGATTTTTGAGTCCGTTTTGAGGGCATAGCTCCGGGAATCTCCGGGCTGTGCTTTCCACAACTCTGTTCCATTGGTTACCCGGTTGTCCTTGAAGGTCGCTTCCCGGTAAGCCGCAAATTCTTTCAGTCGTGCCACATCGGCTTCGTGGATGAGGCCTCGGGTATCAGGAGGAATATTCAGCAATAATACTGAATTGTAGCCTACCGACTGGAAGTAAATATCTGAAAGGTGTTTGAGACTCTTTACCCGGTCGTTTTCTTCTTCGTGCCAGAACCATCCCGGACGAATGGAAACATCCACTTCCGAAGGATACCAGAACAGTTCCTTGGCATTGGCCAGCATTTCCCGGCTGCCCAGGTCTTTTGCGGTAGGACCGATGTTCAGTGCGGCATTGTTTTCTTCCGACCGTGCGTAAACGCCCGGAGTCAGTACGGTTGCACTCCATTCCGTCTCGCGTCCCAGTCCTTTCTCGTTGCCTACCCAGCGTACGTCATCGCCCATGATGGCCATCACTGCCTTAGGCTGCAGGCGCTGGATGGTCTTGTAGAAGGCATCCCAGTCGTACTCCTGTTTCTTGCCGTTAGGGCCTTCGCCGTTGGCGCCGTCAAACCATACTTCGTGGATTTCTCCGTAGTTGGTCAGCAGTTCGGTGAGCTGTTCGATGAAGAATTGGTTATATCGTGGAGAGTCGCCGTAGCATTCGGCATTTCTGTCCCAGGGAGAGAGATAGACTCCGAACTTCATTCCGTATTTGGTGCAGGCATCTCTCAGTTCTTTCACTACGTCTCCTTTTCCGTCTTTCCAGGGAGAGGAAGCTACGGAGTGTTTCGTGGTGCGGGTGGGCCACAGACAGAATCCGTCGTGGTGCTTGGCAGTGAGGAGTACCATTTTGAATCCGGATTCCTTCAGTACGCGTACCCACTGTTCGGCATCCAGTTCGGTCGGGTTAAAGAGTTGGGGATCTTCCGTACCGTCTCCCCATTCACGTCCGGTGAATGTGTTGATTCCGAAATGCAGGAAAGCGGTCAGTTCCATCTGTTGCCATTCCAGCTGTTGTGGGGAAGGTACCAGACGGGCGGCCATCTCTACTTTTTCCTCCAGGGTGGCCTGTTCGGGGAAGACCACGTGTTTGACATACGTGCTTTCAGGCTGGCTGCCACATGACACGGTAGTGAGTAATGCCAGGGAGGCAGCGAAGTTAAACAGTCTTTTTTTCATGTTTTCTACGGTTTTTTATTAATCATAAAGCACCCAATCGTTAGATTAAGGTATAATAAGGGGTTGCTAAGATAAGCATTAGTCGGGGGATAGACGGACTTCCGGCGAATTTATTAGTGATTTTTATTTAAAATTTGTGCCTGTCGGGGAAACTTATGCTGTTTTTTTGCATCCTGCATCGTTGTCTTTCGGGAATCCGACCGTGAAAGGTGGAGGAAAAGATGGCGAGGTTTTTGGGAAAAGCCCGCCATCTTTTGAGAAAAGGCCGCGGCCTTTGGCGAACTCCTTCTTGATGTGTGGAGAAACGCATAATGAAGGTGTGGATGTTTGCTGCCGGGCTGCTGCCGGAATAAGTGGCCGGGGCGGGAGACCTGAAAAAGAGGTTATCCGTGGCTTGAACGAATCGTTTTAGTTATATTAACTATAAAAATTAGTTTATCAACTAAAAAATTTAGTTATTTGCAGTAACCAATTGAATATGATATGAAATCACTGACAGCTAAAGAGGAAGAAATCATGCGCTTCTTTTGGGAAAAGGGGCCGATGTTTGTAAAACAGCTCGTGGAACTTTATGAAGAACCCCGTCCGCATTTCAATACCCTGTCTACCATTGTGCGGGGACTGGAGGAGAAAGGTTATCTTTCGCATACTGCCTATGGCAATTCTTATCAGTATTATGCCGTAGTGTCCGAGAAGGATTTCGGACGGAAGAACCTGAAAAGCATCATCAGCAAGTATTTCAACAATTCTTTTCTGGGAGCGGTGTCTTCCCTGGTCAAGGAGGAAGATATTTCCGTAGAGGAACTGAAAGAGCTTGTCCGGATGGTGGAGCAGGGAAAAGAGGACGAGAAAAAATAAGGAAGACGGTTTCCGCATTCCGTTTTGAATAACCTTAAATGATAATGATATGGGAATCTTTCTGGTCTATATCGTGAAGTCGTCGCTTTGTCTGGCACTGTTTTATCTCTTTTACCGTCTGTTGCTCAGTCGGGAGACCTTCCATCGTTTTAACCGCATTGCCTTACTGGGGATTACGCTGTTCTCGGCCCTGCTTCCTTTGATAAGGATTACGGTAGAGCAGCCGATGGCGGTGGCTGCCTCGGTCATGTCGGCCGAGGACCTCTGGCTGATGCAGCAATGGAATGTGCAGGCGGTTGTCTCCGAGGAGAGCAGGGTACCGTTTTCGGTAAGCATCGCGTCGGCCATGGTTTATTTGTGCGGCATCGCCTTTCTGCTGTTGCGCAACCTCTGGTCGTTGTCGCGCTTGCTTTTTCTGATCCGTCACAGCCGGAAAGTGCGGTTGGAAAGTGGGGCGTGGCTGGTGATACACCGGCAGCAACTGGCTCCTTTCAGCTGGATGAAGTTTGTGGTAGTCTCACAGAAAGACCTCGACGAGGGCGGACGTGATATCCTGATACACGAGCAGGCACATATTGCCAAAGGGCACTCATGGGACCTGCTGTGGATGGAAATATGCGTGTGGCTGCAATGGTTCAATCCGGCTGCCTGGCTGCTGAAACAGGAAATACAGAATATTCATGAATATGAGGCTGACGAGGAGGTGCTCCGCAGCGGAGTGGACGCCCGGCAGTATCAGATGTTATTAATAAAAAAAGCCGTTGGCGCAAGGCTCTACTCTATTGCCAACAGCTTGAATCACAGTTCACTTAAAAAACGTATCACTATGATGGTTCGAAAAAAATCCAATCCGTGGGCGCGGGCCAAGTACCTGTATGTACTTCCGCTGGCGGCTGTAGCAGTAGCCGCTTTTGCCCGTCCGGAAATCTCCGTACCTCTTGAAGAGATTTCCAGTGTCAAAGTTAATGATTTATCGGCAATTGTGGAACAGCCGGATGTGAAAAAATCGGTTCCGGCAGCCGCAATCCGGCAGGAGGCATCCTCCGGAAAGGCCCGCCTGAACATGAGGGTGGTGGATGAGGCCGGAAAGCCGCTTTCCGGAGCGACGGTAGTCATTGTCAATACCAATGTAGGTGCCGTGACCGGCAAGGACGGCAGTTTCCAGCTTGATGCAGGGACAGACCAGCGCATCTGTGTGTCTTATGTCGGAAAGGAAACACTTGTCTTGCCTGTGGAAGACTGCCTGAAGAACAAGGACGGTCGTGTCTGCCTGAAAGAAGAAACGGCTCGGATATCGTCTGAATTGGTTGTGACGGATGTTCCACAGAAGGTAACGGAATCTGGAGAAACGTTTACCGTGGTGGAACAGATGCCTGCGTATCCGGGCGGCATGGGAGAATGCCTGAAGTTTCTGGCTACCCAGATCAAATACCCGGAAGAGGCAGTGAAGGCCGGTGTGCAGGGTAGGGTTATTGCGCAGTTCACGGTCAGAAAAGACGGCACGCTCTCCGACCTGAAGATCTTGCGCTCCATACATCCCGCTCTGGATGCCGAAGCGCTTCGGGTAATTGCATTGATGCCGAAATGGCAGCCCGGCATGCAGCGCGGTGAGGCGGTCGATGTCCGTTATACGATTCCGGTATCTTTCTCACTGGACAAGCAGCACAAGGCTCAGCCTGTGGGAACGCAGGGGGCTGCTCCGGCAGGGGAAGTTCCTGCCCGGAAGTCCGGACCGGTACAATCGGTATCGGGCCAGATATATTCAGTAGTAGATCAGATGCCTGAATATCCTGGGGGTATGAAGGAATGTATGAAGTTCATGGCAGAACAGATCAAATATCCGGCCGAAGCGGTACAGAAGAAGGTGCAGGGCCGTGTCATCGTTCAGTTTGTGGTAAGGAAAGACGGTACGCTGGGTAATATTACGGTGCTCCGTTCTGTCGACCCGCTGCTGGATGCCGAGGCCATCCGGGTCATCGGGCAGATGCCTAAGTGGAAACCGGGCATGGCAGGCGGAGAAGCCGTGAACGTGAAATTTACGCTCCCGGTATCCTTCCGGTTGAATAAGGAAAAGGCAGCTTCGGCGGCTGCCCCCGGAACAGCCGGATGAAGTTTCGGAAGCCGAATTCCGGATTCTCCCGGTATTTTACCTTTATTCCGTCAATCTGGCTTTACGCAGCAGATTCTCTTGCGTATTACATGGTCATCCGGGATACCTTATCATATAAATGAGGTATATAAATAAAAAAAAGCTCTGAACACTGTTCAGAGCTTTTTCTGTAGCCCGTGGGGGAATCGAACCCCCCTTTCAAGAATGAAAATCTTGCGTCCTAACCGATAGACGAACGGGCCATCCTTTTCCGGTGCATCAGTCTGGCTGATTGCAACCTTTTTGGTAGCCCGTGGGGGAATCGAACCCCCCTTTCAAGAATGAAAATCTTGCGTCCTAACCGATAGACGAACGGGCCATCCTTTTCCGGTGCATCAGTCTGGCTGATTGCAACCTTTTTGGTAGCCCGTGGGGGAATCGAACCCCCCTTTCAAGAATGAAAATCTTGCGTCCTAACCGATAGACGAACGGGCCATCCTGGCTTTGTGATGAGCGATTTCTCAATCACGGGTGCAAAGGTACGGATTATTTTTGAATCTGCAAGCTTTTTGAGAGATTTTTTTCAAGAAAACCGTAAAAATGCGTATTTATCCCTCCTTAATGGGGTAGCGGAGGGATAAATATGAGGTTTATATACACCTGTTTAAGGCTGTTCTACTTCTTTGAGGCTTTTTTCAATCTCCTCGTTCGACAGGCTGTAATTGATCAGATTGCCCGACAGGTACTGGTCGTATGCAGCCATGTCAATCAGTCCGTGTCCGGAAAGATTGAAGAGGATGACCTTTTCTTCTCCTGTTTCCTTGCAGGCCTTCGCCTCGCGGATAGCTGCGGCAATGGCATGACACGATTCGGGAGCAGGGATGATGCCTTCGGCTCGGGCAAACAGACAGCCCGATTCGAAACTTTCCAGCTGCTGGATGTCTACGGCTTCCATCAGTCCGTCTTTCAGCAACTGGGACACGATGACTCCGGCACCGTGGTAACGGAGACCTCCGGCATGGATATTGGCCGGAGTGAAATTGTGACCAAGGGTATACATCGGGAGCAGCGGAGTATATCCCGCCTCGTCGCCGAAGTCGTATTCAAATTTTCCGCGTGTCAGTTTCGGACACGAAGCCGGTTCGGCAGCAATGTAACGGGTCTGCTTTCCTTCAAGAATGGTGTGCCGCATGAACGGGAAGCAGATACCGCCGAAGTTGGATCCTCCTCCGAAGCAGCCGATGATCATGTCGGGATATTCGCCCGCAAGTTCCATCTGCTTCTCGGCTTCCAGTCCGATGACGGTCTGGTGCAGGGTCACATGACTCATTACCGAGCCCAGCGTATATTTACAGTTGGGAGTGGTGCGTGCCAGTTCGATGGCCTCGGAGATGGCCGTACCCAAAGAACCCTGATGATTGGGATACTTGGTCAGAATGTCTTTTCCGGCACGGGTAGACATGGAAGGAGAAGGGGTTACCTGTGCTCCGAAGGTCTGCATGATGCTGCGGCGGTAGGGCTTCTGTTCGTAGCTGATCTTTACCTGATACACCGCGGCTTCGAGGCCGAATACCCGGGCGGCATACGAGAGTGCGGCTCCCCACTGTCCGGCTCCGGTTTCGGTGGTCACGTTGCTGACTCCTTCCTTTTTACAATAATATGCCTGTGCCAGTGCCGAGTTCAGCTTGTGTGAGCCGATGGGACTGACACTTTCGTTCTTGAAATAAATATGTGCCGGTGTACCCAGAGCCTTTTCCAGTCCATAGGCCCGCACCAGTGGGGTACAGCGGTAGTTCTTGTACATTTCGCGCACCTCTTCCGGTATCTCTATCCAGGCATCGCTCTGGTTCAGTTCCTGATGGCAGAGTTCCTTGGCGAAGACAGGATACAGGTCCTCCGGTTTCAGCGGTTCACGGGTTTTCGGGTTAAGGGGAGGCAGCGGCTTGTTCTTCATGTCTGCCTGAATGTTGTACCAGTATCTGGGTATCTCACTCTCCGGTAAGATAAATTTTTTCTGTCTATTTTCCATAATTACTTACAATTTTCTGTGAATTTTCAAATATAGGTAAAAGAAAGATTACTTCAAAGGTGAATTATGATTTATTTGCTATTTCATGGAAATATATAACAATTTCGCTCCGAAAAGCAAGTCGGGCTTTTCGGGGCGATGTAATCGGAAAATATACAGGTGGTTAGTGGACGTTTCTCCGGTTGAGCGCCTTCTGGTAGCGCTGTGCGTTGCGCGAATGTTCGGCAAGCGTACTGGCAAAATTGTGGGTTCCGGAAAAATCTTCCTTGGCACACATATACAGGTAATCGTGACGGGCGTAATTCAATACGCTTTCCATTCCCTGTATGGAGGCAATCCGGATCGGTCCGGGAGGAAGTCCGGCATATTTATAGGTATTATACGGACTTTCCACCTCGAGGTGCTTGTAGAGGATACGGCGCAGTCCGAAATCCTGCAGACTGAACTTGATGGTAGGATCTGCCTGCAGGGGCATTCCCACTTTCAGCCGGTTCAGGTAGAGTCCTGCCACTACCGGCTTTTCCTTTGTGTTGGCAGTTTCCTCGTCCACAATGGAAGCCAGGGTAGCCACTTCGGCCGGTGTCAGTCCGATACTGTCGGCCAGTGCCTTGCGCTGGGGAGTCCAGAAGCGGTCGTGTTCTTTCTGCATCCGGGCAATGAATTCTTCGGCAGTCATGTCCCAGTATACCTCATAAGTATTGGGGATGAACAGTGCCGGCAACGTACATGTGTTGTAGCCCAGGCGGCTCACATAGGCGGTATCGGCCAGCAGGCGGGCGATGCTGCTGCTGTCGGCCATGATCTGGCGGGATACATTGTGTGCCAGCCGGTCGAGGGTCCGCACACTGCCGATGGTCAGCCGTACGGGAGTCTGGTGTCCTCCTCTCAGGCGGTTGAATATCTGCCAGGCTCTTTCGTCGGGCGTAAACCGGTAGGCACCGGTGTGTATCTGCTGTCCGTAGTCTTTGCAGGAAGCCAGCAGGCGGATTCCCGTCAGGTGTCTGGCGTGCAACTGCGTTTCCAGTTTGAAGAAAACCGAATCGGCCGTATCGTCCGTGTCGACGTAGAGGGTTCCGGCTTTTTCGCCGGCCAGCGGACGGCACATCAAAAAGAAAGCGGCCGATCCCAGGATACCGGCAGCCAGCAGCAGTCCGGCAATCAGGGTAAAGCCTGTTTTTTTGTTTATCTTCATAAATTCAACGGTTTTTGAAATCGAAGTTGCAAAGATACGCTATTTCCCGGATAAATAAAAAAATCCGGCGATACCCTTTGGCAGGGTACCGTCGGACTTTTCAGATGGATTTTTATATTCAGACATTTCAGTTGCGGAAAACCAGTCCGTCGCCATTGCTGTCCACAATGATCGGCCGGTTGCGGTCGACTTCCTGTGCAAGCAATTTCTTCGACAGGTCGTTCAGCAGGTAACGCTGGATGGCACGTTTTACCGGACGGGCACCGAACTCCGGATCGTAGCCGGCAGTCGCAATGAAGTCGACAGCCTGGTCGGTCATCTGTAAGGTGACTCCGTTTCCGTCCAACATACGGCGGATGCCTTCGATCTGCAGACGGACAATCTGTTCAATCTGTTCGCGGTTCAGCGGCAGGAACATGATGGTCTCGTCGATACGGTTCAGGAACTCCGGACGGATGGTCTTCTTCAGCATGCTCATCACCTCATTCTTGGTCTCTTCCACCAACTGTTCGCGGTTACTGTCGGTCATTTTCTCAAACTGACTCTGGATGTAAGCGCTTCCCAGGTTGGAAGTCATGATGATGATGGTATTCTTGAAGTTGACCGTACGACCCTTGTTGTCGGTCAGACGTCCGTCGTCCAATACCTGCAACAGGATATTGAATACATCCGGATGTGCCTTCTCGATTTCATCGAACAGTACCACAGAGTACGGTTTGCGTCGTACGGCTTCGGTCAGCTGTCCGCCTTCATCGTATCCTACGTATCCCGGAGGCGCACCGATGAGTCGTGACACGGTATGCTTCTCCTGATACTCACTCATATCGATACGGGTCATCATCGTATCGTCGTCGAACAGGTATTCGGCCAGTGCCTTTGCCAGTTCGGTCTTACCTACACCGGTAGTACCGAGGAAGATGAAGGAACCGATCGGACGGCGCGGGTCCTGCAGGCCGGCACGGCTGCGTCGTACGGCATCGGCTACGGCCTGTATGGCTTCGTCCTGTCCGATGACACGCTTGTGCAACTCGTCTTCCAGGTGGAGCAGTTTTTCACGCTCGCTCTGCAACATCTTGCTGACCGGTATGCCTGTCCATCGTGATACCACGTCGGCGATGTCTTCGGCGGTCACTTCTTCCTTGATCAGCGCGCTGTCGCCCTGCTTGTGCTTCAGGTCTTCCTGGATGGCTTTGATTTCGTTTTCCAGTGCCTGGAGCTTGCCGTAACGTATTTCGGCTACCTTTCCGTAGTCGCCTTCACGCTCGGCCTTGTCGGCTTCGAACTTCAGCTGTTCAATTTCCTGCTTGTTGTGCTGGATCTTATTGACCAGTTCTTTCTCGCTCTGCCACTTGGCCTTGTAGGAGGTTTCCTGCTCTTTCAACTCTGCAATTTCCTTGTTGAGCTGACTCAGCTTGGCTTCGTCCTTCTCGCGCTTGATGGCTTCGCGTTCGATTTCCAGCTGTTTCAGACGACGTTCGATTTCATCCAGTTCCTCCGGAAGAGAATCACGTTCCATACGCAACTTGGCAGCTGCCTCGTCCATCAGGTCGATGGCCTTATCCGGCAGGAACCGTTCGGTAATGTAACGGTTACTCAGTTCTACCGCAGCGATGATGGCTTCGTCCTTGATACGCACCTGATGGTGGTTCTCGTAACGTTCCTTCAGACCACGGAGAATGGAAATGGAACTCAGGGTGTCCGGCTCGTTGACCATGACGGTCTGGAAACGACGCTCCAGCGCTTTATCCTTTTCGAAGTACTTCTGGTACTCGTCGAGGGTAGTGGCACCGATGCTTCTCAGTTCTCCACGGGCCAGTGCAGGCTTCAGGATGTTGGCGGCATCCATGGCACCTTCTCCTTTTCCGGCACCTACCAGGGTATGGATTTCATCGATGAACAGGATGATGTTTCCATCCGATTTGGTGACTTCGTTGATGACGGATTTCAGTCGCTCCTCGAATTCACCTTTGTATTTGGCACCGGCTACCAGCGCACCCATGTCGAGTGAGTACAACTGTTTGTTCTTCAGGTTCTCCGGTACATCTCCCCGCAGAATACGCTGTGCAAGTCCTTCTACGATGGCGGTCTTACCGGTACCCGGTTCACCGATCAGGATCGGGTTGTTCTTCGTACGGCGGCTCAGAATCTGCAGTACCCTACGGATTTCCTCGTCACGGCCGATTACCGGGTCGAGCTTACCGCTTCGTGCAGCTTCTATCAGGTTGATGGCGTACTTGCTCAGTGACTGATAGGTATCTTCACCCGAGGGAGAAGTGACCTTCTGTCCCTGTCTCAGTTCTTCGATGGCAGCTTTCAGCTCCTTCTCGTTCATACCGGCATCTTTCAAGATGGTGGATGCGGTACTCTTTACCTGAAGCAAAGCCAGCAGCAGGGCTTCCAGTGAAACGTATTCATCGTTCAGTGACTTGGAAACTTCCACGGCTTTCTGCAATACTTCGTTGGCATCGCGGCTCAGGTAGGGTTCACCTCCCGAGACTTTAGGCAGAGAAGCAATTTGCTTTTCTACTACAGTGGCGATCTGGCGTCCGTTCATTCCCAGTTTCTGGAAGATGAAGTTGGTGACATTCTCGCCCACTTTAAGCAGCCCTGCCAGCAAATGTTCCGGCTCGATGGCTTGCTGACCCTGACTTTGTACCAGGTTGACAGCTTGCTGAACGGCCTCTTGAGATTTGATAGTAAAGTTGTTGAAGTTCATATATTGTTTCTCCTTTCTTTGTTTCTGATTTAAAACTTTCAGCATCTGTATATCAAATCTCTTGCCAGAAACAAAATGAAGGTGATTTATGACTAAATGTCATATTATCAATGTTTTACGACTGAAATTTTGTCTGATTCCGACACAAAATGGCAGTCGGGGGTTGACGTAATGTCGGGGATGGCCCCGAAAAGAGGAGGGAGGGGAAGGAAAACAGTGGGGAAGATGTGGATTTTTTGTGATTTTCACGTTTCATTTCCTCAGAATTGTGGCATATTTCCTCAACCGGAATGTGAATGGCACGGATAGTGATTTTTATAAATGCTTGATTTACAGTGTATTTTGTGAATGAGGGGATTTTTGGCACCGGGATTGTCTGTAATTAGGCAAGACAGGCAGGGTAATTGATTCCTCGCTATAAGTTTAACTCTTTAAAATTTGTGATTATGAAGAAATTATTTATTGCAACAGTGATGGTATTGGGAATGAACGTGGTAAGTTTTGCACACCAGGCACCGATGTTGTCGGAAGCTGTGCAGATGGCTGCAGTGGGTGATTTCACTCCGGTTGATTTAAAGGAGGTTCCACAGGTAGTGTTGGATGCTGTGGCAAAAGCTTATCCGGGTGCTGCAATCAAATCGGCAGCTGTAGAAACTGAAGAAGATGGAATGGTAGTTTACCAGTTCACTCTTGCCGGAGAAGATGAAGTGGAATTCGGTGCATTTTTTACCGATAAAGGTGAAGAACTGAAATAAACTGAATCGATTTACAGAGTATGATAGCTTGCAAGGAGCGTGGTCAGGAGAGGGTCTTCGGAACCTCTCCTGATTTTTTGGGCAACTCTTTGTAAAGTCGCCGGAGCGATGGCGCTTTGTGAAAAAATGAAGGGAATTGCAGGGCTTATGGGGCGTAATTCGGAAGAAAAGCGTATCTTTAAACCCCGAAAATAAAATGTATATGGAAAATATAAAGATACCTTTTTCTCCGGTCGTGATGCTGATTGATGCATCTTATCTGAATAAAGTGGGACAGGATATAAGTAATCATTTTGCTCCTGTAGTCAACCGTGACCTGCCGAAGGCCGATCTGGCTGTGCTGTTGGAATGCATGGCGCTGGATGCGGGACTGAGTGAGGGAAAGCACGAGATACAGGTCATATTCGTGTACGACTCGAGAGAGAGCCGTATGCCTTTCTGTACTCCTTCCGACCTGGAAAAAGAAATGCACGGAGTGGCTTTCCAGAGTCAGTTGGGAGAGTTCTCGCTGTATGCCTTCCAGACTTCCGACATGGCTAGCCGGGAGGAACTTTTCCGTGAATCGCTGATGCTGGCCGGCGTGTCCAAGGACGTAAAGCGCCTGATTGCCGTTTCCGATGAGGTGGAATACGGGAATGCACTGGCCGAGGCAGTAGCCGAGGTTTCCGGAAAGGAAGATTTTGCAATCTTCGGAATGAATCCTCCGGCATACGAAGGCAAGTTTCATTTTGAGATGCTGGGATTTCCCTTGTTGCAGTCGCTGGGAATCCGCGCCGAGGAATTGTAGGACTTAAATTCCGGGGTGTATGTCTGATTTCCGTCTGAAGGTATTTTACAGTGTGGCGAAGAACCTGAGTTTTACGAAGGCTTCGCAGGAACTGTTCGTGAGCCAGCCTGCCATCACCAAGCACATCCGCGAACTGGAGGGGATGTACCAGACCCGGCTTTTCAACCGTCTGGGAAACCGGATTTCGCTGACGGAGGCCGGACAGGTCATGCTGGAGCACTGCGAGCGGATTTTGTCGGAATACCGGAGGCTGGAATACGACATGCATCTGCTGCACAACGAATATACCGGTCAGCTGAGGCTGGGAGCCAGTACTACCATTGCACAGTATATCTTGCCGGCTGTGCTGGCAAAGTTTACGGAGAAGTTTCCTAAAATCCAGATTTCACTGATTGATACCAATTCACGGAATATCGAACAGGCTCTTCAGGAGCATGTCATCGACCTGGGGATGGTGGAGGGAGTTTTCCGTTCTCCGGTACTGAAATATGAGCCTTTTCTGTGTGACGAACTGGTGACGGTGGTTTCGGCAAAGGTGGGAGAGAAGGTGCCCGAGGAGCTTTCGGTGGAGGAGTTCACGCAACTGCCTCTGGTATTGCGGGAGCGCGGTTCAGGAACTTTGGATACGATTGAGATGGCTCTGGCGGAACGGGGACTTAAACTTTCTTCTTTGAAGGTAAAGATGAACCTGGGCAGCACGGAAAGCATCAAGTCTTTTCTGAGGTACAGTCACTGTGCGGGAATCGTATCGGTCTTTTCGGTTTATGACGAACTGGAAAGTGGGGCTTTCCGCATTGTGGAAGTTCCGGAAATGAAGTTCAAGCGGCATTTCTGCTTTGTTTCTGCCTTGGGACAGGAGGAATCGGGGGCATTGAATTTTATCCGCTTCATGCACCATTACCTGGAGGAGAATAAAATCCCCGGACGGGTATGTCCCAAACCTGGGTATTGATGAAAGCAATCATTCTTTTTTATCTGTAGGACAATATATAGGTGTATTAGATGTAATCAGGTGAATCTGAGGTTTGTAAAAAATGAAAATAAACGGTAATATTATAAAAACTATTTTGTAATAATTACAATATTGTTTAGTTTTGCAGTAGAAAAACCGATTTATTAACTTAGAAACCTGAAAATTATGAAAACTAAACTACTCTTATTTTTATCATTTATTTTATTTGCATCTCAGTGGTCTTTTGCACAGAACCGTTCTTATCAGTTGTCCAGCCACATTCTTGACATCAACTCCGGCTCTCCTGCCCCTGGAGTCAAGATAAGTCTCTATAAGTTGGATACGACAGACAATACCTGGACACAGGTGGACGAGAAGGTTACCGATGAAAACGGCCGGATCAAGGATTTCCTTCCCGACAATGCCGATAACAAGGGGGTATACAAACTGACTTATCATGTAGGCCCTTATTTTGAGGCGAAAGGTCAGGACAGTTTTTATCCTTTCATCGATGTAGTCTTCCAGATTAAGGACGACAACCATTATCATGTGCCCATTACGTTGTCGCCGTACGGGTATTCTACTTACAGAGGAAACTGATGGACAACGGTTAAAAGAGACTGCGTATGAAACTGAAAGTTTTGCTGATTGTATGTCTGAGCTGTCTGGGAATCAGTCTGCCGGCTCAGTATTATGCGACTTCTTCCAGTCTGAATATGGATGGAGCCTTGAAACTGGCACAAGAAGCGGTTTCGGAGGCCAGGAAGATGGATAAGAATGTCTCAGTGGCCGTACTTGATGCCACCGGTACCACTTTGTTGCTCCTGAAGGGAGACGGGGTGGGACCTCATAATACGGAGGCTTCCAGAAGGAAAGCCTATACCGCCGTTTCTACCAAGAACGCTACCTGGGAACTGATGCAGAAGGCGGCAGCCGATCCGACCTCAACCAACCTGACAACCCTGCCGGAATTGTTGCTGCTGGGAGGAGGGGTTCCGGTCTGGGCAGAAGGCAAGCTGATTGGAAGCATCGGAGTTTCCGGAGGTGGAGGAGGATGGAACGATCATGAGATTGCCTCCCGGGCCATCGTTAATCTGGGCTTTAAAGTAGGGTTATAATAAATAGTTGTCTGTATGAGATTATTATTTGCATTACTGATTGTTATAGGATCATCCATGAATGTATTTTCACAACATGCCGACGTTCCCAAGGAACCGGTGCTGACCGGAGAGATGGCCATGAAAATGGCACAGGCCGTTTTTCTTCAGGCCGAAAAGGAAAAATTGGCGGTGACCGTCACCGTAGTCGACCGTTCGGGCCAGACACTGGCCGTACTCAGGCATCATCGTGCCGGAGTGCATACAATCAAGGCCAGTTACAAGAAAGCCTATACAGCCTGTTCCCAGAAGCGGGAAACCGGAGAGATTATGAAAGGAATAAAGGAAGGAACGATTCCGGAAGACATCAAGTTCCTGGATGAGAACTTTTCCGTCATGGAGGGAGGAGTTCCCGTATTCATCGAAGGATGTGTGGTAGGAGGAATCGGAGTGGGAGGCGCTCATGGTGCTGAAGACGTCAGGCTGGCAAAGTATGGCCTGGAACAGTGCCTGTAAAAAATGTCTGTAAACAAGTATCGGTTCTTGAAAGTGTAACAATCACTTTTCAAGAACCGATACTTGTTTATATGCCGGCGATAGCCGGATGGGGTAAGGTCTTACATCAATACGGGTACCAGGTATTTGGTAAGCAGGTATCCGCCGCCAACCAGCCAGATGTACAGCAGTCCGGCCAGTACGAACGGTTTGGCTCCTGCCTGTTTGAATTTATCGAGACTGGTATCCGTACCCAGAGCCGTCATGGCCATGGTCAGCATAAAGGTATCGAGGTATTCGATGGCTCCGTTCAGTGGAATTTCCTTTACGCTTTCTACTCCCAGTGCAGTCTGCAGCAGTGTATTCAGGCAGATGATACCGATGAATCCGAAGGCAAACCAAGGAATGGTAATCTTCCGTTTTTCCTGTTTTCCTCCCTGTGTCTTACCGCTTTTCTTCGACAAGACAAGTCCCATCACTACCAGTACCGGGGCAAGCATCATCACACGGATCATTTTGGTGATGGTGGCAGTTCCTGCAATACCCAGTGTGTCGGTCGGGTCCATGGCATTTCCGGCACCGGCTACGTGAGCCACTTCATGCAGGGTACTTCCGGTATAGATGGCTACTCCGGTATCTCCCAGTGCGTCCAGCATTCCGGCGCGGTACAGAATCGGATAGAGGAACATGGAGATGGTTCCGAAAATTACGACAGTGGAAACGGCAATGGCGGTTTTATGTCCTTCGCATTTCACTACCGGTTCGGCACCGAGGACGGCCGCCGCTCCACAGATGGCACTACCCGTGGCAGTCATCAGTGAGGTCTCCTTGTCCATATTCAGGACGCGTCCCAGCCAGATGCCCAGGAAAATGGTACCTACTACGATGATGGTATCTATGATGACAGCCGGTAAGCCTACCGCTGCAACCTGGGTCAGGGTCAGTCGGAATCCGTAGAGTACGATACCGGCACGAAGAATCTGCTTGGTACAGAACTTGATTCCCGGTACCCAGGTTTCCGGAAGATGATTGCGCAGGCTGTTGGCGTAAAGCATACCCAAAATGATACCGACAATCAGCGGACTGAATGAAAGACTTTTTACGAAGGGGATTTCAGCAATGTAGAATGCTGCAAATGAGAATAATGTAATGAGCAGAATTCCGTGGAGGGTGTTTCCTCTGTTTTCTTTGTTGAACATAATATAATGCAATTAGTTGATTTAATATCTATCTGTTTTTTCTTTTCGGGGGCAAAGGTAGTGGATTTTTGCAAGTGAACCTATTCAAAAAGGGTTATACCTTATAACCTTAAGTTATGGGGTGAGAGAAAAAAGAAAGTCCTTGTTTCCTGTCAGAGAAGAAGAAACAAGGACTTTTATCCTGCTTTGCAACGCTTAGAGGTGGCAGAAGAAGGATACGAAAAACGGGACACTCATATCAATCAGTATTCCGTGAAAAATAGCCACCGGAATCATTTCTTTACCGGAATATCGTGTGATGAGGGGAAGCACCACATCCATCGAATTGACTCCTGCGGCTGAAATAGGGGCCAGTTTCCCGAAATATTTGTGCAATAGGGGAGTTCCCAGCAATGCCATCATCTCGCGGAAAATGTTGGAAAGCAAGGCAATGGTACCCAGTTCCGTAGCCAGCTGGATGCCGAGGGAAGCCTCCTTGAACTGGGTGATGAGAATGGAAGAGAGCGAATAATAGGCGAATCCGCTTCCTACCGCCATGCAGTCGAATATGCTCCATTGGGTAAGAAACAGGCTGGCCGCTGCTGAAAACAGCAGGGTACCGCTGATGGTTGCCAGCGGAATCAGCAGGTGTTTGGGACGCAGGCTTTGGAGAATGCCTGTGAGGTTCTTGCTGGAACCGATGCTGATACCGACCTGTAGCATCAGGGCATAAAGAATATACAGGGTAAGATTACCCTGCTGCAGGTTGAATGGAAGAACACCTGTGATTCCCAGCAGGCATCCGCCAATGAAAAACAGTAAGACAATCAGACTTCCTTTCATTTGTTACCTCCTTCCTGTTTGAAAAAATATTTTAATACCAACCAGGAAACCAGAATGCTTCCGCAGGTAGCCGACAAGGCAATGATGGCTGCCTGCCATCCGAACTTACCCAGGTTGTTGATGATGGTGGGATTCGATCCTACGGAGATACCCAGCACGAACAGCAGCAGGATGATCGTGAGGGATATGGTTTTTTCTGTTTTCTGGAAAATAGTCAGGTTTCTGAACAGATATCCCAAAGTGATACCTGTAAGCATAAATCCGATAACGTTGAACATATGATTTCTGTTTGTAGGTTAAATTTGACATAAGTATTGCCTGGGGATACAGCATGCTGCTCCCTTACGGTAAATAAATAAGTGATAAAGACCGGTGGAGAATACTTATAGGAAACCGCTGAACCAGTGAACGTGCGCACCACAGTGGGCATACATCCGGGAGATGCATGCATCGTTGCATAGGCTGATATGTGGTAGTCTCTGGTTCATCATTGTCTGTTTGTTTTGAATTTGATGCTGCAAAGGTATGGGGATTTTGCATATTTTCCAAATATTTATTTAATAATTTGTGGGCAAGGTTTTCAGAAAAGCGTATCAGAACCTGAAAATCATCCCGTTTACAGACAGGAAGTAGTAACGTATGTTTGGTTGAATTGGGCGAAAACCTTACCTTTGTAAAGTGGATAAGAGAGAATGAAATTATTATGATAAAAAAGATAATATTGTGGAGCTGGATGCTGGCAACCGGAAGTGTGGCAATTGCCCAGCAAAAGTCCAGAGAGGCCTGGGTTTCTCCTTTTGATTTTCCTTTGCTGCTGAGTGCCAATTTCGGTGAACTGCGTCCGAATCATTTTCATAACGGAATCGATATCAAGACACAGGGAGTGACGGGAAAGCCGGTACACTGTGTGGCCGAAGGGTATATTTCGAGGGTGGCCGTACAGCATGGAGGATACGGACAGGTAGTATATGTGGCCCACCCCGACGGACATACATCGGTATACGGACACGTGGAACGGTTCTCGGACGGCGTGCAGAAGCGGGTAAGGGAATATCAGTATGCCAATGAGACGTTTGTGTGCAGTCTGACGTTTACACCCGATGAATTTCCTGTCAGACAGGGAGAGATTATCGCCTGGAGCGGAAATGAAGGGGCATCGGCCGGTCCGCATCTTCACCTCGAAATGAGGGATACGGAGACAGGAACCTACATTGACCCGATGCCGTTTTATCGCCGTATGCTGGAAGACCATAAGGCCCCGGTGGCTTCCCTGGTAGGCATTTATCCGCTGGAGAATGAAGGAGTGGTAGAAGGAAGCAGCCGCAGGAAACTGGTGGCGGTATCCGGATTGAAACAGCCGGTCACTGCCTGGGGAAAGATTTATACGGGTATCAGTGCGAAAGATTATATGGACGGGACTTCCAATTTCTACGGAGTCCATTCGGTGAAGCTGTTTGTAGACGACCGGGAGGTGTTTCACAGTCTTACGGACAGTGTGCGTGCGGACGAAAACCGGATGATCAATGCTTTTACGGATTACGATGAACTGATGCGCAGCCGGCGCCTGATCATGCGCTCGTACCGGGCTCCGGGAAACCGTCTGCAGTTGCTTCAGACCGACAGTTGCCGGGGAGTGGTGACGATTGATGAAGAGCGCGACTATCGTTTCCGCTATGAGCTGGAGGATAATTTCGGCAACCGTTCTTCCTACCGGTTTACGGTAAGGGGAAAGCGGCAGGAGATTCCGCAGCAGGAACACCCGGGAAAGACCCTGCTGAGATGGGACCGTACGAATGTGATACAGCAGCCGGGAATGCAGCTGGTCATTCCTCAGGGAATGTTGTATGAGAATGCCTGGCTGGACAAAAAGGTGTCAGGCGACAGTGCCCGTACTTCCTTCGACTATGTGCTGGATGCCGGTCATACACCGCTGCACGGATTTTGTGAACTGAGCATCGGTGTGCGCCATCGCACGGTAGCCGACAGTACCAAATATTATATCCTTCAGAGGTGGGGTAAGGGACATACTCCGATAGGAGGAAAGATGGAGAACGGTTGGGTAAAGGCACGCGTACGCACCTTCGGTACTTTTGCGGTAGGGGTTGATACGGTACCTCCCCGCATTACCCCGTTGAACAAAGGCAACTGGAGAGGCAATTTCAGTCGGATACGGTTGAAAATCAGTGATGCTGAATCCGGAATCGCCAGCTATAAAGTCCATATTGACGGAAAGTTTGTGCTGTTTGGACTGAAGAAAGGAGCCTTGGTCATACAGGATCCCCGCCGGATATCCCGTTCGGGAGTACACCGGATGGAAGTCTGGGTGACCGACTGCTGTGGAAATGAACAATATGAAAAATTTCAATTTTAATTCATAAACCAAAAAGAGTATGATGAAAAAACTAATGACAGTTGCCTTGCTGCTGACAGCTTTTGTGATGCAAGGATGGGCATGTACCAACCTGATTGTGGGTAAAAATGCCTCTGCCGACGGTTCGGTTATCGTTTCTTATTCTGCCGATTCGTACGGAATGTTCGGTTTTTTGTGCCATTATCCGGCTGCAACCTATCCGGCAGGAGCCATGCGGGATATCTATGAATGGGATACCGGCAAGTTCCTGGGACAGATTAAGGAAGCCAAGCAGACTTATAATGTGGTAGGTAACATCAATGAATTTCAGGTGACGATTGCGGAGACTACTTTCGGAGGTCGTCCGGAACTGGTGGATACTACTGCTATCATGGACTACGGAAGTTTGATTTATGTAGCGCTCCAGCGTTCGCGTACCGCTAAGGAAGCTATCAAGATCATGACCAGCCTGGTGAAGGAATATGGATATTACAGCAGTGGTGAGTCGTTTACGATTGCCGACCCGAATGAAGCCTGGATCATGGAAATGATCGGTAAGGGTCCTGGAGTGAAGGGAGCCGTGTGGGTGGCTGTCCGTATTCCGGACGATTGCATCGCGGCACATGCCAACCAGAGCCGTATCCATAAATTCGATATGAGCGACAAGGACAACTGTCTGTATTCTCCGGATGTGATTTCGTTTGCCCGTGAAAAGGGATATTTCAGTGGAGCCAACAAGGACTTCAGTTTTGCAGATGCTTACTGCCCGCTTGATTTCAGCGGCCTGCGTGCCTGCGAAGCCCGTGTATGGAGCTATTATAATATGTTCAGCAAGGCTACCGGACAGGCTTACCTGCCTTATGTTCAGGGAGAGAGCAAGGAACCGATGCCGCTGTACGTGAAACCCGACCGGAAGTTGTCGGTACGTGATATCCAGCAGGCAATGCGCGACCATTACGAGGGTACTCCGCTGGACATTACCCAGGATCTGGGAGCCGGTCCTTTCCAGATGCCTTACCGTCTGTCACCGCTTACCTTCAAGGTAGACGGACAGGAGTATTTCAACGAACGCCCGATTTCTACCCAGCAGAGTGCTTTCTCATTTGTGTCACAAATGCGTGCCAACCTGCCTGATGCCATTGGAGGAGTACTCTGGTTTGGTCTGGATGATGCCAATATGACGGTCTTCACTCCGGTGTACTGCAATACCGACCGTATCCCTGCTTCGTATGCAGAGGGAGAAGGTGACTGTGTGACTTTCTCATGGAATTCGGCTTTCTGGATTTACAACTGGGTAGCCGACATGATCCGTCCCCGTTACAGCCAGATGGTAGATGATATGCGTACGGTGCAGAACGAACTCGAAAATACGTATGCTTATGCACAGGAGGGAGTCGAATCGGCTGCGATGAAGTTGTATAACGAGAATCCGGAAAAGGCCAAGGAATTCCTGACTGATTATACGAACATGTGTGCCCAGACTGCTGTTGACCGCTGGAAACAGTTGGGTGAATTCCTGATTGTACGCTACAACGACGGTGTACGCAAACTGGTGAAAAACGGTAAGCTGGTGCGTCCGGCAACCGGCAACGTGGCTCCGCTGGAGCGCCCGGGATATCCGGAACAGTTCCTGAAAGACGTGGTAAAGGCTACCGGCGACCGCTATAAAGTGAAGACATTGCAATAACGGTACTGCGGGGCATACCCGTAATAAAAGACATTCCCATAAATAGTATTTTCGTTTGTACTATTTATGGGAATTCTTTTTTATGAAAACTGTTCTATCTTTGTGATAGAAATAATTTATCTATATCTTCATTTTAAGAAGGTTAGTGCGGAGGAAGGTGTACATGGCTTAATGAATCATCCCTTGTCTGTCTTTATTCGATTCGTAACGTGGCCTTCCTCTTAAAAAGATTTGCTTTGGGCATTTCTGTTTTTAGGCGTAAATTCAGAAATTGCACCAAAGCAAATTATTTTTTATGCCCCGAACGGGAACCATATATGGATGAAGGTTCCTTTTCCTTCGGTCGATTCGATTTCGTAATCTCCCTGAAGCTTGCTGGTACGTTCTTTGACGCTTCTTAATCCCAGTCCTTCGTGCGAACTGTATGTTCCGTTGCCGGGGAACCCTTTTCCGTCGTCTTCAATGATGATATCGATATTCTCCTGTACGATGCTGACGGTGACATACGCGTTCTGGGCATGGGCATGCTTGAGGATGTTTGAGATACATTCCTGGATGATTCTGTAAATGTTCAGGACTTTGTCGGAAGAGATTTTCAGTTTACTGATATCCTCCTCTATATAGGCATGGATTTTCAGGTTTTCCTGGTGTTTCAGCCGGTCCATGTAGATGGAAAGTATCTGGTGCAGACTGATGTGGTCGAATACCGGGGTAGACAACTGGTGTGACAGGGTTCTGAGGCTTTCCCGTATGGACTGGATCTGTCCGGTCAGTGCTTCGGTGCTGGTCTGGTTGACACTCATCTGCATGGACAGCAGTTCGTTGCAGATGCCGTCATGCAATTCCCTGGAAATCCGGTTGTTGCTGTCCTCCAGCCCGTTGAGGTACTGGTCGGTCATCTTTTTGTTCATCTCACTGACCAGCAGCTGGCTTTGCATTTCCTTTTCCTTGATCTGTTTTTCCAGTTCCATCTGCTTGAACCGGAAGGCAATCCTTCTTTTCCGCATGCTGATGACCAGGATGATGATCAGCAGAACCGTGGCAGTCAGTACTCCGACAGCGGTATAGATTTTGGTCTGATACGCATTCTTCTGTTCGGCCTGTATGTTCTTGAGATGTACAATCTGAAGGTCTTTCTCTTTGGTCTTCAGTTCGGCCTCGAATCCCGACAAACGGTTGTGGAAACTTCGGGTCTGGAGGTTCTTTTCGGCTTCATGCGCCTCGAGTGCCAGTGCATATACCTTGGCCGGATGATTGAGTCTCATTTCCGCTTCCGAAAGTGCGAACAACGACTCCACCAGCAGGCGGTTCGGATTTTCCCGGTAAAAGTTCACGGCCTTAGTGAGGTACTGATGGGCCTTGGTAAGCGAATCGGTATCATGAAGCAGCATATATCCATAAAGATAATCAAGGTTGGCCTTGTTGTATTCATTCGAAGTCCGGTCCTTGTATTTCATGGCTTTTTGGTAGTACTGTATTGCCTGCCGGGTTTCTCCCAGTTCCCTGAATGCCCGTGCGTAATTGGTATAGACATACAGCTTGAGTCCGTCGGGCATGTTTTCCTGTATCTCCTGACTGGCCACCTGAAGACTGTCGAATGCATTCTGGACCCGGTTGTGGTTAATGAGCAGGATGGCATGGTTGCACAACTGCGAAATGTGAACGATACGCGAGTCGATGGAAGTCGTATCTACCGGATAGGAAAAGATACGGCGGGAAAACTGTATCGCTTTTTCAAATTCTTCCAGTTCGTTATACAGTACCGAAATATTCGACAGGATAATGGCCGACAAGGGATAGTTGTGCTGGCTTTCCGTAATGTTCAATGCCTGTTTATACGAAGAAATGGACTTGTCCAGCATGAAAGACTTCCGGTTGATGGCCCCCGACAGGTTGTAAGATTCTGCCATATAGGTGGAATCGTTGAGTGCTTCAAAAATCGTGATTCCTTCCTGAACGTAGTTTCTTGCCGAATCCAGCTGGTTGCTTTGCCAGTATCCGAAGGCCCTTTCGTAATTGGCAATGCCTTCCGAAATCGTTACGGAATGCCGTTCTGCCGGTTTGAGCGATTGGGCCTTGAGTTGTTCAGTCTTCTTCAGGGCTTTGCTGAATACAGTCTGTGCCTGAGAATAATCACCCTTGGCATTGAGATAAGTACCGTAGGTGATGTCAATGTCCAGTGCCAGGAACAGGTCGTTGCGGTAATCGGGGTGACGGACTGCCAGCTGGTATACAGAATCCATCCGGGCATATTCTCCATTGTCTCCGAAAGTCTCAATCAGCTGACTGAAACTGGTTTTCTCGGCCCGGCAGACAAGACTTCCGAGCAGGCATATCAGTAATAAGGTAATTTTTTTCACTTTTTTATCCATCCTTTTATAAAAGCTATACGCATGAGGTGCGAAACATTGGTGGCTCCGCTTTTTAATAATATGTTTTTTCGGATCGTATCAATCGTATTCTTGCTGAGGTTCAGTTTCTGTGCTATTTCGTCGGAAGTAAGTCCGCACGAGAGCATATCGATTACTTCATTTTCTCTCGGACTGGGCACATACGTGATGGAGTCGGATACAGACTGGTCTCCCATGATGGACAGTATGATGTTCAGGGCAGTATGGGAATAATACTTGTTCTGACTGACGAGTATGGATTCTACCGCTTTGGTGATTTCATCTGTCTTGTCATTCTTTATCACGATTCCGCTGACTTCCGCCTTGATCAGCAGCTTGATGATCCAGAATTCGGTGTGCATGGTATAAACCACGACGGGTATATGAATTGATTTTCTTTTTAAATAATTGAGGATGTCCAGTGCCGTCTGATTATCCAGTTCGTAGTCGACTATCAGCAGGTCGCAAGGCTGACTGTTCAGATAGTTGTATAGTTCAGGCGGACGGTTCCCGGTACATATCTGATATTTGTTTTCCTGTTCAAGCAGATGTTTTAATCCTTCTGCTATGATGGGATGATTATCAAGAATGTAGATTGAGCTTCTCATGATTTTGTGTAAAGAATGTCTGTTTTTCCGATGGCAAAGATGCAACATAAAATTGTGTTGTGCAAATAATGCGGGCAGTAATGTGTCCGGCCATTCCCTTGCGCCGGAATGAGCCAATGTAAAAAGAAGAATCTTTGTTTTTGATAATGAGGTTTGAAAATAAGAAGAAAGTAGTAAATCCTTACACTAAAATTACTAAACGGGCTTTTTATTGGCTTATTTGGGAAAAAACTTGTGTCGAATAATTAGGATAATTACAATGAATGGCTTACTTTTGTGTATTGCTAAATACTTAAATCACGGAAAACATTAACAACATAAATTTGAAAAATCATGGAAAATGAAGAATTGATTAAACTGTGTTCTGACAAGGCTCAGAAATGGTTGACTCCGGCTTACGATGCCGAAACTCAGGCAGAAGTGAAACGCATGCTTGAAAATCCAGATAAGACTGATTTGATCGAGGCTTTTTATAAGGACCTGGAATTCGGAACAGGTGGTTTGCGTGGTATCATGGGTGTAGGTTCTAACCGTATGAATATCTATACCGTAGGTGCTGCCACTCAGGGATTGTCAAATTACTTGAATAAATGCTTTGCAGGCAAGAAAGATATCAGTGTAGTAGTAGGACACGACTGCCGTAACAACAGCCGTCTGTTTGCTGAAATCTCTGCCAACATCTTCTCTGCAAACGGTATCAAGGTATATTTGTTCGAAGACATGCGTCCGACTCCGGAAATGTCATTTGCCATCCGTCACCTGGGATGCCAGAGCGGTATTATCCTGACAGCTTCTCACAACCCGAAGGAATACAACGGATACAAGGCTTACTGGGACGACGGTGCTCAGGTATTGGCTCCTCACGATAAGGGTATCATTGACGAAGTAAATAAGATTGCTTCTGCTTCTGACATCAAGTTTGAAGGCAACAAGGAACTGATCCAGATCATCGGCAAGGAAGTGGATGATGAATACCTGCGCATGGTTCACACCATTTCTATCGATCCGGAAGTCATCAAGCGTCAGAAAGACCTGAAGATTGTCTATACTCCTATCCACGGAACAGGTATGATGCTGATTCCGCAGTCTCTGAAATTGTGGGGCTTCGAAAATGTTCACTGTGTAGAAGAACAGATGGTGAAGAGCGGTGACTTCCCGACAGTAGTATCTCCGAATCCGGAAAATGCGGAAGCACTGACCATGGCTATCAACCTGGCCAAGAAAATCGATGCCGACATTGTGATGGCTTCTGACCCGGATGCCGACCGTGTGGGTATGGCTTGCAAGGACAGCAAGGGCGAATGGGTACTGATCAACGGTAACCAGACTTGCTTGATCTTCCTGTACTACATCATCAAGAACCGCATCGCAATGGGTAAGATGAAAGGTAATGAATTCATCGTGAAGACCATTGTGACTACTGAACTGATCAAGGCTGTTGCCGACAAGAATCATATTGAAATGTACGACTGCTATACCGGTTTCAAATGGATTGCACGTCAGATCCGTCTGAACGAAGGTGTAAAACAGTACATCGGTGGTGGTGAAGAAAGCTACGGCTTCCTGGCTGAAGATTTCGTACGCGACAAAGACGCCGTTTCTGCTTGTTCTTTGCTGGCTGAAATCTGTGCCTGGGCTAAGGATCAGGGCAAGACACTGTATGATGTATTGATGGAAATCTATGTAGAGTATGGTTTCTCTAAAGAAGTGACTGTCAATGTAGTTAAACCGGGTAAGAGCGGTGCCGATGAAATCAAGGCCATGATGGAAAACTTCCGTGCATGTCCTCCTAAGTCATTGGGTGGTTCTAAGGTAGCCTTGATGAAGGATTACAAGACATTGAAGGCAACCGACGGAGAAGGTAATGTAACTGCACTGGATATGCCGGAACCTTCTAACGTACTGCAGTTCTTCACAGAAGACGGTACCAAGGTTTCTGTACGTCCTTCAGGAACAGAACCGAAAATCAAGTTCTATATGGAAATCAAGGGTGAAATGGGATGTCCGAAGTGCTATGCCAGCGCTGACGCGGCTGCTATGGAAAAAGTGGAAGCCGTTAAGAAAGACCTGGGTATCTAATTTGACTGAAGGCTTATCATAACTCATCATAGACCGGCTTTTCCACTCTCGGGAAAGCCGGTTTTTTATGTCCCTATCTAGATTTTTCCTTCCAGCCAGGCATCGATCAGTTTTCGTGCGATACTGAGTTTCTTGGGGATTTCCGGAAGATTGTCTTTCCGGTAGAAGTTGCCTGCGCTCAGCTCTTCATCCTGCAGTTTGATGGTTCCGCTTTCATACTCGGCACTGTATCCGATCATGATACCGCTGGGATAGGGCCAGGGCTGACTGCCGAAATATTTCAGGTTCTTGATCCGGAGCCCGGTTTCTTCCATGACTTCCCGGTGTACGCATTCCTCCAGTGTTTCTCCCGGTTCCAGGAATCCGGCTACCAGTCCTTTGAAGGTTCCCCTGAAATTACGGGCATGTACCAATAATATACTGTCTTCTTTCTTGATCAGTACAATCACCGCCGGTGAGATGCGGGGATAGAATTCCTGCCGGCATTCCGGACAGCGCTTGGCTATGGGGGAGACCTGTGTGGTCGGTACTCCGCACATCGGGCAATAGCGGCTGTTCTTGTCCCAGTTCAGTATCTGCGAGGCCTTTCCGGCCTTGTTGTACTCCTCTAAAGGCAATACGTCGTAAGAAGCCCTCAGGTCTTTCATCATCCGCGGACTGTCTTCGTTGCCGGGTACCGGGTGGTATATCGCATAGGTTTTGGCCGGGTATTCGTTCAGGTAACCGATGGTGTGTATGGTGCTTCCTACGGGAACTTCAGTCGGGGGAAGGGAAGAACAGGGAATGTGGTATCCGTCTGCTTTTTTTTCAATCAACACTTGTCCGTTGTTGAAGACAAACCAGGCACAGACGGGAGCCTCTTGTGTTACATCGTCTTTTTTCATATCTGTAGATGAATTATGTCACGCAAAAATATAACTTTTTGCAGTTTTTCCCAAATTCCGGAAAAAGTGCCGGAAAGAAAGGATTTTCATTGTAAAACTGAGAATTTCTTTCCTGTAACGGGAGGAAATATACAGGTTGTAATAAATACAATTTTTGTTAATTGAAAATTTGAATACATTAATGAAAACTTATATATTTGCATCCAGAAACTAACAAAACTATAATGAGACGGGCTGAAACTATATTTTTCACAGGATATCTGGCGGTAGCTGCCTTGCTTCAGGTAGCGGTGGGGAATCTACCTTTCCGCTTTTTCGCCTATCCGGTCAATTTACTTGTAGCGGCATTATGGCTTTTTGCTTTGTGGATGTGGTATAAGGATTACCGCGAAGGACGGGCCATCCGCTTTTTACTGTCTCCTTCCATGACGGTATTTACCCTGGTGTCGTTTATCGCCGGTTGCATGGTGATCGGTCTGTTCCCTCAGCTGTCGGCTGAAGAAGCGGCTGCGAAAACCGGTTTGTGGGGAAGCCTGGGCTGTTACGACTTCATGACCTCGTGGATATTTGTCTCAATATTGTTCTTGCTGCTTACCCATCTGGCACTGGTGACCTATCGTGGAGCATTCAGAGCCCGGAAGTTCCGCTGGCGCTTTGTGGCCAATCATGCGGGACTCTGGCTGGCCTTGTTTGCCGGATTTTTCGGTTCGGCCGACTGTCAGAACCTGCGTATCCCGGTACTGAAGGGAGAGGCTTCCAGCCGGGCATATTCGATGGAAGGCAAGGTGGTTTACCTGGATTATGAGCTGGAACTGCTGAGTTTTGATGCGGATTATTATGAGAACGGCATGCCCCGTCATTATGAGGCGGAGGTACGTGCCGGAAAGGATACGGCCCGTCTAGAGGTCAATCATCCCTATTCCTATCGCTGGGGAGAGGACATTTATCTGACAGGCTATGAGCGTAAAAGCGGACAGACTGCCTATTGTGTGCTGCAGATTGTCCGCCAACCCTGGAAGTACGTGCAGCTGGCAGGTATCTTGCTGACGCTGATAGGAGGCGTACTGCTGTTTGTAGAAGGACCGGTGAATAAAAAGAAGTTGCAGAAATGATTACATGGGATAATTTTATTTGGTTTGTGATACCGGCTGCTGCCTGCTGGCTGGCCGGAGCGTTGGTTTCCCTGCGTACCGATTCGCGCAGTAAGGCGGCCTTGTGGCTTACCCTCTGCGGTACGCTGGTATTCTCGTGTTTTATTGCCGGTCTGTGGATTTCCCTGCAGCGTCCTCCGTTGCGCACCATGGGTGAGACCCGTCTGTGGTATTCTTTCTTCATGGGTATTTCGGGAATGCTGACTTACTGGAGATGGGGATACCGGTGGATCTTGTCGTTTTCCACGGTGGTGGCAGTGGTCTTCTGCGTCATCAACCTGCTGAAGCCGGAGATTCACGACCAGTCGCTGATGCCGGCGCTGCAGAGTGTGTGGTTTATTCCGCATGTGACGGTGTATATGTTTTCGTATTCCGTACTGGGTTGTGCCTTCATGCTTTCGTGTGTGGGACTTTTCCGTCACGAGGAGAGCTACCTTTCCATGGCCGATGAACTTATCTATACCGGAACGGCCTTTCTGACGGTAGGAATGCTGACCGGAGCCATCTGGGCAAAGGATGCCTGGGGAAATTACTGGAGCTGGGATCCCAAGGAGACCTGGGCGGCGATTACCTGGGCGGGGTATCTGACGTATATCCACCTGCGGCTTTGGGGAAAGTCAAGGCCCCGTACGCTGTATCTCATTCTCATCGGAAGTTTCCTGACACTCCAGATGTGCTGGTACGGGGTGAATTACCTGCCGGCGGCACAGCAGAGTGTGCATTTATATAATCGGACAGCAGCTAATTGATTTTTTGATCATAAAAACAAAGAAACATGAAAAAGCAGATCTTTTGGGCCGCTTTGGTGATTGTCGCTGGCGGTGCAGTAACTTATCGTTTGGTGAATCAGCCGCCTTCGGCGGATTTGCCGGCCGACAAACAGATGTTGGAATTGTTGACAAATTCGGGATGTATGGAATGTCATGTGGCAAATCCGAAACTTCCTTTTTATGCTTCTCTGCCTTTGGCGGGTGATTTGGTGAAAGAGGATATCCGTCTGGGATACCGTTCGTTCGATATTGCACCGATGGTGGCTGCCATTGAGGCTGGAGGAAAGGTTTCGGAAGTGGATTTGGCAAAGGTGGAAAAGGTAATCCAGGACGGTACCATGCCTATGGCCAAGTATTACCTGGTGCACTGGGGATCTTCGTTGATTGATTCGGAAAAGACTCTGGCGCTCGACTGGATCCGTAACACACGTGCACAGGCTTATCCGAACCGCCTGGCTGCTGCCGATTTTGCCAACGAGACGGTTCGTCCGGTGGAAGATTCAGTGGCAGTAGACATGCGTAAGGTGGTACTGGGTGACTTGCTGTTCCACGATGTACGTCTGTCGGTCGACAATACGGTGTCTTGTGCAACCTGCCACGCGCTGAATACCGGTGGTGTCGACAACAAGCAGTTCTCGGAAGGTGTAGGCGGACAGAAAGGTGGAGTGAATGCGCCGACTGTCTTCAACGCACACTATAACTTTGTACAGTTCTGGGACGGACGTGCGGCTACCCTGGCTGCTCAGGCCGGAGGACCTCCTTTGAACCCGGTTGAAATGGCACATAAGTCGTTCGATGATATCTGTGCCCGCCTGAACGAGGATGAAGGTTTCAAAAAGGCCTTTACCGAGGTATATCCCGACGGTATTACTGAGGCGAACATTACCGATGCCATCCAGGAGTTCGAACGTACGCTGCTGACTCCGAATTCACGTTTCGACAAGTACCTGAAAGGAGATATGGCTGCACTTTCTGCTGAGGAAATTGCCGGATACGAATTGTTCAAGAAGTACAACTGTGCAACTTGTCACGTGGGTGAGAACCTGGGTGGACAGTCGTACGAACTGATGGGTATCAAGGCGGATTATTTTGCCGACCGGAATACGGAAATCACTTTCGAAGACCACGGACGCAACAAGGAGACGAAGACGGAACGCGATATGCACCGCTTCAAGGTGCCCGGACTCCGCAACATCGCACTGACGGCTCCTTATTTCCACGACGGTACCAAGCAGACTTTGGAAGAAGCCGTGCGTGACATGGCCAAGTACGAGGTGGGCGTGAACCTGAGCGAAGAGGAAACGGCTCGTCTGGTAGCCTTCCTGCACACACTGACCGGTGAGTATAAAGGAAAGTTGCTGACGAATGACAACCTGAAATAATTTTTTGTTGCAATAGTTTTAAAATAGGAAATCCCGGACTTGCTGACTGCAAAATCAGTAATGTCCGGGATTGTTTTTTTGTGGTCTGTCCTTCCGGCGGGAAGGTGACAGACCGTTTTCTTCCGTTGGTTATTTGCTCAATCCTTTCATGGTCAGCTGGATGCGCTTCCGTTCGTGGTCGATGCTCAGTACTTTTACGCGTACGTGCTGATGGATGCTTACTACGCTGGTCGGGTCACTGACAAACTTGTCTGCCAGTTGTGAGATGTGCACCAGACCGTTTTCCTTGATGCCGATATCGACAAAGCAGCCGAAATTGGTGATGTTGGTTACGATACCCGGCAGTTCCATACCTTCCTGCAGGTCGTCGAGCGTACGTACGTGCTGGTCGAACTGAAAGACCTCAATCTGCTGGCGCGGGTCGCGTCCCGGTTTGTCGAGTTCCTGCAGGATATCGGTCAGCGTAGGCAGTCCGACCGTATCGCTGACGTAATCTTCTATCCGTATCCGGCTGCGCAATTCCTTGTCGGCTATCAGGTCTTTCACCTTACACTTCAGGTCCTTGGCCATCCGTTCCACAATGGCATAACTTTCCGGATGCACGGCCGAATTGTCCAGCGGGTTTTCAGCTCCCGGTATGCGGAGGAAACCCGCACATTGTTCAAAGGCCTTCGCTCCCATGCGGGGTACCTTCAGCAGTTCCTTGCGGGAGTGGAAGGCTCCGTTTTCCGTACGGTAATCCACGATGTTCTGTGCCAGGGTAGGGCCCAGGCCGGACACATAGGTCAGCAGGTGCTTGCTCGCAGTGTTTACGTTGACACCTACCAGGTTTACGCAACTTTCTACGGTCTGGTCGAGCGATGCCTTCAGCTTGCTCTGGTCGACGTCGTGCTGATATTGTCCCACTCCGATGGATTTCGCATCAATTTTGACCAGTTCGGCCAGCGGGTCCATCAGTCTTCGTCCGATGGATACGGCTCCTCTGACGGTTACGTCGTAGTCGGGAAATTCTTCACGGGCGGTTTTGGAGGCCGAATAGATGGAGGCTCCGTCTTCGCTCACCACGAATATCTGGATTTCCCTGTCGTAACGTTGTGCGGTTACAAACTGTTCCGTTTCCCGGCTGGCTGTTCCGTTACCGATGGCTATGGCTTCGATTTTATACTGTTCTACCAGCTTGACCAGCTTGCGGGCGGCCAGTGCGGTTTCCGATTTTGGAGGATGCGGATAAATGGCTTCGTTGTGCAGCAGTGCTCCCTGTGCATCCAGGCAGACCACCTTGCATCCGGTGCGGAATCCCGGGTCGATTCCCATGACACGCTTCTGTCCCAGAGGAGCTGCCAGCAGGAGCTGACGGAGGTTTTCGGCAAAGACACGGATGGCTTCTTCATCGGCCTTTTCCTTGCTCAATGCGGCAAACTCCGTTTCGATGGCAGGCTTGAGCAGTCGTTTGTAGGCGTCGCATATGGCCTCTTCCACCTGTGCCGCACAGTCTCCGGTACCGCGTACATACTGGCGTTTCAGGCGGTCGGTGCATTCCTCTTCATCGGCAGGGGTGATGCTGACCTTCAGGATGCCGTCGGCCTCACCGCGGCGCAGTGCCAGCAAGCGGTGAGAGGTACAGCGCTTCAGCGGTTCGCTGAAATCGAAGTAATCCCGGTATTTCAGTGCCGCTTCTTCTTTTTCCTTCCCTTTCACCACCTTGGCCGAGATTACTGCCTGACGTGAAAACTGGTTGCGCATCAGGTTGCGTGCGCGTTCGTCCTCATTCACCTGTTCGGCGATGATGTCTCTGGCTCCTTTCAGGGCTTCCTCTTCGTCTTTCACTTCGCCTTTGACAAAGCTCCGGACCTTGGCCAATAGGTTCTGTTCGCGCTGCATCATCAGCAGTACGGCCAACGGTTCCAGACCTTTCTGTCGGGCTGCTTCCGCGCGTGTCTTGCGCTTGGGCTTGAACGGCAGGTAGATGTCTTCCAGAGCCGTGCTGTCCCAGCATTCGGCGATGCGCCGGCGAAGTTCATCCGTCAGTTTTCCCTGTTCTTCGATGGTCGACAGAATGGTTTCTTTCCGCTTGGCCAGTTCGCAGAACTTCTCATAGCGGGTATTGATCTCGCCAATCTGCACCTCATCCAGTCCGCCGGTAGCCTCTTTACGGTAGCGGCTGATGAACGGGATGGTAGCTCCTCCCTGAAGCAGTTTCAAGGTATTCTCAACACGATGTGCCGGCAGTTTCAGGGCAGCGGCAATCATCGGAATAAATTCTTCCATACTGAAATCTGAATAATTGATTTTTTAATGAATATAAATTTGACAATCTGTTGTTTACTGTGCTTTCTCCGGCAGACAGGGCAGTTTCCTTCCGGAATTCCGGTAGCCTTTCCTGCGGTTTTCCGTGCCTTTGTCCGTGCGGGGAGAATCAAAAGTTCAAAGATAGCATAATTTTTGATATGCGACGGTCGGGGAAGGGGCAAAATCCGGTTTTTATTATTTCGCTTTTTTGTGTATCTTTGCCCCTTGGGTTTATAATTTAGTCAAACATTTTATTTTTCTATGAACAAAACTTGGTTAATCGCCGGACTGTCACTGGCTCTCTGTGCCTGTGGCGGTTCACAGAAGAAAGAGGTACAGGAAAACCCTTTCTTTACGACGTACACCACTCCGTTTGGAGTGCCTCCTTTTGAAGACATTCAGCTTGAACATTACAAGGAAGCCTTTCTGAAGGGAATGGAAGAACAGAAAAAGGAAGTGGAAGCCATTATCAATCAGCGCTCCATGCCCGATTTCGACAATACCATTGCCGCACTTGACGAAAGCGGAAGTCTGCTGAATAAGGTCAGCTATGTATTCTTCGGACAGAACAGTGCCAATACTTCCGACGAGATGCAGGCACTGAGCCGTGAGATGTCTCCGCTGCTTTCTCAGCACAGCGATGACATCAACTTGAATCCGCGCTTGTTCGAACGTGTAAAGCAGGTTTACGAACGCAGGGCAGAACTGGGCCTGAACAAGGAACAGGAGAAGTTGCTGGAAGAGACTTACAAGGGTTTTGTCAGAGGCGGTGCGAACCTGGATGCGGAGAAGCAGGCCCGCCTGCGTGCACTGAACAGCGAGATTTCGATGCTGCAGCTGACTTTCGGCCAGAACATGCTGAAGGAAACCAATGATTTCCAACTGGTGGTTTCCGACTCTAAAGATTTGTCGGGTCTGCCTCAGGCATTGATCGACAATGCGGCAGCGGCTGCCAAGGAAGCCGGAAAAGAAGGAAAGTGGGTATTTACCCTGCACAATCCGAGCGTGATGCCGTTCCTGCAGTATGCCGACAACCGGGCGTTGCGTGAACAGATTTTCAAGGCTTATATCAACCGCGGCAACAACGGCAATGCGTCTGACAATAAGGAAGTGGTGCGCAAGCTGGTTCAGAAGCGTCTGGAAAAGGCACAGCTGATGGGCTATAAGGACTATGCTTCGTTCGTGCTCGAAGACCGTATGGCGCATAATTCGGACAATGTATACCGCCTCTTGAACGAGGTATGGACTCCGGCGCTGAAGAAGGCTAAGGAAGAATTGAAGGACATTCAGGCAGAGATTGCCAAGAGTGGGGAAAGCTTCGAGGCTGAAGGCTGGGACTGGAGATATTATTTTGAAAAAGCCAAAAAGGCGAAGTTCAACCTCGATGAGAATCAGGTGCGTCCGTACCTGCAGCTGGATCAGGTGCGCGAAGGAGCTTTCTATGTAGCCAACAAACTGTATGGCATTACCTTTACCAAACTGCAGAATATGCCGTTGCCGCATCCGGATGCAGAAGCGTTCGAGTGCAAGGATAAGGACGGAACTTCTCTGGGTGTGCTTTATATGGATTATTTCCCGCGTGCAAGCAAGCGTGGCGGAGCCTGGTGTGGACAGTACCGTCCGCAGACTTATGCGGAAGGCAAGCGCCTGGGTCCGGTGGTTACCATCGTATGCAACTTTACGCAGCCGGTGGAAGGCCAGCCGGCTTTGCTGAGCCCGGATGAGGCTACCACATTGTTCCATGAGTTTGGTCACGGACTGCATAATCTCTTCCGCGACGTACATTACCTGGGTGTAGCCGGTGTACCCCGTGATTTCGTGGAGTTGCCTTCACAGATTATGGAGCACTGGGTGTTCGAACCTGAAGTGCTGAAGGTATATGCCAAGCATTATCAGACGGGTGAGGTGATTCCTGCCGAACTGATCGAGAAACTGGACAAGAGCGGCAAGTACGGACAGGGATTTGCTACGGTGGAATACCTGGCAGCTTCTTTCCTCGATATGGATTATCATGTGCTGACTCAGGTGCCTGACGATCTGGATGTAATGAAGTTTGAACAGGAAACGCTGGCTAAGCGCGGATTGCTGAAGCAGATTCCGGCACGTTACCGTACGACTTACTTCAACCATACGATGGGTGGAGGATATACGGCCGGTTATTACAGCTACATGTGGGCTGAGGTGCTCGACGCGGATGCGTTTGCGGCATTCAAGGAATCGGGAGACCTGTTCAATCAGGACCTGGCTACGAAGTTCCGTACTTATGTACTGACTCCGGGAGGCATTGACGATGCCATGGATATGTACAAGAACTTCAGAGGAAAAGAGCCTGGAACAGAGGCACTGATCAAGAACAGAGGTTTGAATTAAGACGTGAATACGTACCGGAGGATTTTTGCTCCGGTTTGCATAAAGAAAAGCGAAGGGGCAGCTGGTCGGATATCAGCTGCCCCTTTTCATTGATCCTGCCTGATTTGATTTATCTGTCTGCCGGGGAATGCCGGCACGGAGAATCAGTAGCTCGTGCTCATGTCTTCGGGAACACAGATGTAATAATCCGCTCTTCCCAGATGTTCCTCCTCCAGCTGACTGATGTCTTCCTGCCGTACCGCACAGACCGTTTTCAGTGTAGTCCCCGGACGGTATTCCAGCAAATAGGGAATGATGCCATCCCGACGGTCGGAATGGAAGTTACCGTTGAAATGCAGGAACTTATGCCGCAGGTTACGGGCAATGAACCATGCCATGGTCGCATCCTTTACCGCCTGTGCCTGTGCCAGAAACTCCGGCTGTGCTCCTCCTTTTCCCAGGGCATGCATCATGCCGAACATTCCCTCCTGTTCCGGTTGTGCTTCAAACCGGAGAGGCAGTGGAGGAAGGTAGCGCCGGGCTTCCTCTGAGAGCGAGTCCAGGTATGCCAGGCCCTTTTCCTTGACCACATTCGCATAGCGGCGCGGCACATTCGTCGCCACGAACGGAATGCGGTGCTCCTTGGCAAAAAACACAAAGGGATAATAGTCGGTACTGTAGTTGGGCCACAGCCTGGCTTCCTCCTCAAAGCGTTCGTACGAAATGGTACGGTGCATGTATTCGTCCATGATCAGCTGGTTGTCGGCTTCGAACATTTCCGCTCCCAGGGTCAGCGAATCGCCGTGCAGGGCATACAGCGAGCGTGTAATCTCCAGTTCCAGCCAGTGCGTAATGGCACAGTTGTGTATCTCGCCGATGAAGACCACCTCCGGTGCGGCCAGTCCTTCAATCAGTTCGTCGTATCCGATTTCCTTTCCCTGCGCATCAAACAGGGTATAGGCTTTCTTGTAACCGCTTTGGGCACTCAGGCTGCATGCCGTGGCACACAGCAGTCCCAATATCATACTTATCTTTTTTGCAAATAAGGTCATAAACTGTTTTCTCATAAGTCACTTAATTGATGGGTTATACTTCAAATGCTTTCCCTGATAGAGCAGGATGTAGCGCTGTGGGTTCAGGTATTTCCTGAATGCCTGCTGCATCCGTTCGGGAGTAATCCTGTGCAGACAGTCCGCATATTGCTCGAAATCGTCCAGCGACTCCCCATTCTTCAACTGGTTGACCAGGGTGTTTCTCCATTCCGAAGGGGCATCGTCACTGAGGACCTGCCGCTTCGTCACCAGAAACGAACGTTTCATGTGTTCCAGTTCCTCCCGGTCGATGGGGTGACGCTGGAGGTCGGAAACGATTTGCAGCATCAGGGCTTCTGCCCGTTCCGTATTGGCCACCTCCACCGATGCCGACAGGTCGAAATAATAGGTCTGCTGCGGGATTCCCTGATAGAACAGCGACACATACGGCGAATACACGATGTTCTCTTCCTCGCGCAATACCTGGAGCAGTCGTGCCTGCAGGACATCCCTTACTAGTTTCAGGGTCAGCGTCTCGGTCAGCGAGGGAGTGTAGTTTCCTCCGAACACATATTCCAGCAAAGTCTGGGTCTCATTTTCGTTCGGGAAAGCCTCTACATAGGTTTTCTGTGGAAAATGGAAAGGGCGGTTGTGATACTGCTGAGGCGGAACCGACACTTTCATCCGCCCGAACGTAGCCACCAGTTGCCGTTTCACAAGTTCCGGTTCGAAATTTCCCGAGATGACCAGCGTCATCCCTGCCGGACAGGTAAACAGCGAACGGTAATAAGCCGCCATTTCATCCAGATTCAGTTCCTCGATATCCTTCCGGGTGCGTGGCGGAATCTGCACGGTCTGGGCACTGCCCGTCAGCGAGTCCAGCCGCTGGCTCAACATCCGGTCGGAAGACCTTTTCAGCATCTGTCCCAGTACGGTCTCTTTCCCGAATCCTTCCAGCTCTTCCTGACGGATTTCCTCAAAATCCCCGTACCGCAGTTCCGGAGCATGCATCTTTTCAAACATCAGGTTGAACAGTTCCTGTGAACGTTCCGCCGGAGCCATGCCCATCAGCTCATGCCAGTGGTTGCCGATGGAAAGGTTCAGGGAAATTTCCTCCTGACTCATGTAGGCCGTAAGCGTATCATAGTCTACCGCCGCAATGCCTCCCATTTCCATGTATCCTGCCGCTCCTTCCAGCCGATGATAGTCCCTGGCCGGCAGGTCGGCGGTACCACCCCTTGCAAAGGCCGTGAGATACAAGGTCTTCTGTGAGTCCGTGGTCGGGCGCAGCAAAATCCTCATGCCGTTTTTCAGTCTGATTTCCTGCACCTTCATGTCGGGGTAGACCTTTTCTTCCAGTACCTCCTCCGGACGGAAAGGATGAGCCTTCGACAGGCACAGGGGAGTGTCCTGCTTCGGAACCTCACACTGGTCCAGGTGGAAGACAAAGGTTGATACAGGCAACCGCTTTCCGGCTTCCCAAGCCTCTTCCACCTCCTTTTCGGTCAGTTTCTCACAGCCTTTCCCATTGTTGCGGTAGGCCACCAGCAAATGCTGTTGCTGAAATCCGAGCCATTCGTCCAGCATCTCCTGCAGGGTCTCGCTGGTGGTCTGTGCCAGCAGCTCTTTCAGGCGCTCTCTTTCTCCGGCGGAATGGATGTACCGTTCGCCCGAGAGTACATAGTCGGTAAAATCCTCACACCATTGAGACGAGGTTTGTCCGTCGGAAACCTCCGGCAGACTTTCCAGCAGGCCGGCCAGTCCGTTTTCCATTTCGTTCGGACAAAACCCTTCTTCTGTCACATAATGCAGTTCACCGCTCAGGCGGGTAAGCTGTTCCAGCAGGTCCGCTTTGTCCTTTCCCGAAAGCGACAGTACAAAGTGGTTCTTGTCCGACAGGTACCAGTTGTCCGATACCGAAGCAGACATTTTTCTCAAGTCCAGCCGCTTGTTCAGCATCCTCACCAGCAGCCGTCCCTGTTCTTTCCGGCAGGTGCCGGTCAGGTCCTTTCCCACCACTCCCGGATGGGGAATGATCAGCTCCAGTTCGGAATTCCGGGGCAGACTGTCTCTGACTTCCTGTATCCGGATTCCTTCGTCGTAGGTCAGCGGATACGTACAATACCCCTTGACCGGGCGTGCTGGAAGGTTTCCGAAGAGTTTCCGGATGCTGCGTTCCGTCTGTGCAGGGTCTACACAGCCCACCACTACCAGACTGGCCAGCTGGGGCGTATACCATTGGCGGTAGAAAGCCTTCAGTTTGTTCCGGTCGATGCGGCAGATGTCTTCGGCACTTCCGAGCGGCATGCGCGAGGCAAAGCGGTTTTGTCCGATCTTGAGGGAATAGAAAGGGTCCCCAATGTCATATCCCCTCAGTTCTTCGAGAATCACTCCCCGTTCTTTCCGGGTACGTTCTTCCTCAAAACGGATGCCGCTCAGCCAGTCTTTTACAGCCAGCAGGGTACTGTCGGCGATTCTTGTGTCGGCTGGATTCATCGGAACGGTGAGCATGAAGACGGTACGGTCGTAGCCGGTCACCGCATTGATGTCCCGGCCGTATTTCATTCCCAGGCTTTCGAAATACTCAATCATGGAGCGGCCGGGGAAATGACGGGTACCGGCAAAGGCCATGTGCTCCAGAAAGTGGGCGGCACCCAACTGGTCGTCTGCCTCCTGTGCCGATCCGAGTCGCATGATGAGGCGGAATTCGGCGGTATGGGCGGGACTCCCGTTGGGCAGTATCAGGTAATGCAGTCCGTTGGAGAGCCGGCCTTCGGTTGTGTTTGCCGGAAGTGAGATGCTGTCGGCGCCCATGAACGGGGCTGCCTGCACGAACTGTGCACAAAGGATGCCAATTCCTCCCAGTATACCAGGCAGACAGCGGCGGATATGGTTTGTTCGTTTCATTGAAAGTTGACTTTTTAAGGGTTAATTCATGTGCATCAGGGCAAACAAAGAGAAAAGTATAACAGAATATATTTTTCTCCGGGCCGTCAACTGAATGATTAACGGTTGGGTTTTATCAGTTCACGGCGCTGATTATAAAATCCGCACCGGAAATCCAATTGCTTGTCCTGAAGCGTGCTTCTTTTCATCTTCGCAGGATGACTTATGTCTGTAAAAAGATTACAGAATGCTTTTCCGGAATCTTTTGGTATTTGCTATTCCGAAGCCTTACTCACCGGATTTTTCCGGTTGCTGCAGCGTGTAGACTGTCCGGATCTGTGTATAGCCTCCCGAAGAAATCTGGCAGTCCCAGGGAAAAATGAAACTGAGGGTCCCTTTTTCCAGATTGTATGAGGCAGTGGGAGTCACAAAGTTTCCTTCTTCCCATCCGTCGCTGTCCAGGTTCGAATAAGTCAGGTGGAAGACCGGGTTCAACTGATAGGCTTCGGGGGCCTCTTTCAGCGGTTTTTCTACCGTCACCTCTCCTTCGCGGAAAGTATAGGTTGCCTGTTTTTCTGCCTCCTGAAGAAAGCGCTCCCACGCACTGAAGTGGTACTGGAAAGGCACCACCGTAGTCCAGGTAGGTTCAATCTCATGCTCCTCGTTTCCGGGGGAGGTCATGACCGGTTTCAGGAAGGTTACCTGCTGTTTCTGCGGAAGAAGGCGGATTTCATCCAGCACCGCCTCAAAGGTTTCCTTTTTCTCGTCGTATCCGATGGCTTTCAGGATGGCGGCAGGTTCCGGATTGTTCACCTCGTCTTTCCAGGTGGCATTGTCTACCGTACATCTCCGCATCATCTCCCACAGGAAGTCGGTCATGCCTAATGGGTTGGATACCATTTTCAGCACAGGAAGGTCGGCGGTGGCGTGTTCGCTCAGGGTGATGACGGAGGTTCCTTCGTAGGTACGTGTATCCTCGTTGTCGTACAGTACCCCCAGGTCGCCCGAATTGAAGGTCACTGTCGTGAGGCAGGAAAGTCGGCCCATGAAGCGGAACAGGTCCAGTCCCCACTTTTCCTTGTATCCTGCTATCAGTTTCAGCTGGGCTTCACTCAGTTCCGGAATCTCCTTTCCCGGTTTCACGATAATAGGCAGTTCGTTCCAGGGCTGCATGCGGGCATCGGTGAAGGAGAGCACGCGCAAGGTTACGGTGTGCGGTTGCTGAAGTATTCCCTTGCCGTTGGAGCAGACGGCTATTTCAGCCGTTTTCTCACCGGCTTTCAGGACAATCTCCGGTTGCTCCAGCCGGAGCACCTCTTCCTTGTTGTCGGCCAGTTCCAGGGTGATGACTGCATCTTCTTCCAGGGTATTTGCCAATAGCAGTGTCACCGTCACCGGGCGTTTCTCGTCCTCATTCAGTGAGGGGTTTCCCTTGACGGACAACTGGATATAGTTGTGGAAATGACTGCGGTAATCTTTCTCGTCACTGCACGAGCCGACCAGCATCAGGCACCACAGTCCTACCAGCAGTCGGACCGCCGGTATCAGTATTCTTCTATTCATAATCGTTTCGGTTTAGAGACAGTTAATTAGTGACAGACCGGGGCCAGCCCTCGTTCTGGGTGACCTGCTCGTTGTAGCGGTACTCCGAACGGGGGATGGGGAAGGTCCAGCGGTAGTCGTCGGCAGCAATGGCGGCAACCGACTGTGTGCCCCATACGTCCTTCCTTTCCAGGGGGACGGTGCGGGTACGCTTCAGGTCGAAATAGTTGCTTCCCTCTCCGAGAAACTCCTTGTATTTCTCTTTCAGGATGGCCTGGGTCAGTGAGGCACCCTTCAGCGAAGCTGCGAGCGTTTCGGCACCGCAGGCCTGGAGGTACGTATTGATCCGTGACCGGGCCGCTTCTTCTTTTCCCTCCGTCCGGCTGTAGGCCTCGGCTGCGATGAAGACGGCTCCGGAATAGCGCATGACATTGATGTACGTGTTTTTGAGCCCCTCCTTGTGGTTCCGGTTGTACTTGCCGAACAGCATGCGTTCGCTGCCGTCCAGGGAAAACGGATACAGGGTATAGGCTTTCCGGTTGTCTTTGTCGGAGAAGTCCAGTTCCGGATTGACGCCGAAATAATCGCCTTCTTTCTCCTTGTACTGAATGTCGGTATAATAGTTGCCCGAACAGTAGAAGGCGAAGATGCGCCCTTCAAACTGGCCTTCCTGCCAGAGCTTGGAATTGTTCCGGTACATCTCTTCGGTGGCCTGCTTCAGTACCTCTTCGGCAAAGGCAGCCGCCGCACCGTAATTTCCGGCATACAGTTCCACTTCGGCCTGCAGGTACTTCACTGCCTGTTGCGACAGCCATCCGTTGGCCGATGGCCGGTTGGCAATTCCTGCTACCTCCTTCAGTTCGCTTCGGATGAATTCCGTGCACTGACGGATGGAGGAGCGGGGAGGGAACTCCAGTCCTGCCTGCGATTTCAGAACGATACCGTCCGCCTCCGGATTACTGCCGTAAGCCGGGGCAAACAGTCGCAGCAACTGGAAGTAACACAGGGCCCGCAGGGTCTTTGCCTCCGCATATACGGCCTGTTTCTGACCTTCTTCTTCCGTACTCCCAGTCAGTACCTTATCCAGCCGCTCCAGCAGTACGTCACAACTGGCGATGGTATTGTAGTATCCCAGCCAGAGGGTCTCGGCGGTCTGCGTGATTTTATCTTCCCGCCACAGGTAAAGGTTTTTCAGGTCGATGTGATAACTGATAAGCGAGGCCGGACAGAAATCGTTGCCCAGTACCGACAACTCAAACTCATAGTGCGGATAAAGCATGTAGGCAGAGGTCAGCAGCGAGCGGGCCGACTGGACGCTGGTAATCGCGTCGGGGTCGGAATACTGGTCGGCTGGCGGAATATTCAGGGTACAGCCACTCAGGCAACACAGCAGGGTGGCAGATAGTAGTATTTTTTTCATCATAGGACGTTCCTGTTTTTAGCACTTGGTGCGGTGACTTAAAAGGTAAGGTTGACATTGACCGTATAAATGGGCTGCTGACTTCCGGCGAGGGTGCCGCTTTCGGGGTCCGACTCGCTGTAGGCTGTCCAGGTAAAGAGATTGGACCCCTGCAGGGCCAGACTGGCGTATTTCACAAACGGAAGGTTGCGGCGGAGGAAACGCGACGGCAGCCGGTACCGGAGAGAAACCATGGAAAGCTTCAGGTAGTCGCTTTTTCCTACCGTCAGCGAGTTGGAGTACAGGCTCAGGTTATCCTCTGCCGTGGCATTGGTATAAAACGGATTGGAATATGCTTTTTCCTCGTCTCCCGGCTTGAACCACATTTTCTCCGTCTGCCCCGACACTGCGTTCCGGTGGGCATTGTCCTGATTGCGCACGTAAGAATAGTTGAACGGCTGGATGCCTCCCTTTACGTAATACATGTCGGCATTCAGGTCGAACGACTTGTAACTGAGACTGAAGTTGATGCCTCCCGTACAGGGGGGAGTCAGGTGACCGAGGGCCACAATGTCTTCCGCCTCGAGTACCTCACTTGCCTGTTTTTCTCCTCCGTCGGCCGTCCGGAACACCGGATAGCCCGTGAGCGGATTGATTCCCAGCGAATGCGGTCCGTAGAGCATGTCGAAAGCCTTTCCCACCTCGTAATCGGGCAGGAGCGACTGCTCACTGATGTAAATCTTGTCGGCATAATAGAGGTCGAGCACCTTGTTGCTGTTGTATGAAAAATTGACTCCCAGACTCAGCAGCCAGTCGCCCTTGTCCAGGATACGTCCGTTGACCGCAATCTCATACCCCTTGTTCTGCAGCACTCCGATATTCCGCTGCAGGGAAGTGTATCCCGTAGAAGAGGGGATAGGCACATCCAGCAATGCCTGCTCCGTACGCCGGTTGTACCAGTTGAGACTGATGTCCACCCGGTCGAAGAGACCGATATGCAGTCCCACATCCACCGACTTGGTCTGTTCCGGCTTCAGGTCCTTGTTGTACAGCGTAATGAAATCCAGCGGCCGCTGGTTCTCGTAACTTCCGTTCGAAAAAGCAAAGGTAGCGACCGTAGAAGACACCGATACACCGCTCAAATTGGCCGTATACCCATACGATGCCTTGAGGTTCAGGTAAGTCAGCACCTTCTGGTCTTCCAGAAACGCATACCGGGTAGGCGTCCATCCCGCACTCACCGCCCAGGCACTGTTCCAGCGCTTGTCGGCCGGCAGGATGGAAGAAGCATCCGCCTTGTACGTCGCATACAGGTCGTACGTACCGTCGAACGTATATCCGAAGACCCCTCCGAACCCCAGTTGCGCACTCTTATCCTTCAATCCGCTAACCGCCGGTTTCCGGTTGCCCGAAAGCGACTGGTTGATGGCCGACGACGAATTGATGGTTCCCACTCCGTACCCCGTAATTCCCACATTGTCCAACAGTGTCAGGTAATAATCCATGTTGGCCCCCACTGTCAGGTCGTGCTTTCCGGCAAATACCCGGTTGTAATTGACACGCACGTTGGCAGAGAGATTGGTAGTCACGTTCTTGGATTTTTTGTAGATGCCCCGTTCGATTTCCGGCACTCCGATGGTTGTTTCCGAATACGAAGTGGAAGGAGTGAACTGCTGGACTTCCCCCAGGAGAAAATCCAGTCCGGCTACCGCAGCGACATCCAGTCCCGCCAGCGGATTCAGCGTCAGTGTCGCACTTGCCCCTGCATCCTTCGCAGTACTCTGTTCGCTGTACTGGTTCATCAGGTCGAAATAACTCCTTCCCGGATAAGAAACCAGTTCAGCACCGTTGGGCTGCTCATACGGATTCAGGTTGTAAATCAGTGCCGAAGGGTCGGAGGAAGTACCGTTGGGCGTATCCGTACGGGCATAACCTCCCGTTACCCCCATCATCAGGTAACCTATCTTTCCGAGCCGCTGGTCGAGGTTCAGGCGCATGCTCATGCGCTGCTTGTCGTTGCCGGGCAACCGTCCTCCCTGGCGGGTATAATTGGCCGACAGGTAATAAGAAGTCTGTTCACTGCCTCCACGCAGGCTGACATTATGTTTCTGGTACAGGTTGATGCGGAGCAGCTCCTTGAACCAGTCCGTCTGAATCCCCCTCAGCGAATCCAGCCGGGCTTCACCGTAGCGGATCATCTCCTGCAGGTCCGGTGCATCGGGATAATACTTCTGGTAATAATCGGCACTGTACCGGTAACCGGGCGTAGCCGGATTCTGCAACAGCCGTTCCAGTTCCAGCTTTTCGGCACTGTCCATCATCTTCACTCCGCGCCGTCCGCGGGTAGTCACCCCCATATCCATGCTGTAGGTTACCGTAGTATGTCCGTTGCTCCCCCGGTGGGTACTGATTTCCAGTACTCCGTTGGCTGCCTTGATGCCATACAGGGCACACGAAGCCGCATCCTTCAGTACCTTGATATCCTTGATGTCGGCCGGATTGAGGTTATAGAAGGTCTCCGGACTGATGACCTGTCCGTCCATTACGTACAGCGGTTCGTTGGTGGTGTTCCCCTTGCGCAGCGAAGTGTTGCCGCGGATACGGATGCGCGGGTCCGAACCCAGGTCGCCGGTATTGGTAATCATCAGTCCCGGAACACTTCCCTGCAGGGCCAGTCCCAGGTCGATCATCGGCTTGCTTTCGATCCGCTTCAGGTCGACCGTCTGCACCACTCCCGCTTTTGCCCGAAGGTCAATCTCGTTGATGTTGGTCTTGGCGGTCACCACCACTTCCTCCATCTGATTCATGTCTTCGGTCAGTTGCACGTCCAACTGCCGTTCACCGTTGTAAGTGACCAGTTTCGGCTTCATGCCGATAAAGGAAAACTTGAGTATCGTTCCCTTGTTCCATTTACCGATGAGCTCATAACGGCCTTCCGCATCGGCAATGGCACCGTACGAAGTATTGCCTGCCTGAACGGTTGCCCCGGGCAGCGGCTGATGGTCTTTGTCAAAAATCTTCCCTGTCAGACGCCGAGTCTGCGCACCTGCCAGCAAACATCCCCACAGGAGAAGAAAGCATATGAATTGTCTTGCATACATGATTTCATTTTTTTCGTTTAGTTTTTGAATGTGAAAGCCGGTTTTGTCTACTCCTCCGGTACGTAGATAATCTCTCCGTTGTCCAGTTCGTAAGCAATTCCCACCTTCTTTCCTTTCTTCCCGTTTTTCGACGACTGGTCCTGGCTGGGGGTATACTTGTTGATTTTTTCTCCCTCCTTGGTAATAATCTCCATATTCTCCTTTCCGGGGTTCTTGACCATCGTGAAATCCTCCTGACTGAACATTTCTGTCATGTTGTAGCGGCTTACCAGGGCCACCATCAAGGCTACGGCAAATACCATGGCCACATCGAACAGGTTGCTGACCACGCTCATCGGGTCGTTGTCTTCTTCTCTCTTCAATAAATTCCGCTTCATGATTCCTTCTTGTTTTCGTTCAACAGTTCAGCCAGAAACTCCAGATGGGTCATGTCCTGCAAATACCAGCGCTGCTTTACCTGCTGGGTGATGAACCCGATGGCAGCCGCAAACAGTCCGACTACCGTAGTGGCAAAGGCTACCTGCATGTTGTAGGCCATGGACGAAATGTCTCCGGTCGACAGTCCGACGAGGGCCGGACCCATCGGAATCAGCGTACCCATCAGTCCCAGCATCGGCCCCATCTTGCTGAGTGTCTTAGAGATAGCCAGGTCCTTATCGGCCATGATCTCGTAATCGGCCAGCAGGCGCTGCCGGTGTGCCTGACTCTTTCCGGTTTCCAGCATCCGGCGGATGTAGCCGATGACCAGGGTTCCCGCGCGTTCGGGCAGCCGTTCACCCAGTCCGGCAACCGTATCGGGAGTCAGCTGGTCGAACTCTTGCTTCAGCAAGGCTTCGGTTTTCCGTATGGCTACATACTGTCCGAAGAAACTGCCGATGAGCAGGAGCGAACGGATGAATAAGATAATCAGCAACACGATGACCGGAACCAGCAGTCCGGTAGAAATCCAATATAAAATGTCTGAGATGTAGTTCATAATGATTCAGTTTAATAGTTGTATAATGTAAAATAAATTTTAATAATCCCGTGAGTGAAGTCGCCGGAGCCGGTATCTTCTGATGCACATTCCCAGGATACCTCCTGCCACTACCAGTATCAGTAATCCGCCGAATGCCGTCCAGTCCACTTCTCCCACACCCTTTACGGCTGTCCGCCCGTTGACCGTAGCGACAATCCCCAGAATGGCAGTCAGGGAATTGGTCAGAAACAACAGTTCCAGCCGCAGTTCCTTTTCCGGCAACAGCCAGCGGAGAAAGAGGGTTCCTGCAGGAATCAGCACCAATATTCCGGCAGCCATGCTCCAGGCCAGTGCGGAGAAGGAAACTCCCGGAAAACTGAAAATCATTGCTGTCAGTCCACTGAATAGCACAGGGAATACCAGCAACCCCGGAAATCCGCGCAGGATACGGTATGTCCACAACGTACGCGGCTTTGCGGTGCCTCCGTTCATCATGTGGACCGCCAGCATACAGAAACTGAGCTGCAGACAGACCTCGATGCTCAGGATGACCGAAGTATCCAGCATCAGTGACGGGTTTGCCAGCCAGTCGGCAATCTGTGTCTTCGACTGCTCGATGGCATACGGCCACATCAAACCGGTAAACAAGGCGCAGGCGGCGGAGACTCCGCCGACGACCCAGCGCTTGCAGTAGGTCTGCTTCAACATGAAGTTGAAACAGACCAGTATCATCAGTACCAAGACAATTGTTTGCATATCATTTCTGTGTATTACGTTTGCGGCGGATGACCACTACCAGTCCGATGAGCACACCGACAATTACGATGGCTACGATACCGTTGTTCAGCATCTGGGTTTCTGCCTCGGCCTGTGAGGTACGCATCTCTTCTTTTTTCATGACCATGCCTTTGTCGTCGGCCTCACTGACGGCTTCGCGCACCTCATTGATTTTGCTCTCGTACCGGGCCGCTTCCTCAGGCTGGGTGCGGGCTGCAATAAATTCGCGCAGCTTGGCGTTGTCGCATACAAAGCCCGAACATCCCGGATTGTACTTGTTGACCAGTTCCGTATGCAGGGCAGCTACCTCCTTCAACTGCGATTCACTGGCTTTCCACATGCCTTTCCGGGCAGTTTCCATCATGACGGCAGTAATCTCCTGCAAGGCTGCCGGATTCGCTTCCTCGAAGAAATCCTTCATGCCCAGGTGGAACTTATCCTTTACGTAGACTTCGAAGATTTCATTCCACATCCGGTTGTCGATGGCTTTGGGCTTCATGACATTCCAGCCATAGGTATTGCGGATGATATCGGCCAGACCGCTGGCTGAGGTGGCTTCTCCCTTCATCTTCTCGCGGAGATAGTTCGGATTGAAGAGGGTGGTACGGCTTTCCACACCGATGGCCTCCTTGACCTCCTGCATCCGCACGTGATTGCGGTTGCGGTAGTCGCTCAGGTAAGCATCCGGATCCTTTCCGGTGACGTTGCGGACCGCCAGGTTCATTCCACCCATGAATTCATAAACATGGTCCAGGCTGAGTGCTCCCCAGGTATTGCTCTGACGGGGCTGGATGACGGCATCCGTGCGAGTCAGCGCAGCCTCGAATACCGACTTGCGGAAAGTCTCCCAGCTTTTCTCACTGCCGTAATACGCTCCCATATTGTTCAGGTAGGTTGCAGCGATTTCCTTTTCACTTTCCCAGCGGTCGCCCGATCCTACCATACCGGTGATGCCGGTACCATAATTGCCGTTCATGCCTCCGAATACCCTGTAGGTAGCCATTTCCCGCGCATCCTTAGGCGTAAGTCCTTTTTCAATCAGGACCCTTTCGGTTTCCACCACTCCGGCAGCCACCTGGTTCTCGTACGTATCGTCCTTGGCATTGGCTGCCATTTCCACAGCGCGGCTGATGAGGAACAGGCGGGAAGCAGCCAGGTCTCTCAACTGTCCGCTGGTCTGTACCACTACGTCTATACGCGGACGGCCCAGTTCCTTGGAAGGAATCAGACGGATGTCATTGACACGTCCGAACGCATCCCGGATCGGTTCCACTCCCAGCATATACAGGATCTGAGCCACCGTAGCTCCTTCGGTTTCAATGAATTCCCCGCTCCACAGGGTATAGCTCACCTTCCGTGGAATGGAGTCGTTATGCCGTTTCCGGTACATCTCGATGGTATGGTTGGCCAGACGGACACCCTTCTCCCAGGCTGCCTCCGATGGGGTAGCCTCCGCATTGATGGAATACAGGTTGCGTCCGGTAGGCAGGGTGTTGGGATTGGCTATCGGATCTCCTCCCGGAGAAGGAGAGGTATAGCCTCCGTTCAGGGCGTTGACCAGACTTTTCAGTTCGTTTTCCGGACTTTCGAGCAGGGCGTTGCGGTAATGGATGACATTCTTGACCGTACGCTCGATTTCCATGATGGCCGCAGCCTTTTGTTTCTGCTCCTTGGTATATTCCTTTTTCTTCATCATGGCCATCATGTCTGCCATGCCTTTCGGATGTCCTTGGCTTTTTTCATCTGCCTGTGATGAGGCTTCGGGACGGCTTCCACCCATTTCTGCCATCTGCCGCATCATCTCCATCATCCCTTCCGGGTTTTTCTGTGAACGGGTTATTTCACGTGCCTCGTTCAACTCTTCGGTACTGATACCTGCCAGCCGGCATATCCGGTTGTCGGTTGCCTCCGATGGATTTGCCAGCAATTGCCTTACCGTTTCCTTGGCAGGTGTGAGGTATCGCTGTGTGAAAAGGGTCCGGTGCTTTTCAGTCATCGGATCAGCCTTTCCCCTCCATTTGTCGAGCGCCAGCAGACTGAAGGCAATGGGTTCGGCCGTCATGGCATATACGCTGGATTCAATACGCTCCTTCTCATAAGGCACTCCCAGCGTATACAGTTGGCCGGTAATCTTTTCATTGGCCAGTTCCTCGGCGAAACTTTCAATCCGGGCCACTTCCTCTTCCGTATAAGGGCGGGTCGGCAGACTGTCCAGTTCCAGTTCCCGGTGCATGCCCAGTGCCACAGCCAGACGTTTTACCGCCAGTGAAGCACGGTCGAGCCGAGTTTCGTTGCGTGACTCTTCTCCCAGCAGATTGTTGTAGTTTTTGATGGCCTCGTTCAGTTCACGATAAATCCCCCTTACATTACTTTCCATGAAAGGCGGAGTAAGGTACGACTGCAGTCCGGCATACGACCGGCGTTTGGCGATAATGCCTTCTCCCACATTGCCGATGGAGTAGATGTAGAAATGCGGAAGTGCCCCCACCAGCCGGTCGGGCCATTCCAGACTCGACAAAGCCACCTGTTTTTTAGGGGTAAATTCCAGACTTCCGTGCGTACCGAAATGAATCAGTGCATCTGCCTGAAAACCGTACTGTGTCCACAGGTAGGAGGCAATGTAGGGATGTGGAGGAGCCGCATTGGTCCCGTGTACCATCTGGAACGAGTTGGAACCGGTACCGGCTGCATTTTGAGGCAAGAGTACCACGTTGCCGAAAGAGATGCGTGCCACTCCCAGTCGGCCGTCTTCCGTAGCCATGTAATTCCCCGGAAACTCTCCGTGGGCTGCCACTACTTCTGCGTATTTTTCAGGACGGAGACTTTGTCCGACCCACTGCTCATACTGTTCTTTGGTAATCAGTTCAGGGTTCCCTTCTTTCATGAAGCGGTCGGAAGCCCCTTCGGCATACAGATTGAATACGGCTCCCTGTGCCTGAATGAGTTTGCCGAGTTCCTGGCTGCTGGCCGGCAGATGGTCTACCTTGTATCCTTCCTTTTTCAGGCGGACAAGCAGGTTGTACAGTGAAGGAACCACTTCCATGCCCGAGGCAGTCAGCGCATTCTGTCCGGGACCTTTATAATAATAAATGGCAATCCGCTTTTCCGAATTCGGCTTGCTCTTCAGGCGGATATAATTATTGACAGTCTGCACGAAGGTTTCCAGTCGCTCCGGAATGGCATAGGCACGCTGCAGTCCTTCTTCGTCGATATAATGACCGAAGAGGGCGAAAGGACGGATGGCTCCGTCAATTTCCGGGGTAACCACACTCTGCGACAGGAATCCGCCGTTCATGCCCATGTCATCCTTCTCCCAGTCTGCAACCAGGCGGTTCACATTCAGCGGAGAGAACAAAGGAATGTTCTGCTGATTCAGATAGTCTACGATGTAGTCTCCCATCCGGCCGTGTGCCATGTTGATGACGGCAGAGGGGGCAACTGAATCAATCTGGTGGAACTGGATGAACATGCGCATGTTCCGCACCGGATAAACCCGGTTTCCTGTTTCTTCCAACTTCCGTATCAGGTCGGCCGGTTCTCCCATCTGTCCGGTCAGTACGATACGCGGAGCATCTTCCTTCCAGAGTCCCTGTTTTTTCAGAAAGTCGTCGTATTCACGCACCGTATTGAACCCCAGCACTTCGTCTTCCGGATGTGCAGGATCGGCATGATAAAGCATTTCACTGGAAGCCTCGACTACCGCTTCCGGCTCGGGAATGGAAATGATTTTCCGGTCGATGTATTTGCGCACGTAATTCAGCATGCTCTGATAGTTCCGTCTTCCTCCGTTTCCCAGGTAATCCCGCAAAACTGTATTGGCCACAGAATCCACCGAGCAGATATTGTTGGCCGGATTGGTGGCTGCAGTCGTCAGTACCGGCAGGTTCCGCGTGGCTGCCTGCTCGATTCTTTCCCTTTGCTCTTCCGTAATCCGGAGCCCCATCCCATTGATGAAAATCATGTCATATTTCTCCAGGTTATCAAGTTGGTCGGTCGTTATTTCCGCAATCCGGATGAACGGATTGTGGTTTGCCTTTGCAATCTCTCCCAGATTGATCACCTGATAATTGAGGAATCCTATTTTCGTTGTACCGAACCAGAGGTTCCAGGCTCCGGCCAGTAAGAAGGCCAGGACAATCAGTCCTCCGGCCAGACTCAGATACTTTTTTCTTTTTCTTTTTGTCATACTCTTCATGGTTATAGTCTTTATATGCGTTAGTTGAATGTGTCCGTTTTTACTCCCGTCTGCAGTTACAGTTTCCACATATCGGCCAGGTTAATCTGGAGGGTTCCTACCAGACTGATTCCTCTTTGTGGCACCTGTATGGAACTGTCGGCTGCCTTGTCTTTGTGGTTCAGGAGGTTGTCGATACCTAGATTTAGGGATATTCCCCGAGGCAGAGTAGCCCCCATGTTCAGTGAACATACCAGACGCGGGTCGAAGGAGAACAGGGTATAGTCATCTTTCGTAGAACTGAAAGAATAGGTTTCCAGTCGGGAATACCATTGTCCGTTCAAAGAGCAGTTGATACCCACTTGACCGAATTTCCGATGGTACATGGCATTGAATGTCACGCTGTGCGGCCGTACAAACGAAGTGTTCTTTCCATCGATTTCCTGATAGTCATCTGTATAGGCATAGGAACCTGTCAGTACGATACCCTGTCCGAAACTGTAGCGTACGATGCTTTCAATTCCGGTAGTCCGGCTTCGGTCGGCATTCTCGTAACGCTGGTTTCTGGTTCCGTCATTGAGTGGCAGCAATGCAATCTTGTGATGGAAACGGTTGTGTGAGGCAGACACCGATACGTTCAATCCTCCTTGGGTGAATTCGGCGGAAAGCGAATACTGATGACTGGTTTCCGGTTGCAGGTCGGGATTACCGTAAAGCATCATGATACCCAGTCCTCCCATATCGTATTCCTGATACAGCTCTTTCAGGGAAGGAGAGCGGAATCCCTGTGAGTAACCACCGCGGAGAGTAAGCCATGGAGCAGGATGCCACAGGGCCGACAACTTCGGGGTGAGGTGCAGGTGATATTTTTCATGATAATCACTGCGGAGTCCGATAATCAGATTCAGTTGCTCGTGGAGCTGCCAGTCCTCCTGTATGTAAAAGCTATACGCCTTGTTGGCTACATGCGAACTGTCTTTCAGCATATAATGCTTGAGATACTCCATGTTTCCTTCGAATCCGATGCTGACCGTATGATTCCCGAATTTTCCCGTATAATCCAGTCGTGGAGTCTGGGTAATGTTCCGGTAATCGGTACTCCGCTTGTCGCTTTTCAGATAATCCTTATCCTTTTTGTAATTATCGTACGTATAAGATAAAGTCAGTTGCTGTCCTTCTCTGGGAAGGTACTTGATTTTCCCTCCGACTGAATAATCGATGAAATAATCCTGATACAGCTTGCCGGCCATGAGGTCACGCTGGTTGTGATAGAAACTGCCTTTCAGGTCGACACTCAGGTGTTCGTTGCAGGTATATCCCAGTTTCTGCGAGACATTCCAGATATTGTATCCGTAGACGGTAGAAGACCGTACTCCTCCCGTCTCACTGCTTTCACCGCCGTCTTCGATGCAGTAAGTATCCCGTTGGCGCCACGTGAGACTGGTGTATGAAGTGAGGCGGTTTTTCCGGGCTCCTGCAGATACCGTATATTTCTGTCCGTCGGTTCCTGCATACCGGGCACTCAGGTTGCCGGTAAAGGGGCGGTCGGCAGTCTTGGTGATAATGTTGATTACCCCGCCGAGGGCGTTGGAGCCATACAGGGTAGACTGTGAACCTTTTATGACTTCAATACGCTCGATGTCATCTATATTGAACCGGGTGAAATCTACATTGTGATCGGCCCCCTCACCGCTGACCCGTTCTCCGTCGATAAGGAAAAGGATGTATTCTCCTCCCATTCCCTGATAGGTGATTTCCGGCAACTGGCTCATGGAGTTGTACCCGATCTGCAGTCCGGGCAATTCGTACTGGAGCAGATTTTCAATGCTCATGGGATTCAGTGCCTGTATCTCTTTTTGCGTAATGATGCGGGTCAGTACGGGAACTTCCTTCAAGGGCTTTTCGATGAAGGTTCCGGTAACCACTACTTCATTCAACTGGTTGGATGAAGGCTGTAACCGGATATATAAAGGAGCTGGAGACAGAGAAGGAGTAATGGTGATTTCTTGTGGCTGGTATCCGACGAAGGAAACATTGAGGATGCGTTGGGTAGTGTTTTCCATTCGTATGATGAACTCTCCCTGGCTGTCGCTTCCTGCGCCGAAGGTGGTTCCAAGCACTTTTACGGAAGCCCCGGGTAGCGGAGCATTGTGTTCATCGGTAATGATTCCTTTTATGATATACGGGTAGCTTGCTTCTCTGCCGCCTTTTTCCGGAACATTACCCCTGGCGATGACAGCTATCATCAGCAGGGGTATGCAAAAGATAAAAAGTATTTTTCTCATTGGGCTTATTTCATTGGATAATGTTCGTAAGAGAATGTGAGATAGCCGCTTTTGTTGGTCTCGGTGTTACCGGCTGCGGTAAACTGCAGTTTGCTCCAGCTGCCGTCTTTGTTTTTGAGTACGTATACATGGTTGTTCGGGGTGTAAATGACCGGAGGCATGGCACCCGTTTCCTTTTTGGTGACCCAGTTGCATAAGGTGCGGTTGATGGTGGCTGTACGGGCATAACCTACATTTCCTTCCATCATTTTTGACATATCGGTAATAATGGGGAACTCCTTGTCTTCATGGGTGATGGATTCATCTGCCACATAAGTGCCGGCCGGCAGTGAGGAAACCGCGTTCATGTCGGTAGTCTGGGTGTCCAGCACTTCTCCGCCGTTGGTCCTGATTTCATAGCGGTGCACAGCGATGTGCCAGTCAATGTCTATTTCCGGCTGGGCTTTCGCAGGAACGGTTGTACCGTCGGTATATATCCATTCACTGCAATCATCATACTGTTTGTGTTCCCCGGTATTCAGATTGATATAAGTCCATTTTCCATAATTGGTCACATCAAGGTTTTCTACCGATTTTCGTTCTGCCGGTATAAGAGTTTCCGGACCGTCGTTCTTACTGCATGCAGTAAAGCACAACGAAACAGCGACTGCTGCAAGTACATGATTTGCTTTCATTGAAAAGTGTTTTTAAAAGGTTTGTTAATGTTTATTTTTCTTTGCAAAGGTATGGAGTGGGGTAAAGCAGGGCAATACCTAAAAATTGGTATTTGTGTATCTGAGAGTTACGCTTGAAAAGATGCTGAAAATTTTACCATCTCAATGAATTTTCGTATTTTTGCCAACCGATGATGTTGAAGCAAGTCCGTACATATTTTGGCGTGTGGGCAATGGGACTCCTGAGTCTGTTTGCCATCTATTATGCAAGCATAACGTTGTTTGCACACGTGCACGTGATCAATGGCGTGATGTTGGTTCACTCCCATCCTTTCAAGAAGGCACACACTCATACCGAAGGCCAGCTGCTGGTATTGCAGACTTTTTCGGTATTCGGTTCTCTGGAACCCGAAACACTGGAGCTTGCACATGTGTCACTTCCTCTTTTATATTCGCTGGATGAGGCATGGACTGCACAGCAGGTATCCACTGGTCTGGTCGGGACCATCAGTCTGCGTGCCCCTCCCGTCTCTTTTCTTATTTGATAAAAGTTTGTTTTATAGGTCGTTCCTGATGGCAGGCAATGACCTGATGTCGTATTCCGATTGATCCGCAGGTCAACCGGCGGATTGAGGTATGGTTTGTTTAAGGTATCAGGAAATGATGCCAGACACTGTCATGGCTGTTCTGGAAATAAAGGAATACGCTGTATTATTATTTATAAAATCAGATAATTAAAGATGAAAAAATATATTGTTTGTCTGCTGGGCTTATGCTGTAGCCTGGTAGGACTGGCTATGCCGGAAATCTCATCTCCGGTGAAGGAGGGGAATGTAATTACCGGACATGTGATTGAAAAGGGTACGGAAGCAGGAATTCCTTATGCGGCTGTACTGATAGTAGAAACCGGAGACGGAACTGTGACGGACCAGGACGGTTATTTCAGATTCAAGAACGTACCGGCAGGCAAGTATACGCTGAAGGCTCAGGTGATGGGCTACGGCACTCAGACCAAGAAGGTGACGGTGAGCAAGGAGTTTACGGTAGACATGCATTTCGTGATGGAGGAGGAGAGTATCCTGACTGATGAGGTGGTGGTTTCTGCCAACCGGAATGAAACCAGCCGGAAGGTAGCTCCTGTGGTGGTTAATGTGATGAATAACAAACTGTTTGAGATGGTCAATTCGACCGACTTGTCTAAATCGCTGAATTACCAGTCGGGACTGCGGGTGGAGAATAACTGTCAGAATTGTGGATTTTCGCAGGTCCGTATCAACGGACTGGAAGGTCCTTATTCGCAGATATTGATCAACAGCCGTCCGGTGATGAGTGCCCTTTCGGGAGTATACGGTCTGGAACAGATTCCGACCAACATGATTGAACGTGTGGAAGTGGTACGCGGTGGCGGATCTGCCTTGTTCGGTGCCAATGCGGTAGGCGGTACGATTAATATCATCACGAAAGACCCGGTCAATAACTCTTTCCAGGTTGCTTCTACGTTGTCGGGCTTGGATGCCAAAACCTGGGAACAGAATGTATCGGCCAATGCCTCATTGGTTTCTTCTGACAATTCGTATGGTATTGCCGTATATCAGGCTTACCGGAACCGTAATCCGTACGATGCCAACGGTGATGGTTTTTCAGAACTGGGTAAACTGAATATGAATACTTTCGGACTGCGTTCGTATTACCGTCCTACTCAGTTCAGCCGTATCAGTCTGGAGTATCATACTACCAACGAGTTCCGCCGTGGAGGAAACAAGTTCGACTTGCAGCCTCATGAAACGGACATTACGGAGCAGACCAAGCATATTATCAACAGTGGGGGACTGACTTACGATGTTTTCTTCCGCGAGTACAAGCATAAACTGTCGGTATATTCCTCGTTGCAGCACATTGACCGCAACAGTTATTATGGCAGTGGCATGGATTTGAATGCTTATGGAAGTACCAAGGACCTGACGGCTGTGGGAGGTGCGATGTATGTCGGCAATATGGACCGTTGTTTTTTTGCTCCGGCTACGTTTACCGGTGGAGTGGAGTACCAGTATAACTCGTTGCACGATAAGATGCTGGGATATCAGCGTGACCTGAAGCAGGATGTGAAGGTAGGAAGTGCGTTCCTGCAGAATGAGTGGAAGATGGATTACTTCACGATTCTGGCCGGATTCCGTCTGGACAAGCATAATCTGGTGGAAAAACTGATTTTCAGTCCGCGTATCAATGCGTTGTGGAAGCCTTCAGAGAAATTCCAGGGACGCCTGACCTGGTCGACAGGTTTCCGTGCCCCTCAGGCTTACGATGAGGACCTTCATGTGGCAGCAGTAGGAGGAAATATGGTGCTGATCCGTGTGGCAGAAGGGTTGAAGCCGGAGCGTTCCAACAGTTTCAGCGGTTCTATCGACTGGGGATTCAATTTCGGTCACTTCCAGTCGAATCTGTTGATTGAAGGTTTCTATACAGCATTGAATGATGTGTTTTATCTGGAACCGGTGGGCTATGATGATGAGGCCAGGGCAGAAGTGCACGAACGCCGCAACGGACGTGGTGCCCGGGTATATGGAGCGAACATCGATTATAAGATTGCCCATGGGCGTGAGGCACAGTTGCAGCTGGGATTCACGGCACAGCGCAGCCGATACACTGAGGGAGTAAAATGGAGTGAGGATCCCGATGCTTCATTGATTACCACCATGACCCGTACGCCGGATTATTACGGTTACTTTACTTTCTCAACCTCTCCGCTGAAGAATTTCGATGCTTCTTTGTCGGGAGTATATACCGGAAAAATGTGGGTTCCTCATATGGCCGGATATATTGAGAAAGACCGGATGGAGCGTACACCGGACTTTATGGATTTGAATTTGAAACTGAACTATACTTTTGTGCTGAACGATCACCTGAAACTTCAGTTGAATGGAGGGGTACAGAATATTTTCAATTCGTATCAGAAAGACCTGGATGCCGGGGCTACCCGTGATTCGAAGTACGTGTACGGCCCGAGTCAGCCACGTACCTATTTTATCGGATTCAAACTGTTCAACTGATTACCGGAAGTTGGAAGTTTCTTTTGAGTAGAACAGGGAGACATACCGGAAGGAATGCATATTCTTTCCGGTATTTTTTTGATATTCATGATTTTTTTACTGGCAATTTCCGGTATCGGAGTTGGAGGAAAATTGATACTTTGTTATTTTTGTAGCTAAACTAAACCAAACTTGAAAAATGAAACTTGCAGTTTGTATGGCAGCTTTGTTAAGCTTGGGTGCCACCTTGTGTGCGGCATCCGATGAGAAGGAAATCGTGTTGAAGATGGTGGAGACCAGTGACGTACACGGCAGTTATTTCCCTTATGACTTTATCAGAAACCGCCCCTTGAAGGGAGGTCTGGCTTCTGTGTCTTCTTATGTGAATGAGTTGAGGGAGGAATATGGCGACCGTTTGCTTCTGATGGATAATGGAGACATTCTCCAGGGACAGCCGGTGGCTTATTATTATAACTACATTGATACGACCTCGGTGCATGTGAATGCTGCCATACTGAATTATATGAAATACGATGTGGGAACGGTAGGAAATCACGACATTGAGACCGGGCATGCAGTGTATGACCGCTGGATCCGTCAGTGTAACTTCCCGATTCTGGGGGCCAATGTGATTGACGTCAATACCGGGAAACCATATCTTCCTCCTTATAAAGTTTTTGAAAGGGAAGGAGTAAAGGTCGTTGTCCTTGGAATGATTACTCCGGGAGTTCCTTCGTGGTTGCCCGAGAATCTGTGGAGCGGACTGCGTTTCGAGGATATGGAGACCTGTGCAAGAAAATGGGTGGAAATCATTCAGCGTGATGAGAAGCCCGATGTGCTGGTCGGTCTCTTTCATGCAGGTCCGGAAAGCAACAAGCTGGATGGTATCATAGAAAACGGTTCAGGGGAAGTAGCCCGTAACGTACCCGGTTTTGATGTGATTTTCATGGGACACGACCACGTGAAGCGCTGTGAGAAAATTGTGAATGCAGTGGGAGACTCAGTATTGATCATCGACCCGTCGAATGCTGCGAGACTGGTGTCGGACGTAACCGTGCGCCTGAAGGTCAAGGACGGAAAGATTGCTTCCAAGTCCTTGGAGGGTAATCTGGTCGATATGACACAGTATGCCGCAGATGAGAAATTCATGGAAGAGTTCAAGTCGCAGTATGAGGCTACCCTGCAGTTTGTTTCCCGTAAAATCGGTTCCATCGACCATACGATTTCGTCAAAAGATGCCTTTTTCGGTCCTTCTGCCTTTATTGATTTAATCCATCAGCTTCAGCTGGATATCACGGGAGCCGACATTTCGTTTTGTGCTCCGTTGTCGGCTACGGCAGAAATCAAGGAAGGAGATATCTACATGAGCGATATGTTCAACCTGTATAAGTTTGAGAATCTGCTGTATACCATGGAACTGACCGGAAAGGAAATCAAGGATTTCCTGGAAATGTCGTACACCTTGTGGACCAACCGGATGGAATCTGCGGACGATCATCTGCTGTTGCTGAACGACGAACCCGATCATTTCGGATGGTTCAAGAACCCCAGTTTCAACTTTGATTCGGCTGCCGGCATTCTTTATACAGTGGATGTGACAAAGCCACAGGGAGAAAAAATCGTGATTTCAGGAATGGCCGACGGTACGCCATTCTCACTGGACAAGCGTTATAAGGTGGCTGTCAATTCGTATCGTGGAAACGGCGGAGGTGATTTGCTGACCAAGGGAGCCGGTATTCCCAAGGAAGAACTTTCAAAACGTATCTTGTTCTCTACGGAAAAAGATTTGCGCTATTATTTGATGGAATGTATTGAAAAGGCCGGTACCTTGAAACCGCAACCGCTGAATCATTGGAAGTTTGCTCCCGAAGATTGGACGACGAAGGCTGCCGCCCGTGATTCGTTGCTGATTTTTGGAAAGAAAGACTAATTTCCCTTTGAGTGGATGGGAGAATTTCCCGACAGCCAAAGATGACTCATAATAAAACCCCGGAAGTAACACTAAGCTGCTTCCGGGGTTTTCTGTGAAAATCTGAATAAGCCATCCGCCGGATGGTTATTCTTCAAGTGTGCATGAAATAATGATAATGTCTGTATAGAACGACTGTTTTACGGCACTCAGCCTGCTGTCTTATTCTTGCCAGCCGCCTCCCAGTGCTTTATATAAGTTGACCAGTGTAATCTGCTTGTCTCTGATTGCGTTGCTCAATCCGATCTGTGCATCCAGGTAACCACGCTGAGCGTCCAGCAAGTCCAGATAGCCGATTACTCCGTTCAAGTATTGCAGCTGGGCCAGATCCAGTGTAATTTTCGAAGACTGCTCCAACCGCAGGCGGGTTTCATAAATCTCCTTTATCTTGTTGAATTCGGCAATTGCATTATAAGCCTCCTTGAATGCTGTCAGCACTACCTTCTCGTAATTGTAGGCAGCCTGTTCGCATGCAGCCTTTTTGGCTTTCACCAGTGCCCGGTTTTTACCCATTGCAAATACAGGCTGCAATATAGTGGCACTCAGCAGGTGATAAGGCGACTTGATGAAGTCTGCAAACTCCGCACTTTCACTACCTACCGAAGCCGTCAGGGTAAGACGGGGGAAGAGGTTGGTAAAAGCGACTCCCACTGCTGCATTTGCTGCGATTACCGCCTGTTCAGCCTGGCGGATGTCTGGACGCCGTTCCAGCAGGGAAGAAGGAAGTCCCATGGGCAGTGTGGCAGAAAGCAGTACGTCTTCCGGCAGACTGGCACGTTGGATTTCGTGAGGATACTCACCGGTCAGGAAAGCAATCTCGTTCTGCTTCAGCGTAATCTTTCTTTCCAGGTCAGGAACCAAGGTAGAGGTTCTTGCCAACTCCACCTGAGCCTGCCGGTAAGCCGTTTCCGAGGTAAGTCCTCCCTCATAACGGATACGTGCCAGATGCAGACTCTCGCGGCGCGCGTCCACTGTCTTCTTGACGATGGCCAGCTCATTGTCCAGGGCTACCAGTTCGAAATACGATTGTGCCATCTGAGCCACCAGACTCATTTTCAGTGCCCGCTGGTTCTCAACAGACCCCATGAACTCTGCCATGCTTTTGTCTTTCGCCCAGCGCAGGTTACCCCACAAATCGATTTCCCAGCTCACTCCGAACTTCAGGTCTACCTCATTGCTGCTCTTATAATTGTTACCACCGTAATTTTCTCCTTCTTTCTCCGCATATCCCTTAACGCCGAATGCCGGGAACAGATTGGCAAAATCAATCCGTTTCATCGCAGCCAGTTCCTTGATGCGGGCAGCCGCTATCAGCATGTCCTTGTTGTAGGTCAATGTCTTTCGGATGAGGCCCTGCAGAATGGTATCGGTATACAGTTCTTCCCAGGGATAATCACCGATGGAAGTCGAGTCAATGCTCATGCTGTCGAGTGTCTCCGGAAGTTCCAGATTCGGGCGCGTATATTGTTTCCCTATTTTGCAGCTGCTCAGGAAGAGCGCTGCAAATAAGATCGGGATAATCGGATAGGTTGATATGTTGAACTTCATAATTCGTACTTATTGGAGTTAGTTTGCTTTTTTAGTCTTCAGTTTGTTGGTTGCCTTGTAAATCATTACAAAGAAGAACGGAACCAGCAAAATTCCCACTGTAACGGCCACAATCATACCGAAGAATACACCGGTACCGATTGCCTGACGGCTGGCCGATCCCGGACCGCTCGCAATAACCATCGGAAGCATACCCAGGATGAATGCCAGTGAAGTCATCAGGATAGGACGGAAACGCAGTCTGGCAGCATGCAGTGCCGATTCGATGAGGTCACGTCCCTTGTCCACTTCTTCTTTGGCAAACTCTACGATCAGGATGGCATTCTTTGCCGCAAGTCCGATCAGCATTACCAGACCAATCTGGAAATAAGTATCATTTTCCAGTCCGCAGAGGGTAACTCCCACGTAGGCTCCCAATACGGCAACCGGAAGTGAAATCAGTACGGCGATAGGCACTGTCCAGCTTTCATAAAGTGCGGCCAGGAAGAGGAATACGAAGAGGAATACCAGTGCAAGGATAATTCCGGTCTGTCCTCCGGCTTTCTTTTCCTGATAAGAAAGGCCACTCCATTCCACTCCGATGTTGTTCGGCAGCTTCTCCTGTGCAATCTGTTCCAGCATTTCCATTACCTGTCCGGAACTTGCTCCGGCTGCTGCAGTTCCCTGTATCACGGCAGTATTAAACATGTTGAAACGCTTGATGCTACCCGGGCCGGTTGTATAACTGGTGGTTCCCAGTGAAGTCAACGGAATCATATCGCCGTCACCTCCCCGCACGAAGTAGAGACCGATATTGTCTCTGTGTGCACGGTAAGGAGCTTCCGCCTGGATGTATACACGGTAAATACGGTTGAACATGTTGAAGTCGTTTACATACACCGAACCGGTATAGGCTTTCATGGTTGAGAACACATCCGCCATCGGAACACCTGTCAGTTTTACCTTGTCGCGGTCCACATCGAAATACAACTGAGGAATTTCAGCCTGCAGTGAAGAAGAAAGTCCTGCAATCTCTTTCCGCTGTGATGCATAATACATCAGCGTATCGGTAGCCTGTACCAGGTCTTCGAAAGTCGCATCACCACGTGCTTCCAACTGCATTTCGAAACCACCCGAAGTACCCAGACCTGGGATTACCGGAGGAGTAGAAAGATACACTTTACATTCCGGATAGTCCTTGAATTCCGCTCTCACTTCATCCATGATTTTATCGATGGTTGTATTGCTGCGTTCTTCCCATCCTTTCAGAATAACGGTGAGCTGGCTTCGTGCCTGGTTGGTACCGACACGGGGGCTGCTACCCGTTACATTCAGTACATAGGCTACTGCCGGATTCTTTATCAGGAAGTCCACTGCGCGGTCGGTTACCTCACGGGTCCGTTCCAGGGTACTGCTTTCCGGCAATTCCAGTTCGACTGTAAAATATCCCTGGTCTTCAATCGGCAAGAAGCTGGTCGGAGTGAGTCTGTGCATGACAAAAATCAGCACGATTACCATACCGAAGCCCACCATTACGCGTTTAGGGTGTTTCACCGTATGCTGAATCCAGCCAATGTATTTGTTGTTACCGATTCCCAGCCAGCGGTTGATGGTTCTGAACACACGGTTCTTCGGCTTGTTGGGGTCAGTCGGTTTCAGAATCAGTGAACACATCACCGGGCTCAGGGTAAGCGCAACTACCGTAGAGAGCAATACTGATACTACGATGGTTACGGTAAACTGGCGGTAGAGCTGTCCCGTAATTCCCGAAAGGAAACTTACCGGAACGAATACGGCTGCCAGTACCAGTGAGGTCGCGATGACCGCTCCCACCAGTCCGTCCATGGCCTTCTTGGTAGCCTCATACGGACTCAGGTGCTCTTCCTCCATGATACGTTCCACGTTTTCCACCACCACAATCGCATCGTCCACCACAATACCGATGGCCAATACCAGTCCCAGCAGGGTAAGCATATTCAAAGAGAAGCCGAATATCAGCATGAAACCGAAGGTTCCGATCAGCGAAATCGGTACGGCAACCACCGGAATCAGTGTCGCACGCCAGCTCTGCAAAGAAAGGAACACGACGATGATTACCAGCACGAGTGCTTCAAACAGGGTTTTGTATACCTCATGAATGGATTCAGAAATATACGTAGTCATATCAAACGGAATGTTGTATTCCAGTCCTTCCGGGAAGTTCTTGCTGATATCCTTCATCGCCTCCTTTACACTGTTGGCTACTTCCATGGCGTTGGCTCCCGGAAGCATATAGATACCGAGCACCGCTGCATTGCCTCCGTTGATACCACTTTCGGTATTGTATGAAGAAGCTTCCAGCGAGATGCGTGCGACGTCGCGCAAGCGGATCAGTGAGCCGTCGGGGTTGGCACGCAATACGATTTCCTCAAACTGTCTGGCGGAAGACAGACGTCCCTGTGCCGTAATCGGAATGGTGATATCGATGCCGCTTACCGGCTGCTGGCCGAGTACACCGGCTGCCGACTCACGGTTCTGGTCTTTCAATGCATTCTGTACATCCTGTACCGTCATGCCGAAGTTGGCAAGCTTGGCCGGATCCACCCAGATCTGCATGGCATAATAACGTCCACCCACGTTGGAAATTCTACCTACCCCCGGAATACGGCGGAGCAGGTCGAGTACGTTCAAGGTAGCGAAGTTACTCAGGTAGATTTCATCGAATTTCGGGTCATCCGAGGTCAGACAGATGGTCATCAGCTGACTGGGGGCCTGTTTTTCGACCGAGATACCGTTCTGTATTACTTCTGCCGGAAGTCGTGATTCCGCCAGTTTGATACGGTTCTGGATTTCCACAGCCGCCAGGTCCGGATCGGCTGAAATATCAAAAGTCACTGTCGCCGAGAAACCTCCCGAGTTGGAACTGTTGGATTCCATGTAAATCATGCCCGGAGTACCGTTCAACTCCTGTTCAATCGGGGTAGCCACGGCCTGTGATACCGTTACGGCACTTGCTCCCGGATAAGAAGCACTGATCTTCACCACCGGCGGGGTAATCTGCGGATACTGGTCGATAGGAAGCATCATCAGACCGATGATACCCACTATCACAATAAGTATGGAGAGGACAGCCGAGAAAATAGGTCTGTCTATAAAAAAATTGACTTTCATAAGTTCGTTCGTGATTGGGGTCCGTTAATTCTTTTCTTCTTCTTTGGTGGCTTCACCCTGGTTGTCCGGAGTCATGCGGACTTTCATTCCTGGAGTCAGTTTGTGATAACCCTCGCTGACAATCATCTCACCGGCCGACAGACCACGTTCTACTACTACGTCGTTCTGGAATTCAGGTCCCAGTTCGATGAAGCGGCGCTCAACCGTAGAGTCGCGTCTTACCACGAAGATGTGAGCTCCTCCCTTTTCGATGATCAGTGCCTTTTGCGGTACTACCGTAGCATTTTCCCGTACATCCAGCAGCAGTTTTACCTTGGTAAACTGTCCCGGGAGCAGCACATGTTCCGGGTTGGCGAGTTCAGCACGTACAGAGAAGGTTCCGGTTTTCGGATTTACCTGCGGTGCCGCAAAGTCAACCAGACCCTTATATTCATAGATGCTGTTGTCCGGCAGTGTAATGGTTACCGTCGGCTGCCAGGAACGTGTAGAATCCTTCTGTCCCAATGTCACGTTACGCTCCTTACTCTTCAGGTAGTCCAGTGCCGTCATGCTGAAGTCCACCAGGATTGTATCACTCTTTACGATGGTAGCCAGCAGCGACTTTCCGCTTCCGCCCACCAGTGTTCCCAGGTCGACATGGCGTTCACTGATCTGTCCGGAAATCGGAGAACGTACAATTGTATAACCCAGCTCCTGTTCAGCCTGTTCCAGGTCGGCCTTGCTCATGCCCACACTGGCCACTGCCGTTTCGTAGGCAGCGATGGCGTTGTCCAGATCCAGCTGGCTGGTTGCATTCTGCTCGTACAAAGGACGGATACGTTCCAGGTCGCGTTGTGCCTTCAGTGCCTGTGCCTCATCCTTCTTCAGCTGGGCACGTGCCTTGTCGGCCTTGGCCCGGTACTGGTCCTGATTGATAACAAATAACACTTGGTTGCGCTTTACATATGTACCTTCTTCGAAAGTCATCTGTTCCAGAAAACCTTCCACCCGGGCCCGTACTTCTACAAACTGCTGTGCACGGATACGTCCCACATATTCGCCATAGATTTCCACATCCTGTTTCTGGGCAGGCATTACGCATACCACAGGAGGTTCATTCTCTACAGTTTTCTCACGGGTAAAAAACAAATAAAGTGCAATAGTTACAACAATACAGATACCTGCGTAGATTGTTTGTTTTCTTTTTACCTTCAATTCCTTTTTTGTTAAGAAGCGTTTCATATAGTTCAAGTATTAAATGTTTTTAGATGCCAAGAATACACCTGCAATGTGTGTGCCAAAAACAGTGTATTTCTTAATTTGTTGATAATCCGTCTGTTGTATTTGTTTAGTATTGTGTATATTGAGGAAGTCAGTTTGTGTATTGTAGAAAAAATCCACAGAAAGGTGTTTATCCGGCTCCCCGTTCCATCCAAAGATGCCGCAGGGCAGCCACCGGATGATAGAGAAGCATCCTGGGTCCGGAGTATCGCATCACCTCCCTGATCCGCTTCTGCATCTCAGGTTTGTAGCAGTGTATCTTGCAGAGTCGGCACGTGCCTTTGTGCGCTTTGAACGGACAACGTTCCAGCCGTTGCCGGCTATATGCCAGCAATTCTTGGCAAGACGGGCACAACTCTTTGTTGCCTTCTTTTTTCCGGCAATAGAGCCTGATCATCTGCTCTATAATTTTCTGCTCATTTTCTATACGCGATAAATTGTTCATCAATGGGCTTTTTCAGGCTACAAAGATACGAATTAAAAAGATATTTTTCTTAACTTTGCACGCCGAAAAATAACCTGATTTGCTTTTAATATAAAAAATAGTTTAATGGAATTAGAGAAACGATTAGAGACTACACTGAAAGCTCACGATCAGCTGTTGCATCGTAGAGTGGACCTCCTGTTGCGCACCGGTAAATTATTGGTGGAAAGTTTGGCTGATACCAACCGCGTTGTACGCAATATGAAGCGTACTGCAGCCTATTTGGGTATCCCTGAAGAGAAACTCCATATCAACGTAAGCTTTACCATGCTGATGGTAAACGTGAGCGATGGAGATTATTCTTTTACTAAATTCCAGAGAATAGAAGGACATGGAGTGAACATGACTGCCATTTCGGAAGTCAGCAAGCTTTCATGGCGGGCTATTGAAGAAGATTACACATTGGACAAGTATGAGGAAGAACTTGAAAAGATCCGCACCAAAAAACGCAATTATACTCCGTGGCAGGTAGCCATCGGTGCCGGTTTTGCCTGTGGCGGTTTCTGTATTCAGTTCGGATGCGACTGGGTTGCCTTCCTTTATGCTTCGCTGGCAGCCATCATCGGAATGCGTGTGCGTCATAAATGCAACGAGTCTGGCTTGAATCACTATATGGGAATTGCCATTGCGGCCTTTGTTTCTACGATTCTGGCTTGGGCCAGCACGCTGCTTCCACAGGAATGGACTTCCACTCCCTGGCATCCGCTGTTGGCTTGTGCCCTGTTCATTGTGCCGGGTGTGCCTTTGATCAACTTTGTGGACGATATGCTTGACAATTACATTCAGGTGGGAGTTGTCCGGGCGGTAAATACCTTGTTGATGGTTTCTGCCATGGCGTTCGGTATCGCCTTTGCGGTGAAGCTCTGTCACATTGCCGACTTCTTCCCGACCATCAGTATGGTACCGCACCACGCTTACTGGGAATATGCGATTGCTGCAGCCATCTCTGCAATGGGCTTCTCTATGATTTTCAATATCCAGCGCCGTCTGCTGTGGGTAGTGGCTATCGGCGGAATCATTGCCGTTTGTACCCGTAACTTCGTCAACCTGGGTCCAAGTACCGACAACATCGGTCTTGACATGGGTCTGGTTATCGGTTCATTCTCCGGTTCAGTGCTCGTCAGCCTGATTGCTGTCAAGGCCGTTCACTGGTTCCATGTACCGGGCCACGTACTGACGATTCCTTCGGTTATTCCGATGATTCCGGGAGTATTGATGTACCGCATGCTGTTTGGTCTGATCAATATGAACGTGCAGACAATCGATCAGGTAACACCGCTGATGAAGGCCATTGAAAGTGGAGTAAATTCAGGTTTGGTGATTATGTGTATTGCCTTGGGAGTAGCTATTCCGAATATCTTTGGTCGTAAATACATTGCTTCATCCAAGAACAAGCGTCTGGCTGCAATCCTGAAAGAACGTAAGGCTCGCGGTAAATTTGTAGAATGGTAATTAAAATTTATAACTATGATTAGATTGAATGTATTTATTCAGGTAAAGGAAGAGAAAGACCGTGCAGCGGTGATTGCTCTTGCCAAAGAACTGGCGGCAGCATCTCTGAACGACGAAGGCTGTATCGCTTACGATGTATTTGAGAGTGCAACCCGTCCGGATGTACTGATGATTTGTGAAACCTGGAAGGGGGGAGCGTCATTGGCTGTCCATTCCAAGACAAGTCATTTCACTTCATTGGTTCCCCAGATTGAACAGCTGGCTTCAATGAAAATGGAAAAATTCGATTTCTAAGCGGTTGCTTTAAAGTCAGGCAGTCGTTATAAAATAGAAATCCCGCCATTTCTGCTTCGGAAGAATGCGAATGGCGGGATTTTTTATTGTGGTTCCTGCTTATTGTGGTCAGGTATCCTGTTGGGCATACTGCAGGTTCGCTGAAAGCGAGTTTATTCTATATACTGGATACGGTCGGTATGCCGTTCCTTGGCTTTCGGACTTTCATCGGGGTATCCGAAAGCTATGGCATAAAGCAGTTCATGACTTTCGGGCAACTGCAGTTGCTGGAGCAGGTCCTTGTTTTCCGGCTGTTTCAGGAAGCGGACAATGCCACCCAGGCAGCACGAACCGATTCCCATTGACTGGGCAGTCAGGATCATATTTCCTCCCAGCAGTCCGCAGTCTACCTGTGACAGGTCGTATTGCGGGTCAAAACCGATGAAGACTACGGCAGGTGCACCGTATGCAAAGGGCTTTCCGTAGCGTTCGTTGATGGCCGAGAGCAGCTTCGGGTCGCTTACCACACGGATCTGCCAGGATTCACGTCCTTGTCCGTTAGGAGCCCAAATGCCGTTTGTCACAATCTGGTTCAACTTTTCCTTTTCTACTGTCTGTGGCTTGTATTTCCGGATGCTTCTCCGGCTCATGATGGTTTCGGTCATGACGGCAGAAGGAGTGATTACCGGTTGGGAATCCGATACTTTTTCCGAAGCGTTTTCTTTGGTGCCGGTGGAGCAGGCACACAGCAGGAACATTCCCGATAACAGGGAAAAAAGCAACTTGTTCTTCATAATGTTTCTATGATGGTTTGATTTTTCACAAAAATAGAAAATAATTTCAGCCGTGTGATAATCTCCTTAGAAATATCGGATGAAAGTGGTGCAATGCGACTGACAACTGTGACATTTTATTGATAAACTACCGGGAGATAAAAGTTTTTCGTATATTTGGCGGTCGGAATCCGGACTGTGGATTCCGGTTACTGAATCGTTAAATTATAAAAGAAGAAAACAAATACATTATGGGATACGGTAAATGGATAGGTGGAATCGTCGGATTTATGGCCATGGGGCCCTTGGGCGGTTTGGCGGGTTTTGCTATCGGATCGCTGTTTGACAGCGCATCCAGTCTGGAACAGCGTAAGGAAGAAACCACAGCGGATGCCTGTGCCGGACAGCGGAACAGTTTCTTGTTTTCGTTGCTGGTGATGGCTTCTTATATTATCCGTGCAGACGGAAAGATCATGCACAGTGAAATGGAGTTTGTCCGTCAGTTTCTTCGGGTGAACTTTGGCGAACAGGCGGTAGGAGAGGGTGAGCAGATTCTCCTGAATCTTTTCGAACAGCGCAAGCGGATGGAACAGACCGATCCGATGGCTTTCAAGCGGACTATCCGTGAGTGTGGGGCACAGATTGCGGCAAATCTGGGGGAGAGTGAGCGGCTTCAGTTGCTGAGTTTCCTGGCTCAGATTGCCAAGAGTGACGGCAATGTCTGTCCGGCTGAGATAGACGCCTTGAAAGAGGTGGCAGTGGCCATGGGGCTTTCCCTCAAGGAGGTTGACTCGATGCTCAATCTTTCCGGCAATTCCCTCGAAGAGGCTTACCGGGTACTGGAGGTGGATGCCAGTGCTTCGGATGAAGAAGTCCGTGCGGCATACCGTCGTCTGGCCTTAAAGCATCACCCTGACCGTGTGGCTGCTCTGGGAGAAGATATCCGTAAGGCTGCCGAAGAGAAGTTCCAGCAGATTAATGCGGCAAAGGAACGTATCTATAAGGCTCGTGGTATTAAATGATTTTCGGGAAATCACCTTTTATTGAATAAATGGAAATCCCCTGTATGCAAGTTTACTGATTGTATACAGGGGATTTCCATTTATCTTTTAATCGTTTCTGAACGTATTAAAGTTTGAGCTTTTTCCGCAGTTCTTTCGGGAGCGCATCTTTATGTGTCAGAATATAGATAGTCTTGGCACGTACGAAACTTTCGGACATGTTCAGATAACCTCCGAATTCGTTGCCATCGGCAGCCCATGAGTTCTTGGTGATGTAATACTGTGTGCCATTCTGGTCTTTCGCAATACCGGTAATGTGCATCAGGTGGTCATCGGTAGTGGTGAAAGACTCGTATCCTGCCTGACGGATTTCCGGAGTTACCTTGATTTCCGGGTAGGGCTGCTTGAAATGATAGACTTCATTCAACCGTTCTTTCTGGTCCAGCTGTCCCCAGCGAGCCCGGTCACTTTCCTGATAAGCATCTACATTATTTACATCCGGGTTGATGGCTACTCCATTCTTGAAAGAGAATCCACGTTCGCTCACGTCACCGTCCCAGCATACGGTATAGCCGTTCTTCAAGGCGTGATTCATGGCTTCCATCATCTCATCCAGCGGCAGGTTGTACATGCGGGCATGCTCCCAGTTGTCTGGAACTTCTATCTCAAATTCCTCATAATACGGCTTGTGAGTAAAACTGGTCAGCATGACATAGTCATCTTCGTGTATGTCCAGGCTTTCAGCGAAGGTCTTCGGAGTATATTCTTTTCCGTTGTAAGTGAACTTTTCAGGCAGTTTTCCCAGGTAGATATCAAACAGACTGTTCATCAGCTGTTCGTACTGGGCACTGCGTTTGCCCATCTTGATGGCCTGGTTGGCCAGGACGGTCATGTAATCTACCATTTCCGAGTGGTTGTGGAACTTGGAGTCATAGTTGATGCCGGTATATACTTCTTCCGGAACGATGCCTACCTGGTTGAAAGCCGTAAACCAACTGGGGGTAAGGCTTCCCTGTCCGATGTTTCCATTGCCGCGGCGCAGGTAATTGTCGGCCAACTGGTTCATGTATTTCTGGCGTACGATGAACATTTCAGACAAATCGTATTCTCCCTTTCCTTTTCTCAGCAGTTCGGCTTCCACGAACGAAGTTGCTGCAAAGCACCAGCAAGTTCCGCTTACAGCCTGGTCTTTTACCGGTGTCACTTTCTGGTTGACTACTGTCGTGAACTGATAGCCTGCGGTCTGCTGGCCCATCAGGGAAGAGGCCGTCAGCAAAAAGGCCCCAGCTAAATAATGTTTGATTTTCATGTGCTATGTTTTTGAATCGTGATTTTATATTTGAGCGTCAAAAATAGTGAAAAAACTAGTCTTGTAACATATGTGACAGAAAAACCTGTACTTTTTTATGAATTTTGCAATCACAAATCAGTGATGGATGGAATTTATATACAAATAGAAACAAAAAATACAGTATAGATTATGAATGGAACAACGAATGATTGGAAAAACAGAACGGTAGGAGATATTGTTGCCGAGAATTTTGCGGCTTCACGTGTTTTTGCTTCTTACGGCATCGATTTTTGCTGCCACGGAGGACAGACATTGGCGGAGGCTTGCCGGAAGGATAATCTTTCGGAAGAAAAGGTCATCGGAGATTTGTGCCGCCTGAAAGAAGGCAGCCGCAGCGCTTCCCCTGAATTTGCGGAATGGCCGCTCGATCTCCTGATTGATTATGTATTGAAGATACATCACCGGGGCATCCGTCGTAGAGGTCCTGAGATTGCCCGTTTGCTGGACAAGGTGGTTGCCGCGCATGCGGAAGCACATCCGGAATTGCATGAACTGCAGGCGCTGTTTGCTCAGTCGCTCGAAGACCTGGAGTCTCATCTGCAGAAAGAAGAGAATGTGCTGTTTCCTTTCCTGAACGAACTTTTCACTGCCTCGGAAGAAGGATATGCAATCAGACAGATGCATTGCGGCACGGTACAGAATCCGATCCGGGTGATGTTTATGGAACATGAGGGAGAGGGCAACCGCTATCACCGTATTACGGAACTGACTGGTAATTTCCAGACTCCGGCCGATGGTTGTGCTTCTTACCGTTTGCTGATGGAAGAATTAAAAGGATTTATGACGGCACTTTATGAACACATTCATCTGGAGAATAACCTGATTTTCCCGCGTGCTGTGGCCCTTGAGAGTCAGTGGGTACGGTAATGAAAAGAAGGTTCGCCTTGCAAACAGAATTTTGCAAGACGGACCTTTCTTTATTGATAGACCATATTCTTTTTCTTTGGAATATACTGTTTACCGAAGATATGAAGGGGTTACCGTATTGAAATTTTCGCCTTCGTAGGTTATTTGTGGTGAATTTCTATTGCCCAGCCCACGGAAAAATTCGTTGAAATCCCTCAGATAAATGTTGGTGAAAGGCTGATTGTTCCAGGAATCAGGTACATATTGAAGATTGAACACAATCATCGAGGTCTGTCCTGCATTTTTCTGTTTGCTTAACGTTTGTGCCCGGCTTTCTGTTCTTCCTACTATACCAGCTTCGTAATTGCTGGTTTCCCAAAAGCGAGTCATGTGTTTGATACCGATGTAAGGATCGTTTTCAAGACTCATTTCGAAAGAAGCCACGCCAAATTTCTGTTTGGCTGTTTCTGCATTCAAGCCTGCAATCCAATTTTCACCCCTTCCTTCATTGGAACTGTTGTAATTGTCTCCTCTTTGGTAATTGGCATTCCATATATAATCCAATTGTTCTCCAATTTTAATTTGAGCAATTTCATCCAGCAAAGTCTGATTTTTGCTGTCTTTTACCCACTCTTTTACAGCTTTTCGGTCTTCCCTGATAGGATTGCCGTATGAATCAGTGTCTGCCCATTTTCCTTTTCCGTTCTTAATATAATCGAAATCATTACTAAACAGACACCATCCTCGGTCGCCTATCAGTGCATTGCTGTAAAATCCAATATTATACATGGCAATAATATTATGACGGTCTTTCCAAGTTTCTCCTGCTTTATAAGGCATCAGCTCTCGAAGTTCTTTGATCAGAAAGTGGAAACTTCCAAACTGTACCATAGGTCTTCCAGGTTGGACAGCTTCAGCAGATTCCGGGTAGTCAGCATATTCGTCATCAAACATTACCCCATCAAGCTGGTATTGTTGAACTGCATGAAAGATATCGGCAGCAAAATTCTTCACCATGCTCCGTTCACCGTTGATGTCAAGGTTAGAAAAACCTATTCCCTGATGGTTTGGCATGATGGAAAGCAGTACTTTTATTCCCTTATCCTGTAATGGCTTGACAAATATATCCCGGTTGTCCAGTATCCGTTGCACATGGCTGTTGTAGTATAATACGGGTTTACCGGAAAATTCATCGAAATTAATATTGGCCGAAAAAATGACTGCCATATCAAACAGAGGTCGTTTCAGTTCTGGCCGACTGTGTCCATAAGGGTAAAGCATATAGTTTCCAATATTGCGCAAGTCATTTTCCGTGGCTTCCACGATGGCTGTCATACGTGGCTCTGCAACTGACGGAGTCCGTTCCAACCATGAAAGGTCGATGGCTGAGGTCTCCGGATCTATGATTTCAATGAACTGTACACCGATTTCCTTGTTTCCGGATTTTAGAATAAGAGGTAACAGATAAATACCTTTTTTTTGCAAATGTATTTTTATAGTGACCGGAACGCTGAGTTGATCCTTGTTTAATGTTACTGATGCAGGGAGGGTATAGCTTTCCTTGTCAAGTAGTTCATAAAAATTTATGCCTTTTATTTCAGCAAATTGTTCTGTCAGTTTTTGCAGATTTTCTTCCGAAGTATCAAATTCAGCAGTTATTGTTTCATTGTTATATTTTCCTTGTCTTAGTTCAAACACCATTTCTTCCCCATTCAGTCTGTGTCCGATGGCGTGTTCTTCTCCAGGGAATACAAATTGTATTTCACCTTTGGAGGACATATTGTTCTCCAAAGGAATTTCTGCTGTAAGAACTTCTTCCTGACATCCGGATCCGGCCAGCAGCGTAAGGAAGCAAAAGATAAGAATGAAATTATGCAGTTTCATATGATTCAAAAATTTAAATGTTGATGTCAATATCATTATCTATGATGATTTCGGTCTGAACTGTACCGCCCGATGCTCCTTGTCTTTTTACGGTCAGGTGGTTCTCGTTTTGACTGAGGTCTGAGATTTTCTTATTACCTGATCCTTCCATGGCTTTGTTCATTTTCCAATAAGCCAGTAGCAGTTCTTTTTCTGCATTAAACATGATTATGTCCAGTGCATTGTTTTTCAGCTCTTTTGCAGTTCTGGCTGTTTTCCAGATTCGTACCTCAGACATTTTTCCGTTAAATCCTCTCCATTGGTTGAAAGATTGTCCCAAACAGAATGAAGAACCAGACAGACTGATGTTTCCGGTTTGCTTTACAGAAAGTTTTTCTTTATAGTTGATAAAGAACTTGATTTCTGTGCCGTCATAAGTCATGGCTAGGTGATACCACTGTTTTTCTTTCAACTTGTAATTGATGAGATATTTACGGTCATTGACCACAAGTTGTAGCATATTGGTTGATACACCAGCATCTCCCAGTCTGAGTAGGAAGTTGACCGGTTCACCGCCTTTTTCATTACCCCAGAGCGATGAAATTCCGGCCAAAGTTCCGTCAGCACGCTCTTCTTCAGCTTTGAAGGCATCCACAAATATTAATCCTTCTATTGTGCAGGCATTCAGGTTTTTAAACAGCTCTCCTCCTGTTTCGTAATACAGGTTGTTGCGGTTAATACCTTTGTCTACTCCGTCTGGGTCGAGTACGTTATCTCCTGGCATGGGGTTAAAATCTGCAGCTCCACTCATTTCTCCGGATCCACCTTTCCGCTTGATATGAAGATAAACCAACCGATTGTCTTCAGCCAGCAGAAATCCAGGGGCATTTTGCAGTTGTATGGCTAACAGATAGTCCTGATTAATTTCCAGATCCAAGGCATTGGTTATCCGTATGGTACCGTGATTGATGGCTTGAGTACCGTTTTTTTCAATGCAAATCATGTCATTGACTATCTTGTATGCCGATTCGGGCAGAAAGCGGACTGCATATCCGTGTTGTTTTCTGTAGTTCTCAAGCAAGGATGTCTCCTTGAGGGGAGTTAATACAAAGTTTTCATTAACATGGCTTTTTCCTTCTTTCAGTCTGGCAGAAACCGTTATTTCTTTTGTTTGTCCGATAGGCTGCTGTGAAGAGAAAATAACATCTGTAGGATCGTCAGACACTATTTTTCCTTCGGTAATATCATTTACACCGGTCGTATTGACAAAGATCAGTTTCTTGTCTGTCAGTCTTTCCGGAGCTACTGTCTTTTCTGGTCCGAACAAGGTCTTTCCAAATTCATCTCTGCAACCTGTATGCAGTAACAGCAGGAACAATAATCCTAGTATAGTGAATTTTTTCATGGTTGTTATTTCAAGTTTACAAATTGAATGGTTTGTCTCAATATTCCGTAGTTATTTTCATAATCCTTCTCGATTCCCCGGAGGGCGATGCCACCAGTCCGGAAGTTACCTGCAGGTAGCCATAATGCCAGTGACTGGTGCTTAGGCATTGTAATTTCTTCCGAAGAGAAAAGATCTGAATACGGAGTTTTCCAAGAGTCGTTTTCTATCGACAGATAGGCAATGAACTGTTTAGGTGAAAAATCTTTCATATCGGTCAGTCTGTAGAATACCTCCTGTGTATCGGCCAGTCTGTCGGAACTGTGGGTTGTGCTGATAAGGTAGTCAAAAACATGGCAATAGTGATTGACATAACCGATGTATCCTTCAAATATCAGTAGTTTGGATGAACGGGAATCCTTGAGCACTTCAGCTATTCTGTCGAATAACAGATAAATCTGCTCTCTGAAAAAAGCATCTCCAGTATTGGTGATACGAAGGCTGATACCGTCCAATCCATTTTTCTGCAGCACTTCAGCTAATTTCAGAGGAAGTGCTGCAATAGTTTGTTTGTATTTTTCAAGAACTTTATCTTGTTCTTTTTTTACGGATTCTGTGATTTCTTCGAGGGTTGCTTCCTGTCCCTTTTCAGCTGCGGCTTTTTCAGCCTGATATTCTCCTTCCTTTTCTGCCTGTTCCAGATCTTCCTGATAATTTTCGTATACCATATCCATGTTTTGAGATATCAGTACTTTAGTGCCTTTCTCCTGTTTTACCGTTTCTAGATCCGTATATTGGGCTGGTGAAAGTGATTCGAAATTATTTTCCAGAATAATGACATCAAGACTGTCTGGCAACGTATTCAGATAGGTATTCATATTGCCGTCGGCTTTCCAGTTGGAAAACCATGTAATGGACAGGAAATGTTCATCGGTTTTATAGTTTCTCAGGGCTGTGAGATCTTTTTCTGCCGGGTGAATGTCCATCCGTACAGGTTCGATTTCGGTACAGCCTACCATTGACAGACCTGCAATTAGCGTGATTATGATATTTTTCATATAAAAGCTGCTTTAAGTTGATTATTGTTATTTTCGTGCCCACCATACATTAGTATTGGGAGAATCGTTGCCTTCCAGATCTTCTGCAATCGCATTAGTAACATGGATACTGTTTACTGCATGTTCAATTTGTGGAAGAGGATATCTTCGGTATCCTTTAGTGTCTGCACCTTTTCCGTCGCGCTCAATGTTGTTGACCTCATGGTTGTAGTCAACAGCCGGTAATAGGTTCGGGTATCCGGTACGTCTCCATTCAGCCCATGCTTCTGCACTTCCGTAAGGGTACATGGCAATGTATTTCTGTGTGATAATTTGTGCCAGATTGGCTTCTTCATTATCGGCCCATTTCACCTGAATGTCTGAGGTAAATGACGGGTTATTGAAAGCGGGATAATGACTGTCGCGAAAACTGCCTCTTTTTTTCTGATTGTTCAGGTATTCTCCTGCAGTCAGATTGTACATACCCAAAGAAGTTTCGATACCTTTTTGGTAGAGGTTCTGTGCTTGATCCCCCATGTTCCATTTTTTCAAGGCACCTTCTGCACGGAGAAAATAAACTTCAGCGGCAGTCATCCATGCTACAGGGTCAGTCATGGATACTTTGGGCTTAGAATACAGGTTGGTAGCGGTACTTATCAGTTCTTCTTTAGCCGGTAAGTTTACTCCAGCCCGTAGTCCGAAATAGGTTTCGTTTCCTCCCCGTCCGGTCTTTTCGAAGTAGGCTTCCCGCCGCGGGTCTTCAAAAGCGTTCATATATGCGATGATGTCTGCTCCACATCGGGTATCTCCCCAGTTCTGACTCATCTTATAGAATGGATTGTCACTTGTGGGTTTCCAGGCATTTTCTGTATTATGTTCAATGACTCCTTTTTTCACAGCCTCTTCTGCCCATTTCTGGGCTTCTTCCGGAAGCTTTGCGGAGACACGGATAGCCAGACGCAGTTTCAGGGAATTAGCAAACTTTACCCATTTACTGATATCTCCACGATAGATGTCATCTTGTACAGCCCATGCTTTTTTCTCAGAAGCACTTAGGGTTGCTTTAGCCAGAGTTTCTCCGGCCCAGCCCAATTCTTCTATCATTTTCCGGTAAATATATTCTTGAGTCTGATAGGCTTTTTGTGCTTCAGTACCCGAAAATTCATAGGGAATGGGACCGTACATATCAGAGAGCCGATGGAGAATGCCGACTTTTAAAATTGTTCCCCAGGCATAGAATACATTTTCCTGACTGGCACCGGTAACCAGTGACAAGGCGTTGTATTGTTTTATGACCTTTGCCAGAGACTGTTCGTCTGTAAACGGATACTCGATAAATCCAATATTGTAATTGTATCTTCCTAAGTCAGAATGTTTGGTCTGTCCCATATAGCCTGAAAGCGTTTCACATCCCAGACTCATCGAATATTGGAACAGGTTTTCCTGAAGTGGAATAACAAGAGTGGACAAGACTCCACAGTGGTTTGCCATTTGTTCAGCAATACCTCCTGAAGCCAAGGCTGCATCGGATACGCCATAAGGATTGCGGTTGTATTCCAGAAAATTTTCTGTACAACTAACAGTCATCATTCCGGTCAGAAGGGTTAGAAATAATATTTTATTCATGGTTTAATGCAATTTTTGTTATGTTATTGAGTTAAAATTTAGCCCTCAGACTGAAACCTACACTTCTTTGTGAAGGCAGCATGAAATAGTCCAGTCCCTGTGCGTAATTTGCGGTTGAGGATACTGATTCTGGGTCGAATGGTGCTTTGCAGTAGAGCATCAGCAGATTTTTCCCAGTTAGCGAAACAGTCAGGTCTAAGATATTTCCCAGCCATTTCGAAGGTATATCGTATGAGATATATGCTTCACGCAGCCGCACATTGGTAGCACTGTAGGTATAATATTGTGTCAGGAAATCTTTCGGACGTCCCTGCAACTGATAGTAATTCTGTGCCGGTACTACAATTCCTGGCGCCAGTACCACTCCTCCTGCATCCCGGGCATCGGCAGTAGCTTTTGATACTCCTGAGTAGTCCATGGCAGCCTGGGTACCTGAAATGACAATTCCTCCCAAACGTGCAGCTATCATGCAGCCAAAACGGAGATGCTTATACCGGAAGTCATTTCTCCATCCGATGTTGGCATCGGGCAGGAGACTTCCTAATTTAAGATATTCACTTCGGGGTTTCAAGTCTTGTGAAAGGTCGATGTGTCCATAGGCATCTCGTACAAAATCGGTTTTTGCATAGATATCTCCCAGACTTCCTCCCGGGCGTAAGATTACCTGTGCGTTTCCGAAATTGTCCTTCAGCAGTTCATCTTTTTCAAACAAGGCTTCTTCGGGGTTCTGTGGGTTTCTGACATTGGCTACCAACTCAATAATCCGGTTTCGGTTGTATCCATAAGTGATGTTCGAGTCCCATCCAAAGTCTTTACGTGATACCAGACTGAGACCTAATGCCATCTCTATTCCTTCATTTTGTACATTTCCAGTCTGTACGTACGTATAATTGTATCCGGATGAGGCCGACATGGCAGCCTTGATGGTCTGGTTTTTGGTATTGGTCCTGTAATAGGTTATGTCAAAATTCAACTTGTTCTGTATCCATTTACTGCTGAGTCCGATTTCAAAAGATGTGGTACGCTCCGGCTTCAGCTCCTTAAGCGGATAGAATCCTTCCTTTACCCATTTTTTATCATCCTGACTGAAGGTATTCAGCTGCATGGTAAGTCCTCTTTGGAACGGTGAGGCTACCTGGGCATATGCCAGCCGTAGTTTTGCAAAAGACAAAACCGGTTCTATTTTGGTTTTCATCGGATCAGGCAGCATATCTGTCAGAATTCCGGAAATTCCTACGGACGGATAGAAGAACGACTTATGGGCTGAGCCGGCCAACTGTGATGCCCAGTCGTTGCGCCCGGTGAGAGTAAGAAACAGCAGTCTTTTCCAGCTGAGTTCCATGCTTCCGAAAACCGACTGGGTCTGCTCTCTCCATCCGTTTTGATAGAATTGTGCCTTTTGAGCTCCTTGTTCTATGTTTTGGACGTTAAATACATTAGGCAGTCCGTTGTCTCTTAGTGGTCCTTGATTAATAAGCCCGTCGTTTATCTGGTCGGTCAAACTGCCTCCCAGGTTGAGCATAAGCGTATAGTCAGTTCCTATGTTTTTGGTAAAATTACTTAGAATGTCTACATAATTTTGCATGTCCGAACTGTTTTCAAGTCCGAAAAAGCCATTCTTTACTCCACCGTCCAGCAAAGTAGGGATGGTTCCTACGAAACGTTTGTCTTGATACTCCTGTTGGGTGCGGTCAATTCTGTATCTGGCAGTAATGTCCCACTTCTCGGATGCAGACCATTCTTTAATAGTATACGAGGCTCCTAATGTAACCAGAAATCTCTTACGTCTGGATGTACGTATGTTCCGGTAAGCTGTCCAGTATGGATTCTGCATCGTATAGTCGCCTTGAGGGAAAGGACTTGCTACAAGGAGTCCACGGTCTTCATCCCACATCTCGAAATATTGTGCTTCGTCCCAACTTTTCCCTCTGGGATACAGGTAGGCTGCTACCAGCGGATTCATATATTCCCCCTGATTGACCATGTTCTGGTCTCTTTGTACGATGTACTGGGCACCGATGTCTACTCTTAGCCGTTGCTTTAACGCATAACTGGTATTTCTCAGTGTCATGTTATAACGGTCGTATATATTATTGGGGATTAATCCGTTTGCATTGGTGGCAGCCAGAGAAACATAGGTCTGACTTTTTTCATTTCCCATTGACAGTGTGAGTGAATGAGTGTATGTGGCAGCAGTCTTGAAAAAGTCTTTCGGGTGATACCCACTCGAGGGTTGGTGTGCCCCCCAGCTCACAGCTGCATTAGGTAAACTTCCGTACGTGTTCTGGAATTGGGGCATAACGAAGGGAGCAGCCAGTTCCGCCGAAGTCGTGAAGGTGGCTTCCAGTTTTCCTTCTTGTCCTTTTTTAGTGGTAATAAGGATGGCTCCGTTAGCAGCTGACGAACCATATAGCGCTGCTGCTGAAGCTCCTGTCAGTACGGTCATCGATTCAATGTCTTCCGGATTAAGGTCAGCGATTCCTTCTGTGGACCCTTTTGAAGCATATCTACCCGTACCTTCTTCTCCTACGGAGTTGTACATTGGAATCCCATCGATTACATAGAGTGCGTTGTTGTTTCCCTCTATTGATTTTACACCTCGCATAATTACTTTGGTGGCTCCACCTGCTCCAGAAGAACTGCTTTGGATATTTACTCCTGCAATTTTTCCGTTCAAACTGTTAATCAGGTTGGCATCCTTCACCCGGGTCAGCTCATCCTGTTTGATATTCTGTACATTGTATGACAGAGCCTTTTCCTGTCTTTTGATTCCCAGTGCGGTGACGACGACATTGTCCAGCAGTTGGGTATCTTCGGTCAGCACGACATCTATTCTTGATGTTCCTGGAGTTACTACTTTTTTAAGACTGGCATAGCCGATAAAAGAGAATTCAATTGTGGCCCCCTCGGTTACGGTAAGTGTGTAATTCCCGTCCATGTCAGTTACGGTTCCGTTTGTAGTTCCTTCTTCTATGATGTTGACCATAATCAGAGGTAATCCGGTATTGTCGGTTACCTGTCCCTGGACAACGATTGATTGTGCATGTATGGCTCCACAAAGGCAGAAGAGGCTGCAAAGCCACATGATTATTCTATGTTTCATATTCTTAGGTAATATCTTGGTTTAAAAAGGTATATTTTCCAAATTGTCTTTTGTAAGGGTTACCTTATATCCGTCGGTAAGGTTGGCACCCGGTATTCTTTTGACTGCAAGCCGGAAGTTGAAGCCTCCTTGAACCACCGGATACATGAAAATGGCTACTTCTTTGTCCGAACTGATTTCGATTTGATTCAAAGTCAAGGTAACGGGCAGGTCATCGGGAGTATTGATGGATGTATCTGAACTGTAAAGTCCTTCGAATTCTCCATATCCGATGCTGTAAATTGCTTCTTTCAGTTTCTCAGCATCATTTAGTACGTAGACTTTTCCTCCACTCCAGCCAAAAGTGTATCCTTCCATGTCTTCTACAGTGATAGCCATACTGATTGTTTTCTGGGTTGCTCCGCCCGATGTAGGGGGATTGTACGGAAAGTCAAATTCCAGTGTGTATTCTGGTGTTTCCGAATTAACCGCAACTTCCAATTTTTGATAGCTGTCATAATATTCAGTATTCCATTTGGGGATGTAGACAACGTACTCTTTTGTTCCTTCTGTGCAGTAAACTTCAAACCGTGCTTCTCCAGTTGTAAGGGTACCTTTCTCCACATACATATCTTTTTCTGGATGTCCGTGCAGTTCTTTTACGATACGTTCTACCTGCGGCCATTGATTTTTTTCTATAAGATAAATTTCATGTTGATTCAGTTTTTCTCCTCCTCTTATGGCGGTGATATTTATCTTTTTCTTTGTCTCCTTGGTGATGACAACCTGTACAGAAGAAGTTTCGTAATTAATTTCTTCTACCGGATATTTTAGATAAGGGATTTCTGGCACTGGTCTTGACAGTAATAAAAAGTATTTCTCCGGATGCAATGGTGAATTAATAATCCATTGGAAATCCGGGCTTTCTATGGTCATTTTGTGTATATAACTGTCGCTGTCCGGCGTTTTTCCTGCTTCCAGTTGTGTAGTAAACATCGTCAGTTTTTCTTCCTTTACCAGAAAAACTTCTTTATGAAGATATTCCTGTGGTACATTGACATTGATAGTTGTTTTTCTGATGCCATCCGGTTTGGAAATGTTACAGTCTATTTCTTTTTCTATATGGCCAAAAGCGACGAAGTACTCCAGTTGGTTTCCTGAGTGTGTAACAGGAATATAAGATCCGTCAGAGGCTTTCTGAAAGATATTGATGAAGATTTCCGATTTGTAATATTCGGATAAATCTTTAAAGGTAACATTGCTTGAGTTTATTGGCTGAGACAATAGGAAATCTGCTTCTGAAACCTTTTCATACTTACCGGACTCATCAAAAATATTCCTTTGCAGGATTCCGATACAATATTCTTCAGTCTTGCTTTGTGGAAGATTTTTGATTGAAATTGTCAAAGATGCTTCAATAGAAGCAGCGGGTTCTTGTGTAAAAATCGGTACGTCCGTAAGTGAATTCTTCGTACATGAATCCGTCAATATAAGTATAAGGAATATACTTATAAGTTTAAAGGGGATTTTCATAAATAAAATTTTAAGGTTAATAATATGCATTTAAATGTTGATTCCCTGTAATTGGTCTATGTGTCTATACTTGATTTACAAAGTATTAAAATTCTTCAAATCATAGTTTATGTTCCTTAAGGTTTAAAGTCTGATTATATTGTGTCCTTATTTAGTATTTAACCTGATATTCAGATTATATTCCCTGGTTAGTTAAGCCTAAGTGCATTTTCTTTGTATATTAATAACAAAAAAAGTGTTTTATTTGTTTGGAGATTTCTTAAAATACTTTTATTTGTTTACAATAATTAACTTTTTAGGTCGGTCTTGGAAATAATTAAATGTATCTATATATTTAGCTTTTGATAGTTTAATGCATCTGTTTATATAACCTTTACGAAGAAAGTAACTTTTTATCCGTAGAGAAAAGAGAATGTTGATTTCCTCCTCTGATTATATAATCCACGCCGTGGATTATATAATCAGAGGAGGGATTTTTATAAACTGCGATGTCGCTGTTGTTCTTTTCTTTCTTTCAGAAGTTTTGGGAACTTGATTGGCTGGAGAATCTGCCGCCGTCATTTAAAGAATGTCATGATACCTTCCTGAAAAAAGAACGGAGAGGCAAGTCAGGAACTTACCTCTCCGTATAATACCTTTACTGGAGATTTTGAGTACAAATGCTATTTCATCTCAAACTCCTCTTTCATATCCAGTTCTTCGCCGAATACATCATAGAATTTATATTCCAGCATGGCCAGGCTCTGGTTCGGAATGACTTTAATGCCGAAGCCGAACTTCATCTGCCATTTGCGTTTCAGCGAGACGATTCCCTGATTGACATAAGCTGCCACATAAGGGTGGATATGCAATGTAAATTTCTTTACCTTCAGTTTGTTGACCAGGTAGTCAATTTTACTTTCCAACGTATCTGTAAATAAGATGGAAGGCTTGATCTTGCCTTTCCCGAAGCAGGTAGGACAATTCTCATCGGTAGTGACATCCATTGCCGGACGTACCCGCTGGCGGGTAATCTGCATCAGTCCGAATTTGCTGAGAGGCAGGATGTTATGCTTGGCCCTGTCTTTCTGCATGTTCTGGCACATCCGTTCATACAGTTTCTGACGGTTCTCTGCCAGGTTCATATCAATGAAGTCTACTACGATGATACCCCCCATGTCTCTAAGCCGGAGCTGGCGCGCCAGTTCGTCGGCTGCTCCCAGGTTGACATCGAGTGCATTAGCCTCCTGTCCGTTGTCTGATTTGGAACGGTTTCCGCTGTTTACGTCCACTACATGCAATGCCTCTGTATGTTCGATGATCAGATAGGCTCCGCTCTTGTAGGACACCGTCTTTCCGAACGACGACTTGATCTGTTTGGTAATGCCGAAGTTGTCAAAAATAGGCAACTGTCCTTTGTATAGTTTGACAATACCCGTACGTTCCGGAGCAATCAGCGCAACGTAATCTTTTACTTCATTGTAAACGGCTTCATCGTTTACATAAATATTTTCGTAAGAAGGATTGAACAAATCGCGCAACATCGCTACTGTGCGGCTTGTTTCCTCGTATACCAAAGCCGGCATTTTAGTGGCCTTCTGCACTTTGGTAATGGTTTCTTCCCAATGTTTCAGCAGCACCTTCAGTTCGGCATCCAGTTCGGCTACCCGCTTGCCCTCGGCTACGGTGCGTACTATGACTCCGAAATTCTTCGGTTTGATGCTTTGCAGCAACTGCTTGAGTCGTGCGCGCTCTTCGCTCGACTTGATTTTTTGAGAAACCGAAACCTTGTCATTAAACGGTATCAGCACCAGATATCGTCCGGCAAAAGAGAGTTCACATGTCAGACGTGGCCCTTTGGTAGAAATGGGCTCCTTGACAATTTGCACGATGACTTCCTGACCCTGCTGCAATACGGAAGAAATGGCTCCGTCTTTTTCAATGTCTGGCAGCATGGAAGCCTTGGACATGGGATACAGTTTCTTACGGTCGCTGATAACCTGTTTCAGATACTTCTGGTATGAATAAAATTGAGGTCCTAAGTCCAAATAATGAAGGAAAGCGTCTTTTTCAAAGCCCACATCCACGAAGCAGGCATTCAGTCCGGGCATTAATTTCCGTACTTTTCCCAGGTACATGTTGCCTACAGAGAACGAAAGGTTCCGTTCTTCCTTCTGAAACTCTACCAGATTCTTGTCTTCGAGAAGCGCGATAGAGATCTCTTTCGGCTGTACGTCTACTACTAGTTCGCTTGTCACTTGGTTACTTGGTTTTAAATTAGAATATTCAATTTGCTGCATACATAAAGAACAAACCTGAAAGACCATAAAAGTGCTTTACAAGTTTGTTCTTTATTGAAGTCGGACAGACTAACAATTATTTTTTGCTTTTATGTCTGTTCTTTCTCAGTCTTTTTTTACGCTTGTGTGTAGACATTTTATGTCTTTTTCTTTTCTTTCCGCTTGGCATAGCTTCAAAATTTTATAGGGTTAATACTAAATGTTAATTATTTTTTCACTGAAAGTGTAAACGTCTTTGCCGGTTTGAACGCCGGGATATTGTGCTCAGGAATAATGATTGTTGTGTTCTTAGAAATGTTGCGTGCAGTTTTCTGCGCTCTTTTCTTAACAATGAAACTTCCGAAGCCGCGAAGGTATACATTCTCTTCGTTTGACAAAGAGTCTTTTACAGAATCCATAAAGGCTTCGAGTGTAGTTAAGACAGTCTGTTTGTCAATACCTGTGTTCTTTGAAATCTCGTTTACAATATCTGCTTTAGTCATTTCGCTAATAATTATTGTTATACGTTATCTTAATTTTTTGGACTGCAAATATATAGCTTTTCTTGTTCTTTAAGAAATTTCTAACCTACAAATTTATAAAAAAGTGTGTAATCCTCTCCTAAATCCTTTATTTTTGTGGCCGGATAAATGAAATATTATATTTAATTAATGTTTAGAGGATGAATAACTTGGCTGATGTGCTGATTGATTGGTATGAGCGGAACGGAAGGGATTTGCCCTGGAGGCAGACAACCGACCCGTATAAGATATGGATTTCTGAAATTATTCTGCAGCAGACGCGTGTGGCTCAGGGATATGATTATTACTGCCGTTTCATCGGGCGCTTCCCCGACGTGGCTTCTCTGGCCGAGGCTGGGGAGGATGAGGTGATGAAATACTGGCAGGGGCTGGGTTATTATTCCAGGGCCAGGAACCTGCACGAGGCTGCCCGTTCGATACGCGCGGCCGGAAGTTTCCCGCGCTCTTATAAAGAGGTGTTGAAACTGAAGGGAGTGGGGGAGTATACGGCTGCAGCCATCTGTTCGTTTGCTTACGGACTGCCGCATGCGGTGGTCGACGGAAATGTGTACCGGGTGCTTTCGCGCTGGATGGGGGTGGATACGCCGATTGATACGACCGAGGGGAAAAAGGAGTTTGCGGCATTGGCCGATGCGCTTCTCGACCGTGACCGTCCGGGGGCGTACAACCAGGCGATTATGGATTTCGGGGCATTGGTCTGTACGGCAGCGGCTCCCCGTTGCGAGGACTGTCCGCTGAAGGACAGTTGTGTGGCCTATGCCGGGAAACGGGTGGCGGATTTGCCCTGTAAGGCTCGCAAGACCAAGGTGACGGACCGTTTTTTCAATTATTTCTTCATTCATACCGGCGATGCCTGCTGGCTGTACAAGCGGGGAAAGGGAGATATCTGGCAGAACCTGTATGAGTTTCCCTTGCTGGAAACCAGCCGCTCTTACGAATTGGGGGAACTGCTGTCGCTGCCGGCCTGCCGCGCTTTGTGGGGAGACCGGGAGGTGGAAAAGGTGTCACTGGTGGAAGCCGGCCGCAAGCATGTGCTTTCTCACCGCCGTATTTATGCATCGTGCATTGAAATCCTTTTGAAAGACGGACATTTTGTGCCGGAAGGCTTTTTGAAGGTGAGGTTCAGCGAACTTGAGAAATTTCCTGTGTCAAACTTGATTTCTCATTTTTTTTCCTTAATTTTGAAACCAAATCATAAAAATGAATAAGTATGTCTTTAAACAAGGTTCAATTAATCGGTAATGTGGGAAAAGATCCGGAAGTCAGGTATCTGGACAGTGGAGTGGCGGTAGCAACGTTTCCGCTGGCAACTACTGACCGTGCTTATACACTGCCTAACGGTACCCAGGTTCCGGAACGCACTGAATGGCACAACATCGTGCTGTGGAGAGGGCTGGCTGAGACTGCCGAAAAATATGTTCACAAAGGAGATAAACTGTATATTGAAGGAAAAATCCGTTCACGCTCTTACGACGACCAGAACGGCATGAAGCGCTATGTGGTAGAGATTTTCGGCGACAACATGGAAATGCTGACACCTCGCCAGCAGCCGGTACAGCCTGCTGCACAGCCGGTAAGTCCTGCTGCAGCCGTTTCTCCGACTCCCATACGGCCGTCGGAACAGGATGCATCGGACGATCTTCCTTTCTGATACATACTGTCCGCTACGGACCTCCCGGTACTGTGACCGGGATTTGACTCGCCGTACCGAACATTCTGCCTTGCCGTACTTCTCGAGAACAGTAAGATGTATGGCAGGCTCGTGATGTGAGGAGGCAAAATATTATTAACTAAAACTTAATTCCTTGGACCCTGATTCGTGTATATCCTATTTTAAGGATCTGTATGACGGTGTGACCGTCATGCCTCCGTCGGCAGGAGCGGTGGTAGCCTTGCTGCTGGCGATTTTGTTACTTTATGCTTCCGGTTTTGTCTCGGCATCTGAAATTGCGTTTTTCTCGCTGTCGCCTTCCGACTTGAATAAGATAGAGGAGGATGAGCATCCTTCCGACAAGCGTATTAAGGCACTGCTGGATGATTCGGAGCGCTTATTGGCTACTATTCTGATATCGAACAACTTTGTGAATGTGACCATTATCATGCTGTGCAATTATTTCTTTGCAGAGGTAATTGACTTTGGGGGAGCGCAGCTGCTGGAGTTTATCCTGATTACGGTGGTCCTTACGTTTCTACTGCTTTTGTTTGGAGAAATCATGCCTAAGATTTATTCGGCTCAGCATACGCTGGCTTTTTGCCGCAAAGCGGCTCCGGTAATCTGGGTATTGCGCTCTGTCTTTTCTCCGGTATCCAATCTGCTGGTACATTCTACTTTCCTGTTCAACCGTCTGACACACAGGAAGAAAACGCATAATCTTTCGGTCGATGAGCTTTCTCAGGCACTGGAACTGACCGACAAGAGTGAGATTTCCGAGGAGAGCAACATGCTGGAGGGTATCATCCGTTTCGGTGAGGAAACGGCGAAGGAGGTGATGACTTCGCGCCTGGATATGGTGGACCTGGAGATTCATACGGCCTTTCCGGAGGTACTGAAGTGTGTGGTCGACAATGCGTATTCCCGCATTCCGGTGTACGAGGAGTCGCGCGACAATATCAAGGGTATTCTGTACATCAAGGATTTGTTGCCTTACCTGTCTCAGGGGGCCGATTTTGAATGGCAGAAACTGATCCGTCCGGCCTTTTTCGTACCGGAAACCAAAATGATTGACGACCTGTTGCGTGATTTTCAGTCGAATAAGATTCACATTGCCATCGTGGTCGATGAGTTTGGAGGTACGTCGGGTATCGTGACCATGGAGGATATCATCGAGGAAATCGTTGGAGAAATCAATGACGAATACGATGAGGAGCAGAAGACATTCGTCAAACTGGCCGACAATGTGTATGTGTTCGAAGGAAAGACACTGTTGTCGGATTTCTATAAAATATTGGATATCGATGCCGATGTCTTTGAGTCGGTGGCTGGCGATGCAGATACTCTTGCCGGTCTGCTGCTGGAACTGAAGGGAGAGTTCCCTTCCCGTCATGAAGTGCTGGAATTCGAGAACTTCCGTTTCGAGGTACTGGAAATGGATGCCAGACGTATTCTGAAGGTGAAGGTAGTGATTTCTGAACCGGTAAAAAAAGAGGAAGACTGATGCCTTTGTACCGGAAATGGACATATGAGGGCGGATACTTCGGTATCTGGAAAGTAAACGAAGAGCCGGGAGCATTGAGGGCAATGCTTTCGGCTGATTTTCGTTATGACGAGGAACTGGCTTCGATGAAGGCTTTGTCGCGTAAGGTGGAATACGTGGCTGTGCGTGTGTTGCTGGCTGCACTGACCGGCAGCGAGAAGAGGATCTTGCATTATCCGTCAGGAAAGCCTTGTCTGGAGGACGGCAGTTTCCGGATTACGGTTTCGCATACCAGAGGGTTTGTGGCCGTCGGCCTGCATCCCGATCTGGAAGTGGGAATTGATATCGAGTACATGTCAGAAAGAGTAGGGAAGATTGCTTCCCGGATATTGGGACCGGAAGAGGAGGCGGAGACTACGGTGGACCTTCTGCTCCACTGGTGTGCCAAGGAAACGATGTACAAGATGCTCGGTGAGCAGGAGGTGGATTTCGCCCGGCATTTCCGGATTATCCGTATGCAGGCAGATACGGCCGTAAAAAAAATACGCGGGATAGAGTTCCGCACTTCATCCCGCATGCAATTCGACCTGTCTTACTGGGTCGACCCTGATTTCGTATGTACCTGGAGCGTCGGCTTACAGCCCTCCTGTGAATAATCATCAGATTTTTTGAAGCGTAAAGACAAACTCCAGTCCTTTGTGTACATTGTTCTTTGCAAAAATGGTTCCTCCGTGGAACAGTACCGCATTCTTCACGATGGCCAGTCCCAGTCCGGTTCCTCCCAACTTGCGTGAACGGCCTTTGTCTACCCGGTAGAACCGCTCGAAAAGTCGGTTCAGGTGTTCTTCGGCCACGCCCACTCCGGTGTCGGAGAAACTGAAGTAGTAGAAGTTCTCGTCTTCGCGGAAGCACTCTATGGTAACCGTTATGCCGATGCCTGCATAGGCAATCGCATTGTCCATCAGGTTGCGGAAGATGGAGTAGAGCAGCGAACTGTTGCCGTTGATCTTCAGGTTTTCCGGCAGGCGGTTGAGGACGGTAATCTGCTTTTCTTCGATATTAAGCGCCACTTCGTTCAGTATGTTCTTGACGAGCTGACTGAGGTCTACGTATTCTTTGACCATGAGGTCGGGGGCCTCGTCCATGCGGGTCAGTACCGATATGTCTCTGAGCAGCAGTGTCAGACGGTTGCTTTGCGCGTAACTTCTCTCCAGGAAGGTATGTGCGGTTTCGGCCGGCATGTTGGGGTTGTTCAGCAGGGTTTCCAGATACCCTTGTATGCTGCTCACCGGTGTCTTTAACTCGTGGGCGATGTTTTGGGTCAGCTGTCTCTTCAACCGGGCCTGTTCTTCTTCCGTCGTGATGTCACTGATGGAGATTTCGAACGAATTGTCCTGGAAGATGATGCATTCTACCGAAAAGGAACGTGCGTTCTTGTGGATGTGGAATGCGTATCTCTTTTCTTCTTTCGAGAAATTGCCTTCGTTGTGGTTCAGGAAGTTGGTCACCGGGGTGAGTTCGGGGATAGCGAACACCTCTTCCGTCGAACTCAGGTTGTGGTCGGAGATGGTGTTGGCATACTGGGTGAACAGGCTGTTGACCAGTATTTCCTTTCGCTCCTTGGTAAAGACTCCCAGACCTTCGTGGGAGGTCTGCAGGTGCGAAATCAACTTTTCACGCTCGATGTAAAGGGCTTCCTTGGCACGGTGGAGCCTCTTGTATATCTTGATGATGTGTTGCGAAATCTCTCCCAGTTCGTTCTTGGGGAACGCATCGAGGATACTCGGGTCGATGGGATCGTTCCGGTCGGCTCTGAGCGTAAATTCCTGAAGCTGGGTGATGGACATTCCCAGTTTATGGGTGAAACGGTAGAAGATGATTATCAGCAGCAAGCTGACAAACAATGTAAACCAGATGTATTTGGAGTCGGCCTGCAGGTGCTCGCTCAGACTGAGGTTGTACGGCAGGGCCGAACGGACGATGATCTGGTGCATGGGATAGTAATGGGCAGAGTAGAAATATTCTTCTCCGTCGATACTTTCGGAATGTCGGCGGATGGCGTATCCGCTTCCATAAATCAGGGCATCGGAAACCTCCTTACGGGATGAGTGATTGCCGAACTTGTCGAAATCTTTTGAGAAATTGTCGTAAATCACCTTTCCCTTAGGATCAATGAGGGTCAGTCGAAGATCGGGAATCATGTGACGTGCCACGTATTTCTGCAGCAAGTCCTGATGAATGCCGTTTTCGATAATGAAATCATACAGCTGTGCATTGTAGTCCTGCAGCTGTGTATTGAGCAAATTGCTTTTATAGGCCTTTTCGCGCTGATACTGGAACAGAATGAAACAGATGGCGAACGCTATGAAAAGTGAAACCACCGAAAGAAAAAGCCTTTTGCTGAAAGGAAGCAGTTTATAGGATAATTTTGTCATTGGAAGAGTTTTGTAGTTATTCGCATTCGAAGCAGTATCCGTATCCCAGACGGGTGACGATGTGCTTGCCGTAATTGCCTATTTTTTTTCTTAAACGGGTGATATTTACGTCGATGGTACGGTCGAGCACAAAGGCTTCGTCGTTCCAGACCTTCGTCAATATGTCCTCGCGGGAAAATACTCTTCCTTGATTCTGCAGCAGAAGGAGCAGTATCTCAAATTCTTTTTTGGTCAGCGGAGCTTCTTCTCCGTCTATCATGACTTTCTTTTGTGGGATGTGGATGACCAGTCCCTTGTAGATGAGTTGTTCTTCTCTCTGTACCGGACTTGCCGTGCGGCGCAATACGGCTTTCACTCGCATGACAACTTCCCTGAGAGAGAAAGGTTTGGAAATGTAATCGTCAGCCCCAAGATTGAATCCGGTAATGGTATCGTTCTCAGTATCTTTGGCAGTAATGAATATGATAGGAATGTTGGCCGTATCTTTGTTGTTTTTCATGATACGGGCCATCTTGAAACCGGAGATTTCTCCCATCATCACATCCAGCAGCAGAAGGTTGTATCGGGTCAGGTCCAGTTTGAGTGCTTCTTCCGCAGAATTGGCAGTATCTACTAGATATCCTTCTGTTTCAAGGTTAAACTTGAGAATTTCGCACAAGTCTTCCTCATCGTCCACCACAAGAATACGGTAATCGTTCATAGGGCATTTATCTTTTTGTAAATATTATCAAAGATTCTTCATTTATTTTACGTGTGCAAATCTCGCATGTCTGTGTTTCTTCTTTATGAAATAAATGTTACAAAACGGTTACATCAGTTCCGGGCGGGTGAATTCGCCTGCAATGGCGTGATTCATTTCGTTCCGGATTTCCTGCGGACTGAGGTTGTGTCCCAAAAGGAACATGAGTTTGGTTACCACACATTCTACGGTGGCGTCGTATCCGCTGATGACACCGGCATCGAGCAGGTGAAGTCCGGTTTCGTAACGTGCCATCTCTACCATACCGGTCTGACACTGTGAGATATTGACGATGATGATACCCCTTTGGGTCGCTTCCTTGAGGAGGCGGATGAACCAGGGTTTCTGGGGGGCATTACCCGAGCCGTATGTCTTCAGAACCACCGCTTTCAGTCCCGGTGTGTAGAGTATCGTACGGATGATGTTCTCCTGTATGCCCGGGAAGATAGTCATGATCATGACATTGGTGTCGAACACATAGTGCGGATGCATGGGAATATTGGGATCGGCTCTCCGGATACGGTCGTATTCGTATTTGATGTGGATACCCGCAGTAGCCAGTGCCGGATAATTGTACGAACGGAACGCATTGAAGTTCTCGGCATTGATCTTGGTGGTGCGGTTGCCGCGGAGCAGGTGGTTCTCGAAAAAGATACATACTTCCGGAACAATAGCCCTGCCGTCCGGGTATTTGGCAGCGGCGATTTCGATGGAGGTAATCAGGTTTTCCTTGCCGTCGGTACGCAATACACCGATAGGAAGCTGACTTCCGGTCAGAATCACCGGCTTGCTCAGGTTTTCAAGCATGAAACTGAGGGCAGATGCCGTATAAGCCATCGTATCCGTTCCGTGCAGGATGACAAATCCGTCGAAATTGTCGTAGTTGTAATGGATGATTTTCACCAGTTTGGCCCACAAAGCCGGCTCCATGTCCGAGGAGTCGATGGGAGGGGTGAACTGGTAAGATGAAATTCGATAGTTGAAACGCTTCAGTTCGGGAACATTCTCTTGAAGCTGGTCGAAATTGAAAGCTTCCAATGCTCCGGTTTCCGGGTTTTCCATCATCCCGATAGTGCCTCCGGTATAAATAAGCAAGACGGAAGGGTAATCTGGTTTAATCATACATCTTTTATCTTTTTGCCTGAATTTGTCACAAAGATAGTAAAACTACTTTAGGTTTGAAAAAGATTCTGGGCGAAAATGACAAAATGCTTGGTGGCACTTGCTTTTCTTGCATAGAAATTACTTAAAAATAATACAATTGCCTTGAATGAAGTGTCTGGCAGTGTAAGTGAAACGGACTTTTCAGGGGAAAGCGGAAGGAAAAGAATGAAAGGAGAGAGGGGCTTTAAAAAATCTCCTTTTTAGGATGTTTTGTACGACGAAAAATGTATTTTTGTAATAACGTTATAAAAACAAGATAGAATTATGAGAACATTGAACTACGCAGCCATAAGCAGCATTTGTGCATTGCTGGTGGGTATTTTATTGGTCGTATGGCCGGAAGTGGCCGTCAATTACCTGGTCATTACCATCGGAGCCTTGTTTTTCCTTCCGGGGGTGCTGGGGGTATTCGGTTATTTTATGTCTTCCGGAAAGCAGGAGGCTCAGGCAAGGCCGATGTTTCCGATAGTGGCATTGGGCAGTGCCCTGCTGGGATTGTGGCTGATGGTGATGCCGGCTTTCTTTGTAGGCATTCTGATGTATTTGCTGGGGGCTTTGCTGGTGTTGGGCGGACTGAATCAGCTGATTCGTCTGATTGCAGTGCGGAATCAGGTACACGTACCGGTCATTCTGTATGTGATTCCGGTGCTGGTGCTGGGATCGGGACTGTTGATATTGTTCAATCCGTTTGAAGCGGCAAAGGTACCGTTCATCATCCTGGGAGTATCGGCTATTATATACGGTATTACCGACCTGATCCGGCTGTTGCGCTATCGTCGTGAACGCAATAAGGGGGTGACGGATGTGGAAATCATTGAGGGATAGTGCATCACTATCCCATTTTTCTGTATTTCTTGGGGGATACTCCTGTATAGCGCTTGAAGTATTTCCCGAAGAAGGAAATGTCCGGAAAGTTCAGAGAATAGGCAATTTCCTGGATGGACAGTTCCGTAGAGCGGAGTTTTCCCTGGGCATCGCGTATCACAAAACTGGAAATGATGTCAGTAAGTGTCTTTCCGGTAGTCTTTTTGATGGTGGTACTGAGGTGCTGGGGAGACAAATGCATTTTTTCGGCATAGAAGGAAATATTTCTCTCCGTATGATAATGCTTTACAACGATTCGCATCAGGTCTTTTACAATTTCCTGATTGCGGTTGTAGCAGGCTTTACGGTTGCAGGATTCATCCTGTTTATAGGTACCTCCCAGGCCGATGATGAGCTGCGTGTACAGGAGTTGCACATGTTCGGGATTGAACATGAGCTTCATGTCTTTTGAGGCTCTGATAATTACCATCAGATAGTCGTGGAAGATACGGGTAATCTTCTCGTCCAGGCAAATTACCGGATCTTCAAATATGGAAGGGGCGTATTCAATTATCTTGGAAAACAGGTTCGGCGACTGGACCAGCTTTTCGGTGAAGGCAATGAACATGAACCGGCAGTCGGCGCTCTGTTCGGTAATCTGGAAAAACTGGTTGGGAAATACGATGGCCGTACATCCTTTCTGTATCTGGTATTGGCTCAAATGAATGGTAGCCATGCAACTTCCCCGTGTACAAAGCAGGAACAGACAACCGGGCATTTGCACGGAAGTGCTGAACAGTTTTTTCAGGTTCCCGGTAATGTCAATACCGGTAAGCATATCCTGATCATTGGGTATTGTGTCAAGCGAATGAATCTGTTTCATCTGTATATTTCATTGAATCTGTCTGTACTCAATTGATAATGTCTTACAAATTTAACAGATTGGCATGAAAATTCCAAGATTTTTTCCGTAGTTTTAAGTTTTATAAGTAATATCGGCGCTTATTCTTCTGATTTGTTTTAATCGTGCGTCTGGCAACACCGGCAGTGAGGCATGGATAGCGGGAACACTTTCTGTATCAGGATGCCGCTTATTTCCGGTTGAATATTTTACGTATCCGGTGGAGGATTTTCATGCCGGTCATGATTCCGTCGTATGCGGCAATTCCGGTATTGACGTGCTGCATGAGCCCTTCTATTTTGGTCTTGCTCTTTTGCGGAGCAAATAATTCCTGGGTGATATGCTGCATCCGCTCTTTCGACTGTCTGATTTCTTCTTTCTTCTCAAGACGGCGGCGGATAATTCCGTTGATCGTATAGGGTGTCTGCGGGGTATTCATGGTTTGTCTGTAGCTTTAGGTTCATTGTCTTCGTCGAGGAACAGTTTGGCCAGGAAATTGACCATGGGCTGGAAGATAAGTGTCTGCCGCATTTTGTAAATGATGAAAGCAATGATGAGCAGTCCTCCTCCGATGATGGCATAACTTGCAATCAGGCTATTGGTAAAGGAGTCCAGGGCGTATACCAGCATGAAAGAAAAATAAAAAAGAGCCATGATGCCCAGCATGCCCAGTACAAATACGAGTATCAGGGTTGACAGCAGGATGGTCAGTTTTTCTACCAGTTCCAGTTTCAGGTATTGGCCTTGCAGGTTGATGTATTTTTTGACTTCCTTGAACAGCGCTTCCAAGTTGTCGATACTTTTATCGTTTGCAAACATAAAGAGGATTTTTGATGAATGATAAAAAAGGCAGACTATCGCCTGTGAAGCATTAGTCTGCCTGCATACTTGAGATTTTATTCTGCATCTTTAACTTCTGCGGCAATCTGGTCAACCAGATCGTCCATTTCTTCACGGTTCAGACGGATACCTCTCTTGCGCAGGAGTTCTGCGATCTTGTTACGAGTGTCTTCTCCTTTTTCCGGAGCGAATAATACACCGGCTGCTGCACCTAGGGCAAGTCCTCCTAAGAAGGCAGCTACAACGTTTAATGCTTTCATGTTTTTCCTTGTTTTTGGTTATTACATCTACAAACTTACGAATTAATTTGGATAATCGGGGAGTTTGGTAAAGGAATATTTGGGCAAACGCTGATTCTTTCTCAATATTAACAGATTTTAATAAGCTACATTCTTTTATATTGCTACTTTTGCAATGAATTTCGGTTTGGAAATTATAATAATTAACTTAAAATAGATTCGGCGACATGAAAAAGGGTGTTGTTTTAGGAATGGGATTGTTTGCGGCATTTGCATTCTCTTCCTGTAAATCAAGTGAAAGTGCTTATAAAAAGGCTTATGAAAAGGCAAAACAGCAAGAGTTGGCTGAAGCTTCTTCTGCATCGACAGAGGCACCGGCTGAAACAATTGCTCCGGTAGCTCCGGTTGCGCCTGTAGCTCCTGTAAATACTGTAGATACGACTCCTATCCGCGAAGAAAAGGTTGAACTGGTGTCTGGTGACGGACTGAAGGCTTATAGCGTGGTATGTGGCAGCTTTGGTGTAAAGGCCAATGCAGAAGGTCTGAAAAACTGGTTGGATGCAGACGGATACAATGCAAAGGTGGTTTACAATGCAGAAAGAAACATGTATCGTGTAGTAGTGTCTTCATTTGATACTCGCAGTGAGGCTGCAAGCGCCAGAGATTCATTCAAGGCAAAATATCCTAACCGTAAGGATTTCCAGGAATCTTGGTTGTTGTACCGCGTGAAATAATTGTCTATAAGTAAGAATAACTATTACATATCGATAGAATTAAAGCGATGGCATGGAAGCTGTCGCTTTTTTTTATACCTTTGTAGGTATGGTTTATAAAAATTCAACTATGAAGGTAAAGGTTTTGATAGGGTTGGCTTTGCTGCTGCTGTGGTGCACGGCGAAAGCACAAGAGACTGTGGTCCCTTTTAGATACGGGGATATGGATCAGTGGGTAACACGGAAAATTCAGGAATCGGGTATTATAGGTGGTCATACCAAGTCGCTTTATGAGGTAGGACCGACAAAAGAGATTACGGGCAATGAGGCGTATGTGAATCAGGGTGGTTCTCCATGGGCGAATTCTAATGTGATGGCCAAGGTGATGGGGATTGTGAAGACCAATACCAGTGTATATCCGGAACGGAGAGGTAATGGATACTGTGCCCGCCTGGAAACACATATTGAAAGCGTGAAGGTGCTGGGACTGGTGAATATTACGGTGCTGGCTTCCGGTTCCATGTTCCTGGGAGATATGAAAGAGCCTATTACAGGTACCAAGGATGGGGAGAAGGCCTTGAATTCGGGAGTGCCTTTTACCAAACGTCCTAAGGCGGTACGCTATGATTATAAGGTGAAGATGTCGGGCGAGCCCAACCGTATCCGTCTTACCGGCTTCAGCCGGAAATCGACTGTGCCGGGGAAAGACTGTGCGATTATGACTTGTCTGCTGCAGAAGCGTACGGAGGATGCCGATGGAAATATCATCGCCAAGCGCGTAGGAACGGCAGTTGTCTGCTATAGTCGTACGGAAGGATGGAACAATCAGGCCACTTACGAAATTCATTACGGTGATATATCGGATAAATCTTTCTACAATGCCAGTCTGATGAGTCTGGGCGTAGGGGGATATTACGCGCGCAACAGCAAGGGAGAAAGCAAGTTGATACAGGAGACGGGATGGGCGGATTCGGATGAAACGCCGACTCACCTCGTACTTCAGTTTACTTCCAGTCTGGGAGGGGCTTTCGTAGGCTCTCCGGGCAATACTTTGTGGATTGACAATGTAGCTCTTGTCTATTGATAAATAATAAGGTATCCCGGCCGGGGAGGACGAAAATGGTTTTCGGTGCTTCCGGTTCGGATGCTGACGGATTGATTGGTTGGAAAATCCCTTTGTTTCCATCTCGCGGTGCTGGTATGTACCCGAGGAGGAAACAAAGGGATTTTTTGTCATCTGGTCTCGAAGAATACAGCCGGTACCGGAAAGGGAAATGCGGCTGAGGCAGGACTGGCAGGAAGACGGGATGCGTAAAAGATTTACCGAAACGGCCTTGTCTTAATGGTTGTAGAGTGAATTTTAAGTTTTATATAGAAACGCGTATGGAATAAATTTGTATTTTTGCCGTCAACTATGAGCAGAATTTTAGCAATTGATTATGGAAGAAAGCGGACGGGAATTGCCGTGACAGATCCGATGCAGATTATTGCCAGCGGACTGACCACCGTACCGACCCATCAGCTGATGGATTTTCTGATGAAATACGTGCAGCAGGAAAAGGTGGAACGTATTATTATCGGACATCCCAAGCAGATGAATAATGAGGATTCGGAGAATATGAAGAATATTGTTCCGTTCATGAACCGTCTGAAAAAGCAGTTGCCGGATATTCCGGTGGAACTGGTGGATGAGCGTTTTACTTCTGTACTGGCGCATCAGGCCATGCTGACAGGAGGACTGAAGAAGAAGGACAGACAGAATAAGGCATTGGTGGATGAAATCAGTGCGACGATTATTCTGCAATCATATATGGAATCTAGAAAATTTAATAACCAACTCTAACTCTAAAGAATAATTATGATTTTACCTATTTATGTATATGGACAGCCTGTGCTCCGTCAGGAGGCGCAGGATATTACTCCGGATTATCCGAACCTGAAAGAACTGATTACTAACATGCACGAAACCATGGACCGTGCCGACGGTGTGGGACTGGCTGCACCGCAGATCGGATTGCCGATCCGTGTGGTAGTGGTTAATTTGGATGTGCTTTCGGATGACATGCCTGAGTTCAAGGGATTCCGTAAAGCGTATATCAACCCTCATATCCTGGAAACGGAAGGTGAACTGGTTTCCATGGAGGAAGGCTGTCTGAGCTTGCCGGGAATTCACGAGACGGTAAAGCGTCCCGACCGTATTCACGTAACTTACCTGGATGAGGATATGAATCCGCACGACGAGTGGGTAGAAGGCTATCTGGCACGGGTAATGCAGCATGAGTTTGACCACCTGGACGGAACCATGTTCATCGATCATCTTTCTGCTCTCCGCAAACAGATGATAAAGGGAAAACTGAATAATATGCTGAAGGGCAAAGCCCGTTGTTCTTACAAGGTGAAGACTGTGAAATGATTCGGAATTTATTGAATATAATTGTCGCTGCTTTTTTTCTTCCGGTAGTGTCAGTGGCCCAGATCAATACTGACCGGGTGATGACTATCGGAAGAAATGCGCTCTATTTTGAGGATTATGTTCTTTCTATCCAATATTTTAATCAGGTAATCAATGCGAAGCCGTATTTGGCGGAGCCTTATTTCTACAGGGGACTTGCCAAGATGAATCTGGATGATTACCAGGGAGCCGAGGCGGACTGTTCGGAGGCTATCGACCGGAATCCGTTTGTGCCGAATGCGTATCAGATCAGAGGAATCTCGCGTATCCGCCAGAAGAATTATCAGGGGGCCATACAGGATTATGAAAAGGCACTGACGCTGGATCCTGAGAATGTGGGTCTCTGGCATAATCTGGCTCTTTGCAGAATGCAGGAGGAGGATTTTGTGCAGGCGAAGGCCGACCTGGATACGCTGATCCGGATTGCCCCCCGTTATACGGATGCCTATCTGATGCGAACGGAGGTTTCCCTGAAGCAGAAGGATACTCTTCAGGCCATGACGGATGCCGACCGGGCAATCGAAATGGACCGTTACAATCCCGATACCTGGGCTTCGCGGGGAATGCTTTTCCTGCAGCGTAATAAGTTTCCGGATGCAGAGAGCGACCTGACGGAGGCGATTCGTCTTTCGGTGAAGAATGCGGGGCTGTTTATCAACCGTGCCTTGTCGCGTTATCATCAGAATAACCTGCGCGGGGCGATGAGTGATTATGATATTGCACTGGATATTGACAAGAACAATTTCATCGGACATTACAACCGGGGATTGCTTCGTGCACAGGTGGGAGACGATAACCGGGCGATTGAGGACTTTGATTTCGTGCTGAATATGGAGCCGGATAACATGATGGCTACCTTTAACCGGGGTGTGCTGCGGGATAAGACCGGCGACTACCGTGGGGCAGTATCCGATTATTCCCGGGTGTTGGAGGAATATCCTAATTTCCTTCAGGGGTATCAGTACCGTGCGCAGGCTCTTCGTAAACTGGGAGATTTGAAGGGGGCTGATGCGGATGAGTTCAAGGTGCTGAAAGCCCAGCTGGATGCACAGAACGGAAAAAGCAGTCAGCAGACGGCATCGGCCGACAAGACCCGTAAGAAGTCGGATAAGAACATGAACAACTACCGTAAGATGGTGGTGGCCGATACGGATGAGGAGACTTCCAGATACAAGACGGATTATCGCGGAAGAGTACAGGATAAGAATGTGACGATTCTTCCTCAGCCGATGTTCGTTCTCAGTTACTACGAGCGTGCGGACGAGGTGAGACGGCAGATTAATTATTCCAAATACATCGATGACCTGAATAACCGTCATGTGCTTCCGGAGCGTTTGTTGCTGACCAACAGTGAGGTCTCGCTGACTGAAAGTCAGGTGAAGCATCATTTTGCCAGCATCGACAAGAATACGGAAAAGATTGTGAATGATCCGGGGAATGCATTGAATTATTATGCCCGTGCCATGGATTTCTATCTGGTACAGGATTTTGATAATGCTTTGCGCGACCTGGACAGTGCGATTGTAAAAGATCCTTCGTTCTTCCCGGCTTATTTCAGCCGTGCGGTGATTCACTACAAGCAACTGGAATACCGTAAACGGGATACGGGATATGAAATGAAGACTGGAGAGGAAGCGGCTCCTGCAGTAAGGGCTCTGGATTATGCCATGGTACGCCGCGACCTGGATAAGGTGATTGAGCTGAATCCGGATTTTATCTACGCGTATTATAACCGTGCGAATATTCTGGCCGTGATGAAGGATTACCGGGCTGCTTTGGTGGATTATAATAAGGCCATCGAACTGGATCCGCGCTTTTCGGAGGCGTATTACAACCGCGGACTTACGAATATCTTCCTGGGTAATAACCGTCAGGGTATTCAGGATTTGAGTAAGGCGGGAGAGCTGGGTATATTCTCGGCCTATAATGTAATCAAGCGCTTTACGACGGTTGAAGAGAAGTAAGTTGCAACGATACATACGGTTTTGAAAGCTGAGTAAAGGGTGGTGGGGCGCTGAAAGAAGCGACCGCCACTCTTTTTTTGTTGTGTCCGAAGGCCTTTGAGAAAGGAAAATGGGCTAGAGGCCGCCATGAGCTGCAATGTCTGATAGGGAGATGTGCCCGGCTGTATTTTTTTATGCTCGGATAATCTCTCTTTTTGTTGGTTTAATACACTGAACGGGCCTTTTATGCCGTCATGCCCGAAAAACTGAATTTTTATTCTCCTTCTGAACGAGTACCTTTGTGTCAACAGTTTAAAATTAGAAGCTATGAAAAAGTTGATTTATTTGTTGCTCATGATGGTGCCTGTCTTGTTGGGAGCCTGTAGTAAAGATGATGAAGGAGGGGAAATCGGTGATGTCACTTTATTGTATGGCACCTGGGATCCTGTACACGTAACCGGACACGAAGGGGTAGGAGGCACTTATGAAGAATGGGATATGGACGTGGTAGCTGCATCCAATACCTGCGATCCCAGCAGAATCATTATCGGTGAGTCTAGTCTGGAGTTTCATTACTATGAGGATGGCTGGCACTTGGGACGTTCCTTTTCGGAGTGGAGACTGGAAGGCGACCGGTTGCATATAGGTACAGAAGCCGATGGATGGGGCAGCATGAAAGTAATTAGTCTGACCGCAACCGAATTGGTGATGGAAGACAGTGATGATGATTACTGGGAACGGGTAACGTATCATAAAGTGGCTAATTAAGGATAGAGAGTGGAAGAATAGATAGATTATTTCTTTTCTCCGATTCTTTGGAGAACGTAAAAATCATTCCGGATAGATAGGGTAAGGGCCTGAGGACTAGGCAGGCTGTTGACTGTATCTGTCGGGGATGATTTTTTTGTGTCCGTTGCTGTCTGTAAAAGGTTTGTAAAATGAAGCGGCTGTTTCTTTTGTTTCTTTATGGATAGAATCATTTTCAATAAAATATTACGGATAACCAAAACTTTTATTTATTTTTGCAATTCAAAATAGATAAATACATAAGAACTATGATTAAGATAACATTTCCTGATGGCTCCGTTCGTGAGTACAACGAAGGAGTAACTGGTCTGCAGATTGCAGAAAGCATCAGTTCTCGTCTGGCACAGGATGTCTTGGCTTGTGGGGTAAACGGCGAGACTATCGATCTGACTCGACCGATTAACGAAGATGCGAATTTCGTATTGTATAAGTGGGAAGATGAACAAGGAAAGCATGCGTTCTGGCATACAAGTGCCCATTTGCTGGCAGAAGCTTTGCAGGAACTGTACCCGGGCATTCAGTTCGGTATCGGTCCGGCTATCGAGAACGGATTCTATTACGATGTAGATCCGGGAGATGCAGTGATCAAGGAAGGTGACCTGCCTGCTATCGAAAAGAAAATGGCAGAACTGGCTGCAAAGAAAGAAACACTGGTCCGTACCAGCATTGCCAAGGAAGATGCCTTGAAGATGTTTGGTGAGAGAGGCGAGACTTATAAGTGCGAGCTGATTTCTGAACTGGAAGACGGACATATCACTACTTATACTCAGGGTGCGTTTACCGACCTCTGCCGTGGTCCGCACTTGGCTTCAACGGCTCCTATCAAGGCTATCAAGCTGTTGTCTGTAGCCGGAGCATACTGGAGAGGACAGGAAGACCGCAAGCAGATGACACGTATCTACGGTATTACCTTCCCTAAGAAGAAAATGTTGGATGAATACCTTACTTTATTGGAAGAGGCCAAGAAACGTGACCACCGTAAGATCGGTAAGGAAATGGACCTCTTCATGTTTTCTGATACAGTAGGTAAGGGATTGCCGATGTGGTTGCCGAAGGGTACTGCCTTGCGTATCCGCCTGCAGGATTTCCTGCGCCGCATTCAGGCCCGTTACGATTATCAGGAAGTAATGTGTCCTCCTATCGGTAACAAGCTGTTGTATGTGACTTCCGGTCACTATGCTAAATACGGTAAGGATGCTTTCCAGCCTATCCATACTCCGGAAGAAGGTGAGGAATACTTCTTGAAACCGATGAACTGTCCTCATCACTGTATGATTTACAAGAACTCACCGCGTTCATACCGTGACCTGCCTTTGCGTCTGGCTGAATTCGGTACGGTATGCCGTTACGAACAGAGTGGTGAGTTGCACGGACTGACTCGTGTACGTAGCTTTACTCAGGATGATGCGCATATCTTCTGCCGTCCTGACCAGGTGAAGGATGAGTTCCTGCGTGTAATGGATATCATCTCTATCGTGTTCAGTTCTATGGGACTGGCTAACTTTGAAGCACAGATTTCTTTGCGCGACAAAGTGAACCGCGACAAGTACATCGGTAGTGATGAAAACTGGGAAAAGGCTGAACAGGCTATCATCGAGGCTTGCCAGGAAAAAGGTCTGCCGGCTAAGGTAGAATATGGTGAAGCTGCATTCTACGGTCCGAAACTCGACTTCATGGTGAAGGATGCTATCGGCCGTCGCTGGCAGCTGGGTACCATCCAGGTTGACTACAACTTGCCGGAACGCTTCCAGTTGGAATACATGGGTTCTGACAACCAGAAACACCGTCCGGTTATGATTCACCGTGCTCCGTTCGGTTCAATGGAACGTTTCGTTGCCGTATTGATCGAACACACTGCCGGTAAGTTCCCGTTGTGGCTGACTCCGGATCAGGTAGCAATCCTGCCTATCTCTGAAAAATTCAATGACTATGCCAACCAGGTTCGCCTGGAACTGGCAAAGAGCGATATCCGTGCCATTGTCGACGAACGTAACGAAAAGATCGGCCGTAAGATTCGTGACAACGAAATGAAACGTATTCCTTACATGCTGATTGTGGGCGAAAAAGAAGCCGAAAACGGCGAAGTTGCTGTCCGCAAGCAGGGTGAAGGCGACAAAGGAACCATGAAAATCGAAGAATTTGCAAAAAATATTGCAGAAGAAGTTCATAATATGATAAATAAATGGTAACTTTGCAACCGTTTGCAGAAATAAGGCAATTTATTTCTGCAAACTGATAAACGAAACAGGAAAATTTATAAATCAAAAACAAACAAAGGAATAGAAATATTTAATGAAGAATGACAGTTTAAAAGGGCAACACCGGATCAATGAACAGATTCGCGCCAAAGAAGTCCGCATTGTAGGAGATGATATTGAATCAGCAGTTTATCCAATTAGTCAGGCATTGAAAATGGCTGAAGAACATGGAGCTGACTTGGTCGAGATTTCACCTAATGCTGTTCCTCCAGTTTGTAGAATTATAGATTATTCTAAGTTCCTTTATCAGTTGAAGAAGCGTGCAAAGGAACAGAAGGCGAAGCAGGTGAAGGTCAATGTGAAAGAAATCCGTTTCGGACCTCAGACCGACGAGCACGATTATAACTTCAAGCTGAAACATGCCATCGGCTTCCTGCAGGATGGTGATAAAGTGAAGGCTTATGTATTCTTCAAAGGACGTTCCATCCTTTTCAAAGAGCAGGGTGAAGTGCTGCTGCTCCGTTTTGCCAACGACCTGGAAGAATATGCGAAGGTAGAGCAGATGCCTTTGCTCGAAGGTAAGCGAATGACTATCTCGCTTTCTCCGAAGAAGGCTGGAGCAGCTCCGAAGAAACCTGCAGCTGCAGCAGCGCCTAAGGTGCAGAAAAAAGCCGAAGAAACCCAAGAATGAGAAGATGTGCGTAACGCGCCGGTATAGTGCGTTGCCACCCGTGAATAATAATAATTAAAAATTAAACAAGATGCCAAAGATCAAGACTAACTCCGGTGCTAAAAAAAGATTCACTCTTACCGGAACAGGTAAAATCAAGAGAAAGCACGCTTTTCACAGTCACATTCTGACTAAGAAAACTAAAAAGCAGAAAAGAAACCTTGTACACGCTGGTTTGGTAGACAATGCCAACTTGGGTCAGGTTAAGGAACTTCTTTGCATGAAGTAATCTTACAAAAGCGTAAACGTATCATTTAAATTATTAACCGAATGTATTAGCCTCAAGTCCGGTTGAGAAATATCGGCGCTATCATTCAAAAAAGAATTAAAACTATGCCAAGATCAGTAAATCACGTTGCTTCTAGAGCAAGAAGAAAGAAAATTTTAGGTTTAACCAGAGGTTATTTTGGTGCAAGAAAGAACGTTTGGACCGTTGCTAAAAACACATGGGAAAAAGGTTTGACTTATGCATACCGCGACCGTAAGAACAAAAAACGTAACTTCCGTGCATTGTGGATCCAGCGTATCAACGCTGCAGCTCGTCTGGAAGGTATGTCTTACTCTAAGTTGATGGGTGCTCTGCACAAAGCTGGTATCGAAATCAACCGTAAGGTATTGGCTGATTTAGCAATGAATCATCCGGAAGCTTTCAAGGCTGTAGTTGCTAAAGCTAAAGCTGCTTAATTGTTGAAATAAACATTTGAGTCATATAAAAAGGACGTCCTGCGGGATGTCCTTTTTTTGTGGGGCAGGGGGGAAATAAACGTCCTAAATATTTTGCAGTATACTATAAAAGTAGTATATTTGTAATACAAAAATGGAGCCGCACTTGCAGAATCGGGAAACTTATCAAATTTATTAGAAATACCGAGAACAGCTTCATCTTCCAATGGCGGGCCACGCCTTCGGGTAGCATTTATGCCGGTGGATTACAAAGGGGGAGAGCACTCAAAACATGTCTTTCGGAGTTTCGTCACGCCTCGGGTGCGGCTTTCGTTATATTCTAAAGCAAGGAATCTTGTCAAATCATTTTACAGGGTTCTTTGCTTTAAATGTATTTATACTATCTATTTGTTAACTTGTAAATGATGGGGCCGGAGGGGTCCCGACGTAAAAAACATGAAGAAAAATTTATTGGCCGTTTTGGGAATGAGCAGTCTCATGCTGATTGCCTGTAAGTCCGGGAATGAAAAGCCGGTGTCTTCCGGTGCCGGAAGCGATACGCTGACCATGCTGGTGGGCAGCTATGCTTCGTCTGCTGAAGAAGGTATAAAAATCTATCGTTTTAATCAGGAAACCGGGGAGTCGAATTACCTGGGCGGGTTGAAAGGCATCTCGAATCCTTCTTTTCTGACCGTTTTTCCGGATGGAAAAAAAGTCTACGCAGTCGGAGAAGATGAAACCAGTCAGACAGCTACAGCCAATGCTCTGGCACTGGATGCGGATTCTGCCGGACTGACCTTTCTGAATACCTGTCTTACCCGGGGAGGAGCTCCCTGTCACATTGCGGTCAGCCCCGATAAACGTTTCGTAGTCACTGCCAACTATATGGGAGGAAGCATTACGGTCTTTCCGTTGGAATCTTCCGGTCGCCTGGGCGAAGGACATCTCATTCCTTTCACAGGAAAAGGTCCGGATGAAAGCCGGCAGGAACAACCTCATCTGCATCACATCTGGTTTACTCCCGACGGTAAACTGCTGTTGGCGAATGACCTGGGAACCGACTGCATTCATGCCTTCCCCATCAATACGGCTCAGACATCCGGTAATGAAGGCTATCTGGATGAGGCTTCCGCCTTTGACATCCACTTGCCGGCAGCTTCGGGTCCGCGCCATGCCTGTTTCGATGCTGAGGGAAAATTTGCCTATGTAATTACTGAACTTTCGGGAGAAGTAATCGTACTGTCGTACGACGGAAATACTTTGCAGCCCGTACAGCGGATTCAGGCCGACAGCCTGGGAGCAAAAGGCAGTGCCGATATTCATCTGTCGCCCGACGGCAACTTCCTGTATGCATCCAACCGCCTGAAGGGGGACGGACTCGCCATATTCAAGGTCAGTAAAAACGACGGACAGTTGACGAAGGTCGGTTATCAGTCTACCGGTCTCCATCCGCGGAATTTCATACTCACTCCCAACGGGAAATACCTGCTGGTTGCCTGCCGTGATGCCAATGAGATTGAGGTATATCTGCGTAATGCACAGACAGGATTGCTGGAAGATACCGGAAAACGCATCGCCATGTCACGTCCGGTATGCATCCGCTGGGTGCCTTAAGGAATCCTGACAAATACAAACAGACCGCAGGCAGACAGTAGAAAAGGAGTCACTCCCTTGCCACTGTCTGCCTGCGGTCTGTTGTTGTATGAAATGTGCAGTTGTCGGTTTAATACGAAGGCATAGACGGAACCAGCGCCTCGATCCGGTTCTCCACCTCATCCGGCAATCTGGAAAAGAAATCCATGCCCGTAACCGATTCTACCGAGTCTACACTGACCATGTATTTCGAAATGGCCTGGTGATGTGCCTTGTTGTCGAACAGAAATCCCATTGCAATCGGATTTTTCCGGTTGTAGATCAGTACCACCTTATAAAACCGGTCGGGCACCGCCACCCGGTTTTTCCCGATACGCTTCGGACTCTTCTGGTCGTATATCGGTCCGCAGGCAATGTGTACCGTTCCGTACTTCTTGGCCCATTTCCGGCAAATCTCCTCCAGGTCGCCCCAGTCGTCACGGTTCAGTTTCTGATTTTGCGGGCAGATATTGCTCATGTAGAACGATTCCTGCATGGCCTGCTTGCTCCACTTCATATCGGCGGCAGGAGCCATGTGTCCGCGGTCGTATCCCGAGCCCGTATAGTCGGCATGCACCACCCGGGGTTCCGGCAGGTCGGGATCGGGTACAAACTTGTCTTTCCGTTCCTCTTTACCCTGTACCTCCTTGCGGGTCAGTTCCCACGCCACCCAGTTGGGTGTCTTATAATGCGGATTGTACGAAAGTGAATACCCCAGCCTTTCCAGTCTGATTTCCTCCCGCTTGCGGGTAAGGACAGGAATTTCCAGCCGGTTGATGCTTCCGGCAGTACCGCTCTGTACGGTGGCAGTCGTCGTCTTTTCTTTGAGGGCTTCTCCCACCTTGCCCGATAACTGACGACCGGTTTCGGTCACCTCTGTCTTGACTTCCTCCAGCTTGCCTGCCCATTCCTGCTGCAACTCCTTTCCCTGCAGCAATCCGCTGGCCTGCTGTCTGTGCTCATAAGCCCACAGTGCCACCCCGATGAGGAGCACCAGCAGTATGAATCCTTTCAGTGAACCCGTTGAGCCCTTTCCCTTAGGAGCCTTCTTGCCTTTTCCTTTTGCCATACACTTAATTTTTCCAGTTCTTGATTTACCCTTGTCCGTTCCGGATGTAATCCTTGGAAACGGACTTTCTTACTCACCCTTGAATCAACTTGAAACGCATCCGGAAAATTCCTTCCTTATAGTCGTGGCTGATGATTTTGAACGTACCGATTTCGGCAGTATTCTGTACGTGTGCCCCTATGCACAGACATTCGTCATAATCTCCTACTTTCACAATGCGTACGGTCTCCGATGCATTTTCCGGCAGGCGCTTGAGGTCGAAACGGTTCACCGCTTCCTGCTGGGTGATGAATTCGGTCGTGATGTCCAGGTGCTGCGAGATCACTTCGTTCACCTTTGCCTCTATCTCCTGGATTTCCTGTTCGGAAGGAGCCGAGGGAAGGGCAAAGTCGAGCTTGCTTTTCTTGCGTTCGATATGAGCCGATACCGCCCTGCCGCAGCCGAACAAATTGACCATGGTACGGTTGACGATGTGTTCGCAGGTATGCATGGGCGGATATTCCTGCTTGTTGTGTTCATTGAGTTGAATTTCCTGTTCCATAAATAAAGATAATGATTGAGTATAATTAGTTATTGTGCGTTTTCTTCCTCTTTCTTCTTTTCCTTGAGTGCCATCTCCTCCTTCTGTTTCTTTTCCAGAATCATGTTCATGAAGGCGGAACTGATGATACCGGTAGGAATGGCAATCATGGCAATGCCTATCAGACTGATGACGCTGCTCAGGATGCGTCCCAGCGGAGTAATCGGATAAATGTCTCCGTATCCCACCGTCGTAAAGGCCACTATCGCCCACCAGAATCCGTCACCGATATTCGCAAATGCCTTCGGCTGGGCGTTGCATTCGATGTAATACATCTGAATCCCCGAAAAACAGAGCATGATGCCGCAGGCCGTATAAGCCGTGACAAGTTCACTGCGTACCACTTTCAGTACGCTGCCTATCATCTGGAAAGAACGGGAGTAGCGTATCAGTTTGAAGATAATCAGGATATAGGCCAGTACGATGAGGTGTACGTGCGGACTTTCCTGATAAAAATAAATGACTACAAACGGCAGGATGGCTACACAGTCGATGATTCCGTAGAACGAAAAAAGATAGGTAAGCCGTGACATCCATTCTCCCTTTTGCGGATACTGTACCGGTGCGGCAATGATACGCAGTATATATTCGATGGTGAACACGAACGAGGCCACGTAGTTGAATTTGAACAGTTCGGTGCGGTAAGGCTTTGAATACGAGAACGAACTGAAGATTACGGCACAGATACATCCTACGATGAAAAACAGTACAAAACTCTGAAAACACCGGCTCATCAGTTGCCTGTGAATGGTGCGGTACAGTTTTTCATGGCGGATAAACCGCGGCAGGGGATTGAATTTGGGCTTAATCGGATTTTCGTTCAGCAGCATAACGGTTCAAACAATAAGGTGAATGGTTAGTTTTTGACAAATTTAGCATCATTTTCTTGAAAAACGAGGCGGGAAGCCCAAAAATGCGGAGAGATGCGGCAAGAAAAAGCGGATTTAGTTGCACTGCGACAGGGGAAATGCTTCCGTACGGGCATAAAAAAAGGAGTACCGCTGTACTCCAACCTTTGTTAACCTTAAATCTAATACTATGAAAAACACATTGCAAAGATACGGACTTTCCCTGATTCTGCAAATTAAAAAGAAAGAAAAATCTGTTTTATAACATGCTTTAAGATTTGCTTCTTTGTTAATGCTTCCTATTAACATTTCTTTTGTGTACCTTTGCCCCCGAAAACAGAATTTAGAGATATGGCATTTGAAGCAAGTAAGAGAGAATGGGGCGAACTGTATGCGTTCTTTCGCCTGCTGGCAGACGGAAAGGTAGCTGCCGGAACACCGGAAGTGACGGCGAACGAGGCGGTCAGCCTGCCGGTTGCAATGGTGCAGCGTGAAGAACACGACGGTACCCGTCGTTATATCATTGAGAAGGAGGAAATCCATATTGTCGGAGAGAATATGGACAAGCGTATCCCGCGTGAAGATTTCGGAACGGTGGCCGACCTGGTGCTGGAGGCAATCCGCAACAGCCGGGAGGACGAGGTGACTTCGCCCGACGGGGTGGAGGAGTTCCTCGATGAGGTGGCTATTTTCGACCTTGAGGCCAAGACCGACGACCGCACGGATTTCAGTGTGGCATTTTATTCGGTGGATGCTCCGCTCACCGGCTTTTGTGTACGCTCGCGCCTGGGAATGATGTTGCCTCTTATGGACGGAGGGCGGGCTGCGAACTTCAAGTTTGAGCAGACCGGTGTCCGTTTTGCCACGCCTACTGTCAGCAAGATCAATGCGTATGGCGAGGAGGACGATGTCATCGGACGTATGCTGATGATCGAGCGTCTGGGAGGAGCGTTGAAATACAATGACGTGGCCGACAAGATTTTCCGCAGCAACCTTTCGATGATCGACCTGCACATGGGACGTCTGCTGGCTGAAATGACGCGTCTGATGTGGCTCGACGGAATTACCCGTGTTTCCGATCTGACAGAGGAAATCAAGAAGAGCAATCCGTTGAAGATTAAGGATGAGCTTATCAACAAGCACGGATTCTATGAATATAAGATCAAGGAGTTCCTGCTGGCCCTGGCCAACGGAATGCGTCCGGCCAAGATGTACAACGGAACGGATTCGGCCATCGGGGGCTTTTTGCTGGTGACGGGAGCCGGTGAGGTGCTTTGCTATCAGCGGGCGTTCCGTCAGACTTTTGCCGACTTCCTCTTCTATAATTCCCGGTTGGAAAAGGGTTCTACCGAAAAAGACAAATACGGTTACCTGGAGCGGGAAAACGGAGTCTATTATTTTAAACTGAATCTGAAAGTCTCTTTGTTGAAACGATGAATGTAGCACAAACAGATAAGAATACCGGGAGTATTGCTCTCGGTATTTTATTTGCGCTAAGTTTGGCGCATTGTACGAATGACACCCTGCAGTCGGTGATTATGGCGGTATATCCTGTGGTCAAGGAAGAACTGGCACTGAGCTTTGCTCAGGTGGGACTGATTACGATGGTGTATCAGATTGCCGCTTCGGTGTTCCAGCCGGTGGTGGGACTGGTGATGGACCGCCATCAGAAACCGTGGACCCTGCCCGTTGGAATGGCGTTTATCTTTGCCGGACTGCTGATGCTGGCGTGGGTACATCATTTCTGGCTGTTGCTGGTATCGGTGGCCTGTATCGGTATCGGTTCTTCCATCTTCCATCCGGAGGCTTCGCGGCTCACTTCCCTGGCTTCGGGAGGCAAGCGTGGTCTGGCACAGTCGCTGTTTCAGGTGGGGGGAAACCTGGGGAGCTCGTTCGGTCCGTTGCTTACTGCCTGGGTCATTGCGCCTTACGGACGGCAGAATGCCTCGCTGATTGCCATCCTGGCGGTACTGGGGATTGTGCTGATGATGCCCATCTGCCGCTGGTATTCGGCCCGCCTGAAGGAATGGGACGAGCGTCGCAAACGGAGTGAGGCGCAGCCGCACCAACGGCCTTATTCCCTGCGGAAGACGCTGATGGCCATCGGCGTGATCGTGGTACTGATTTTCTCTAAGTACATCTATATGGCCAGTCTGAGCAGCTACTATACGTTCTACCTCATTCATAAGTTCGGGGTGTCGGTTCAGGATTCGCAGATTTACCTGTTTGTGTTCCTGTTTGCCACGGCTGCCGGTACCCTGCTTGGGGGACCGATCGGCGACCGCATCGGCCGGAAATATGTCATCTGGGGGTCTATCCTCGGGGTGGCTCCGTTTACCTTGCTCATGCCTTATGTGGGACTGCTGCCTACGGTGGTGCTGAGCTTCCTTATCGGTTTTGTACTTTCTTCGGCTTTTCCGGCCATTCTGGTGTATGCGCAGGAACTGCTGCCTTATAAAATCGGACTGATTTCCGGACTTTTCTTCGGCTTTGCCTTTGGGGTAGCCGGTATAGCGAGTGCCGTACTGGGTAATTTTGCCGATACCTACGGCATTGAATATGTGTATCAGGTAGTGGCGTTTACGCCGCTGCTGGGACTGGCGGCTTATTTCCTGCCCGATTTGAAGGAGAGACATGCGTAAAAATCGTATATTTGCCTGTCTTTAAATAAACTTGACAATAATGGAACAGAAGAAATATCATACCGGCTTTGCCTTGAGCGGGGGCTTTATCAAGGGAATGGCGCATCTGGGGATGCTGCAGGCGTTGTTTGAGCACAATATCCGTCCGGAGATTCTCTCGGGTACGAGTGCGGGGGCGATTGTGTGTGCCTTTGTGGCCGACGGCAAGGAGCCTTTCGAAATCATGCAGCTGTTCTCGGAACGCTCGTTTACCGACCTTGCCAAGGTGCGTCCCAGTACGGAGAGCCTGATGCAGATGGATTATTTCATCGATTTCCTGAAGGACAACCTGAAGGCGAAGCGCATGGAGGACCTTCCGGTGCCGGTGGTGATTACGGCGACTGACTTCGATCATGGAAGGGTGGTGCATTTTACCGAAGGGGAAATCACGCACCGGATAGCGGCTTCCTGCTGTCTGCCTGTCCTTTTTGCTCCGGTGGAGATTGACGGGGTGCACTATGTGGACGGAGGGGTATTCATGAACCTGCCGGTGACGCCGATACGCGACTGCTGCGAGCGGGTGCTGGCACTGAATGTGTGCAAGTTGAATACCGACAGTTATCACATGAACCTGCCCGGCATTGCCATGCGTGCCTATCATTTCATGTCGCAGGCCAATTCGATGACCGACCTGGCACTGGCCGACAAGGTGATTGCTCCCGATGGACTGGATGCTTTCCAGAATTACGAGCTGGACAAGGCGGAGGATATTTTCGGACTGGGCTATTTCGCCGCGCTGAAGGCCATCGAGGAATGGAAGGACAGATAGCGGCATTGGATGGAGAGATAAAATGAATTATATCAGATAAAGGAGAATAAGACTATGGATTCAAGTAAAAAAATGGTCATTTATCAGGTGTTTACCCGGTTGTTCGGCAACCGTACATGGAACAACGTGAATGGGGGTACACTGGCACAGAACGGTTGTGGAAAGATGAATGATTTCACTGACCGGGCATTGAAGGAAATCAGACAGCTCGGTGCAACGCATATTTGGTATACGGGGATTATTGCTCATGCCACACAGACGGATTATACGGCCTACGGGATTCCGAAGAATCATCCGGCAGTGGTAAAGGGAAAGGCCGGTTCGCCTTATGCCATCCGTGATTATTACGATGTGGATCCGGATCTGGCTACGGATGTGGCTCACCGCATGAAGGAGTTTGAGGACCTGGTGAAGCGGTCGCACCGTAACAAACTGGAGGTGATCATTGACTTTGTTCCGAATCACGTGGCCCGTGAGTATCACTCGATAGCGGCTCCTGAAGGGGTAGAGGACCTGGGAGCGTCGGACGACAAGAGCGTGGCTTTCCGTCCGGAAAATAATTTTTATTACATTCCGGGTACGCAGCTGGCCGGCGGTGTCGATTTGTGGGATGCCGAACAGGGGGCTTATGTGGAAAACCCGGCCCGGGCAACGGGCAACAACCGTTTTGATGCATATCCGAATGTGAACGACTGGTACGAAACGGTGAAACTGAATTATGGAGTGGACTATGTGGGCAATACGGGATGCCATTTCTCACCGATTCCGGATACGTGGAAGAAGATGCGTGACATCCTCCTGTTCTGGGCATCGAAGGGCATTGACGGTTTCCGTTGCGACATGGCGGAAATGGTGCCTTGTGAGTTCTGGGGATGGGCCATCCCACAGGTGAAGGAGAAGTTCCCGGAACTGATTTTCATTGCGGAGGTCTACAATCCGGCCGAATACCGGAATTACATTTTCAACGGTAAGTTCGACTACCTGTACGACAAGGTAGGCCTGTACGATACCTTGCGCGGAGTGGTCTGCGGCTATACTTCGGCCACTGCCATTACGGGGTGCTGGCAGGCGGTGAACGATATTCAGGGACACATGCTTAACTTCCTGGAGAATCATGACGAACAGCGTATCGCTTCTGATTTCTTCGCCGGCGATGCACGGAAGGCGCTTCCGGCACTGGTGGTTTCTGCCTGCATGAATACCAATCCGATGATGGTATACTTCGGACAGGAACTGGGTGAAAGGGGCATGGACTGTGAAGGATTCAGCGGACAGGATGGCCGTACCACTATCTTCGACTACTGGACGGTTGATTCGCTCCGCCGCTGGGACAATGACGGACATTTCAATACGGGTCTGCTGACTCCGGAGGAGTGTGAACTGAGGGCATATTACCTGCATGTGCTCAATCTGTGCCGCAGGGAAAAGGCGCTGGCCGAGGGACAGTTCTTCGACCTGATGTATGTGAATACGGACAACTGGGCGATGAATGCTCACCGTCAGTATGCCTTCCTGCGGAAATCGAAGAAGGAAGTGCTGCTGGTAGTCGTTAACTTCGATGCGGCTGAGGCTCATATCTCGTTGAATCTGCCGCAGCATGCGTTTGAGTATTTCGAGATGGCTCCTCAGGAGAAGTGCAAGGCCAAGGACCTGATGACCGGTAAGGCAGAGACGCTGTCGTTTACCTGGGAGCATCCGGTGGCTTTGGATTTGCCGGGATACGGTGCTAAGATTTTGAAGATTAAGTGCTAAGCCGATGGCCGGAAGTTCCGGCTGGCGATATTTCCATACATCATGAAGGGAGGAGTTTTCTTTAAGCAGAAAACGGTCAACTCATCGTTATGGAAGAGGAGAGACCTCGCGGTGTTTTTTGAAAAGGCCGCGAGGTTTTTGTTTTTCGTCGCGGCCTTTTCCGTCATGCATAACGGTGCGTTTCGGAACCTTCCATTATGAGTTGCTACCTGCATCACGGCATAAAAGAAAAGGAGCCTGTCAGCCGGTTTCCCCGAAAGGATTCCGGCTGACAGGCTCCTGATGTTTTTTATGACCTTACGGTATCCGCTCAGGCGATACCGTGTGCATTGGCTTCCTTGTCAATCTTCTTGATGAGGCCCTGCAGTACTGCACCCGGTCCGCATTCTGTAAATTCAGTAGCTCCGTCGGCAATCATCTGCTGTACGGTCTGTGTCCAGCGTACAGAAGCTGTCAGCTGTGCCACCAGGTTTTTCTTGATTTCAGCAGGATCGGTATGCGGTTTGGCATCTACGTTCTGGTAAATCGGACATTTCGGAGTATGGAATTCAGTGGCGTTGATTGCAGCTTCGAGTTCCACCTTTGCCGGATCCATCAGCGGAGAGTGGAAAGCACCTCCTACTTTCAGCGGCAGGGCACGCTTGGCACCGGCAGCCTTCATCAGTTCGCAGGCCTTGTTGATGCCTTCGATAGAACCTGAGATGACAATCTGTCCCGGGCAGTTGTAGTTGGCTGCTACGCAGACTTCGCCTTCAGCGCTTACCTGCGCACAGATTTCTTCTACTTTCTCATCGGGCAGGGCGATGATGGCAGCCATAGTCGAAGGCTGCATTTCGCAGGCTTTCTGCATGGCCATGGCACGGGCATATACCAGTCTCAGACCGTCTTCGAATGACAGGGCACCGGCAGCTACCAGGGCAGAGAATTCACCCAATGAGTGTCCGGCTGTCATTTCCGGCTGGAAGGCTTCGCCCAGGCAAAGTGCAGAGATGACAGAGTGCAGGAATACGGCAGGCTGTGTCACCTTAGTCTGGCGCAGGTCTTCGTCTGTGCCGTTGAACATAATATCAGTAATGCGGTATCCTAAGATTTCGTTTGCTTTTTCGAACAGTTCTTTTGCCAGCGGTGAATTGTCGTACAGGTCCTTGCCCATACCTACAAACTGTGCGCCCTGGCCAGGGAATACAAATGCTTTCATAAATTTATGCTTTAAGTTTAAGTTATATCGCAAAGTTAATGATTTATTTTGATTCATAAAATAAATGGCTGTATGGATGATAAATTTACAGCCTGCGGGTCAGTCCTCCAGGATGTGCATGCTTTCCGGCGAATGGAAATGGTTGAGCGGACCGTGTCCGTGTCCGATGCACACATCCTTTCCGGTCAGGATGCCCTGATGGACATACTGTTTGGCTTTCTGCACGGCCTCCGGCAGCGGATGACCGAGTGCCAGATAGGTGGCAATGGCCGACGACAGGGTACAGCCGGTGCCGTGGGTGTTGCGACTTTCCACCTTTCCGGCGGTGAAGAGATGGGGGTGTGCCTCGCCCCTGAGCTGGAGGACATCACACATTCCTCCTTCGGGCAGGTGTCCGCCTTTGATCAGTACGGCCTGGCAGGCATAGCGCTCCAGCAACTCAATGGCTGCCGCCTTCATGCCTTCTACGTCCGTTACCGGATAACCCAGCAATACCTCGGTCTCGCTCAGGTTGGGCGTAATCAGGGTAGCCAGGGGCATGAGCCGGGTAGTGATGGCAGCGATGGCCTCGTCTTCCACCAGCTTGCATCCGCTGGTAGACACCATCACGGGGTCGAAGACCACAAATTCGGGAGTATACCGCTGCAGGCAGTCGGCGATGACCTCCACGATGCGGGTATCGTTTACCATGCCGATTTTCACAGCCCGCGGACAGATATCGGTCATGACGGCCTCAATCTGGCCCTTTACGTATTCGGGCGGAACCGGATGAATGCCCGTGACTCCGCACGTATTCTGTACGGTAATGGCTGTAATGGCACAGGCAGCATAGGCCCCCAGGGCCGAAATGGCCTTGATATCGGCCTGAATACCAGCTCCTCCGCTGCAGTCGGAACCGGCAATTGTCAGTATACAAGGGTAATGTTTCATGGTCGCTAAGTAATGTTTCCTGCACAAAGATAAGATTTCCGTCTGTCCGATTGACTTCGGGAGGGATAAAAAAACGTTCCGGTACCCGCTTTCCGTTTCCGGTTGAGTTAAAATAGAGAATTAAGTTCTTTTCTTCGTTTGCATATAAATATTTTGTTATATTTGCATAAATGTAAATAAATGCAACATGAATATAAATAATAATCACGTAGTTGTCATGGCTGGAGGAATAGGCAGTCGGTTTTGGCCGATGAGTACCTCTGAAAATCCTAAACAGTTCATTGATGTGCTGGGATGCGGGAAAACTTTGCTGCAATTGACAGTGGACCGTTTCCGTGGGGTATGCCCTCCCGAGAATCTTTGGATTGTGACCTCCAGACGTTATGCGGATATTGTAAAGGAGCAATTGCCTGAAATTGCTGAAGACCATATACTTCTGGAACCGTGTCGCAGAAACACGGCTCCGTGCATCGCTTATGTAAGCTGGAAAATCAAGAAACTCAATCCGAAAGCGAATATCGTAGTCACTCCGAGCGACCACATCGTGATGGATGTCCCGGAGTTTGTACGTGTCATCAATTCGACATTGAAGTTTACTGCCGATTCGGATGCCATCGTCACTCTGGGTATGAAGACTACCCGTCCGGAAACCGGATACGGGTATATCGAAGCCGACCTGTCCATGGCCTGTCCGTCGAATCATGAGATTTACCGTGTAGATGCCTTTAAGGAAAAACCGGACCTGGAGACGGCCCGCCGCTACATCCAGCGGAAGAATTACTTCTGGAATGCGGGTATTTTCATCTGGAATGTCTCTACGGTCATCAATGCCCTGAGGGTTTACCAGCCGGGTATTGCGGAGGTATTCGAACGGATGATGCCTTATTACTTCACCGACCAGGAGCAGCAGATGGTGGATGAGCTTTTCCCGACGTGCGAGAGCATCTCCATCGACTATGCGGTGATGGAAAAGGCGGAGGAAATCTATGTGTTCCCGGCTTCGTTCGGATGGAGCGACCTGGGTACCTGGGGATCGCTGCATGAGAATTCGCGCAGGGATTCTCATGACAATGTCTGCATCGGCAATGACATCAAGGTGTACGAGACCCGCAACTGTGTGATTCACACTACCCAGGAAAAGAAGGTGGTGGTACAGGGACTGGACGGATACATCGTTGCCGAGAAAGACAATACCTTGCTGATATGCCGCCTGTCGGAAGAACAGCGCATCCGGGAGTTCTCGGAAGACTGATCAGGAATGGGATAGACATCAATGGAGGATATATATAAGAAGCGTCCGGAAGAACTGTTTGAAAGGTTCTTCCGGACGTTTCTTATTGTGTATGTCTCTCAGTCAGGCTTCCGTCATCCGTAACGGATGCTTCCTGGGGGATGGCCGGACACTTATTTTCCGCTTTCCTTGGGCAGGTAGGGAGAAGGGTCCAGCTCTCCGGACTGAATCTGCCGGGCAATGTCGTTGGCCAGAGTGAAGAACTCCGGATCGGGCATGGTCTGCTCCACGAAGACACGCTCGTTCTCGTCCAGGACTTCCGGACAGTAGACGGTACCCCTTACCAGATACGTAAAGGTTTCTTGCGGCTGCTGGAGCAGGAAATAGCAATAAGCCATAAAGTAATAATTCCGTTGCATGATTTCGGGAAACTGTCTTTCCAGTTCCAGGAACGAATCCAGTGCCTCCAGGATGTAGTTGCTCCGCAGATAAGCAATGCCGATGATTTCCAGCGTCTCTCCTTCGCTGTAATAGGCATACTGCAAGGCCTTCTGAAAAGCCTGTTGCGCATCCTCCAGCCGCAACTGTTGCAGAAAATACTCTCCCTGCGCCAGATATAGTCCGCTGTGGCAGGCATCGTATGAGAACCCCGTTTCCAGATCCTTCCGGCATTCCTCCATCCGCTGCAGATGCAGGTTGGCCAGTGCCCGTTTGTGATAGAGATCGGCTATCTCCTCCTTCCTCAGCGAAGGAGTCTGCAGCAGCAGGTCGCAGTATTCCAGCACCTGAGGGAAATCCTGCAGCATGAAATGATGCATCAGTATCAGCGACTGGATGTATGTCTTGTCGGCAGCCTCTTCTTCGATGTGCTTCAGGCAGCGGAATCCCTCTTCCGTCTGTCCGTTGATGAACATGCAGTGACTTTTCAGTTCCCAGTTGGTCAGGTCCCTGTCATCGATGGCCATGGCAAAATCCATGGCTTCCATTGCCTTTTCCATGTTCATGGTCCGGATGTAACACTTGATCAGGTTCTGCCACAAGTCAAGATTGTACGGATTCTCGTCCAGGATACGGTTGTACAGGGAAGCAGCCTTCTCCATGTCTCCCGACGAGAAATAATAGGAAGCCAGCATCTCCAGTACGTCCGGACTGTCGGGCTTCTCCCGGTACGCTTTTTTGAGCCATCGGGCAGCTGTATGCAGTTCCTGTGCATCCATGTAGACCTGTGCAATGTCCAGCATGACATCCGTCTCCGGATTTTCCTGAAACAGTCCTTCGAGCAAGGCCTGTGCTTCCTCGCTTTCACCTTTGGCCAGCAACAGTTCGGCCTTCATCAGCTGCACCTCATAGTCGGAGGAATCGGGGAGGGAGGCAATCAGCCATTCCGCCTCTTTCAGCTTGCCCGACAGAATCAGGTTTCTGCCCTTGAAAACCAGCAGGTCCAGGTTGTCCGGATGCAGTTCCAGTCCGTACTCAATGACCTTTTCTGAATTGAATACATCGTTGCGGCCGGCATAATACTCGGCCAGCAGGGTCAGCTCTTCACTTTCGAAATACGCTTTCCGGTTTTCCCTGATCATTTCTTCATACTGCCGGAGGGTCTGTTTGAACTCAGGTTTGTCGAATGCAGAAGACATGTCATTTCTCATTACTGCTTGGTGGAATAAAAAATTGATGCAATTTCTAGTTTAGATAGATATTGCCACCTGCGGTGAGGCAAGTGGCAATATCAGGGCCTGTGAGAGCCGGTATCCGGTGTGTGCCGGTTATTTGTTGATCTTGCTCCAGGTATCCTTCAGAGATACGGTACGGTTGAATACCAGATGGTCTGGAGTACTGTCCTTGTCGACATTGAAGTAGCCGATGCGCTGGAACTGCAGGTAATCGAGCGGTTTGGCTTCCTGCAGGAACTTCTCTACGTAGCAGTTGCTCAGTACCTTCAGAGAGTCGGGATTGATCATTTCCTGCATAGCCTCGAGCGGTGAACAGTTCTTGGCTTCACGGATAGCAGCCATCTCATCGCGCGGATTTTCCACCTTCCACAGACGGTCGTACAGACGTACTTCTGCCGGGAGACAGTGGTCGCAGCTTACCCAGTGCAGGGTACCCTTCACCTTGCGGTTGGCTTCCGGCATACCGCTCTTGGTATTCGGATCGTATTCGGCATATACTTCCACTACTTTTCCGTTCTCGTCTTTCTTGCATCCGGTACATTTTACAATGTAGGCATTCTTCAGACGCACTTCCTGTCCCGGAGTCATGCGGAAGAATTTCTTCGGAGCCTCTTCCATGAAGTCGTCGCGCTCCATCCACAGCTCACGGCTGAACTCGATGGTGTGAGTACCTGAGTTCGGATCTTCCGGATTGTTGATGGCTTCCATTTCTTCCACCTTTCCTTCCGGATAGTTGGTCAGAATCAGTTTCACCGGATCCAGTACGGCAGAAACACGGGTAGCACGTGCGTTCAGGTCTTCACGTACCGCACTTTCGAGCAGGGCGAAGTCGTTGAGCGCATCGTAAGTAGTATATCCGATTTTGTCCACGAACTTGCGGATAGACTCCGGTGAGTATCCACGACGGCGGAAACCGCAGAGGGTCGGCATTCGAGGGTCATCCCAGCCGTTTACCAGTCCTTCTTTCACCAGAGTCAGCAGGTTACGCTTACTCATCAGCGTATAGCTCAGGTTCAGCTTGTTGAACTCATACTGGTGAGGACGGTTGTCGTCGAGGTCCTTGCCTTCTTTCACCCAGTCGACGAACAGGTCGTACAACGGACGGTGCACCACAAACTCCAGGGTACAGAGTGAATGGGTTACGCCTTCGAAATAGTCGCTCTGACCGTGTGCAAAGTCGTACATCGGATAAGCCTTCCATTTGTCGCCTGTACGGTGATGAGGAGTCTTTACCACACGGTACATGATCGGGTCACGGAAGTGCATGTTCGGGTTGGCCATATCGATTTTGGCACGGAGTACCATCTTTCCTTCTTCGATTTCTCCGCTGTTCATCTTTTCGAACAGGGCCAGACTCTCCTCAATCGGACGGTTGCGGTAAGGACTTTCCGTTCCCGGCTGGGTAGGAGTACCTTTCTGTGCCGCAATTTCTTCAGAAGTCTGTTCGTCTACATAAGCCTTGCCTTCCTTGATCAGACGGATGGCAAAGTCCCACAACTGCTGGAAATAGTCGGAAGCATAATATTCATTTCCCCACTGGTATCCCAGCCACTGTATATCTTCTTTAATCGCTTCTACGTATTCTACATCTTCCTTGGTAGGATTGGTGTCATCGAAACGAAGGTTGCATACACCTCCATAACGCTGTGCAATACCGAAGTCCATGCAGATGGCCTTGGCATGACCGATATGCAGATATCCGTTTGGCTCTGGCGGGAAACGGGTCTGTATTCTGCCGCCGTTCTTTCCTTCTTTTAGATCTTTTTCTACAATTTGCTCTATGAAGTTCAAGCTTTTCTTTTCTGAACTTTCAGTTGTATTCATTTCAGTCATAGCGTTTCTTTATATTACACTTAATTCTGCAAATTTAATGATTCTTTCCTGAACTACCTATAAAAAGGAAGTGATACTGTTGTGTTTTTGAAAAAAATACTATCTTTGTCTTACCGTAGGGTGCGGCCAGACGTGAACAGGCCCTTTTTTGAAAGAAAAAGAAGAAAAAAATAAAAACATGTTTAACGACATAGTTTTTTATTTGCCTACCTCAAAAAAAGCCTGCATCTTTGCGGTGTTATCCTGAAAACAATCTTTTTACCTTAAAAAAAACTAATACCTATTGAAAACTTAAAAAAGGCTCTTTGTGAAAAGCGCCTTTTTTTATTTTATAGCCTCTGTATCCCGAAAGCCGCCAGTGCAGGAGGTATTCCACCGGTTTCCGCGGTTTTTCTGATTTGTTTCCAAGGGAGATTTTCTTTTTCTTTATGTAGGATTTTCCGAAGGGGGAAGTCGGGGCGGGGTGTACCCGTATGTAGCGGTGTGGACCGTAAGGTGAAGGTGGAAGTATTAACCTAAAGATAACTTAGTGATAACCTAAATTCTGCTTTCCTGTACTTACCTTTGCACTATCAGAAAACCTTTGAATGAAGTCTCACTAAAATAAAAAATGAACACGATGAAAAAGACATTGGCAATTGTGGTGCTGCTCTGCATCACCCTCGGCGCTCAGGCGCAACTGTTATGGAAGGTATCCGGCAACGGACTTGACCGTCCTTCGTACGTATTTGGAACCCATCATCTGGCACCTCTCAGCATCAAGGACAGCATCGCTAGTCTGCAGCAGGTCATCGACCGGACGGAACAGGTATATGGTGAAATCATCATGGGAGATTCCATCAGTCCGGAAGCAGTCATGGTGATGCAGCGGGCCATGACACTTCCCGCCGATACTACCCTGAAAAGTCTTTATACACAGGCGGAATATGATACTCTGGCCGCTGTGGTGAAGAATTACATGGGGGTAAATCTTGCCATGTTGGATAAAGTGAAACCGGCTGCCATTACGGCACAGCTGTCGGTGGTACTGGCCATGAGGTCGTTGAAGGGATTTAATCCGCAGGAGCAGCTTGATACCTGGTTTCAGGCTCAGGCACGGCGGGCAGGAAAGAAGGTGGGTAGCCTGGAAACCATTGATATGCAGGCCGATCTTCTCTACCAGTCGCAGAGCCTGGCACGGCAGGCAAGTTTGCTGTACTGTGCGGCTACACACATCGGACAGGGAATCGATCAGGCTGTCCGCATGAACCGGGCCTATATGGCACAGGACCTGGATGGGCTTTTGGCCGTGATGGAAGAACAGGCGGACGATGTCTGTGACAATACTCCGGAAGAGATTGATGCCCTTGTCTATCACCGCAATGAGAACTGGAGCCGTCAGTTGCCGGAAATCATGAAACAGTCACCCACCCTGTTTGTCGTGGGTGCCGGACATCTGCCCGGTACGCGGGGACTGCTGAAACTGCTTCAGCAACAGGGATATACGGTGGAAGCCATGAAGTAGGTTGTCTGGCCGGCGCTCACTCTTTGTTCATAAGATAAGCCACGGCTGCATAAAATCCCGGTGATACGGCTCTGCAACTTCCCGGTGATGCCGTTTTGCAGTTCCCCGGTGATACGGCTTTGCACCTCCCTGCTGATTCAGTTCTGCACCTTCCTGCGGATACGGTTCTGCAAAGCCTTAAGAATAAAACTACGTTTTCTTTTTTGTCTCTGCCCTCACTTTTCACTATCTTTGCTTACGCGAAGACAGGAGGCGGCTCGGCAAGGCCAAAAACTGAAAACGTGGTTTTTCTTTTTGTCTCTGCTCTCGCTTTTCACTGTCTTCGAATTCATGAAAATCTTACTTGTTACCGAATTGGTAATTTATTATTTGAGAATATGGCACAACCGTTGGCAGAACGAATGCGTCCGCGTACATTGGAGGATTATATCGGACAGAAACATTTGGTAGGAGAAGGGGCAGTCTTGCGCCGCATGATTGACGCCGGGCGTATTTCATCCTTTATTCTGTGGGGACCGCCGGGAGTAGGAAAAACCACTTTGGCACAGATTATCGCTCACCGTCTGGAGGTTCCTTTCTATACGCTGAGTGCGGTTACCTCGGGGGTGAAGGAGGTACGTGAGGTGATTGACAAGGCCCGCAGCAACCGTTTCTTTTCGCAGCAGAGTCCGATTCTTTTTATTGATGAAATTCATCGTTTCAGCAAGTCTCAGCAAGATTCCTTACTGGGGGCAGTGGAGACGGGTGTCGTGACGCTGATTGGCGCCACTACCGAGAATCCGTCTTTCGAAGTGATTCGTCCGCTGCTCTCCCGGTGTCAGTTGTATGTGCTGAAATCCCTCGAGAAGGAGGACCTGCTGGAACTGTTGCACCTGGCTCTGACCAAGGATGTGGTACTGAAGGAAAAGGACATCCGTATCCTGGAGTCCGACGCCATGCTCCGGTATTCCGGTGGAGACGCACGGAAACTGCTGAATATTCTTGAACTCGTGGTAGAAGCCGAGGAAAAAGAGCCCATAGAGATTACGGATGCGATGGTGACCGACAGGCTTCAGCAGAATCCGCTGGCCTACGACAAGGATGGAGAGATGCATTATGATATCATTTCGGCCTTTATCAAATCGATTCGGGGAAGTGACCCGGATGCCGCTCTCTACTGGCTTGCACGTATGATAGAAGGGGGAGAAGACCCGGCTTTCATTGCCCGACGGCTGTTGATTTCGGCTTCGGAAGATATCGGTCTGGCCAATCCGAATGCGATGCTGCTGGCCAATGCTGCTTTTGAGGCTGTCATGAAAATCGGCTGGCCGGAAGGAAGGATTCCTTTGGCGGAGGTAACGGTGTATCTGGCAACGAGTCCGAAGAGCAACTCGGCCTATGAGGGAATCAATTCGGCACTGGAACTGGTGCGTGAGACCGGTAACCTGCCCGTGCCTTTGCACCTGCGAAACGCTCCGACCAAATTGATGAAGCAACTGGGATACGGCAAGGACTATAAGTATGCCCATGCTTACCCCGGTAATTTTGTCCGGCAGCAGTTTATGCCCGATGAGTTGCAGGAGCACCGTATCTGGCATGCACAGGACAATGCGGCGGAAGCGAAACTGAAGGAGCGCATGCTGCGCCTGTGGGGGGAGCGTTTCGAAAAGTAAAAGGCAGGTTGGAACTGAATATGAATTTTATAAAAATATAGCGTATGAAAATTGTGGTATTGGATGGATATACCTTGTCTGCCGACCGTAACGACTGGCGGGCACTGGATGAATTGGGAGAAACGGTGGTATATGACCGGACGGAGAAGGCAGATATCGTACAGCGTGCACGGCAGGCTGAGGTGCTGCTGACAAACAAGTGTGTGATAGACCGTCAGGTGATGGAGCAGCTTCCGGAACTGAAATACATCGGGGTACTGGCAACGGGATATAATATTGTAGACATTCAGGCTGCTGCCGAAAAGGGGATTGTCGTGACGAATGTGCCGGCTTACAGTACAGAGTCTGTTGCCCAGATGGTCTTTGCCCATATCCTGAACCTTACGCAGCAGGTAGGACATTATGCGGCTGAGGTACGTGACAACGTATGGAGTAACCAGCCGGATTTCAGCTACCGGAATACACCGGTAATCGAACTGGCCGGAAAGCGTATCGGTATTGTCGGATTCGGACGTACCGGGGCGGCGACGGCACGTCTGGCAGCTGCCTTTGGCATGGAGGTAGCGGTGTATACCAGCAAACCGGAATCGGCTTTGCCGGCAGGCTATCATAAGGTGGGGCTGGATGAACTGTTTGCTTCTTCGGATGTGGTATCTCTTCATTGTCCGTTGAACCAGCAGACTGCGGAGATGGTGAATGCATCCCGTCTGGCACAGATGAAGCAGGGAGCCATTCTGATCAATACGGGAAGAGGAGGCCTTGTGGATGAGGCTGCACTGGCTGAGGCTTTGAAGGCAGGCAGACTGCTGGGAGCGGGACTGGATGTGCTGACATCGGAACCTCCTGCTGCCGATCATCCGCTGATTCATTTGCCGAACTGTTTCATTACGCCTCATATTGCGTGGGCAACGGCAGAGGCCAGAGCGCGCCTGCTCGACCGGGTGGTGGAAAACATCAAGGCCTGGGTAGCGGGCAGTCCGGTGAATGTGGTGGGCTGAATGCCCGGAGAGTGACCGGGAGAAGAAATGAGAACCGAAACGGTTAAGTTTAACAGTATATCATTGAATATGTTGACGAAAGAACAAAGAATAGAGAAGGCGGTAGCCTTGTTTAAAGAAGGATTCAACTGCTCACAGTCGGTTGTGACAGCCTTTGCAGATATGTATGGTTTCACTAGGGAACAGGCGTTGCGGATGTCTGCTTCCTTCGGAGGAGGTATCGGTCGTATGCGTGAGACTTGTGGAGCTGCCTGCGGCATGTTCTTGCTGGCGGGACTGGAGACCGGAGCGACGGACGGAGCCGACAGGGAAGGTAAAGGAGCCAACTATGCCCTGGTGCAGCAACTGGCTGGAAAGTTCAAGGAAAAGAATGGCGCCTTGAGGTGTGCCGACCTGCTGGGACTGACCAAAAAGGATCCGATTGTGGCTACTCCGGAAGTACGTACCGCCCAGTATTACGCCAAGCGTCCTTGTGCGAAAATGGTGGAAACGGCTGCCAGAATATGGGGAGATTACCTGGAAGAGCACGGAAGACTCTGATTTTCTGCCGGAAACCTTCGTCAAAATGGAAAATTTTTGAAATAAAATGCTCGTTCTTTATTTCTTTTTTACTAATTTTGTTGCAGAAACACAAGCACTTTCTCTTTAGTGAATGAAAGAGAATGATAGTATTTATTTAAAATTTGATGAACTATGTTACAGGAAAAAGCAGGTATTATTGCAGGTAAAATTTGGGAAACATTGAACGAAAAAGGTGAGTTGTCACAGAAAGATTTGAAAAAAGCCTTGAAAGTGCGGGCAGACAAGGACCTGTATCTGGGTCTGGGATGGCTGCTGAGAGAAGACAAGGTGGTTTTGAACGAACAGGACGGAGAATTTCTGATTAAATTGAAATAATTTGAAGTTTTAAATAATGGACAAAAGCGTTGACAGGGCGGAAGCTGCTTCAACGCTTTTGTTGTAAATGGAGGATATGATGCATACAAGAGAAGAACAGATGAAGGCATTCGGCCGTTTGCTGGATGTGTTGGATGAGTTAAGGGTGAAATGTCCGTGGGACCGTAAGCAGACCAATGAGAGTCTGCGCCCGAATACGATTGAAGAGGTATATGAGCTTTGTGATGCTTTGATGAAAAAGGATACTCCCAATATCTGCAAGGAGCTGGGGGATGTGTTGCTGCATGTCGTTTTCTATGCGAAAATCGGCAGTGAGACGGGCGACTTTGACATCAAGGATGTGTGCGACCGCTTGTGTGATAAACTGATCTTCCGTCATCCTCATGTCTTCGGTGAGGTGAAGGCCGATACGGCTGAACAGGTTTCGGAAAACTGGGAGCAGATCAAGCTGAAGGAGAAGGGAGGCAACAAATCGGTATTGAGCGGAGTGCCTGAAGCCTTGCCTTCATTGATCAAGTCTTATCGTATCCAGGACAAGGCACGTAATGTCGGTTTCGACTGGGAGGAGCGTGAGCAGGTTTGGGACAAGGTGAAGGAAGAAATCACTGAATTTGAAGCGGAAGTGGCTCACATGGACCGTGACAAGGCCGAAGCGGAGTTCGGCGACCTGATGTTCAGTCTGGTCAATGCGGCCCGTCTGTACAAAATCAATCCGGACAATGCCCTGGAACGAACCAACCAGAAGTTTATCCGTCGTTTCAATTACCTGGAGGAGCATACCTTGAAACAGGGAAGAAACCTGACCGATATGACACTGGAGGAAATGGATGCAATCTGGAACGAAGCCAAGGAGAAGGAAAGAAATTCAGAGAACCGGTAATCCGACAAGGATTGTATCAGATGAGACAGAAAAGATCCCCCATCGGAAAAGCATATGTGTTCCGATGGGGGATCTGCTGTATGTACCGGTCAGCCATGTGCAGTTTCCGGTTCCGGAGAACGGTTTATTTGCTGCGGGTTACCGTATGAAGTATCTTTCCGTTCTTGTCCATCATGTACAGGTTCAGTACCTTCTTGTCGGCCGTAATGAGGGAGAAACCTGCCTGGTCGCTGCAGAACTGAGTGCCTTCGACGGGGCTGACCTTGCGGCTCAGTGAGCCGGAAGAATTCACCACGTAATCTAAGTGGCTTCCCGGTTTGCGGATGTGCTGGAAATTGTGGATGTGTCCACACAGATACATGTCTACGTTCTTGTGCTTGCGCAGCAAGGTATCGAGACGCTTCTGGAGGTCAGTGCGTTCCGACGTGCTTTTGTCGGTATCTGCATAAATCGGATGGTGTCCCACTACCAGTACCCAGTCTTCTTTCGCTACAGTCAGAACAGAGTCAATCCATGCCAGCTGTCTGTTCAGGTCCTGTTTGCATGCATCAGGATATTTGTCGGTATCCTTACGGTATTTGTCGAGCAGGGAAGGCGTATCGATCATGACCAGGCGGACAGTGACATCGTCATTCTCTTCTACACGGGTGTAATAGCGTGCCGGCATTCTCCAGCGGGCACTGACCTGACTGTAGTCGATGACTGCCTGCGTATTTCCACGGTATTCGTGGTTTCCCAGGATGGGATACCAGGGAATCATCAGGTCCGGATGACTGTAAACCAGTTCGTAGTTGGTCATCCAAAGCGGGTCATTGACACTCCGGACTCCTTCGAAATGATGTACGTCACCCGCAGCGACCACAAACTCAATGTCTACGTTTTCTGCCATCTTGCCCATGGTCTCAGCGATAGGCTTCTGGTCGTAATATCCGTTACGTCCCAAGTCGTTGGCCAGATAGAAATTGACAGGCTTTTCCAAGCTCTTCCAGGTTGCCGCATCTTGTGCGAAACCGCATACTGTAATCCACAGTGCGCAAAGTGTGATAATTGTTTTTTTCATTGAATTCATAATTGTAAGATTCTTGATTGCTGATGCAAAATAAAGAAGCGAATCTGAAAAAATGTTGAAATCCAAAATCTGTTTTTTTGGTAAAAAGAAGGTTCGAAATCTCGGAGGGTATTTCGAACCTTTCTTCACTAAAGTGCTATTGTATATAGAGATTCTTATTTGGTTCCGTAAGCTCCGAAGCGTGCTTCTACTCTAGGTGAAGTATATACCTTCTGGTTTACGGTCAGCCCTTCTGTGCCGAACAATGGAGCCATTTTGGCATCGTTGCCGCTGTAGGCACCGTTCAGTACTGCAGAACCGGCCTGTACATGGAAGTCCCACGCATCGTTGTAGACATACTCAGTCAGTGAAACCTCGTTGATCGGGAAGTTCACGAACAACGGATCCTTGGAATCCTCTTCTGTGGCAATGACACTGTGCTTGTCCACCTTTTCTACATCGTATTCATCAAACGGCTTGCCGTCTTCTTCGTAGTTGTATCCTTCCCATGAATACTCGATACCTCTCTTATATACATAGTTCGGATCTACCTTCTGGCTGCCTGAAGCATAGTAGTTGTAGTCGATGACTGAATTTACATCGTCGTAGCGGCCGTCTTCCGGTGATGCCGGCTGGTCCAGGTCGGGAGTCATGGCTCTGAACTTACAGTTGACCATCAGGTTGTTGAACACATGTACGGCCGCATTTTCCTGCACATACACACATCCGCCCTTGTCACTGTCGCGGCGCCATCCGGCATTGATGATGGTATTGTTGTATGCCTGGATTCTGGCCTGTGCACGTACTTCGCTCTGGTCTGAGCTGGACAGTTTCAGTCCGTTGGTGTTGGGAGAGAACATGATGTTGCCTGCCACGTCCACCATACATCCCGATTTCACGTTGACTGCCTCTTCACCCGTCTCACCGTTTCCGACAAACGTATTGTTCATGATGATACCGTTTCCACCCATCATGTAGATGGCATCCGATTTACCGTATCGCAGTACAGAGTTGCAGATGACGTATCTTCCCTGAGGATTGGTAGTGGTAATCTGCGGATACATATCCTCTCCGGCTTCATAGATACCTGCATTTACGGCCGGAGCTCCTTCGATGGTTTCTCCTCCCGCATATTCAATGATGGTATGGTCAATCAGCATTTCCTGGCAAGTAGAAGTCGCTACGATTCCGCCCCATTTTCCGGCAAAGATATTTTCCTTCGTACGTTCGGCTTCCGGAAGCGAGAAGAGGATAGGCTTTTCAGCAGTACCCTCACAGTACAGGTTTCCTTTTACAGTAAATTCGATAGGAAGTTCATTGACACCCACTTTCTGAGTAGCGATAATCTGCGCTCCTTCCTTGATAATAAGAGAAGTTCCTTCCGGAACCACATAATGGTCTTTCAATTCCACAACTGTATCTGCCGGCCATATGATGACGTCATCGTTTCCTGAGCCCTGACCGCCCTGTTCGGGGCCGTTTGAGAAGTCTTCGTTTGAACAAGCTGTTGTCAGTGACAATGAGAATAAAGCTGTTCCCGCCAATAATACATTCTTAAGTTTCATGTTACTTAGTTTAAAAAGTTAGTTTATCGATTTTTATTATAGTTTGTATCTTATTCCTAGCATGAACGACTGTCCGTGCCATTCCTTACGTTCGATCAGGTTGCCGTCTTTCCGTTCAAATCCGGTGACACCGTCTGTCTGAGGACCTTTGTGAGTGTATCTCAGCAAAGGAGTATCCAGCAGGTTCGAAGCCTTGGCATAGATGGAAATGCCGTTCTTGAAACTTTTCTCTACCGAAGCATCGAGCTGCATGTATCCGTCTTCCCAGATATCGTTGTCCAGGTAATTGGAAACCTCACTCAGGCGTTTGCCCGTATAACTTCCGGCCAGCTGTCCTTCCCAGCCATGCTTGGTACTCTTGAACAGCAGCGACAGATTGGCTACGTGGGCTGCCTGTCCGTACAGCGGTCTCGACTGTGTGACGCGTATCACTTCCGAGCCGTTCATGGTGCGCTTGTCGGTCGTAATCTTGGAATGTGTGTACGTATAGTTGGCCTTAATGCCAAACCAGTTGAAATATTTCATGAGGTCGACTTCCAGTCCCAGGTTCGTTGCATTTCCGAAATTCATCGGAATATAGAAAGCATCCGAGCCCTGTATCTCCAGTCCGTACTCAATCGGGTTCTGCAGGTATTTGTAGAAGACACCTACCATGAACTGTTCCGAAGATTTAGGGAAGAACTCATAGCGCAGGTCGATGTTGTCGGCCACTGTATGCTTCAGGTCCGGATTACCCTTCTCATCGTAATCCTCGTTCAGAATGGTATAAGGTACGATTTCGAAGAAGCTCGGCCGGTTGATGGCCCGTGCATAAGAGAACCGGAGGTTGGCATTCTCGTGTACCCCGTATTTCAGGTGGAAGCTGGGCAGTACATCCGTATACACCTGACTGTTTTCTGCCTTAACATCGCCGACCGGGTATTTCAGCAGGTATCCCTGATCGGTATGTTCCACACGTACCCCTGCAATCAGTTCCCATTTCGGGAAAGTGTATTTCACCATACCGTATCCGGCACCGATCTTTTCAGTGGCATCGTAGTTCAATGCCCCGCTGATGTTCCGGCTTTTGAAGTCAAACAGGATTTCATCGTAATTGTTCCAATCCTCTCCGCGGTATTGCGGAGCTCCCAGTTCCGTCTGGAAGGTATATTCATTGAAGTAACTGTCCCTTTTCTTGTCGCGGTACATACCTCCGGCAGAAAAGTCGAGTACAGCCCCTCCGTCGAGTTTCCATTTGTAGGACAGGTCCAGGTATCCGGCCTTGTCGTTGTCCGAGTTGTGTTCCCATCGGCGGACCAGTGCCTTGTTGACCGCTACACGGTCTCCACCGTCGAGCAGACTGATTTCCGCATTGTCGGGAGTTTCACTGAATGCTTTTGAGATGACTGCCGACCAGCTGAGTCGCAGGGCGTTGTCGTCCAGGAATCCATGTTCCCCTTTCAGTGTAGAGTTGATGATATACTGACGGTTCCATTTCATTCTGACCTTTTCTTCCTCCTTGTCCTTCCGGTCGCGCACCTCCGCTTCCCGCATGTCCATATATCCGTTGTACCAGGTCAGCTTGTGGCGCGGACTGATGTGATAGTCCAGTTTGGCATGGGCACCGATGCGTGTCTGCTGTGCCGAGTAATTACGGTCTTCCACGTTGTCATTGTCTCTTCCCGGCTGATAGAAAATCTGACTTTCCTTTCCTCTGTAAGTATTCAGGAAGCTTCCGGCAAGCATTACGCCCAAGCGGTCACCGAAGAAACGGTCGCCGTATGACAGTCCGGCTGTCAGGTCCGGAAGCGGCCGGCTCCACTTCATGTGAAGGTTGTCCTGCGTAAAGTCATTGTTGGTTATCGTGAATTTTTCGGGCTTTCCCATGCGTTCATAAGGAGATTCCTTTGCAATGGCACCGTGGTTGAACGACTGAAAATCCCGGTCGAAATACATGGAGTTGTAACCGGTAGAAAGATTGGCCGTAAACTGTCTTTCCGAGGGGGCATCTTTCATAATCAGGTTGACGGCTCCTCCGATTCCGTCGCCTTCCATGTTGGCGGTCAGTGATTTGGTAACCTCCAGACGGTCGAGCATTTCCGACGGAAAGATATCCAGAGGAACGAAACGGTTCTTGTTGTCCGGGCTCGGAATTTTCACTCCGTTGACCAGTGTATAATTGTATCGTTTGTCCATACCTCTCAGGATGGCATACTGTCCTTCACCGCTGCTGTTGCGTTCCACCGTTACTCCCGACATACGCTGAATGACATTGGCCACCGTAATGTCCGGAGACAGTTCAATGGCTTTGGCGCTCATCACATTGACCACGTTCATTGCCGCCCGTTCGATGCCTCGGGCTCCGGCTTCCGTACGTCCCGGATTGCTGGCTACCACGGTAACCCCTTCCAGTACGACATCGTCGCTCTTGAGCGGTATGATAATTTCCGTATCCTTACTGTCAACCGTTACCTCACACTTCTTGTAACCCACATACGAACAGATTAATGTATACTTAGGCTGGATGGAGGAGAGATTGAAACTTCCGTCCATTCCCGATACTGCTCCTTTTCCGGGTTCTTCTTTCACAAGAATGGAAGCTCCGATAATTTCTTCACCAGTCTGTGCATCTTTTACTATTCCTTTGATGTCTCTTGCATTCAGATTTGCGCTGGCAAGAATCAATACACCTAATGCCCAATTTGTTTTCATCTATCTCCTTTTATTTTGACGCTGCAAAAGTAGACCTTGGTTTTTTCATGATAGTTTCGGAGATATTTCAAAACTGATACAAAACAAAAAAAATCTCTTTACATGGGTCATGGCCGGAGCCGGGCAGGGGAAATGCCGTGACAGATGTAAAGAGAGTGGGGGATTTCATCCGTTTACGGATGATTCGGATACCCTAAATGTTAGTCCGTATCTTTTTGACATTCAGGCAGGTTGATGGAACTGACCACTTGTGTCCAATAGTTTCTGACATCCTTCCAGTGATAATACGGAGCCCGGTCGGTAGCAATCGGGAGACTGACTTCCCGTTCGTTCAGCAGCAGTTTGACCAGGATATCGTCCTTTTCCGGATGACGGTAAAAGATGAGTTGTATGTTTCCGCACATGGGAATGATGCGGTAGGTGCGGTAGGTTTCCGCAATCTGCTGCCAGTCGTCCGTAGCCTTCGCCAAGTGATTGATCCCCATCAGCACTGCCAGCGGAGCCAGGTTGGTATCGTGACCGTAGCGCAGGGTAGCTCCTTTCTTGCCCGAAGCAATCACCGTATCGGCAGCGGCAATGAAATTGTTCAGCAGGTTACGTTCCAGCCGATACATGCACGATCCGCTGAGGGGAGAAGCTCCTTTCTCATAATACCATTCGAAATTGTTCCGCTGCCAGAGGTCGTACCGCTCCCGGTCGGTAAACAGGAAAGAGAGGTGCTGCGGACCGTAGCTGCTCTGGCAGATGCCGTCAAGCTCAAACAGGTCGGTCATGAGCTTGACCGGATGCTGCACCGTGGCGGGATGGGTAAACAACTGTTTCATCAGTCGCTCCGGATGTACATACACACTGTCGGCCAACCGGTAAATGCTGTCTGCGCCGGCCAGATGCAACCGCTCATACTCCGGATTCTTGTATTTCATGAAGTCGCTGTCGTGTTCACTGGCATCGGTAGTGATGACCAGCCGCGGATTGAGTCCCTTCAGTTCGATGCATCCTGCCGCCATCGACAGAAAGGCCCGCGTCTTGTAAGTGGACCGTGCATCCACATGTACCCCGTCGGTAAAAACCTGAGGAAAGGCCGCATACATGCGACGGACCAGTTCCCGGTGCTGCTCAGCCCCCTTCGGTGTCAGTTCCCCGTACCGTCCTTCCGCTTCAGCCGCCAGTTCTTTCACAATTTCCAGCGCACGCTTTCCGTCCGCTGTCAGTCCGTGCTGTTTCTCCGCTTCGGCAAGCACCCTGAGCGGTTCCTCGTACTTCTTCTGCTTGGTGAGATAACGCGAACCGTGGCGTGCGAACGTCGAGATATAAAACGGTTCGTACCCTTCGGGAGACGGCGTAAGTGCTGTTTCCGGAGCCTGATACGCATAATATTTTCCGGCTGCCAACTGAGGATTTTCACAGATTTCTTTCCAGGCACTTTGTCCCGCTGCCGGAAGACAGATGCTTCCGGACAAACATAACATTGCAATGATAGACTGTCTCATTTCTTCACTCTTTTATCCTAAATCTGCCCAAAAGTAACTCTTTTCCTCCTGCCGCTTTGCCTTTCGGGCGGTAAGAATGTCCTGCAGAAGGCCCCTGAAACCGCTTTGTAATCAGGCTGAAACAAAAAAGACAAAAGCCCCTGCCGCGGGACTCCTGTCTTTCCCATTTTCCTGAAACTAAAAAAGGACTCCCGGCGGAAGTCCCTTTTCTGAAAAAATTATTTGTTGCTTTTTCTTGGCTTCAAGAGTTCACGGTGGAATCTTAACTCAGCCCGTTGTAAGTCGAAAATCTTTTTGGCCGGCAGAATCTTCTTGTATTTCTGCAGATATTCCTGTTCCAGCTGACAGGATTCCAGCCGGCATTTTACTACCTCTTCATTGATCTTGTCATACTCACTTTCCGTAAGTGTCTCCTTACCTTTCTTTATCTGCTGCCAGGCCTCCCGGTTCTTGATTTCCTTTTTATCCTGCAGTTCGAAGTACAGCGGGAAAAACTGTCTGGCCTCTTCTGCCGTGAGATTGGCCCTTTCCGTCAGAAAAGCCTGTTGGCGGTTTCTGAATTCCTGCTTGTTCATGCAGTGCTTCTGGGCCATCATTCCCAAGGGGAAGAGCAGGAAAGTGAATAATAAAAAGAGAAATATTTTTTTCATACTGTCTTAGGTTTAGTTATAAATACTTTTATCTGCATCACTCAGATATTGATAAAGCTCGTAATCGTCCAGCATGGTCTGATTGATGATCGGTGCCAGATACTCGTCCGACAAGTCGGATACCGGACTCACATACTCAGCCGGTCCTGCCTGCTGCTCCTGCTTACCTACGAAAACCTGTACGGTAAACATCAGTCCCACGAACATGGCAGCCATGTATACCCACGGCTTCATCCGTTCCCACATGCTGATTTCCTGTGTAGGCTGAGGCTCTTTTTCCGGAAGCCGCTCCATTACCTGCTGCGTCAGATTCTCAAAGTAACCTTCAGGAACCTTGAACGGATTTTCCTTTCCAATTTTCTGGAATAATTCTTTTTCTTCTTTCATATCTGTTACCCCTTTCATTGAGTTAGATAGATCTTTCTGCCAAAGGTTTAATCAAACTGTTGTAAAAATTGCTCTATTTTTTTGACTGCATGGTGGTAGGAAGCCTTCAAAGCCCCTACGCTTGTACCCAGAATTTCTGAAATCTCCTCGTATTTCATTTCCTGAAAATACTTCAGGTTGAAAATCATCCGCTGTTTTTCCGGTAGCGAAGCGATTGCCTCCTGCAGGTGCTTCTGGGTAGCATCCCCGTCAAAATAAGGATCCCCTTCCAGCTGTTCCAGGTTGACCTCCGTATCGTCGATGGAGACATTGTTCTGCGCCCGCTGCTTGTTGAGGAAGGTCAGACATTCATTGAGCGCAATCCGATACAGCCAGGTAGACAGTTTGGCATCGCCCCGGAAATACTCCAGGTTGTTCCATGCCTTGATAAACGTATTCTGCAGCAAGTCATTGGCATCGTCGTGCGAGAGCACCATTCGTCGTATCTGCCAATAAAGCTGCTGGCTGTATTGCCTGACAACCTGCTCGAACGCATTGCGTTGCGTCACGGGGTTGCGTAACTGTTCGCCTATTTCTTCATCGTTGTATGTATACATGATATCGTATTCTTGTCTTTTGTGTATAGTTAGACTCCCGGCCTTGTAGATAGTTTAATGTGGGGGAGGATTTAAAGCGTCAGTTTCTGGTTTTCGAATGCCAGCAAGGTCTCCGGAAATACCTCCTGTGCCTCTTTCAGCAGCAGGGTCTCATCTTCGTAACGTGCCGAATAATGTCCGATCAGGAGACGTTTCACTCCCGCTGCCTTGGCAATCTGAGCTGCCTCTCGGGCAGTGGAATGCAGGGTCTGTCGTGCCCTTACCACCTCGCTTTCTGCAAACGTGGCCTCATGGAAAAGCAAGTCGACTCCCTTCACCTGTTCGGCTATCCGCGGAAGATAAGTGGTGTCCGAGCAGTAGGCATACGACCGCGGCGGGTCGGAAGGGAAGGTCAGACGGTCGTTCGGAATCACCGTTCCGTCTTCCTTTACATAGTCTTCTCCGTTCTTGATCCGGTTCATCATCCAGACCGGAATCTGATAGAAGTCAATCATTTCGCGGTTGATGTGGTTGGGCGTCGGTTTTTCCCTGAACAGGAAGCCGCAGGTGGGCAGGCGGTGCCGCAGCGGAATGGTTTCCACGCTCACCGAGCGGTCGTCGTAGATAACCTGTCTTTCTCCCGGATTGAAAGGGTGGAAGATGACCTTGTAGCTCATGCCCTGACAGAAAAATTCCAATTGGGGAGTCAGCAGCCGCTGCAGGTCGGCATGACAATGGATGTGCAGGTCGGCCGTCCGTTCCAGCATACCGAAAGTCGAAATCAGACCGATGAGTCCGAAGCAGTGGTCACCGTGGAGGTGCGAAATGAAAATATGGTTCAGCCGACTGAACTTCAGTCTTGAACGACGCAACTGAACCTGCGTGCCTTCTCCGCAGTCGATCATGAACAGTTTCTCGCGCAGGTTAATCACCTGAGAAGTAGCCTGATGTCGGGTAGTGGGCAGTGCAGATCCACATCCCAATATGTGTATTTCGAATTTTTCCATACGGGCAAAGGTAGGAAATTATGGACAATAAAAAAAGGGATTGCCGAAGCAATCCCTTTCCGGAAATATTTATTTAAAATAAATTATTTCTTTCCTTCCAGCTGTTCTTTCAAAGCAGCCAAAGCGTCGATGTCACCCAGAGTAGTTGAAGCAGCCTGGTTCTGAATCATCGGAGTTTCTTCTTTCTTAGAAGAAGCTTTCTTTGCAGCCTTCTTTTCAGCTTTTTCTTCTGCCTTAGCAGCATCTTCGAAGATACGGCTGTGAGACAGGATGATACGCTTAGCGTCCTTGTTGAATTCGATTACTTTGAATTCCAGTTTTTCATCCAGCTGAGCCTGAGAACCGTCTTCTTTTACCAGGTGCTTAGGAGTTGCGAATCCTTCTACACCGTAAGGCAATGCTACTACAGCACCCTTATCCAGCATTTCGATGATAGTACCTTCGTGAACTGAACCTACAGTGAATACAGTTTCGAATACATCCCATGGATTTTCTTCCAACTGCTTGTGGCCCAGGCTCAGACGACGGTTTTCCTTGTCGATTTCCAGTACCTGAACTTCGATGTCAGCACCGATCTGAGTGAATTCTGACGGGTGTTTGATCTTCTTAGTCCAAGACAGGTCTGAGATGTGAATCAGTCCGTCAACACCTTCTTCGATTTCAACGAATACACCGAAGTTAGTGAAGTTGCGAACTTTTGCAGTGTGCTTAGAACCTACAGGGTATTTTTCTTCGATTGATTCCCATGGATCAGCCTTCAGCTGTTTGATACCCAGAGACATCTTACGTTCTTCACGATCCAGAGTCAGGATAACAGCTTCTACTTCGTCACCTACCTTCATGAAGTCCTGAGCTGAACGCAAGTGCTGTGACCAAGACATTTCAGATACGTGGATCAGACCTTCTACACCCGGAGCGATTTCGATGAATGCACCGTAGTCAGCCATAACCACTACTTTACCTTTCACGTGGTCACCAACCTTCAAGTTAGGATCCAGACCATCCCATGGATGAGGAGTCAGCTGCTTCAGACCCAAAGCGATACGTTTCTTTTCATCATCGAAGTCGAGGATAACTACGTTCAACTTCTGATCCAAAGAAACCACTTCGCGAGGATCGCTTACGCGGCCCCAAGACAAGTCTGTGATGTGGATCAGACCGTCTACGCCACCCAAGTCGATGAATACACCGTAAGATGTGATATTTTTAACAG
>ERZ835109.25-NODE-25-length-170535-cov-8.822748_pt1 | contig 170535 bp, 148 predicted proteins | sample MGYA00519946_ERZ835109 | MGnify/ENA primary metagenome ERZ835109 (study PRJEB31850, sample SAMEA3708771) | human gut metagenome | biome: human gut; feature: human-associated habitat; material: faeces | place: China | collected 2014 ...
TTGTTCGGTAAGAATGTCCTCACCGTAACTCCGTTTTGTCAGTTGTCCGGGTGCATCGTATCCGTAACCGACTTTTCCCCTGTAGGCTCCGTTGAGGAATATTTTTGCGGACAGCAGCCTGCTGGCGTGGTCGTATGTATTTCTCTTTTCGATGGTCGTGGTTTCATTTCCGACCGTATGTTCTTCGCGTTCGGCGGTAATATTGCCTACGAAATCGTAGGCGTAGGAATACCTGCTGGTGCCTCCGAGGTGGTTTTTCTCTGTCTGTTGAATGATGCGTCCTTTTTTGTCGTAATAGAAGTACCTTTCTATGTAGCGTGGTGATATGCCCGCTTGCTTCTCAGTGCTTCCGTCCAGTATGCTCTCTTTTTCGTATGTCAGCAGACCGTTGGTACGGGTATCGTATGAAGGGTCGTATCCGGTAATGGCAGTGAATGCGAGTCCCGTAACGGAGGGGTAGGTGTCGTATGTGCGCTGCAATACCGTTATGCTGTTCCCGTTTGCGTAGCGGTAGTATTCGTTCAGCAGCCGGTTGAGTGAGTCGTAGTTTGTAGTGAAATGCCTGTTGTCCTGGTCGCGTGCCACCGGCAGACCGGCGTCATTGTATGTAATTTTTTCGGGAGCGAGTCCGGGCAGGCTACGTTCCGTAACGTTTCCGCGTTTGTCGTAGGCATAGCGGTAGCAATAGGCGGCAGTCTCTGAGGCGGTAAGGACGGCTTTTCCTCCCAGGGCCGGGGGTATGATGCATACGGGCCGGCCGAAAGTGTCGTAGATATAATAGGTGTCCAGAGTATTTCCGGAAGAGATGCAGAGCCTTTCGAGTACGGTATTTCCCCTGTGGTCGGTAAAGGTTACCTTTCGGCGGTTGTCTTCGTCCGTAGTTTCCTGTTTGTATAAATATCCGGATGGATAATAGCCTGTGCCGTTGAGGGAGCCGTTGTCGTATGTATAAATCCGTACCTCGTTTGCCGTGTTCAGGGCGTAACTGTAGCGTAGGGTATGTCCGGCGAAGAGGCGGAATGCGTTTCCGGGGCGGCTGCTTTCTATCAGGCGTGCGGCCCCTGATTGTTCGTATCGTTTTTCTGTATATGCACAGGCATCTCCCTGGGTCTGTCCGAATATTCCGGCATAATAGTTGTTTTGGGCTTCCTGTGCGTTTTTTGTGTATAGGCCTTTGTCCGTGGTGCCCTGATAGGGGATATAGTCTTTCACACCCTGTCGGTTGCAAAAGTCGGGTATTACGGGTTTTATCAGGTCTAGCCTTGCGGGTGTGGCACCTGTTTCTACGGTTTGAATGCATCTTCCGAGTCCGTCGAAATAATTGATAGTTGCTTCTGCTTCCGATAATCCGAGTCTGCGTGAAATGGATTTAACCGGCAGGTGTGGGCGGTAGTGTATGGTGTAGTTCCGGTCGGAAGAAGGTGTGATAGTGTGCAGTGGCGGAAGAGGGATCAGGGAATCCGGTTTGGCTTGTCCGGGTGCAATCAGTGCGTGCATTAGAAAGAGTAAACAAGAGGTAGCTTTCATGGCAATAAGGATTTAAGTGAAGAAACAGAAATGTTGTTTTTTAATTGTTATTTTTTGCTATTAAATTTAATGGGTAAATGTGAATAATATTCAGATCAGAACACACAAAAACCTTATCACTGTCATTGTAATGTATTGAAAATCAATAGCCATTTTTATAAAAACCTTATCACTGTAAAATGGCCCTGTTTTTTCCCTGCATGAACGGCGTAAAAATGCCTTTTCTTGTTTGCTGGATAAAAACGGCCATCCGTTGATGTAGCACTTTAGCCCCGTCCTTGGGTGTTATAAAATAGGCTTGTCTCTTATATACAAAAAGACAAGCCATATAAAGATAAATGTTTGGTTTATCAAGGAATTTCAATGCCCCTACATATGAGTGTTTTTATTTTTTTAGAGAGATTTCCGGGTGAAGTGGAGTTAATAAATTGGTGTCTTTTATAAAAAATTGCCAAGCTCCACCGGATAATTTTCTTGAGTCTTCAGTAGTATCATTTATAAGTGCCTTACCGATAGCGACTGGTACGGAATCTGCGGTGACTAAACAAAGACGGACTTTACTACGATATGAAGGATGAGTGTCTTTTTTTATTTGCAGAGAGGCGGAAAAAGTAAAAGCGGAATCATGTAAAATGTGATTGTTCTTGGTTGTGAAATAATGACCGGGTCCAGGCATTCCTTGTTCGATTGTATCTCCTTTATGTAGATAAGTATTATACCAATTATCTGCTTTATAGCCTATACCTTGTTGGTGTTTTCGGGCAGAATCGGCTAAATGGTGATTAGTTGTTTCATAAAGGGTGTGTAGTAATTTTTCTTGATTAAGAGAAGTGATTGAGGGTTGGGCTTTTAGATAAGGAAGTGATAGAATTCCCACAAATACTAATAATACAAATTTTTTCATGATATAATGATTTAAAAGTTAATAAATCTCCGGTAGTCTTAAGGCTACCGGATTGTTGTTATCGGGATTGAAATTAGGGGAGAGTAAAAGGATATAAAAATTCTTTTTTTGAATGTGAAACGTTGGTTTGTAAATAGATAGCGTGGGTCGTGTGAACAGGTAATGTGGGTATATTTGATGGAGTAGAGAGGGGTAATAAATCTTTAAAACTTTTTCGAAGATATTGGGAAAGTAAAAATGACCATTGGGAGATAATATTTCGTGGTAACGGATTGGAAGCTTATTTTTAACGTAGTGATAGTAGCACTTTAGCCCCGTCCCCGGGTGCTATGATGTTGTTTAGAGGGGAATAAAGGTCATTGGGAAGCGGGAAAGGGAGATTGGGAAATATTATTTCATTCAGGGAATAATGGAAATTATTTTTGATACGTGGATGGGGGATTTAAGCGGGAGAGATGTGAAGGTGCAGTTTTGCATATGGCTTTAAAGAATGCGGAAATGATAGATAAGGTTTTGGTGTATATAGCGGAAGGTTTGGACGGTTATCTGGGGAATCTTTATGAGGAACCGGCAGGACTGGCAAAGGTCGGAGGGCTTGGGGGAGAGGAAGGAGAGGTGCCGAACCAGATGGTGGTTGCGTTGTTGAATGTGGAGCGGGAAGGGGCGATGGGTATTTCTGCAGGGTTTCAGACCGAGGGAAAAGGTTTTTTGCAGAAGATGCCTCCCTGGTATTTGAATATGTATTTTGTGGTGGCATCGGTTTTTGAAGAGAAACGGTATACAGACGGGATAAAGATGTTGTCGGAATCGATCAGTTATTTACAGCAACATCCGGTTTTTTCCCCGGGGGTCGGAAAAAAGTTTATGATAGAACCGGTGACCTTGAGTATACAGGAACTGACGAACGTATGGAGTATTTTAGGGGGACGGTATTATCCTTCGGTGGTGTGTAAGGTGCGGATGTTAAGGTTTGAAGGGGACGATATCAGCCGGATGGTGGGAAGTGTGAGAGGAAAGTGAGAGGATGTTGATTTACGATTTACGATTTACGATTTTTGATTGAATGAAGGATGGTGGGTATTTTAGATTTTAAATTGAAGAGTGGGGTTGGTAAGAGAAGCGGGTGTATTTTTAGATTAGGTAAGAATTGATAGGTTGGTGAATTGGGAGAGGGGGCCGTGAGAATTATGCTTTTTATTCGGGAGAAATTATGGACAGGATAGATTTAACAATGGAGCGGTTTGAGGTGTTGGTACGTTGGGAGGTGTGGCACGATTATTTCGAGGGTGGGGTATGCAGGTGTGTGGAGTTGATTCCTGACAGGCAGAGTATGGGGTTACTGAAACGAAGAGATGTGAAGTTTAAAAAACTGGAAACGAATGTGTGGGGATTGGTGGGGAAAAAAGATACGGTGTGGGACCCGGAGGATGAGGTGATACTGGAAACAGAAATAACGGATTCTTTTTTTGCCTGTTATACGGATGGGAATTTGCCGGAAGAAGTAAGATGGTCTCCCGGGGGAAAAGAAAAGACTGAATTGAGGTGTAAGGCGAAATGTCTGAAATGGGAATATGTAATATTGATGAAGGAGTGGCGGCCCGGTTGTCAGTGGGAATTGAAAGAAACGACAGGAAAAATGGAGTTCGGAAATGAAGGGATGATCCGAATGAACGGACGTCAGGGATTTCGGATGGTAGCGACGGTTCCGGTGATGTTACGGGAAAAATACGATTATACGATCCGGTTGAGCGAGCGGAAGTCGTTTGGGAATAAGGTGATATGCAAGCAATTACCGTGGCCAGTTCCCGGCCGGTTTCCGGAGTGTGGAGAGGGATGTGTGAGACAGATAGTAGTGGTATAGTTATTATCGGATAGGATGGAATATAATTATTTACATGTTTGTAAATTAAATAAATGCGAGTAGTAATTTAAATTAAAAGTGTATGGCAGCAATGAAAACACCAGGCGTTTATATTGTAGAAAAAAACGCTTTTCCGAATTCGGTCGTCGAGGTGGCGACAGCTGTTCCGGCTTTTATCGGTCATACCGAAAAAGCTATGAACGGGAACAAATCTTTAATCAATAAGCCGTGGCGTGTTACGTCTATGGCTGAATTTCGCTCTTATTTCGGCGGCGAGCCGACTCCTGTATTTGAAATTCAGGAAGCGGAAGGTACTGAACCGGAATTACTGTTGAACGGCAAAGGGTATAAAATGCAACAATCGAATACGGCCTATACGTTGTATTACAATATGCTGCTGTTTTATGCCAACGGTGGCGGACCGTGCTATATCGTTTCTGTCGGAGATTATACGATGGATTTCGATGCCGAAAAGTTCACCGCAGGTGTTGAGACTTTGATTAAGGAGCAAGAGCCGACAATGGTGTTGGTACCTGAGGCGATTTATCTGGAAAAATCGGCTTGCGTGGCTTTGCAGCAGGCCGTATTGGCCCATTGCGGTCTCAAAATGAAAAATCGTTTTGCTTTGTTGGATATTTACAACGGCTACCGGAGCCGTCAGGATCCGGAAGGTGATCCGGTAAATGAATTCCGGGAAGCCATTGGCAGCAATCATCTGGCTTTCGGAGCTACGTATTATCCGTGGATCAATACGTCAGTGGTATCGGAAAAGAGCATTACTTATGCAAATGTGGATGTTGCAAAACTGAAAGAGTTGATCGAGGCTGAAGTGGCCGAATGGAAGGATGAAAAACGGCAGGCACAGATTGCCGAACAGTTGCCGAAATTGGAAGATGCGGAATTGGAGCAGGTTGATAAGGATTTATTGCATACTGTGTTATTGCAAAATAGTCTGGTATACCGTTCCGTATTGAAAGAGATACGGCAGAAGGTAAACCTGTTGCCTCCGGGGGCAGCTATGGCGGGTGTTTATACGATGGTAGACAATACCCGTGGAGTATGGAAAGCGCCGGCTAATGTTTCGGTGAGTAATATTGTAGCACCGGCCGTAAATATTTCACACGATGAACAGGAGGATCTGAACGTGCCTTTGTCCGGCAAAGCCGTGAATGCAATCCGGACGTTTACAGGTGAAGGTATCAAGGTATGGGGAGCCCGTACATTGGACGGTAACTCGCTCGACTGGCGTTATATCAATGTAAGACGTACAATGATTTTTTTGGAAGAGTCGGTTAAAAATGCTGCCCGGGCCTATGTTTTCGAGCCAAATGAAGCGAATACATGGCTGAATATTAAGAGTATGATTGAGAATTTTCTGAGAGGTATATGGAAACGGGGCGGGTTGGCCGGATCGGTTCCGGAAGATGCTTATAGTGTGCATGTCGGTTTGGGAGATACGATGACACCGGAGGATATTCTCGAGGGAATTATGCGGATTACCGTGTTGGTAGCCATCACTCGTCCGGCTGAATTCATCGAGATCACTTTCCAGCAGCAGATGCAGAAGAGCTGATAATAGATTTGGATTTACGATGCTGTATTGTCGTATTCAATGAGCAGAAGTAAACCGGAACTGTTGTCACTCGCTGGGATACAGGTCTTTTAAACAGAAAAAAGAATTATTCATTTTTAATTTATAGAATTATGGCAGGAGAAGCACAAGACAGTGTATGGCCGTTACCTAGTTTTTATTTTAAGGTAGAAATCGACGGCATAGGGGAAATCGCATGCAAAGAGGTATCCGGTTTGGATATCGAGGCGCAGATTATCGAGTATCGTCATGGTAACAGCCCGGCTTTTTCAACGATTAAAATGCCGGGAATCAAGAAATCGAGCAATGTCAGTCTGAAGAAAGGCGTATTTGCCAAGGACAATAAGTTCTTCGATTGGTTTAATATGATCAAGTTGAATACTATTGAACGGAAGCCTGTTACAATCAGCTTACTGGATCAGGACGGCAATCCGACAATGGTGTGGAAGCTGGAAAATGCCTGGCCGACGAAGATTACAGGTGTTAGCCTGAAGTCTGATGGAAATGAGGCTGCGGTAGAGTCTTTGGATATGGCTCATGAGGGCTTGACAATAACCAACGCATAATGGCAAAAAAGGCTGTTACTACATGGGCGCCTCCTGTCTCCTTTTATTTTAAAGTGGTGTTTCAGGGGGCACCCAAAATTGAAGATGCCGGTTTTATGGAAGTTTCGGGATTGAAAGAAGAAATGGAGTTGACGGAGATACAGGAAGGGGGAGAAAACGATTATTTCCATCAGGTTCCCAAGCGGGTAAAACATGGTAATCTGGTGTTGAAGAGGGCTTTGGAGGGATTGGATAATGGATTGGAAAAATGGATAAAAGAAACCATAGAGGGTGGCTTTGCCCGGAGAATAAAGCCGAGAAATATCGTAGTTATGTTGCTGGATGCAGAGGGTAAGGCTTTACGTTGTTGGTGGTGTTCGCATGCGTATCCGGTGAAATGGGAGGTGAGTGCGTTCAGTTCCCAGGAAAATAAACTGGTTATTGAGACGTTGGAATTGTGTTATAATTTACTCGAGAGGAAAAAATAGAAAAAGCGATATATCGGGGAGCTAAAGAAGGGGAGAAGCAAGAACGTAATAATTAAAGTCAATGTCCGCTTTAAGTCCTGAATTGTAGGTCTGAAATTCAGATGGTCCTTATTGTTTCTTCGCTTCTAAGTTCCTTGTGTTAAACCTGGAATAATCCGTGTATGACGATTGTAATTAAAGAGATTGTCGTGAAAGCGACGGTGGAAAACGAACGCAAGGAACGGCAAACGGAAGTGGTATCCGAAGAATTGATTGCCCGATTGAAGGATGATATTTTGAGAGAGATTCGGAGTGCCCGGTTAGTGGAAGCAGGAAAAAAAGAAAGGTAAAATAAGTTTTGGGTAGAGAAAAGGCTGTCAGTCTGTTCGGAGAATTGAAGCCGTTATAAATTTACGATTTTTGATTTACGATTTTAGATAAATGAATCTGACAATGAATCAGGTTGCCAAACAATTTAAAATCTGTATCAACCTTTTATATTGTGGATTTTGATTTACCGTTTTCTCTTTTTTGTAGGGGGGGGGATTGTGGGTTCAATCTAAAATCCAGAATCGTAAATCTAAAATTTATATGAACGTTTTTAGACTGATGTATTATGGAAAAGATGAAATTGACGGGGTATTCCGATAAGAATTTTAAGAATGAGATCGGGAATATGGTGGTGCAGATTGTGCCTAAGGAATACAAAGGGAAAAAAGGAATAAAATACGAAACCGGACAGGAAGGAGGGCAGAATGTACAGTCGCCTGCATTTACAGGACAGCAGAATGAAGAGCTTATACTCGATTTTAGTTTTGATTGTACGGGTGCGATAGAGGGAACGAAAGACAGCGATACGATCGAGAGTAAGCTAAAACAACTCGATAGTATCGTTTACCAGTATAATGGGGATAAGCATGAACCTTCGTATGTGCAGGTAGCTTGGGGGACATTTCTTTTCAAAGGCCGGTTGAAGGAGATGCAGACAACGTTCGGATTGTTTACGCCGGAAGGAGTTCCGTTACGGGCCAAGGTAAATTTAACTTTTATTCAGTTTGTCAGTGCGGAGAAAGCTGTAAAACTGGCTAATAACCAGTCTCCCGATATGTCGCATTTGGTGACTTTGAAAGACGGGGATTCGATTGCTATGTTGTGTCAGAAAATATACGGGGATTCGACTTTGGTAGATGAGGTAGCCAAGATAAACGGACTCTGTGGTTTCAGGCGGATAAAACCCGGGACACTATTGTTGTTTCCACATTTGAGGAAAGATGGCTGATTCTCCTGCAAAATATAAGGATGAAGTACTTTGTTATACGGTGTATAGCGAAGGAAAGAAGGTCGGTGAGAAGTTCCGGTTGACGGAGGCGGAGGTACGTTTGGGGGTGAACCGGATCGGAAAGGCGACATTGTGGTTCGAGGCCGGGGATATGGCGGCCCGGACTTTCAAAGAAGCTGATGTTGCGGTATTTAAGCCGGGGGCTACCGTAAGATTGGATTTAGGCAGAAAGGAAGAGGAGAAAACGGTTTTTACCGGAAAGGTGGTGAGTTTGAATCTGGATATTGCTCCCAACCGGCGTTCCCGGATGGTTGTCGAATGTCGGGACGATTTGTTTACAGCTACATTGGTACGCAAAAATAAGGTTTTTGAAAAAATGAAAGACAGTGAAATTATCTCGGAGGTGCTGGGAGCTTATGGGGCGGTAGATGTGAAAGCAACGGATTTCAAGCATGCTGCTTTAGTACAGTATTATTCCTCGGATTGGGATTTCGCTTTGTCCCGTGCGGATGCTAATGGTATGTTGGTAGTGATGAGAGACGGTAAGGTGTCGGTTGGGAAACCCGATCCGGGTGCTAAAGCTGTTTTGACGGTGACTTACGGTGTGGACTTGATCGGTTTTAACGGAGGAGTATCGGCAACGGAACAGGTTCCGGCAGTGGAGGCTGTAAGCTGGGATCCTACTCAGCAAAAAGTTGTAACGGTTACTTCTTCTGCTCCTGTTTTGAATAAGCAAGGGAATATCGATTATACGGAATTGGCGGGAGAAGATAAATTGTTACTGCAAACGGATGCTCCGACGGAAAGTGGGGCTTTGCAGGCCTGGGTGGACGGTTTGGCACAGAAGACCGGGTTGGCCCGGTTTCGGGGGCAGATAACGTTTCATGGTAATGCGGCGGCTGTGCCGGGGTGTATTATCGAGTTGGCCGGATTGGGGGAGCGGTTTAACGGGAATGCTTATATCGGTTCGGTAGAGCATGTCGTTCGCAATCACGTGTGGACGACGAAGGCGGAAATGGGCTTAGCTCCCGAAGGAATTACGGAAGAGACGGATGTGGTGGCTCCTCCTGCTTCGGGGTGGTTGCCGGGAATAGAAGGGTTACATATCGGTAAAGTGAAAAAACTGGATGAGGATCCGGCCAAAGAACAGCGGATTTTGGTGGAGTTGCCTTTGCTGAACGGAGATAAAAATGACGTATGGGCCCGGTTGGCTCATCTGTATGCGGGGAACGGTATCGGTAGTTTTTTTGTACCCGAGGTGGGCGATGAGGTCGTTGTCGGTTTTTTCAATAATGATCCGGTTCATCCGGTAGTTTTAGGTAGTATGTACAGTAGCAAGCAATTGCCTCCTTATGAATTGAAAGCGGAGAATTATAAGAAAGCCGTAGTGACCAAAGAAAAAATGAAGCTGGAGTTCGATGAGGAAAAGAAGATCATCACGTTGGAAACACCGGGTAAGAACAGTATTGTCATTGATGACGACGGGACGCAAATTAAGCTGGCGGATCAGAATAAAAATGAGATTATCATGGATAAAGACGGTATTACACTGAATTCGGCGGGTAAGATTGTGTTGAAAGCAAAACAGGATATTTCCGGAGAAGCTACGGGGAAAATCAGTATGGCAGCTAAAGCTGATGTCGAGTTGGATGGAATGAATGTGAAAGCTACCGCAAAAACCGGATTTACGGCGAAAGGAAATGCTACGGCTGAACTGTCGGCTTCCGGACAGACGACCGTAAAAGGGGGTATGGTGATGATAAACTAAGTATATATAGTATGATGGAAAGAAAATTTGTGTATAACCAAAATCTCAAGAGGACGTTGCAGACAAGAAATGTTTATCCTGTCCGACAATTGAAAAAAATCGTAGATAATCGTGCAAGTATGTTGAGGCAGTTTCAAATGTTAACACAGTTTAGGGCCAATCCAGCTGTAGCAGCGCCTGCGGGTATTCCTGCAGCTTCTTTGAATTACCATGCAAGTACAGAACACGTCCGTGATTCGGATACAGTTGCAGCATTGGCTGGCCATGGATTGAATTTTGCAAATAATCAGGGAAATCAGGCTGCTGTCTTGGCTTTTATTAATGCGAATCCAACAAAAAATAATGGTATTTTCCGTAATATTTTATTGGATGGAGCAAGCAACCCTAATCCGAGTCCAAGGAATCCTTCTCAATGGTTGGGATATGTTGTAAAGCGCAATGGTAGTGTGATTGTAACACATATCGGACCTTTTGGAGAAAGTCCGAACGGGCTAGCTGCCCAATTATAAGATTATGCCATCGGCAGCGAGATTGACAGATATGCATACTTGTCCGATGCAGACACCGGCTTTTCCTTCTCCTATACCGCATGTGGGAGGGCCTGTGATCGGACCGGGAGCGCCTACGGTTCTGATCGGAAAAATACCGGCGGCGGTGATGGGAGATAATTGCGTGTGTGTAGGGCCGCCGGATGTAATCGTTAAAGGATCGGCAACGGTGATGATTTGCGGAAAACCGGCGGCCCGGATGGGTGATCAGACGGCTCATGGCGGGGTGATTACAGTGGGGTGTCCGACGGTGCAGATTGGAGGATGAAGGGGGAGTTGTGATTTACGATTTACGATTTTTGATTTATGATTAAGTGGAGGGTGATAGGTATTGGGGATGTGAGAGGCAGAGGGAGTTTTAGATTTTTGATTTACGATTGGGTATGGGGCGTATGGTTGGGGATTTGGGTAAAGTATGGTGGTTGGGGATTTAAAATTTTAGATTTTAGATTTAAAATTGAAATACAGGCAAAGAGTTTTAGAAGCACAGAGCTATTCTGATTTTAAGTTGAAATATTGTTTTACGGATAGATTATGATGAATAAGTCGTTTTTGGGAAAAGGATGGAGTTTTCCGCCGGAGTTCAGAAGGGAAGCTTTACCGAGCACAATGGTGACGGAGGAAGAGGATATCGGACAAAGCCTGCATATTCTGTTGGCAACGCGTCCGGGAGAGCGGGTACACCGGTTTGATTTCGGTTGTGGGATATACCGTTTCGTACACGAAGAGATGACTGTTACAAACCAGACTTTGTTGAAAGAGTTGATTGCCGATACCGTATTGATGTATGAGCCGCGGGTAACTCTGAACGAGGTGACTTTCGATCTGGAATCGATATACGACGGAGTTTTGATTATTTGTCTGGATTATACGGTGAGACGTACTAATTCGCGTTCGAATATGGTATTTCCTTTCTATTTGCGGGAGGGAACAGCGTTGTAGGATTTACGATTTGTGATTTTTGATTTACGATTGGGAGAGGGGATTTATTGGTGGGTTTGAAAAGAAGCAAGAGAAGTTTTTGATTTACGATTTATTGATGGAAGGATAAGTGGTATGCGGGTTTGATGGTTGGTAAGTTTAAGAATTTGGATTATGAATACACTTTGGTATACGGATGGAACGGATCGGCGGCAGTTTGAAGGGAGGAAAGATATTCCTTGCCGGGTTGCTATGATTGAAGACGATTATCGGGTGCTGATGGGGCGGGTGATGGATATGGCCGGGAGTATCCGCTATTACAATTTGAAAAATCAGCCGGAAGGATATTGGCGGGAATTGTTTCGTTATCAGCCTTTGGCAATCTTATCGGAGATTGAAAGGACAGATATTCACGAACTTGAAAATCGTTTTCTGAAGTCGGGGAGAAGGCAACCGGAGATGATGCTCAAGCTGGCGAAAGAATTAATGGGGCGTTTGGATGATTGGGAATTGCGGTTGGTGTATTATCCTCGTTTGCAGTTGGCAAAAGATTTGTCTTCCCGGACAAAATTCCGTTTACTGGAGGAAAAAGATGAATTGAAAAAATCATTCTATGCTCTTTTAGGAACGGTGAGGAAACTTCAGGTGAATTACGAACGTTACCGGGAAGAAATCCGGACATGCGGAGAGAATGATCCTGCTGCGGCTTTGCTGGATTCTTTCCTGCGGAATTACGAAGAGATTGCAAACCGTTTTAATGCCCGTTGGCAAACCTGGCCGGATTTTTATTTCCGGGAGATTTTACATGCCGGGTGCCGGGGAATTGTACCCGATTGGGTTTGGTTGTCCGTTGTGCGCGTTCCGGGTTCCGGCTGTGTTGTCATACCCGAAGCAACTGCTTTTGTTGCCGGTAAAAATAAGGGGGGAGGAGCGGTGTGTTACCGAAGTGTGGAAGAAGTTGTCGTAGAAGATATGAAATTAGCGCAGTTGCGTTCTTTTTTCCAAGAAAAGGACGGAGAACGCTATCCGGCTGCCCGCCTGGGATTTGTGACCGCCATATCGCAGAATACAATAGATCTGGAAGATATCGGCGATCATCAGAAACTATTCGGGGAGGCATCCGATTCCCGTTTGGAAATGGGGTTGATGATTTGTTCTTCCATGCTGTTGTTACGTGAAGGAAGGCGGAGATTGACGGTGTCGTTTTACCTCACAGAAGAGGGGAGCGGATATTTTCAGAAGATATTGAATCAGGTAACGGAAGGTGCGGAGGAAAAGTCTGGGGAATCGGTTGTCAAGTTATTGAAAGATGCTTTCTGTCTCGATATTACGACGGGAATCGGTTGGGAGCATATTGAAGAATATGTGGCGACATTCCGGGATAAGCAGTGTATTAGTCTGTTGTTTTGTTTAGATAAGGAGTTTCCTGCAACAGCCAGTGGAGATATTTCGTTGCATGGTGTACAGACGCAATGGCCTGTGTTACGTATCCGGATGAATCCGGAGGCGTGGCTTTTTCCCTATAGTTGGATGTCTGCTGTAAAATGCAACCGGGTAAAATTGAATGTAGAAGTAGCAGGACTTTCAACGTTGAAATTATACAATAATATCGGGGAGTTGGATACCTCTACTCCTTTTTATCCTTTCGGTGTACAGCCTGCGCGGGGAGCTCAGGTTGTTTTCGGTAGTTATGAGATGGCTGTGAAGTCTTTACAGAAAGTGAATTTGTATTGTAAATGGTTGCAATTGCCTTCCGGACCGGAAGGTTTTTACGGACACTACCGGGAATATGGGCAGCAGATCGATAATTATTCTTTCCGGGTGAGGACGGAGTGGCTGGACGGAAAGAAATGGAAATCGGATCAGGTTGGGATACAGGGGCTGTTCGGTTCTCCGGGAGACGGATATTCAACAGCAAAAGGTGCTTTACCGGAGGAAAGCCGGGTAAGTTGGTCTCCGGACGGTAATATACCTGTTGCAGGAGGGAATGAAGATCGTTATGCTTATGGAATGTCGTCGTCCGGTTTCTTTCGGATGGTGCTGGATGAGCCGGAAATGGGTTTCGGGCATGCATTGTATCATACTTTATTTGCAGAGGTGATGATTGCAAATGCTCATCGTAAACGTCCTTTGCCTGCACCTGCGCTACCGGTATCTCCGTTGATAGAATCGGTGGAAGTAAGCTATGAGTCGGAAGAAGAGCTTTATTTTACGGCCGGTCAGAACAGGGGAAATATTCGTTTGTTTTATATGGATTCGATGGGATTTTCGACTTTGGAGAGCATCGGCTCGGATGCCCCTTTTTATTTGGCGAAACGTTTGGGGGAAGCGGGGAATCTGTTGTTTGGATTTACGAAAGCTGTCGGAATAGACCGGATTCGTTTTTTTGTGGATATAGCCGCTGTGAGACAGGAAATCGATCTTCGGGACGACGAAAGGCAGAATCTTTCCCCGGTTTGGTATATCCGGCAAAAAGAAAACTGGATCAGGTTAACTCCGGACGCGCTTGTCCGGGATACAACGGGTGGATTTATAAGCAGCGGAATTGTCGAATTGTTGTTACCCGTCCCGGTGGCAGAAGATTGGCTGGACGAAAACGGCATATTTTGGCTGGGGGCACAGTTCGGTTGTGATGTCATTAAGCAGGTTGCGGTAAAAGGGTTTTATACAAATGTCGTAGAGGCTGTTTTAGATACGGATACTGTCGATTCAGACTGGGAATGGGATGGAGAATTACCGGAAGGAACAATTACAGCTGCCGTTAGAAACATACCGGGAGTGGCTGATATCCGCCAAATAGTATCCGGTAAGGGAGGCCGAAAAGAAGAAGATGAAGAGACTTTAAAAATCAGGATGATCCATCGGATTCGCCACCGCAACCGGGTTGTAACTCCCCGGGATTTTGAGGACCGCATTATGGAACAGTTTCCTCAAGTTGCTAAAGTGAAATGTTTGCCGGGATTGGATAGTAAATATATGAACAGGCAGGGGATTGTCACTTTGGCAGTTGTTCCCCGGTTACAAAACGGTGTGGGTTTTCCGCTTTGTACTCATGATTTATTATTGGAGATCGAACGTTTTTTACAGCCTTTGGCCGGAGCTTTTGTGCAGGTTGACGCTATAAATCCCCTGTACGAAGAGATGAAGGTAAGATGTAATATCGGGATCGGACCGGGATGGAGTGCGGCAGAGACGATACTTCGGTTACGAAGGCGTATCGATGATTTGATTGTACCTTGGAAAAACAGTGACGGTATACCGGTATTCGGTTATCGTTTCGGTTTACAGGAACTGAAAAACCGGATTATGGAAGATGAAGGAGTGTCGGTTTTACACGGTTTATCGGTGTTGCAGGTGTGCCGGGAAGGTAGAAAGTTATACCGTTTGGGGGAAGTCGGTGATCAGTCGGACGGCGATCAAAAGATCGGGGCTTCTTGTGCCTGGGGAATTCCTGTGCCTGCACCGGTACATTTGATCCGTACGGATAAAGAGGATATATGGCGTCCGGAGGCCGGTATCGGAGAAATAGGTGTAGAAGAAACATTTATTATAAGATAAGGTGGATGTAACGGAGGAAAGCATAACGTATTAAAACTGGATTATGGCTAAAGCGAACAGGGAAACATTGAAAGGTTATTTCAGTAATGGGAAAATGCCTACCGGCAGTCAGTTCGGGGATTTGGTGGATTCTATGCTGAACATTGTGGATGATGGCATGAATCGTACGGAAGGTAACGGATTGCAGCTTTCTCCTTTGGAGGAAAACAGTCCGGTATTGGAATTTTATTCCGGTATTCTGGACGATAAACCTTTGTGGGAAATCCGGGTCGATCGTAAACGGGAAGCTCTGGAATTGAGTATAGGAGGGGATGATATTCCGTTATTGACTCTTTTCCCGGACCGGAAGATCTCATTGAACGGTGATGTCGAAGTGTCCGGTACTGTATCGGCTGCCGGTTTTTTGGGAAATTATCGTTGCGGGGAGGTGCTTGCAGATGGGAAATGGTATGATGTTACGGACGAGGATGAAGCTAATCCGTCGGGTTGCCGGGCTTATCGCATTGTAGCCGGATGCGGACGTAAAGGCAAAGGTAAATATGCTTTAACAGAAGCAACGGCCATACAATGCTATGGGGAACATAGAAAGGTCTATTATCGTCAATCCTGGTTCGGTATGCATTTCAACCGTTTGAAGTTTCGCTGGCATCAGGAAGGAAAGGCCTGGCGGTTGCAGATGCGTAGCCGGTGTAATTACGGGAAAGAGGCGGTGATACGTTTCCGGATTACGGAATTATGGCAGGATTATTATATGGGAGAATGAGGTGTTTTGATTTACGATTTTAGATTTATGATTTACGATTTGGGTACGGAATGGTTTGTAAGTGGTTTAGGTAAATGAATGCAGGTATTTTGATTTACGATTTTAGATTTATGATTTACGATTTGGATACGGGATGGTTTGTAAGTGGTTTAGGTAAATGAATGCAGGTGTTTTGATTTACGATTTTAGATTTATGATTTTAGATTAACGATTGGGGCGGAGTTTTATGTGTTTGTGTTTTTTAAAAAGGAATGTGGCTGGAATTTTAGATTTTGGATTGAAATAAAAGGTTCGAGAGTATGAAGAGGGCCGAAGACTTTAGGTGTTAGGGTATTAAGCAGGAGAAAATGAAAGATGAGCTTTATATAAACCGGAGAGAGGCGGAAAATACTCTTTACCGGCAGTTACAGGAGAAATCGTTGGAACGGTTACAAGCTGCTGCCGGAGAGGTATGGACTGATTTTAATCCTCACGATCCGGGGATAACGATCAGCGATATATTAAATTACGGTCTTACGGAGTTGGATTATCGTTTGTGTTTTCCTTCGGAAGATTATTTGGTGGCAGAAAAACAATCTTTTGTTCCGGAGCGTTTCGGTTTGTTTTCACCGCTTCGGGTGTTTCCGGTTGATCCGGTGACACCTGTCGATTACCGGAAATTATTTATCGATCGTATCGATAAGTTGGATAATGTGTGGATTTATCCGACGAAAGAACGGGGATGGTATGAAGTTTTGGCAGAGTTGTCGCCTTTGGCTTCAGTGTGTTGCCGGGAAGAAGTACAGCGGCAGATTGTGAGGATTTTCAATGCTTATCGTAATCTTTGCGAAGGATTACGGGAAGTCAGATTTATTACGCGTAAGCCTTTGAAATTAACCGGGGATATCGAATTAAAGGCAGGGGTGAATGCTTTACAGGTTTTAGCAGATATTTACCTGGAGGCTCAGCATTTTTTTATGGGTGGTGTCCGTTATCGGGGAATAGAAGAATTGTTGGCAGAAGGGAGAAAACCGGACGAGTTATTGGATGGTCCGGAATTGAGATATTGGGCTATCGACGAGAGTTCGTTGCAGGATTTACCGACTCGTTATTCCGTGGCGGTGCTGTTTCGGCGCTTGATGAATCTGGAGGGCGTGGAAGCTGTGAGATCATTGGGTTTTACAGATGGGGAACAGGTTTATCCGGATATTATTCCCGTGACCGATCCGGTAAATTCCTATACAGTAGAGATTCCGGATAATAAAGAGAAAGCCGGAGTGAAGCTGTGGTCGGGAGGCGGTTTGATGAAAACGGATTTATCGGTATTGCCTTCTTTGCTTTATGCCCGTTATATCCGGTATTATGGCCGGCAGAATCGTACGGAAAATTTGTCGGAGTTACAATCTTTTCCACAGGGCACTTTCCGGCAGATGTATGATCATAACAGTGTGCAGCATGATTTTCCGGAATGTTATGGGATCAATAATTGGGGAGTGGCTCCCGGGGAACCGGAATTGCGGAAGGCACAGGCAAAGCAGTTGAAGGGATATATGTTGTTGTATGACGAAGTATTTGCCCGGGGATTGAAAGAGTTGGAAAATATACCGCAGTTGATGTCGATAGAAGACGACTTACTGGGAGAGGGGACTGTCGGAGTCGATGTGCCGGGTGGGATGTGGGACGTATTAACCGATGAACAGAAACTGAAGGATGCCGGATATACTAAAAATAGATTTTTCAGGCAGAAGGAGAGTATGTTGGAAGTGTGGGAGGGTATATACGGAGAGGATAGTAATCCCGGATGGTTGAAAGAGTATGACTATTACGAAGAAACAGAGGTGGAGAGCCTGGGGAGGCGTTTCGGTTTTTTAAAACGGATACCGGAATGGGGACGAAGCCGATACAAGGGGGTGGATTTGGGAAATGTCGATCCCGAGAATGTACCGGGAATCAAAGCTTATGTAGGCAGTTTGCTGGGGTGGGAAATGACGGTGGAAAAGCCCGTTGTGAATGTATTTCCGATGTACAATCTCCGGTTGGTGGAGGACGATTATTTTTATAGCCGGCCGATGGGATTGCTGAGTCATGATTTGGTGGCAGAGGATATTTTGAAGCCGGAGTATATGGAGCCGGTAAATATGCCTGAAAAGGCTTATACAAATGCCGATTATCTGGTATTGAAGGATAAATTATCGCTGTTGCATTATAATTTATTATTCGAGGGATTGTTTCGGGAAGGTGTACGGCCGGAAAATTACCATATTCTGAATATACCTCAATATCTTGATCGTTTATTGGTGTTTCATCATACGCAGCGGGGAGAATGGATAAATCTGGGGCGGTTCGATTCGCAGGAAGAGCTAGAGGAGACGGCGGGTTGTTTGCGGCGTTTTCTGATTATGTTGAATCAGAAAAGTGAGAGTATGTATGTTGTTGAACATTTGCTGTTGAGAAAAGCAAACGGAAAGGAGATGGAAAATCCTGCAGTACCGGAAAGCGAGAATTTTGTCGTAACTGTCGTGTTTCCGGGATGGTCGGTACGAATGGCAGATCTTCGGTTCAGAAAAGAGTGTGAAAAGTTGGTATGTAGCCGGTTACCGGCCCATTTGAATGTTCATTTTCAATGGAGAGGGGCTGTGGAGATGTGGCAGTTCGAAAGGGCTTATTACGATTGGCGGAAAGCATTGGCGGCAGGAGAGAGCGGGAGTGCCGAAGCTCAAAAATTAAGGGAGGTATTGGCCGGACAGGGGGAGGGGGGATTTTAAATTGTAGATTTTAGATTTTAAATTGATGGAGGAAGTAGGAAAGGAAGGGAATGATGATTTTTGATTTACGATTGGGGAAAAGTTGACTGGTAAGAGTACGTAGAAAGAATGGATTTAAAATTGAAGAAAGTGAGAAGAGAAAGATTGGAAATAGTGTTATAAGGTTTGTAAGCATATTAGAATTGATTTATGATTTTTCTATGAATCAGGCAGGTTTGTAAGGGTGATTTAAAATCGTAAATCTAAAATTAACAGGAATGATTACGATTCATGACATAAAGCTGGATTTTAGCGTGGAAGATTCCCGGTTTGCACGGGAATTGTACGGGCGTTGGGATATGTTTTGCCATACGGGGGTGGAGGAGGTCATGGACCGGGTGTTGAGTCGTTATGACTCGGATGAAGAGGTGATTCGGGTCGGAAGAATGGAACTGGATTTAGGGGTGTTACCGGAGGACGAGTTTTATGAACGGTTTCCGAAAGCGTTGGAAGAAAAGTTGGGGGACGTTTTTTATGATTTGATCCGCCACCGGGAAGGACGTGATGTGAATATCGTTTCCTTGCGCAAGGACGGTTTGCAGGCTCTGCTGTATTTTTTATTGTATGGCGGTTTACCGGCAGATATGCCCGAAGAATACCGGGATTTGAGACGTTTGCTTGAAATTGTAATCGACAGGGAGGGGCATGAGCTGGGAAAGGCTTTGCGCTATTACGGCGAAAAGGTGGAATTACGCCGTCGTTTGGTGTTGCAGTTCAGAGACCGGGAATTGGAAAAAGTTGTAGAGGTGACAGAGCCTTCCGAAGCTGTATTTATTAAAGTATATACTCGTAGTCTGATTAGCTCCTGGCCTCGTTTACGGCGTCCGGAGATTACGTTGGGAGACTACCGGAATGTCGTTTGGGAGGTGGTATGGGCTTATTTGCTTTACGACGGAAGAGGTTTTTTCAGTCGGAAACAGTTGGTGAGGCAAACGATAACGGAACTGGCTTCCCGTTTTAATTTAAAGTTTTTTTATTTGCTCGTTTTGTTGACGACCGGATTGAAAAAAATGATATCCGGGTGGTTGATTTTGCCGGAATTATCGGTGATACTGGCCGAGATCAGGAGAGAAGAGGCTGAAAAAATGCAGGGAGATACCGGAAAATGGCAAAAGGTAATAGAGGAAAACGGTGCATACGAGTCTGCGGATGATCTGCGGAAATTGTTGTCGGATCCTGTTTTATGCCGCCGTTTGTTGCAACCGATGAAGGAGGAGGATATTTACCGCCTGACGGAGGTTGTCATACCTACGGAAAGCCGTTTTGTCATTTCGTATGCCCGCCGGTTGGAACAGGAAAAGGAAAAAGGGATGCTGGAAGGAAAAGCCGGCAGTGAGTTCCGGGTTTTAAAGTGGGAATTTTTATTTCAGGTTTTGCTGAGTGCCCCGATGTCTGTTTTTCACCGGAAACGCTTTGTGCTGGAAGTGATCCGGCGTATTGCCGCTCATTATAATATCGATCCGTTGTGTCTGTTGGTATATCTCTGTACCGATCAGGAAGATGTTCCGGCAGATTTGCGGGTCGTGTTACAGCAATTGTATAAAGAACAGACGGAGAGCGAAATTTTAAAAATAGCGGAAGCCTTTGCTTATCGGATACCTACCGAACGGGAAACGGAATACCTGAAATCCGTTTTGTTACATCCCCGGACGGCAAGACAATTATTAGGGGCTTTGCCTGAAGCCGGAATTTACCGGTTGGTCCGGGTCGTGATTCCGGCCGAGAGTACATTCGTCGTTTCGTATGCCCGTACCCTGGACCGGGAAAAGGAGAAAGGAATGCTGGAAGGAAAAGGAGGGGAGGAATTCCGGGTGTTGAAATGGGAGTTTATTTTTATCATGATTTTGAGCGCTCCGGTATCGGCTTTCAGCCGACGTCAGTTTGTACGTTCGGTTTTGGGGCAGATTGCCGCGCATTATAATTTGGCTGCTAATGATTTGGTACTCTATTTCTATAGGGTGCTGGCAGACCGGAAGACCGGGTTTTCACAGGGGGTAGCTGAGGTGTTGAAGGAGTGGCTGGATGAACAGCGAAGAAATGAGCGGTTGGAATCGGAAAAAGAACGGGAGGCAGCTTCCCGGGATACCGGTAGAAAATTGAAGGAATTAATGATGTGTCCGGAGATGACGGTAAAGGTATTGGAAAAAGCAGGAACAGAAGTCCTTTGCGAATTATGGGCAATGTATAAGCAAACGGATACGGTCGTATTTATCCGGAATTATAAAAAATTATTGTGGGATTTTATAGGATCGTCTGTGGTGAGTGTAAAGAGGTTATACCGGCAGATGCAGGTTGTGGAGGGATTGGCGGATTTTTTGGTAAAAGAGTATGGAAGAAAGGCCGTTGCAGACCTTTTACGAAAGATCGGAATCCGTTTGCAGGACTCGGAACGTTTGTTGGAAGCGGCTTGGCGGGAGGCTTTGTTGAAAAAAGAAGTGGATCTGATTCGGGAGATTGTGGCCCGTTCGCCGGATTTTTTACGGCGGAAGATATCCGTTTTGTCTCCCGGGGAGCGAAGCAGTTTGGAGGAAATGCTGAAAGCAAGCCCGGAATTGTTACGGAAATGTCTGGTGTGTATCGGTTCTCCGGCTATGCGGCGGGCGGTGGAAGAGGTTATATACCTGAAAAGGAAGGTAGGAGGCGAAGAAAATGACGGAGAATGGTTGTTGGGTTTATTATGCATTTCTTATTCCGATATCCGGATGTTTTCGTATCCGGAAATACTAAGGCGTTTTTTGAGTAAAATGGCGGACCGATGGACTCTTGCACAACGAATTGAAATTTACCGGCAAATCAGAAGACAGTCGTATTTGTCCGTACACTGGGAGAAAATAATAGAAGAGGAGCAAAAAATGGAGGAAGCCGTGGAAATGGTGAAGCGGGAGGAAAAACAGAATGACGAAATACAACTAAACCATATGGATATGAAAACAAGAGATGTAAAAGACGCGCCGGAAGATAGGAATATTTCCGGAAATGGGCGGGAAGCGGATGCAGCTGGAAAACATGTACGGGAATCCCGTGGGAACAAAAACCGGTGGAAGTTACCCGATTCCCGGAAAGAGGAAGAACGGATTTATGTGGCGAATGCCGGAGCAATTATATTGGCACCTTATTTTCCCCGTTTATTCGATTTGCTGAAAATGACGGAAAAAGGGGCTTTTATGGATGGGGCGGCCCGGGTCCGGGCCATGTTTGCCATACAGTATCTGGTATTCGGTCAGACGGAATTCGCGGAAACGGAGCTGGCTCTGAATAAATTATTGACGGCATATCGTCCGGAAGAGCCTTTACCGCTATCGGTGGAATTGACTTCGGAGGAAAAAGAGGTGCTGGATTCTTTGTTAAAAGGAGCTATGGGTAACTGGAGTGTGATGAAAGGTACTTCTGTAGACGGTTTCCGGGGGAGTTTCCTGATCCGTAACGGAGTAATGGCGGATACGGGAGAATTGTGGCAATTGACGGTAGAGGAAAAGTCTTACGATATATTGCTGGATTCCATTCCCTGGAGTATTTCTCCGGTCAAGTTTCCGTGGATGGAGAAACCGTTGTATGTGAATTGGAGGTGAAAGAATTTACGATTTGAGATTTTATAAGACTAATAATTTGGATAATATGAACGCAGAAAAACAATTTCAGGAAATGCCTTCGCGGGTGATGCAACCGAAGCGGGAAGGCGCAGCTTTGCAAATGTACGATAACCGGCAGGATGCGGCTTTGCAGGCAAAGATGATCGACACGATCCAGCGGGAAGGTGAAGACGAAGATGAGTTACTACAGGGAAAGTTTGCCGTACAGCGACAGGAGGGGGAGGAAGACGAACTGTTACAGGGTAAGTTTACGACTCAATTAGCGGAAGAGGATGAGGAGCTTATGCAGGGAAAATTCGTTACTCAATTAGCGGAGGAAGACGATGAACTGATGCAAGGTAAGTTTGTCACTCAGATGCAGGACGAGGATGAGTTGATGCAGGGGAAGTTTGAAACAGCCCAACGGCAAACGGAAAACCGGACGGGTATACCGGATGCGGTAAAACAGCGGATGGAAGATTCGTTCGGTACGGACTTTTCATCGGTGCGGGTGCATCCGGATTCCTCCAAGGCGCCCGAAGTGGGCGCATTGGCTTATACGCAGGGAACGGATATCCATTTCGCTCCGGGCCAGTTTAAGCCCGATACGGCCGCCGGGCAGGAATTGTTGGGGCACGAACTGACGCATGTGGTACAACAGGCGGAAGGCCGGGTACAGCCGACAACGGAGATCGGCGGTATGCCGGTGAATGACAATGAAGCTTTGGAGCATGAGGCAGATGTGAGGGGAGCACAAGCGGTGAGGTAAAATAATTGTTATGAATTTTTAAGTAGAGTTGTTATGTATGCAGATCGTGTTAAAATATCGGATACTCGAATGAACGATGTTTCTTGTCGGGGTACTTTAAGAAATGTAAGGCAAAATTATGCTAATTCTCAAATAAGAACAATGGGAGTAAGGTGTTTACAATTGAGACCAATTCCGGATGATGGGAATATAGCTGTTTTTACAAGTAAGACTTTTGCGGCGAATGGTTATACAGAAGGAAATTTCGGGCATTTTAATGCTATGTATTTGCCTTTGGAAAAAAAGTTAAATATCGATTTGCCGGTTTTTTTTATGGATGGTTTCCCGGAAGAATATGCTAATTATTTTATTGATAATGTAAAAAGAACTTGGAGTGAAAAATATAAGATGCAAACTAAAGTTGATACGCCAGCATGGAAAAGTGCTTTAAATGACGTGAATGTGTTTGTTCAAGCTGAAGAGGCAGCTGATAAAGACAGCGCATATTTTAAAATAACTTATGATCCTGATAAAAGATGTGGACACGGGGAAGATAAGGTCGGTGCCGGGACTGCCCGATTATCGGGAAGAGGACATGATCAAACAGAGGAGGCTTGGGCAGGCAATAGTAATACAAATGTATATGGACACGAAGCGGGGCATATGTTTGGTTTGGGTGATGAGTATGGTCCTGTCGGAGGAACTGAAAAAGCGACACATTATGACTTAACAGAGGAGGCTTTTGATAAAGCATACGCTGATGATAATGCGGTGAGAAATGGGGGTAAGACGTTTAATGCTATAATGGGTAACAGGACTATCGTTCGTAAACATCATTATGTTACTTTTTGGGCCGCTATGGTTCAGGCTATACAGAAAGGAAGTCCGGATAGTACTAAAGCACCTAACGAGAGAAGTGATTGGGAAATAGTGTAGTGTCGTATTTTGATGTATAAATCTTTTTTATGGAACAATGGATCGCTTGGTTTTATGAGGTGTTGAATGCGGCTTTGCAGTTGTATTTCCGGCAGGAGTGTGCGGTGAGTTCGGTTTATGAGATTGCCGTGCCGGAAGGGAATGGGTTGGAAGAGGTGTGTGGCCGGGGATTGACATTCGATGAGCAGGCGGTGGTGATGCTGGCGTTGATGCCGCATTTGTGTCCGCAGGCTTTGGATATTTTTTTCGTGAATAATAAGAATTTCGACCGGCCTTATACGGAGTTCGGTGGCTGGAAGGGCATGTCGCACGGAGGTTTTTTACCGACGGGAGAGACGGCAGCCTTTATTTTGGGCGGAGAGGATACGGGAAAGCGTTTGGAAGTGATGCGGATGTTCGGGAAAGAGCATTGGTTTTGGCGGGAAAATGTATTGCGCTTAGAAGGTCAGGGACGGGGCGAACCGTTTTTGAGCGGGCAGTTGCGGGTGTCGGAGGAGGTATTGAGCCGGATACTTTACCGGAAAGAATATAAACCGGATTGTACTATGGAGTTTCCGGCCAAGCGGGTGACAACGGTTCTGGAGTGGGGGGATATGGTGGTGGATTACCGGGTAGCTTTAGCATTGGAGGAAATTAATACCTGGATTACCGGACAACGGACGATTATGCAGGAATGGGGACTGGAACGTTTTCTGAAGGCCGGATACCGGGCTTTGTTCTATGGACCACCGGGTACGGGAAAGACTTTGGCGGCAACATTACTCGGTAAACGGAATGATATGGATGTATACCGGGTAGATTTGTCGATGATCGTGTCGAAATATATCGGGGAGACGGAAAAGAATCTGGCGCAGGTGTTCGATATGGCGGAAAACCGTCGTTGGATTCTGTTTTTTGACGAGGCGGATGCACTATTCGGTAAACGAACTTCTACAACGACTTCAAATGACCGGCATGCCAATCAGGAAGTGGCTTTTTTGTTACAACGAATTGAAGATTTTCCGGGTACGGTAATCCTGGCTACCAATCTGAAGTCAAATCTGGATGAAGCTTTTTTACGTCGTTTTCAGGCAATGGTCTATTTCCCGATGCCGGACGAAGAGTCACGGAAGTTGTTGTGGCAAAAAATGTTGCCGGCAACTTGGTTGCAAGAAGACAGGGATACTTTGTTGGGATGTGCCGTGAAAGCTGAATTATCTGGGGGATCGATTGCGAATGTCATCCGCAGTTGTGCTTTGCAATTGTTGGCGACGCATACGGATAAATTATCGAAAGAAATGCTGGATTACGCTTTGAAAAAAGAACTGGCTAAAGAAGGAAACATCGGATAAAATTTAGAAAATTATGAGACTATCGGGGCAAATTTTAAAAGGAAGGTATGATGGAATTATCCTTTTAGTTGTATTGATGATGCTGGGGACGGGAAAGTTGAACGGACAACTGAGCGGGTGGTCGTTCGATAAAGCTTATGCTACCTATCGTCAGTATTATTATCAACCTCTTGACAAATGGCGAAGCATCCGGGAGGGAACGTTTTCCCGCACAGGTTTGGAGGATTCGTTGCGGCAATATACGCGGGGTAAAGTTTATAAGGATGTTATTTGTCCGTGGTGGGTGGAGGATTTGTACCGGCCGGATGTCATTCAGGCCCGTTTTCAGAGGATCGGTTATGTGGGGTATGTGCTGGATCCGTTGACAGGTTCGCCTTTGTTGACGAATTCCTGGAACGATTCGACTTTATTCGGTGCTGCCTGGCAGAATATTCCGGTCGATTTAGTCGTGTATTGTAATGGTGCGGATGCCTTCGATTATTTTCTGAAATGTGATTCGGCCCGCCTGACTTTTTTAAAGACTGTTTTCGACCCGGAAGACGGGTTGATTAATAAGCGGCATTTCGGCCGGCGGCCCGCAGGGTTGCATTTTTATTTACCGAATTTTTCTTTTCGGGAAAAAAAGGCTTTTATGCGTTTTGTATGTGCGGTCAGTATGGTAATTGATCATTATTGCCGAAATGAGGAGCGTCCTTATGCCGGAGACAAATGCTGGCTTACATTTACTTTTTCTCCTTCGGCAAAGAATGAACTGGATTATTTATCGGGTGTCCTGGGATTGGCGGATGAGATTCATTTTGTAACTTACGATGAATACGGTTTGCCTGTAGCAACGCCGGAGGTTTATACCTATCGGAATGATCCGACTTCTGTATTATACCGGGTGTATAATCAGTTTTATCTGTTTTCTTTTTTTTCCGATGTGGTATCGGATACGGAATGTTGCAGCGATATCGCCCGTTTGTCGCAGGCCAGTTATTCGGAGCATAACTGGAAATTTTATTTACTGTTGGACTTTGCGTTGGTGCTGGCTTTGATTATATCGGTACTTGCGTATAATTTGTACAGTCCGTTTTATATGCTGGTTGAGCGTTACCGTTCATTCATTATACCGGTCCTTATTACTTTGGTGACGGAGATTATTATTGTTTTTCTGTATATGGTGGAAGCGCTGTCTCCGAATGAATTATTGTTTAGTCTCGACGAGGGGACACATCTGTATTTATTGGCACTTCCTTTGCTTTTTATCGTTTTGCATATCGGCTTGAAAATGCTCGGAGGACGACGGGAATTGCCTTGACTGCTGTCCGGAATAGCACCCGGGGACGGGGGTAAAATGCTAACAGGAGGTTAGCATTTTACCCCCGTCCCCGGGTGCTAACAACCTTCCTGTGCTTATCTGCTCTTATTCTCAAGTATTTTTTTTACCTTTGCTCAAGTAAGCTGCGCCTCACATAGCTCAAATAAGTTTGGTTCTGCATTCGGCTTGCACTATCTTTGTAAACAATTTGATGTTTTAATGTATGAAAGGAATCGTATTAGCCGGAGGTTCGGGAACCCGTTTATATCCCATTACAAAAGGTGTATCGAAGCAATTATTACCCATATACGATAAACCGATGGTGTATTATCCGATATCGGTGTTGATGTTAGCGGGGATCCGGGATATTCTGATCATTTCGACTCCGCAAGATATTTCCGGGTTTCGGCGTTTGTTGGGAGACGGTTCGGATTTCGGCGTGACCTTTCAATATGCGGTACAGCCGCATCCGGAAGGATTGGCACAGGCGTTTCTGATCGGCAGGGAGTTTATCGGGAACGATTCGGTATGTTTGGTATTGGGGGATAATATTTTTTACGGACAGTCGTTCGGGAAGATGCTGGCAGAAGCTGTAAATACAGTTGAGAAAGAGCAGAAAGCGACAGTATTCGGTTATTATGTGAGTGATCCGGAGCGATATGGGGTTGCGGAGTTTGATGTAAACGGCAATGTGTTGAGTGTGGAAGAAAAACCGGAAAAACCGAAGTCGAATTATGCAGTGGTCGGTTTGTATTTTTATCCCAATGGGGTGGTGGATATTGCTTCCCGGATAAAGCCTTCTGCCCGGGGAGAGTTGGAAATTACAACGGTGAATCAGATTTTCTTAAGTCAAAATGAGTTAAAGGTACAGGTGTTGGGCAGAGGATTTGCCTGGCTGGATACGGGGACGCACGATTCATTGTCGGAGGCCTCTACTTTTATCGAAGTTATTGAGAAGCGCCAGGGATTGAAAGTGGCTTGTCTGGAAGAAATTGCTTACCGGAAGGGCTGGATTACTGCCGGTAAACTTCGTGAAATAGCAGAGCCGATGAAAAAAAATCAGTACGGACAGTATCTTTATAAATTGATAGCAGAATCGGGAAATTAGATTTGGACAGGAAGAAAGTCGTTTCGTTGGGTTGCCGACGTATTTTTCTTCTGCAATAAAGCAGAATAGAAGAAGATGAACGGGTCTTTTTTCCTAAAACGAAAGATTATGAATGTTATTGAAACAGCTATAGCGGGTGTGGTAATTATCGAACCGCGTATTTTTACAGATGCCCGGGGGTATTTTTTCGAAAGTTTTTCCCAGCAGGAATTTGAGGAGAAGGTGGGAAAAGTTAATTTTGTTCAGGATAATGAATCAAAATCGCGATACGGGGTTATCCGGGGATTGCATTTTCAGCGGCCTCCCTATGAGCAGGCAAAGTTAGTGAGGGTTGTTAAAGGAAAGGTTCTGGATGTGAATGTCGATATTCGAAAAGGGTCGCCGACTTTCGGAAAGTATGTGGCTGTAGAGTTGAGTGAGGAGAATAAACGACAGATTTATATACCCAGAGGTTTTGCTCATGGTTTTGCCGTTTTGAGTGAGGAGGTTATTTTCCAGTACAAATGTGATAATTATTATGCGCCGGGATATGAAGGGGGAATCCGGGTGGATGATCCGGAACTGGGGATCGATTGGCAGATTCCGGAACAGGAACGTATTTTATCGGATAAAGATAAGAAACATCCGTTGATTGCAGATTTATAATTTGGGAGGGATTGACATGTCTTGGGTATTCGGAAAGGAGGGATCGGGTTTGGAACAGATGTGGCATTGAAGGGGAGAAATATGGTTTTTGAAACCGGAAGTTTTTAAGAATAACGATTATGGCAAATATATTAGTAACCGGAGCAAACGGACAATTGGGAACGGCCTTGAAAAGGATCGGTTTTACGATGCTGGACGATGTTTTTTATACGGACTTAGCTGAATTGGATATTACGGACCGGGAAGCTGTCCGGAGATTTGTGCAATTGCATGAGATTGATACTATTATAAATTGTGCAGCTTATACGGCAGTCGATAAGGCCGAGGATGAGCCGGAAAAGGCTGCCCTGATCAATACGGAGGCTGTGGCTAATTTAGCAACGGTTGCTTATGATGAAGATTGTCTGTTGATTCATGTATCGACGGATTATGTATTCGACGGAACGGCTACCGAGCCTTATACGGAAAAAAGCCGGGTAAATCCGCAGAGTGTATACGGCCGGACAAAGTTAGCCGGAGAAAAAGCGATAGCCGCTTCGCATTGTTTGTCCGTAATCATCCGGACGGCCTGGTTGTATTCGGAAGACGGGAATAATTTTGTAAAAACAATGTTACGTTTGGCAAAAGAAAAGGGGGAGTTAAGAGTGGTATCGGATCAAATCGGGTCACCGACGTATGCGGGTGATCTGGCAAAGGCGATTGTTGCGATTGTAAATGACGATAATGTAATGGAGAAGCCGGGTGTGTACCATTATTCGAACGAGGGCATATGTTCCTGGTATGAGTTTGCACGGGAAATTATGAGTGCTGGCGGTATGGAATGTCGTGTCGAACCGCTGACGACAGAGCAGTATCCGACGAAGGCGAAGCGTCCGGCTTATTCTGTTTTGGATAAGACGAAGATAAAGAAAAGTTTTAGCCTGGAAATACCGGAATGGCAGGAAGCACTGACTCGTTGTATGTATAATTTGATACCGGAAAACCGACGATAGTCGATGAACGGAAACAGAATAAGCATGTTTGATATTTAATTTTCAATTTTGATGAGAAATATATTGATTACCGGAGGTGCCGGATTTATCGGTTCGCATTTGGTGAGATTGATGGTGAATAAGTATCCGGAGTATCGGATCATCAATCTGGATAAGCTGACTTATGCCGGAAATCTGGCGAATTTGAAAGATGTGGAGAATAAGTCCAATTATGTATTTGTGAAAGCGGATATTTGCGATTTTTCTATGATGCAGTCTGTTTTTACAGAATATGGGGTAGACGGGGTTATTCATCTGGCTGCAGAGAGCCATGTGGATCGTTCGATCAAAGATCCCTTTGCTTTCGCCCAAACGAATGTGATGGGGACATTGAGTTTATTGCAGGCGGCCAAGCTGGCCTGGGAGGGTAAATTCGAAGGGAAATTATTTTATCATGTATCTACAGATGAGGTGTACGGGTCTTTACAGCCCGACGGGGGATTTTTTACGGAAAAGACCAAATACGATCCCCATTCCCCTTATTCGGCATCGAAAGCCTCGTCGGATCATTTTGTAAGGGCGTATTACGACACCTACGGTTTGCCTGTAAAAATTTCGAATTGTTCAAATAATTACGGTTCTTTTCAATTTCCGGAAAAGTTAATTCCTTTATTTATCAACAATATCCGGCACAATAAAGAGTTGCCGGTATATGGAAAGGGGGAGAATGTACGGGATTGGTTGTTCGTTGAGGATCATGCGAGGGCAATCGATTTGATTTTTCATCGGGGGAAAGTGGGAGATACCTATAATATCGGCGGATTTAACGAATGGAAGAACATCGATTTAATTAAAGTGATTATCCGGGTTACGGATCGTTTGTTGGGAAATCCGGAAGGGACGTCCCTGCATTTGATAAGGCATGTAACCGACCGGGCGGGACATGATGTACGCTATGCCATAGATTCGACGAAATTAAAAAATGAATTGGGCTGGGAACCTTCCTTACAGTTTGAAGAAGGGATCGAGAAAACCGTGAAGTGGTATCTGGAGAATCAGGAGTGGCTGAATAATGTAACGAGCGGGGAATACCAGCAGTATTACGAAAAAATGTACGGGATGAAATAATTGCACCTGATTTTGGTATATTGAATGTATATGAGTCCGAAGGCGTAAGTCTTCGGACTTTTTGTATTGTAAATAAAATTTCAAAAAGAATGCGTTGTTTTTATTTATTGTATTGTTTGTGGGTAATATGTTGTGGGTTTACCGAAGAAAATACAAAAGATTTGTTGTATAAAATCCGGGAAATTAAGTATCGGGATCCTCAAATGGCTTTGGTTTTGCTCGATTCATTAAGACAAATGGAAGAATCGAATCATTTTCAGCGGGTTCCGGAGTTCAGAATAGACATTGCACAAGGGCAGATCTATCAAATTATGAGGTTGGACCAGTTGGCTGTAAGATTTTGGGAGAAAGCTTTGCAGGCAGATTCCGTTCGTGTGCGTGATGCGTATTTTTTTACCGTACTGAATGGAATCGTGAATGTTTATTACCGAATGGCGGATTATGAGAATGCACTGGAATATTGTTTATTGTTATTGGAACGTGGGGAGAAGTCAGGAGATGAATGGAGTATCGGTGACTGTTATTTTATGATCGGGCAAATCGAGTGGCAGATCGGAAGGAAAGAACAAGCATACCGGGATTTTAAAAAGGCTTTGAATATCTTGGAGAATGGAAAAAATCCCGGTACAAAAAAGTTGTTGTCGTATGTTTATGGAGAAATTATGACTATGGCGGATGCGGACGGTCGTTTTTCCTATGCCTTGGAAATCGGAACATTGCGGGAAAAGTTATTACGCGAGATGGAAGAATTGGGGGGACAGGAAGGGTATATTGACCAGCAGCGGGGATATTTATATGCCAAGCTGGCTTATCTATATCAGAAGGAGGGAAAGTGTAGGTTAGCCGGTTCTTATTTTGAAAAGTTCGAAAAGACACATTTTGCAACAACATTGGAAGGGCGGGAATACGGTTTCCCTTATTTGAAGAATGCCGGACAATATGAGAAAGCCCTTTGTTTTTTGAGAGATATGAGACGGGAGTATGAGGTGATGAAGAAAGATACAATAGATATTAATATGAGGGTTTGTTATGAAAATCTATCGGAGATTTATGCTGACCTGGGACAATGCCGGAAGGCTTATCATTTTTTGAAAAGAGCTTTGGTTTTGGCGGATAGTTTACAAGAACGGCAGCAGCGTAGCCGGATTACGGAAATGTCCGTATTGTATAGTGTTAAGGAAAAAGAAAAAAGAATTCAGGAACAAGAAGGGATTATAAAGAAAAAACAAACATTTATAGGCAGATTATTCGGCTTTGTTTCTGTAGGTATTATTATGTTGATAGGTGTCGGAATATATGCTAACAGAATGAAAAATAAAAACCGGATATTGGTTGGAAAAATAGAGGAAGGCATTCATTATCGTCAGATGCTGAGGCGGATCGGTATGTTATATAAAGGTGAACATAAAATACAGGTGAATTGTAAAGAGAGAGAATTATTTGAAAATTTGGATCGCTTGGTTGTAATGGAACGTTTATTTTTACGGCCCAATTTAACCCGGGACGAAATGGTGAGTCGTTTGTGTACCAATAAAAATCAATTGGCTAATGCGATCCGTTTTTGTACGGGTCAAAATTTTACGGAATATATCAATAGTTTGCGTCTGGAGTGTGCCTTGAAAATATTAACGGAAGGAAATGAAAAAATAGAGGTCGTTGCGGAAAGATCCGGGTTCGGTTCCGCCCGTAGTTTTTACCGGATTTTTAAAGATTATTTTGGATTGTCTCCTGCTGAATATCGTCATTTTTGCAGTAAATAAAGCTCGTTTTACTTTGAAGCAGTCTCGGGTTCGTCTGACTGTTTAACACAAATTGATGACTGATTTTCTTATTTAAAAATAAGATTCCGATGCTTGTTTGTTTAATATTTATTTTATTTGCTTTGGAAAAACGAGGGGTATTTATGCATAATGGATTGTTGCTTATTAAAAAAAAGCAATTTATTCATTGATAATTAATATATAAAATATGAATTAAAAATTGAAATTTATATTATACAAACAAATATGGCTGTTTGTAAATTTAATTTCAGTGATTTTTACTTAATGGCTACCTTTCTTTGTGCAAATATCAATGTCAATGTTATGGAAAGATATTTATCTGTCGAAACTGTGAATGGTGTGTTTTTGATTCCTGTGTCGGAGTGTTTGTATAAAGATATTGTGAATTATCTTGAAGATTCCGCACATCCGGAGGTTGCCTCTTTGTCGGATTTCTGTCAGGGCGGAACGAATGAGGATTTGTCGGAACAATTGAAACTATGGGTAGCCAGGGAACAGATGAATTCTATTTTTGTAAAGGATCGCGATTATTTCAAGCGTATAGATTTCGATACTATTCGTTGGATTGAAGCTTCGGGAAGTTATTGCCGCCTGTATTTAAGGGATGGTTCAAAAATGTTGTTATCCTTTAATTTAAGGGAATTAGCAGTACACTTACCTGTCCGGCTTTTTATTCGTGTGCATCGTTCTTATATCGTCAATATTACGTATATCGATTCTTTTATCGGAAATCGGTTATGCATCGGAGATCATCGGATTCCGGTGAGTAAGCAGCATAAACGCAATGTTATTGCACGGTTGAATGTATTGGGAAGTGTTAAGGATTAAAGGTAAATTGGGATTGTATATTCTGGCTTGTGAATTTGAAAATAAAACTGTATCTTTGCCGACGCTTTGATAAAAGTGGAAAATATTGATAATCAGTATAAAAGAATATAGGAATGATTGCAGTTTCAAATTTAGAAATTCAGTTCGGAAAACGTGTTTTGTTTCAGGATGTAAACTTGAAGTTTACACCGGGAAATTGTTATGGGGTGATTGGGGCCAATGGAGCCGGGAAATCTACTTTATTACGTATTTTAAGCGGTGAGTTGGAGCCTACCCGGGGAAATGTGATGTTCGGTCCCGGAGAACGTTTGTCGGTATTGAAGCAGGATCACCATGCTTATAATGAGTGTACGGTGTTGGATACTGTATTGCAAGGATATATGGATTTGTGGAATGTAATGAAGGAGAAGGATGCTTTATATGCCAAACCTGATTTTTCAGATGCCGATGGTGTACGTGCTGCGGAACTGGAAGAAAGATTTGCCGAAATGGACGGTTGGAATGCCGAAAGTGATGCAGCAGCTTTGCTTAGTGGATTGGGAATACAGGAGGAGTTGCATTATTCTTTAATGAAGGATTTAAGCGGTAAGCAAAAGGTGCGTGTCTTGTTGGCGCAGGCTTTGTTCGGTAAGCCGGATAATTTGTTATTGGATGAACCGACGAACGATTTGGATATTGAGACTGTGATGTGGCTGGAGAATTACCTTTCGAATTATGAAAATACGGTATTGGTCGTGTCCCACGACCGTCATTTTCTGGATGCCGTGAGTACCCATACCGTGGATATCGATTTTGGGAAAGTGCAGTTGTTTGCCGGTAATTATAGTTTCTGGTATGAATCCAGTCAGTTGGCACTACGTCAGGCTCAGGCTAAGAATAAGAAAGCAGAGGAAAAGAAGAAAGAATTGATGGAATTTATTCAACGGTTCAGTGCAAATGTGGCGAAATCCAAACAGACAACCAGTCGTAAAAAGATGTTGGAAAAATTGAATGTAGAGGAGATTATGCCCTCTACCCGCAAGTATCCGGGGATTATTTTTACACCGGAAAGGGAAGTCGGGGACCGGATTCTGGATGTACGCAGTTTGAGCAAGCAAGTGGAGGGAAAATGGTTGTTTAAGGATGTGGAGTTTACAGTGGAGAAGGGGGATAAGATCGTATTCTGGTCGAAAGATCCGCGGGCTATGACAGCTTTGCTGGAGATCATAACCGATAATGTAAAGCCCGATAGCGGTAGTTATAGTTGGGGAGTTACGGTGACGACTGCTTATTTGCCGATGGATAATTCAGCTTATTTCGATACGGATATGACTTTGATCGAATGGCTGGGACAATTTTCTTCCGATACAAGTGAGACTTTTTTACGGGGTTTTTTGGGGAAGATGTTGTTTTCGGGGGAAGATATTTACAAGAATGTGAAAGTATTGTCGGGGGGAGAGAAGATGCGTTGTATGATTGCCCGGATGATGTTGAAGAATGCGAATGTATTGGTGTTGGATTCCCCTGCCAATCATCTGGATTTGGAATCTATTCAGGCATTTAATAATATGCTGATGTCGTTCAAAGGTATTGTGTTGATGAATTCTCACGACCATGAGTTTATTCAGACGGTGTGTAACCGGATTATTGAATTGACGCCGAACGGAACGATAGATAAGCGTATGGAATTCGATGATTATATCACCAGTGAGGCTATTCGTGAGCAGGCTGCAAAGATGTATTTGTAAATTTACGATTTTGGCCTATCGGCCTATATCGCTTCGGTGAGAAAAGGATTGGCTGCAGAATATTAACTCTGCAGCCAATTGTATTTTTCAGATGCAGATTGAGTGGGTTCGGAGGATGGAGAAATAAGGAAAATCTTATATTTGTCAAGTTTTAATATGGATGGAATGACACAGGATTATATTATTGTGGAGGGTGCCAGTGAGAATAACCTGAAACATATTTCTTTGAGGATACCGAAAAAACAGATCACTATTTTTACCGGTGTGTCCGGTTCCGGAAAATCGTCTTTGGTTTTGGATACGGTTGCCGCCAAATCCCGGCGGGAGTTGAATGAGACTTTCCCTAGCTTTGTACAGCAGTATTTGCCGAAGTACGGCCGGCCGCATGTGGATAAGATTGAAAATTTGCCGGTAGCTATTGTGATCGATCAGAAAAAGCCGGCTCCTAATGCCCGTTCTACGGTGGGAACCTATACGGATATCTATGCTTTGCTTCGCTTGCTTTTTTCCCGGGTAGGGAAACCTTTTGTCGGCTATTCCGATATGTTTTCTTTCAATCATCCTCAAGGCAGGTGTACCCGTTGTGACGGATTGGGGACAATAACGGAACTGGATGTGCATAAATTAGTTGATTTCGATAAATCTCTGAATGAGGATGGGGTGATCAATTACGTTGCCTTCAAGCCGGGAGAATGGCGGTGGATTCGTTACGCATGCAGCGGTTTGTTCGATTTGAATAAGAAAATACGGGATTATTCTGCGGAGGAACTGGAGTTGTTTTTGTATTCACCGCAGATCCGGTTGAAGAATCCTCCGGCAGAATGGCCGAAAACAGCCAAATATGAAGGGTTAATGACCCGGATGTACCGAAGTTGTATCAATTCGGAGGAAGGAAAGCTACACCGGGCGATACTCGATCCGATGACGACGACCGGAATATGTCCCGATTGCGGAGGCTCGAGGTTGAATAATAAAGTACTGTCTTGTCGTATTTGCGGAAAGAATATGGCAGATGTCACGAGTATGGCTGTTCCGGATGTGCTGGAATGGATACGGCATATCGACGATCCTTTGGCGGCAGATATGAAGGAGGCGCTGATCGGCCGTTTGTCGGCTTTGCTGGAAATCGGCTTGGGGTACCTGACGCTGGACCGGGGAATGGGAACGCTTTCCGGAGGAGAGGCACAACGTTGTAAGATTGCCAAGTATATAAATTCGGCCTTGTCGGATATGTTGTATGTACTGGATGAACCCAGTGTAGGATTGCATAGCCATGATATTCATTTGTTGAAAGAATCGGTACGGAAGTTGCGGGATCATGGAAATACCGTGTTGCTGGTCGAGCATCATAAGGAAATGATACAGATTGCCGATCATATTGTGGATATGGGGCCCGGTTCGGGTGTAGAGGGAGGAAATATTCTGTATGAAGGAGATTATGCGGGTTTACTGAAAAGCGGTACTTTAACCGGACAGATGATAGCAGAAAAATTGCCGTTGAAACAACATTTTCGTGTTCCTTCAGCTTGGTGGACGGTGGAAAATGCCTGTTTGCATAATCTGAAAGAGGTAACGGTTAAATTGCCTGTGGGAGTGCTGGCTGTTATTGCCGGTGTTGCCGGTTCCGGAAAAAGTTCGCTGATGCAGTGTTTCAGGGAAAGTTGTAACGGGGACAAAGGTTCGGGAACTGAAGAACCGGAAGGATCGCGTAAAGCTTCGGTCCGGTCGGTTGAGGAGCAGGGGGAGGTCGTTTATATCAGCCAGCGTAATATCGGAGTCAGTTTGCGTTCTACACCGGCTACCTATTTAGGTGTAGCCGACGATATTCGCAAAATTTTCGGTCAAAAGAGTGGTGCTGGGATAAGTATGTTCGCTTTTAACGGAAAAGGCGGATGTGCGGTGTGTGGTGGAAAGGGGGTTGTCGTTTCGGATATGGCTTTTATGGATGCTATTGAGACGGTGTGTGAGGCTTGCGGCGGTTTGCGTTATTCCCCGGAAGCATTACAGTATAAAGTGGACGGACTCACAATTGCCGAAGTAATGGATTTGACGGTACGAAAGGCTTCTGTCCGTTTTGCCGGTACTGTTATCGAGAAGAAGTTACTGCCGTTGATGCAGGTTGGATTGGGGTATTTGCATCTGAACCAGGCGCTTTCAACTTTATCGGGCGGTGAGTTACAGCGGATGAAACTGGCTTCTTATCTGGGAAGTAGAGGGAAAATATTTATATTGGACGAGCCGACAGACGGTTTGCATGTCAAAGATATACATCATATTATCGCTTTGTTTGATACCATGGTGGAGCAAGGCAATTCTGTGTTTCTAATCGAACATAACCTGGATGTTCTGAAAGCTGCCGATTATGTTATTGAATTAGGTCCCGGCGGAGGACAGATGGGAGGCCAACTTCTTTTCTGCGGTACACCTGCAGAGATGCTGGTTTGTAAACATTCGATAACCGCTCCTTTTCTGGCAGCCGAATTGCCTTTGGAGTAATGCCGTTATTTTTTGCCCCCGATCCAGGTGGCTTTTTTCCAAAGCCATTCGAAGGGTCCGTTTTTATGGGATTTCATCCACCAACAGGCAAAGCCGTATTGCAGGAGAAACAATACGATTCCGATAAAAAAACTTGCGGTAATTCCCATGTGTTTGTGTAATGCAAATCCCCAGCCATAGAACAACAGGGAACCCATGATCGATTGAGTGATGTAGTCTGTCAGGCTCATTCTGCCGTAAGGGATGAGTCTGCGCATGAGTCGGGCTATTTTAGAGGAGTAGAACAACAGGATCAGAATTGATATGATAAATACCATGAAAGCCAGATTGGCCAGGGATTGAAGGATGAGGTTCAGTGGTATCGTGACCGCTGTATTTGAGATAAATTCAGGCAGGATGCTGACTAATCCTGTCAATGGGAAAAAGACGATGATGCCGGTGAGTAGAGCTCTGAACCAGAATTTCATATTTTCTTCTGAATATAGGAATTTACCGGTACGCCCGATTAACATACCGAACATGAACAGTGCGGCCGTCTGGAATATACGGCCGTGTTCCCAGGCCCATGTGAGGCTGGCCAATTGGCCTTCCCACAAGTTCATTTTCAATGTTTCCCAGAATGTGCCGTTTTCCTGTACGGCAAATGCCTGTGTAAAATAATAACCGGCCAGTTGTTTATCTCCTGTATAAGCCGGGTCGGTTAAGGCCGAAAATACGTCCCAACAGGCTATAGGTTGTAACATTAAGAAGGTAGCAGTAATCAGTATCCAGCGGGTACTCCACCGGCATACGGCAATCAGGACAAAGCCAACCATGGAATACATAACCAATATTTCGGCCGTGAAGAACATGGCGTTTAGATTGCCCAGGAGGAACAATAGTGCTAGACGCCAGGCAAACCGGCCTCTGAAATCTTTTCCTTTTTCTCTTTGCCTGTTTTCCTGAATAAAGAAGCTGAATCCGAAAAGTAAGGCAAATATGGCATAAGCTTTGCCGCCGAAAGTAAAAAACATGGATTCCCAGATTACCGTATCGGTGAATTTCAGCCATTCTCCCGTCACTTCGGGGAAGGAATAGAAGTTGTAATGTTCGATGCTGTGTAAAACAATAATTCCCATTACCGCAAATCCACGTAATATGTCTGCGATGTCAATGCGTCCGCTTGGCGTCGTACCTCTTGGTGTTTCCATGTAATTAAGGTTGAGATAAATAGCTGTTATGCGAAGAATAAGTATTCCTCTCTGATGGAACAAAGATAACAAATATATGATAAATTGTAAATTTTAGATTGAGGGTGTGGTTGGTAAGGAAAAGAAAGTTGTCTGATGATTTAAAACTATATTTAAGAGCATAAGGATTAGGATTTGTAATTTTGAATATTTATCTTTAAAAAGTTAAAATTTTGAATTGCAGATAATTGTATGAAATAGGTTAACCGATTGGTTTTTAATGCAGTACTATGAAGGTTTATGTAAAAAGAATGATATACGGTGTGTTGGGTGCCGTGGTCATTGTTATAGGGATTATATATTGGTATATGAATCGTCCGGAGGTATTGTGGGAGAAGGCTCAAAAGGCAAGGGGAGAGAAAGCGGTGAGTTATTTGACGCGTTTGTCGAAGAAAAGCGATCCGGAATGGAGTGGTAAGGCATATTATAAATTATTTTTAAGGGGTGATGGGGATACTTCTTTACTTATGGCTGCTGCCGTCAGGGATGAGCCTGGGGCCTGTTTGTTTTTGGGACAGAAGTATAAATCGGGTTGTGAATGGCTGAATCAGGATGTGAGCAAAGCACTGAAGTATTTGAAGTTAGCGGCAAAACTACCGGAAGGAAAATATGTTTATGAGGCGGATTGTGAATTGATAGAAATTTATTTGTTTGATTCCCGTTTCAGGGATTATGATGAGGCTGCCCGGCTGGTCCGGAAGTATTATGATCCCAATGCAGGTTTTTCGACCCGGAACAGGTTGGCTAGAAATTATGCCGGAATACTGACTTATATGGGGAAAGGGGGATACAGCCAGAATATGGATAAGGCTTTTGTATTGTTGAAAGATGCCCAAAGAGGAAGTGCAATGTTTTATTTGGGAAATGTATGGTTGCGCAAGTCCTTGTACGGCACTGAACGAATGGAGTATTGTATGACAGAGGCTATGAATTGCTATATGACGGCTTTTGGGGAATATGTGGAAGAGGAAGACAGGCGTATGCGGGATAAGATTCTTACTGATTTTATAAATGAGTATAATGCTGCCAACGATCGATCGCATATGTATGGAAGAGACGAATATTATTATACCGGTGCTGTCGTTGCGGATTGGGAGTCTTTTCGGAATTACGATACCCGTTTTGAGTATGACGGAAGGGTAAAAAGGAATATTCCTAACGGAATGGGTGTCGGAAAATGGGAATTGGAGAAAGAATTGTTTTGTGGCTTGTGGGAAGACGGATATCCCAAAGAAGGTATTTATGCTTTGAATAACGGAGATGTTTATGTCGGAACTTTGAATAAAGGAAAATTTGTAAAAGGGACTTATTATTGTCGGGATAATACAAAAGTACAGTATTGACGGTAGGTGTGAAGTGGGGTGTTTTTAGTTCCGGGTTTTAAATCCGGGACGATCTAAAACTTTATGTGAAAATCTTTGTTATCTGCGGGATATAGGGGTAAAATGCTTATCTTTGTACACTCGTAATTACTTGGAATAAATTATTATAGATTATAAAGCATGAGTATAGTTTTCTATCAGAAAGACGCTACGGTATATGCCGTACATTACAGGGCGTCTGAAAATCCTCTTGATGTCAGTAAGCTGGAATGGTTATTCAGCGGAGCTAAACGGTTGAAGGAAGATTCGCTCGACGGTTATTTTATCGGTCCTCGTCGTGAAATGATTACTCCCTGGAGTACGAATGCCGTTGAGATCACACAGAACATGGGTATCAGCGGCATTTTGCGTATTGAAGAGTTTATGAAGACCGATCGTGAGCAAACCCCTTTCGACCCGATGTTGAAGGCGTTTTATAAGGGATTGGATCAACATTCTTTTACAATAGACAAGAAGCCGGATCCGGTTGTATACATTGAGGATATACGTGCTTATAATGTACAGGAGGGGTTGGCCTTAAATGCAGACGAGATTGCTTATTTGGAAGGTTTGGCCCGGAAGTTGGGACGTCCGTTGACGGATTCAGAAGTATTCGGATTCTCTCAGGTGAATTCGGAACATTGCCGTCATAAAATTTTCAACGGTACATTTATTATTGATGGAGAAGAGAAAGAGAGTTCCCTTTTTAAACTGATCAAAAAAACATCGCAGGAAAATCCGAACCGGATCGTATCTGCTTATAAAGATAATTGTGCTTTTATTGAAGGACCGAGGGTCGTTCAGTTTGCACCGCATACCCATGATAAACCGGATTTTTATGAAGTCCGGGAAATCGATACGGTAATATCCTTGAAGGCCGAGACTCATAATTTCCCGACGACTGTAGAGCCTTTTAACGGTGCAGCGACAGGTACGGGCGGAGAAATCCGGGACCGTATCGCCGGCGGTCAGGCAGCCTTGCCCCTGGCCGGAACTGCCGTTTATATGACTTCTTATCCGCGTTTGGATGCAGACCGGGCCTGGGAGGAACAGATTAATCCCCGGAAATGGTTGTATCAGACGCCGGAAGATATTTTAATCAAAGCGTCGAACGGTGCTTCGGATTTCGGAAATAAATTCGGGCAACCGTTGATTTGCGGGTCTTTGCTGACGTTTGAACATGAGGAGGACGGACAGACTTACGGATATGATAAAGTGATTATGCAGGCCGGGGGAGTCGGTTTCGGTAATCGCGAACAAGCTATGAAACACACGCCCGAGGTCGGGGATAAAGTGGTGTTGCTGGGGGGAGACAATTACCGGATCGGTATGGGCGGTGGTGCTGTGTCTTCTGTGGATACAGGCGTATATGCCGGAGCGATTGAACTGAATGCCGTACAGCGTTCTAATCCGGAAATGCAGAAACGGGTTTGTAATGCGATCCGGGCTATGGCTGAAAGCGAAGTGAACCCCATCGTTTCCATTCATGACCACGGAGCAGGCGGGCATTTGAACTGCCTGTCGGAATTGGTGGAGGAAACCGGTGGTAAGATTCATATGGAAAAATTACCGGTCGGTGATCCCACTTTGTCTGCCAAGGAGATTGTCGGTAATGAATCACAGGAACGGATGGGATTGGTGATGAAAGAGAAAGATGTGATTACATTGCAGCATATTTCCGATCGTGAGCGGGCGCCGATGTATGTTATCGGGGAGACGACCGGAGATATGAAGTTCACTTTTGAGAATGCCAATACCGGAGAGAAACCGATTGATCTGGAATTGAAAGATATGTTCGGGAATCCTCCCAAGACGATTATGGAGGATAAAACGATACAGGAAAAGTATACCGGTCCGGAATATTCTGCCGATAAGCTGGAAGAATATGTCGAGCAGGTTTTACAAATTGAGGCCGTTGCATCGAAGGATTGGTTGACAAATAAAGTGGATCGTTCTGTGACCGGAAAGATTGCACGTCAGCAGTGTGTAGGTCCGTTACAGTTGCCTTTGAGTGATGTTGCTGCCGTTGCTTTGGACTATTCCGGTCATCGCGGTATCGCTACTTCTATCGGGCATGCTCCGGTGGCTGCTATGGCCGATGCTTCTGCCGGATCGCGACTTGCTATTGCAGAGGCATTGACCAATCTGGTATGGGCGCCGATTGAAAAAGGATTGAAAGGGGTATCTCTTTCTGCCAATTGGATGTGGCCTTGTCGTAATCCGGGTGAAGATGCCCGGTTGTATCAGGCTGTACAGGCTGCCAGTGATTTTGCTATCGAATTAGGCGTGAATATCCCGACCGGTAAAGATTCACTTTCCATGACTCAAAAATATGGGGACAAGAAGGTATATGCTCCCGGAACCGTTATTATTTCTACGGTCGGAGAAGTTACAGACTTCCGAAAGGTCGTGGTGCCGGTGTTAAAAAATGATCCGGCGACGGAGATTGTTTATGTCGATTTTTCATTTGATAAGCTGAAATTGGGCGGGTCTAGTTTTGCCCAGATTTTGAATAAAGTAGGTAGAGAGGTCCCTGATGTAAAGGATGGACAGTATTTTGCAGAAGCTTTCAAAGCTATACAGCAGTTGGTCGGGGAAGGGGTGGTTTTAGCCGGACATGATATTTCTGCCGGAGGTATGGTAACTGCACTTCTGGAGATGTGTTTTGCAGACAATCGGTTGGGATTGGATATCGATTTCTCTTTCCTGGCGGAAAAGGATATCGTCAAGATTCTGTTTGCGGAAAATCCGGGTGTGTTGATTCAGATTGCCGATAAAGATGCTAAGAAGGCGGCGGCTGTTTTTGAAAAAGTAGGAGTCGCTTATGCTTTCTTGGGAAAACCGGGAAAAGCCGGACAATTGAATATCCGAAAAGATGAGGCTTCCTGGATGTTGGATATTGCTTCTTTGCGCGATTTGTGGTTTAAAACTTCTTATTTGCTCGACCGTCGTCAAAGTGGCGAAGAAAAGGCGTTGGAGAGATATAAGAGTTATAAGCACAATGAGTTGAAATATAAATTTCCTGAAAATTTTACGGGCAGACTGGCTGATTTAGGGTTGGATATCCACCGGACGAAACCGTCGGGCGTGAAAGCTGCCATTATCCGGGAGAAGGGATGTCAGTGTGAGCGTGAAACGGCTTGGGCTATGCATCTGGCCGGTTTTGATGTCAAGGATGTGCATATGACTGATCTGATCAGCGGACGTGAAACACTGGAAGATGTGAATATGATCGCCTTTGTAGGCGGGTTTTCGAATTCCGATGTACTGGGATCGGCCAAAGGATGGGCGGGTGCTTTTAAATTCAATGAAAAAGCCCGTCAGGCCTTGGAGAATTTCTACAAACGTGAAGATACCTTGAGTATCGGTATTTGTAACGGTTGTCAGGTTATGGCGGAGTTGGGATTGATTTATCCGGAACATGAGGAAATGCCGAAAATGTTACATAACGATTCCCATAAATTTGAATCCGGTTTTGTAAATGTGACGATAGAGCCGAATGATTCCGTTATGCTGAAATCTTTGGCAGGCAGCCGATTGGGAATCTGGATCGCCCACGGAGAAGGAAAATTCAGTTTGCCGTATGCCGAAAATGAATATGTCATCCCGATGAAATTCAGCTACAATGCTTATCCGGCCAATCCGAACGGCTCCCCGTTTGCAACGGCTGCCATCTGTAGTAAAAACGGCCGTCACCTGGCTATGATGCCCCACCTTGAAAGAGCTATTTTTCCATGGAACTGGGCTTATTATGCAGAAGGACGTGCAGAAGATGAAGTGAGTCCGTGGATCGAAGCCTTTGTAAATGCCCGGAAATGGGTGGAAGCGCATAAGTAATATGGATTGACAAGCCGGAAAGACCGGCTTGGGTAATATAAAAGAAAAGCCGGGAGAACGCGATCATGTTTTTGCGTATCCCGGCTGATTTTATAAATATGAGTTTACAACCGGATAAAAAAATTGGGAGAATGCTATGGTGTGTTTGAAGGAGAGGAATTGGTCGGGGAATATGTATTGTTGCCGACCTGGACTTTTACGGTGGAGTATAAACTGCCGGGAAGAGGGAATAATATGCCGTCCGGGAATGGCCCGAAAAATGACAGAGGCACATCAGGGGCGTAAATTGACTATCGGGAGTATTTTGCTTATATACCGTTTTTCGTTTGAAATCTTCGGAACAGTATAAAAGAGTTTACGGAAAGATATATTCAGGAAAGTGATATAACACCTGGTATTATTTTGTAATTTTGTGCCTGGGATTCCGCTTTTACTGCATTTATAATTTCCGAATAGTATGATGATAAAGGATAAGCTTCTTTCTCCAAGTTTTTGCTATATTCTTGCTGCTAATTTTTTATTGTTTTTTGCTTTTTATCTGCTTTTACCGGTATTGCCTTTTTATCTGAAAGAACAATTTTTAGCCGGTAAATCCATGATCGGTTTTATACTTTCTTGTTATACCGTAGCTTGCTTGTGTATCCGTCCGTTTTCAGGGTATATGCTGGATACGTTTAGCCGCAAGCCTTTATATTTGTTATCTTATTTTATTTTTACCGTTATTTTCGGTGGGTATATGCTGGCCGGGGCATTGGCTTTATTTATCACTTTACGTATTGTACACGGTTTTGCTTTCGGTATGGTTTCTGTAGCGGGTAATACGATTGTTATTGATATTTTACCTTCATCGAGACGGGGAGAAGGGCTTGGGTATTACGGGCTTGCTAATAATATTGCGATGAGTTTCGGGCCCATGACCGGTTTATTTATGCACGGTGCCTGTTCCTATGAGGTTATTTTTACCTGTTCACTGGTGTCGGGCTGTTTAGGATTGATTATGGCTTCATTGGTTAAGACTCCTTATAAACAACCGGTAAAGCGGGAACCTATTTCTCTCGATCGCTTTTTCCTGGTAAAAGGATTGCCTGCCGGAGTTTCTCTTTTGCTGCTTTCTATTCCGTATGGGATGACGACTACCTATGTCGCTATGTATGCAGAGGAAATCGGCATAAGGACCAGTTCGGGACTTTTCTTTACCTGTATGGCGGTGGGTTTGGCTGTATCCCGTATTTTTTCAGGACGGCAAGTGGATAAGGGCCGTATAACTCAGGTTATTTCTTTGGGTATGTATCTGGCGTGTATCAGTTTTTTTGCCCTTTCAGCCTGTGAAAGATTGATGGAATGGAATGCCGGAGTGACATCCGTTTTATTTTTGGGTATAGCCCTTTTGCAAGGTGTGGCTTTTGGAACAATGTTTCCGGCTTTTAATACTTTGTTTGTAAGTTTGGGTACGAACAGTCAACGAGGTACGGCGACATCGACTTATTTGACCAGTTGGGATGTGGGTATAGGCATCGGCTTAATGACCGGGGGTGTTGTGGCGGAGGCTTTCGGAGGTTTCAATCATGCTTACCTGATCGGAGGCTGCCTTACTGTCGTATCTACTTTATTTTTTGTTGTGAAAGTAGCTCCTCATTTTAACCGTAATAAATTGAGGTAGGTTTTTATTCGACTTCCTGCATTTCAATCAGATTATTGAGAATGGCAAACACCGTTAAGCCGGCCACCGATTTAATGCCGGTTTTCCGGGTAATATTTTTACGGTGTGTGATGACGGTATGAATTGAAATGTGATGTTGTTCGGCGATTTCTTTATTAATCATTCCTTTTGCCACAGATATCAGTATCTCTTTTTCTCTTTCCGTCAATTCGTTTTCCGGTGTTGCCGGAGTTGTGGGATTTGAGTCTACGACCTGGGATAGTTTGCGGATCATTTTCCCCTGATCGTCGGCAATGTCTATTATGGCTTTGTAATGTTTTAAAATTTCCGGTTCTATGTATTGATAGACGAGTGCCACGAGGGGTATTTCTTCTTTCCCGTTAAAAATCTCTTCCACACAATGCCGGTATTTGAAATCGATAATCATCGGGTTTAAGATGATTAAATTCGGATTTAAATTCCGGATACGCTCGGTGTAATGGCTGCAATCGGCTAACACCGCAATGATTTCGAATTCTTTATACGGTTTTAATAATTCCTGGATACCGGCACTGATAATGGCTGAAGGCTCAATCAGAACGACCCGGTAATGTTTCTTAGTGTATGTCATAACCGTTTTCCAATTTTTGCACTAACGGAATCAGTATTTTGTCTTCAATCAAGGTGTGTTTTCCCAAATCTTCTTCCAATGAAAAGATGTCGAACAGAAGGCTTATTCTTTTCTGATTTTCCGAATGATCCGGTAAATATTTGATGATGATGTTTTTCAGATCGTTCAGCTTGTCTTCTATATTCGTGTGGTTTTGTTCGAATATATCGATGTTATAACCGCTTGTCTGTTTCCCTTCTTGTTTGTTCAGGATATAGGGGAAAACTGTTTTTTCTTCGTATTCGAAGTGGTTGATTACTTCATTTTTATATTCTTCAAAAAAGCGGTCGAATAGTTGTGCCTGTTGCTTATTGAGTTCCCGGGTTATCTCCGAAAGATTTTCCTGGATGTTTTGAAGACGGTTATATAGATAATAGGTATGCGAACGCTGTAAGTAAAGCAGTAGTTGCCGGATGTCGATTTTGGAAATATCTTCACTTCCGGGTAAGTAATGGTCGAAAGAATATACATTACATATCATCACCATCAATACCGGAGAGATATTACGTTTTTTACAGTATTCTTCTATGGTCTGATCACCGAACCCGAGGCTCATTTGGAAGCGGGGGAGCAACAGAAGCAGTTTATAATCGGCTAAGATCAACTCGGCCATTTTCATATCGCTATTGTAAAGAGAGGGTTTTATCATATTTTGCAGATATATCTTTTCGGAAGGCAAATTTAAAATTTGTCGGTTAAAAATTCAATCCCTATTTATGGGGATATCGAAGAAAAAGGATTATAAACAAAAAGAACCGGTAAAACCGGTCCTTTTTAGTAGCGCTAAGGGGAATCGAACCCCTGTTTTAAGAATGAGAATCTTACGTCCTAACCCCTAGACGATAGCGCCTCAATGGTGTGGTAAAATCGTTTTGATTTTGCGCGACAAAAATAGGATTGTTTTTTGAATTGTCCAAATTTTGAGCCGGAAACAAAAGATTATTTTTAAAAATACTTTCTGCTTGTGTGACTCGAACATTTTATAAAAAAAATCGTTTGTAAAAGAGATTTTATTGCTTTATGGCAGAATATTACCGAAGCGGAGATTTTCAAGGCTTATGAAAGGTCTGAAATAAAGCAAAACCCCTAAATACGATAAACGATGAAAGTTGCAGAACAATTGGTAGACATGTTGGTTGCTGCCGGAGTGAAACGGATTTATGCCGTGACCGGCGATAGTTTAAATCAGGTAAACGATGCTGTACGGAGGAACGGTAAGATACAATGGATACATGTACGGCATGAAGAAACCGGGGCCTTTGCAGCCGGAGCGGAAGCACAATTGCACGGTGGTTTGGCTTGTTGTGCGGGGAGCAGCGGTCCTGGTCATGTTCATCTGATAAACGGTTTATACGATGCCCATCGTTCGGGAGCTTCCGTAATAGCTATTGCTTCTACTATTCTATCGGAAGAGATCGGAACGGATTATTTTCAGGAGACAAATACGATCCGGTTGTTTGACGATTGTAGTTTGTTCAATCAATTGGCTGTAACTCCGGAACAACTACCGCGTATGTTGCAGGGAGGAATGCAGGCGGCTATTACCCGGAAAGGAGTTGCCGTAGTCGGTTTACCCGGAGATCTGGCTGCGGATACAACGGATAATTTATCTTCTTCACCTTGTGTATTTCCGGTTTCGGTAAGGGCTTGTCCTTCTTTTGATGAATTACAGGAATTGGCCGATATTTTGAATAATGCGGAGAAAGTGACTCTTTTTTGTGGAATAGGAGCAAAGGACGCTCACGATGAATTGATACAGTTGGCCGGTTTGTTGAATGCTCCGGTTGCTTATTCTTTTAAAAGCAAGATGGAAATTCAGTATGATAATCCGAATGAGGTAGGAATGACAGGGTTGTTGGGTATGCCTTCCGGATATGAAAGTATGCATGAAGCAGACGTATTGCTGATGTTAGGAACAGATTTTCCCTATGCTTCTTTTATGCCGGTACATAACCGGATTATTCAGATAGATATCCGGCCGGAGCGTTTGGGACGTCGCGCTAAAATAGAAAGAGGGTTGTGCGGAGATATAAAAACGACTTTACAGGCATTGATACCGCATATTCTGCCTAAGACCAACGATACTTTTTTACGTAAGCAATTGGCTCGTTATGCCGAAGTAAAAAAGTATCTGAGCGTGTATGTTGAGGATAAGGGAGGAGAGAATAAAATACATCCGGAATACGTCATGTCTGTCGTAAATGAACTGGCAGCCCGGGATGCTGTTTTTACGGTAGATACCGGAATGACTTGTGTTTGGGGAGCGCGTTATCTGGAAGCTACCGGACAACGTAAGATGCTTGGCTCTTTTAATCACGGTACGATGGCGAATGCGATGCCTCAGGCTATCGGGGCAGCTTTGGCTTATCCGGGAAGAGAAGTTGTTGCTCTTTGCGGAGACGGCGGATTGTCGATGTTATTGGGAGATTTAAGTACGATTGTACAGTATAAATTACCGGTGAAATTGATTGTATTCAACAACAGGGCTTTGGGTATGGTGAAATTGGAGATGGAGGTTGCCGGACTACCGGATTGGCAAACGGATATGCAGAATCCGGATTTTGCCAAAGTGGCAGAAGCTATGGGAATGAAAAACTTTACCATACGGCACTCTGAAGAGGTTGCTTCTGTTTTAGGAGAGGCGTTTGATTTTGACGGTCCGGTACTCGTAAATGTTATGACAGATCCCAATGCCTTGGCGATGCCTCCGCAGGTCGAATGGGAACAAATGGTAGGGATGTTTAAATCTATGTATAAGCTTTTATTAAATGGTAAAGGCAAGGAAGTCATAGATACCATCCGCTCCAATTACAAACATATCCGGGAAGTTTTATAAAAACAGAATCCGGGAACTAATTATTCTGACTATGACTGTCTGACTTTCAGTTGTATATGAAATTCGTTTGTCGTCATGTCGATTCGTATATCGAGGTTGTTCTTTTCACATATACTTTTGACAATTGCGAGTCCTAACCCTGTCGCTTCTTTTTCGTGTCCCGATTTATTGAACCGGGCGAAAAGGTCGCCGGCAGGGATTATATTGTTGTAGGGATTCGTTACCGATAATGTAGAGTCGGTTGTTTGGATCCGGATATGGCCGTTTTTGATGTTGTACCGGATGGCATTTGACAGTATATTAGAGGTTAACATTTCAGCCAATAGGGGATGTAAGTAGAGTTTTAAATCGGCCGAATGTAATTTTTGTATTTTCAGGTTTTTCATTTCGATCATATCTTCATATGCTTGTAAAAAATCGTCAATGTAATTGTTTATGGAGATAAGTTTACCGGCAGGAAACTGGTCGTTGTTGATTTTTGCAATCGTCAGCATAAATCTGTTGAGACGGATGACACGGTCTACGGCACTGCTTACAGATTGAATCAGTTCCGTGTCTTTCATGCTATTCTGGTTGTTTTGTTGCAATAATTCAAGACGGGCCTTTACAATTGACAGAGGAGTTTGTAGCTCGTGGGAAGTCGTTTCTGTCAATTCACGTAAAGAAATATAGTCTTTCTGAATCCGGTCCAACATCCGGTTTAATACGCCATTTAATGTGTTGAATTCGTCAACCCGGCATTTGTTTATTTTTATTGTATGGAGGTTGAGCAGGTCGAATTCCTTTAACTGCTCCAATATTTGGTAAAAAGGATGCCAAAGGTTACCGACAAACCATTTGGTCCACCAGAGGGAGAACAGAGCAAATAAGATGAATAAAACCAGCAGGGATACACCTATGGCCCAAAGGACATCTTCGGTGTCTACTGTAGCTTGCCATAAAGTCAGCATATAATTATCGTTTTTCGTCTGTAGTGTGTAAGACAGAAGACGAAAAACTACCGTTTCTTTTTTATAAGGGCTGTACACCAATGTGTCACGGAAATATTCTTCCAGATAAATATCGGGATCTACGACTACGGCTGTTATACGACTATCGCTGAGTACCGGGTTGTCGGAGATAATCAGCGTGTCGTGTTCCCGGATGTAATGTTCTGTATTTTCCCGGTATTCTTTCAGTGTATGGTCGGCAGAACGGTGGATGAAGTAGGTGATGATACCGTAATGTGAGAGACTACCGATCATAAGTACCAATGATAGTGTCACCAGGGTATATCTTTTGTATATTTTGGATAGTTTCATTTTTCTTTCAGGGTGAATTTATAACCTACGGCATATATCGTTTCTATATAGTCTTCTGCTCCTGCATCCTGTAGTTTTTTACGTAATTTACGCATGTGTGTATATAAGGCATCGAAGGTATCGGCGCCGATACCCATATAGTCTCCCCACAAATGTTCTACGATGGCTTCTTTTGTCAATACTCTTTCCCGGTTGATAATCAGATAAGTGAGTAAATCGTATTCTTTCCGGGTAAATTCGATTTCGTTTTCGTTGACGAATACGGCATGTAGGTCGGGGAGAATCCGGATTTCGTTGTATTTGAACTCTTTTTGTCCACCGAAATTTCTTCGGCGCAGAACGGATTTCAATCGGGCGTTTAGTTCCGAAAGGTTGAACGGTTTTGCCAGATAATCATCGGCACCGATATCCAAACCTTTGATTTTGTCGTCGGTTGAGTTGCGGGCGGAGATAATAATAATACCGGCATCGGCTTTACGGGATTTCAGTTTGTAGACAATGTCCAGGCCGTTTCCATCCGGCAGGGTCAAATCGACTATGACACAATCATAGTCATATAAGAGTATTTTTTCTTCTGCAGTGGCGTAATCGTATACACATTCACAGATGTAACCTTCACAGTGAAGATAATTTTCAATGGAACCCGATAAATCTTTTTCATCTTCTATAATCAGTAATTTCATAATTTTTTATGGTTTGAAATCAAAAATAAATAATAAAACCCATACAAACCGAGCTTTTGCACTAAATTTCAAAAAAAATGCCGGATAAAGTAAATGTTCAGAATTTCTTTAGAATTGGATATTTTCTTTGTTTTCCCAAATAAAAACGGGGTTGTCCGGATATAACGGCAAAAACTAAAAAGTATTGTGAAATTAAATTTTTATGTTATGAGCAAAAAATTATTTATTTTCGGTTTAATACTGGCCTTAAGTGCTGCATTTACGGCTTGTAGTGATGATGATGGAGGTAAAGGTTCGCTTGCCAGTAAGGAGGAGATATTGTTGAAAAAGTATCCGAAAGCGGCGAATATCAACTGGAAGAAAAGTAACGATAAAAAATACGATATCGCTACTTTTACTTTACCTAAAGTAACGCCCAGAGCTATGGATTCCAATGTAGATACCGTATCGGTATGGTTTGGGAATAATGACAACATCCGTTTGGTAGATCAGGAAATTTCGTATAGTGAACTACCGGAAGCCGTACGTCAATCTTTTGAGAAAACCAAATGTAATCCGGTAAAGGGAATTTCAGAACAGACATTGATCAATACCTTATATAGCGATGCACAGGTATGGGAAACCGATGATGTTTATAAATTAGAACGTGACGGTGTTGTATCTTATAAGATCGAAATGGAAAGTGTTCAGTATGAGGTGGAAATCGATCTCTATTATGATGTGCAAGGTATATTGCTCAAAGAAGTAGAGGATGACGGGGATCGGGAAGAAATGCCGCTTGAAATCCCGGATGCCGTTAAGGATTGGGTGGCCCGGAATCATGCTAATGCTGAAATTATCGATTATGAATCCGAGAAAGAGGATGGAGTCGTGGAACATGAGTTGGATTTAAAAGAAGGAAAGATAATTGTAGAGATTACTTTGGTGGAAGAAAACGGAACTCTTAAATTGGATGAAGAAGAGTATAACTATCCGGATATAAATGCTCTTCCTGCTGATATAAAAACTGAAGTGGAAAAGGCTATAGCCGCACAATCTGTCGTTACAGCAGAAGATATCGAAGACATTGAGATGGTTAAAGAGGAGGGGGCTGAAATATATACCATCGAATTTGAAAAAGGGGACGATGAGTATGAACTGAAAATTACCAGAAACAGCGATCAGACTATTACAGTCGGGGATATTGTTCTGGAATCCTGACAAACCAATTGAATTCAAACAGCCATTACAATGGAAAAGGTCGTTGATTGTCAACGGCCTTTTTTGTGTATTAATTCAGTAAGTCGTATCGTCTGAAATCTCTCATTGTCAATATCATTGTTCCGGTATCTTACCTGCAACCCAACAGCCGGTTTATCATTTCTGATTAAATATTTTAAAATCATTATCTGCGTAATTATGCTTTCTCAAACATGATATTCATAAATTTTATATTCATAGTTGAATAAAAATATTAATAATTAGATAATTTGGATATATTTGTAGACAAATAAGTGATAACTTAATATTATGGAAACAAATACTCTATTTGAATCAGATAATTTTGATGAAATATTAGAAGAATATTTTTCAGACTTTTCAATATATGATATGCTTGATTCAGACATATCATATTGGAATAATATTTCAAGCAAAGCACTAAATATTTTACCAATCGATAGACAATCGCAATTTTACAAAAGTGACTACCAAAAAGGATTGAAACAATCGAAGGAGAAAATTTTGTTAGGCCTCTCAAAATGGGAAAATTATAATATTGCCTATAATGAATGTACTATGTGTACATCAGCAACAATGGCTTCCTTAATTTCTTTAGTATTCTTAAAGCGGAAAGGTATAAAAAAAATTATATTTGAAACTCCTAGTTATTTTGCAAGTATAGTTCAAGCCAAATTATTAGACTTTGAGGTAATATTAATCCCGACATATTTTTACGATAATTATAAATTTAATTTGCCCTTAAAATATTTAAGTGACAAAACGGCGAAAGCCATATGGCTTTCACAACCAAGGTTTGCATTGGGGAAAAATCAATCTTTGAATGAAATAATTAATCTATATCATCAATTAGAAAAAGATGATTTTATAATTATAGACGAAGCTAACGAACATCTATTCCCAAGTACATTAAATGAAATTAATCCTTCGTATTACTCTAAGGTTATTAAATTTAGAAGTTTATTTAAACCATTAGGGCTTAATGGACCACGAATATCATGTATTTTTCATAATAACTTATATCGCGGAATGTTTGAAGATGCTATGGATATAATGCAAGGTGGCATTGATTATAATAGCATTATGTTAGCCGAAAAATTGTATTCTAATCCAAATCAATTAGAATGTTGTTTACAAGCGGTACATAAACAAATTATGGATTTGAAACTAAAATCTGAGGTCATCATTCAAAATACAGCACTCTCACTAAGTCCATTAGAAAATGGTTACCTAGGGAGTCTTCACGTACATTTTAATAATAATTTTTCAATTGAACACAACAGGAATGACTTATTGTTATATTGTAAAAAGGTTAAAATGCCAATTATATTAGGAGCATCCATGTATTATGCATTTGAACCTAAAATTGAACATATACGATTAAATTATTTTATAAATGAAAACTTATTCCTTAATGGGATTAAGAATTTAGCTTCTTATTTTTCAAGTAGATAAAATATCTAAAATAGTATTACCCACAGTGCATATTACTTCACTCTTGTTCTCTACTACAATAGTAACAGGAGTATTTTTTTTATTTTGGTAAATAATTTGGATTCTTGTTGAATCATTTAATGGATTTACACCATCAATATTTTTAATTTGAATATTTACAGGTTCTGCAGTATCTTTGTTCTTTGTTTTAGGACTTTTTTTAGATGATATCGATTTCTTTTGAGGGGTAGATATCTTAAGTGTTATTTTATTTCTCTCTTTATCAACTTGGTGTTTTTTACGCGTCCCTAAATAAAAGCTGTACAATGTTACAACACTTGATATAGTATTAAGGCAATTGAGACCGTTTTCCATTAACCAATTATAAACATCAATAAATTTTAAATATAATTCATTTGGCGAATTGTGCTTTATTATTTTTAAGATCTCTATTTGGTTGTTGGTAAAAAGTGGTTTAAGACGTGTTTTATAAAAGTTTTTATCTAAAGGACCAGAACATACTAATAATGTAATAGAATCATCAATTTGTGTAGAAACGTAAAATTGAATTAATGCATAATACTCCTCAACATATCTAACAACAGCCATATGTATTCCCATAATAGTAGAATACATATTATATTGATTATGAGGTTCTATTCCACTTACAATACTACTAGTAATTTGATAAAATTTCAATAATGGCCAAAGCATTATTTGGTTTTGTTCATAATTATAACTTAAAAACTCAAAAAATAATGACATAACATTACCAAAAGTAGCAGAATTTCTACAGTTCTCAAGCCAGATTCTGATATTAAAAATTCCATCGATATATTTGCCACCAGTATTAAGTAATTCACTATCCAAAAAATATGCAATCTTAAATTTTTCTGATGTAGATAGCTTTGAGTTATTTAATACATCCTTTAGACAAGCATTATCTAGGAAATCTATAAATTTAGTATGATGTTTTAAATCTTGTATCTTTACATTTTTACATAATTCATGACAAAGCCCAAAATTATCAGTAATTGTTTCTATATCTATTGACATAGAATCTAATACAGTATTAAAGAATAATGATTGTTCTACCAGTTTATTTGTTGTTATACAATTGACAAATATGCAATTATAGAACTTACAATTTTCCATAACTAAATGTCCTAAATTGCAATCGTAAAAGGCAACATTTTGAAAAATAACATTTGTTATTGATGAATTGTTAAAAATACAATTATTAAATGATGTATCTTGATAATTTGAATTAATAACTGAACTATTACTAAAATTCGTTGAATTGAACTTACAATCAACAAAAAAGCAATCTTTAATATCAACAGCATTCATATCACAATAAGATGTATGCCAATATTCAGCCTTGCTTTTAACTATATTGCAACGATTACATGAATGTGAGGGACACATGTTACCCGTTAAATAACAAGATGTTATTTCTTTAGCTTTAATTGATAATTTAGAAAAGCGACTAAAATCTATTTTAATATTAAAAGGGTAATTTTCAATATCAATCAAACTTGGTTCTTTAACTATATCTCCCATAATATTAAGTTATCACTTATTTATTCATACATTTGAACTCATAAGAAAGTCTATTTTGTCTTTTCAAAAACAATCCACAAATTATGAATATGCAAATCTTTACAAATGAACATGCTGTTCTTGCCGATAGTTCTATACATCAATTTTTGTTTCATTGTCGGTATGAGAAAAATCTGAATGATAAAACTTTGAATGCCTATGCGACGGATTTAAGGCAGTTTATCGGTTATATTCAAAATATGAATCCATGTGAGGATATTAAACAAGTGACCCGGGATATGCTTAAGAATTACTTTCAGGAAATATCCCATTTTAAGCCTAAGACGGTAAAACGTAAGATCGCTTCCTTGAAAGCGATTATGAATTTTCTGGAGTTTGAGGATGAGACATATGTCAGTCCGTTCCGGAAATTGAAGGTAAAATTCAAAGAACCTTATGTTTTGCCTGCCGTAATGACGATGGACGAAGTGAGGAAGATTTTTCAGTCGGTATATACGGAGCACCGGAACAATACATGCACGGATAATTATACTTATAAAGCCCAGGTCCGGAATATTGCCGTTATGGAATTGTTGTTTGCGACTGGAGTACGCGTATCGGAATTGTGTAATTTGAAATGTAGCGATATCGATCTTCAAAACGGTTTAGTAAAAGTTTTCGGGAAGGGGAGTAAGGAACGGATTATTCAAATCTGTCAAAGGGAGGTTTTGACAGCGTTGAAAAATTATTTCAGGTTATTCAAGCCGGTGACTTCATTTTTTGTCAATCGTCTGGGGTTGCCTTTGGCCCCTCAATCCGTGAGATTACTGATAAAAAAATATGCCCGGGCTGCCCGTATCGATAAAAGGATTACGCCGCATACGTTCCGTCATACTTTTGCCACTTTGTTGCTGGAAGAGGATGTTGATATCAAGTATATTCAAAATTTACTTGGACATAGCACTATTGCAACGACACAGATATATACCCATGTGAATGCGGAAAAACAGAAGAAAATACTTTCCACAAAGCATCCCCGAAGAAAAATGAATTTCGATGAAGATAAGCGGATTGTTGCTGTGTAATTACGAGAAGTATTTATTGGCTTATATATTTTCAACATAGACATTGAAGTTCAATTTTAAGTATTTATCAATAAATAGTATGTAATATATTGTATGTCATGTTCTTGGATCTAAACTAACAAAAAAATACGGATGAGGATATAAAAATGCCACAATCGTTTTGTCAAATTCGCAAAAGGGAATTGAAATGTATTTTTTCCGGTTTGGGAGACTATTTTTCCGGTTTGGGTGAAATGAATTCTGTTAAGGTTGGGAACAGTTGGTATTTTCGCATCAAAATTAAAAAATAGCAGCAGATGAAAATGGCAACGAAAGTGATATTGTTCTTTATGTTCGTAGTGATACTAAGTTCCTGTAAAAAAGCTGGAAAAGTTGGGGAAGGGCAAAACATGACCGTCAATGTAACCAATGTGAAATTCGATCATCATGCCGGTAAGAAAGAATTTTCCTTTATGGCAAAGCCTTTCCGATCTTCGGAACTTTCTTTCCGGGTAGGAGGACCGATCGATCGATTTGAGGTGTATGCCGGTAATTTTTATAAACGTGGTAGTATTATTGCAGAAATCGACCCGCGTGATTTTCATATCCGTAAGGAAAGGACTGAGGCTGTTTACAAACAGGTTAAAGCAGAATTTGAGCGCATAAAGGCGTTGTATGAAAAAAACAATATTTCTGCCAGTACTTTTGAAAAAGCGAGTGCCGACTATGTTTCGGCTAAGACGGCTTATGAATCGGCTGTCAACGAGTTGAACGATACAAGGCTGATTGCACCATTCGATGGATATGTCGGAGAGGTATATATAGAAAAATTTCAGGATGTAAAGGCTACTCAACCGGTTATCTCATTTATAGATATCGAACAATTGAAAATAGAGGCTTATGTAACCCAAGATATTGCTTTCAAAGGCCGGAAACTGAAATCGGTCAGTTTAAAATTCGATGCGATGCCTGGGCGCATTTATGAGGCCAAAGTTGTAGAGATATCTAAAAGTACGACGCCTAATAATCTTTCTTATCTTTTAACAGCTTTGCTTCCGAATTCCGGCGGACAATTACCGGCAGGTATGTCTGGAAAACTATTCCTTGATTTTTCGGAGTTGTCGGTGGTATCCCGGAAAGTCAGTATTCCTCAAACAGCACTTTGCCACCGTCCCGTAGAAGGGAATTTCGTTTGGGTGGTCGATATGCATAGTCAAAAGGTGAGTAAACGGAAGGTGGTTATTGAAGAACTCTTGCCGGGTGGATATGTATCTGTCGGGCAAGGATTGCTGGTGGATGAGATGATTGCAGTGAGTGGACTTCGTTTTTTATCAGATGGCATGACGGTTCAGGTGGCTCAGACAGAATGAATTCAACCGATAATACAGGCTGGAAAGTGAAATTGAAAATTGTCCGGGATACGGTGTATTTGTATCAGAAATACGGTATAAAGGCATTGTCGATGGGAGATGTAGCCCGCTTGACCGGTATTTCACAAAAGGCCCTTAATGGTTATTTCCCGACTAAAACAGCATTATTGAGAGCTTGTATCGGTTATCAGATTTATCAGGAGGACTTATTCAGATATACGGAGGGAAGGTTGTTGGATGTTTTATTGAATTATGCTGAAACTTTTCCGAGATTACATCAAAAAATGAATCGTCGCTGCTGTATGGATATAAAAAAATATTATCCATCGATTTATGTTTTTCTGACTGAAATAATGACCCGTTTTGCTTTTGTTTGTCAGAAAAAGGTGGAAGAAGGAATAAGTACTGGTTATATCAGAAAAAATATCTATCCGAATTTGGTATATGTTTTTTTGCGGGAAAATTTTTCCCGGTTATTTACAATTGAAGTTGTCGATCAGGAGTATGGTAACCGAATGATGACTGAAATGATCCTTGCATTTATCAGAGGAATATCTACTGAAAAAGGACGGGCTTATATGGATAAGGAATTAAAAATAAGAATACAATATGAAGCTGATTAAATATTTTTTGCAAAAGAAAGCAGTTACTCTGTTACTGTTGTTGTTGGTTTTTATGGGAGGATTGTTTTCCTATGTGAAAATGGGAAAATTGGAAGATGCTCCGTTTACTATAAAACAGGCATTGGTATTGACACCCTATCCTGGAGCCTCTCCCTCTGAGGTGCAGAGGCAGGTGACTGATGTATTGGAAGAGGCTATACAATCGATGGGGGAGTTGTATTATCTCAAAACAGAGAACCGGGCCGGCTTATCTAAAATTACAGTTTATGTGAAAAAGGAAATCCGGGCGGATGAAATGCAGCAACTTTGGGATAAACTACGTCGGAAAGTAGGTGACGTACAGGGAAAATTACCGGCAGGAGCCGGAACTTCTATTGTGAACGATGATTTCGGAGATGTGTTAGGGGTGTTTTATGGGCTGACGGGAGAGGGGTATACAAATCGGGAACTGGAACAACAGGCCAAGCTGATTAAAAACGAACTATTGAAAGTGAAAGATGTGGCCAAGGTAGAAATTTACGGAGTACAAACGCCTACGATCGATGTTTGTATCAGTTCTTCGATTATGGCACGGAGTGGAATTACGACCTTTGATATTGTGCGTGCATTTGACGGACAGAATAAGGTTGTGGATGCCGGAGGGATTGACGTTGGAGTCAATCGGATACGGATTGAGTCGACCGGAAATTTTTATTCTTTGGATGATATTCGTCAACTTACCATTGTGTCGCGTACGGGGGAACATTTTCGTTTGTCGGATATTGCGACGATAGAAGAAAGTTATCAGACCCCTCCTGGTAACATGATGAGTATTAACGGGCAACCAGCTATAGGAATCGCGATCTCTACGATACCGACAGGAAATGTTGTGGATATGGCGGAATTGGTCAAAAAAAAGGTGGATCGTTTTTCTGCTTCCATGCCTGAAGGGGTTGGACTGTTTTGTATTTATGATCAGGGATACGAATCGGATGTCGCTAATCAGGGGTTTATTATCAACCTGATTGTTTCGGTACTTACTGTTGTAGCTATATTGTTTTTTTTCATCGGATTTAAAAACGGAATACTGGTCGGTAGTGGATTGGTTTTTTCGATTTTTGCTACATTAATTGTGATGTTTGCTAACGGAATTGCACTGCAACGTATGTCTCTGGCTGCGATTATTATTGCTATGGGGATGTTGGTTGATAATGCTATTGTGGTGTCCGATTCGGCTTTGGTCAATATGCAGAAGGGAATGCGTAAGCGGGTGGCTCTGATGCGAGCCTGTGCATCGACGGCGTTACCCTTGTTAGCTGCAACCGTGATCGCTATATTGACGTTTATGCCGATATATTATTCTCCGCATATCACCGGAGAATTGCTCTCTTCTCTGGTGATTGTCATTGGAGTATCGTTGATGTTCAGTTGGGTATTTGCATTGACTCAAACACCGTTTTTTATTCAGGAATTTGTGCGTCGTCCACGCCCGGACGAATTGAAAAGCGAACTTTTTTCGGGTAAAGTATACGAGCGTTTTCGTCGTTCTTTGCGTTTTGTTATCCGGCATAAATATTTGGCAATAGGTTTATTGGCAGCGATGTTGATACTGTCGGCCTGGAGTTTTAAATTTATACCGAAAGTGTTTGTACCGGCTTTGGACAAGCAATACTTTACGATTGATATGTGGCTCCCGGAAGGAACACGCATAGAAGAGACCGGTCGAATAGCCGAGGATATAGCCGAATATATCCAGGGATATGGACAGACGGAAATGGTTTCCACGTACGTCGGACGTACTCCACCCCGTTATTATCTGTCAAATGTGGCTTTCGGACCTCAGTCTAATTACGCACAGATTTTGGTGAAGTGTAAAACTTCTGTTCAATCCAGGGAACTTCATGCTATTTTACAAGATTCCATTCCTGTTCTTTATCCGGGGCCATTTATTAAAGTGAATAAATTTGAATTGAGTCCGTTGACAGAGGCTGTAATCGAAGCTCGTTTTTTGGGACCGGATGCCGCAGTTTTGGATTCCCTGACTGGCGTTGCAATTGAACTTATGCGTAAAAATCCGAAGGTAGCTAATGCCCGTAATGAATGGGGAAATATGTCTCTGATGATTCGTCCGGTTTATGATCCGGTTAAAGCCGGAGTACTCGGTATTACCAAAGCAGGAATGATGGAGGCTGTGAAATCCGTCGGGGATGGGGTGCCCGTAGGGATTTATCGGGATAATGAAAAGAAGGTTACTGTGGTATTGAAATCGGATGCCGTTGGTATTACCGATGTTGTTGCACTGGGGGATTTTTCTGTCTGGAATGGAGAGAAATCAGCTCCGCTTTCACAAGTAACGGAAAATATTGAGATTACTTGGGAATATCCCTTAGTGAAGACTTACAACCGTCAATTGTCCATGGCGGCTATGTGTGGGGTGAAACCTGGAACCACGATGGCTGAGGTACACGGAGAAATCCGGGAAGAAATAGAAAAGATCCGATTGCCCGAAGGTTATACTTTCTTTTGGGATTCACAATTTAAGGATCAAAATGAAGCATTGCAGGCTCTTGCTAAATTTTTTCCACTGGCTTTTCTGATGTTAGTGCTTGTTTTGGTTGCTCTGTTCGGTAATTTCCGCGAGCCGATTATTATACTGTGTATTCTTCCTCTGTCCCTTATCGGTGTGGCGGTAGGGATGTTGCTGACTGGATTTGATTTCGGTTTTTTCCCGATTGCCGGATGGCTTGGTTTGCTGGGAATGATTATCAAGAATGTGATTGTATTAATTGACGAAATTAATGTACAACACCGTAGCGGTATAGATTTATACACTTCGATTGTTGAAGCAACGGTATCTCGTACGCGTCCTGTATTGATGGCAGCTACGACTACGATTTTCGGTATGGTTCCGTTGTTATTTGATATCGCTTTCAGAGGGATGGCCGCGACGATTATTTTTGGACTGACATTCGCTACGTTACTGACTTTGTTTATTACTCCAAGTTTTTATGCTATATTTTATAAAGTAAAAGAAAAGCACTTATGAAAAAAATGATATTATTCGTTCTGTTCTTTGTGTCAGCAGAGAGTTTATTTTCTCAATCTGTTTCACTGCTTGAAAAATACCGGGCAATGGCTTTGAATTATAATCATGACCTGAAAGCGGCTGAAAAGAATATTGCGGTGAGTATGGAATTGGAAAAATCAGCTAAAGCAGATTTAAAGCCGAAACTCGGAGCCGGTGGTCATTTTCAATATACGGGTAATCCGGCAGAGCTTAATTTAAATTTACCTTCAGCCGGTAAGACGGTGAAATTTGAGGGTGCCGATATGCAATATGGGGCTTCGCTTTCTCTGTCGCAGCCGTTATATACCGGAAAGCGTATTTTGGAATCTATTCGCCTTGCACAGTTACAACAATCAGTAGCTATCGGTCGGGCAGAAATGATACGTACGGCAGTTTGTTATCAGACTGATATTCAGTATTGGAATACAGTAGCCCGTCAGGAGATAGTAAAAGTTACTGAGGATTTTTATAAGTCTATAATGGTTCTGACGGCAATTATTCAGGAACGAGTGGAAGCCGGATTAGTCGATCCGCAGGATTTATTGATGGTAGAGGTGAAGTTGAATGAAGCAAAGTTTCAGTTACTTCAGGCTCAGAATAATTATGAAACCGGACGTATGGCATTCAATTCATTGATTGGTATTGAATTACAGAATCCGACCGAAATAGAAAAAACAATACCTGCCGTCATTGCTTATGATACACTATTGCAAAAAAACAGTTTCGATCGTCCAGAAGTTCGGATTGCACAAGATCAGATTAAGATTGCTGAAAGTAACTTGAATTTGAAAGATTCCCGTTATAAACCCCAACTATTTGTCGGAATTGACGGTAGTTATTCCGCTCCCGGTTATAATTTTCAACAGGATATGGATTTAAATTATATTGCCTATGCCAGATTGTCTGTTCCGATATTCGAATGGGGAAAACGTCGCAGCGAAAAGAGAGCATCGGCGGAGCAGATTGGTATAGCAACGGATAATTTGAGTAAAGCGGAAGATTATGTAATTCTGGAAGTGCAGACGGCTAAAGTTGCTTTGCAACAAGCATTGGAACAAGTCACTCTAAGTGGGAGTTCGTTGGAAAAAGCCGAAGAAAATGAAAAGAAAGCAATGGAAAGATATAGTGAAGGGAAGGTTTCCGTTTTGGAGGTAATCGATGCTCAGACTTATCGTCAAAATTCACAGTTTAATTACATTCAGGCAAAAATTGCTGCACAATATAGTTATTCAGATTTATTAAAAGCCTTGAATAGCTATGGTCTATAATTAAAATAACTAATTTTGTAAAATAAGGACAGAGAGATGAATGTAAACCTGAATCGTTTTTTGTATTGCGGATTATTTTCCGGACTCGGGATATTTTCGTTTCTCCTGCTCATTCATTATGCCGATTTTCCTTCGGATATTACCGATACATTCAGCTCTTTCGGTACATGCTTGTTTTTTGTTGTAGCTTTTAATGTTTTGGGATATTTTACAATTCGGGTCAGTTCGTGGTTGAATACTCAATATGCTTTGAATATTAAAAGCCGGGGGAAAATAACTGTTATGTATATTCTCGTTATGTTGGCATTTTTGTTGCTGAATTACAGTCTGTTGGTCGTTGCTAAATTATTGGTCGGGGCGGAGCGTCTTTTTACTTTTCCTAACGGCGGATTGCGTATTCTGATTCTTGTTTGGTTAATTGAATTAGTTGTTTTAGGTTTGTTATTGGCCTATCGGTCAATGCAAAATACCTTAAAGTTACAGCAACATGCAGCTGATTTGCAAAAAGAAAACAATACAGCTCGTTATACAGCTTTGCAAAATCAGTTGAATCCTCATTTTTTATTCAATAGCTTGAATACACTGATTGCAGAGATTGAATATAATCCGCAGAATGCTGTTATTTTTACAAAGAATCTTTCAAATGTTTATCGTTATGTATTGCAGTGTCAGGATAAGCCTTTGGTTACCCTCGGGGAAGAAATGGAGTTTATGAAGGCTTATCTTTTTTTGCATGAAGTACGTCTTGGGGATTGTATTACCTGCCAATGTGATATTTCGTCTGAGGATATGGAACAAATGTTACCACCGCTGACTTTACAACTGCTGGTTGAAAATGTAATCAAACATAATTCCATTACAATCGGGAATCCGATGAAAATCGATATTTCCATACAAAATGACTATTTGACGGTTTGTAATTTGATTCATCCTAAAAAAAATAGGACTTCCGTCGGTGTAGGACTTCAAAATTTATCCAACAGATGTCGGTTGATTATCGGGAAAGAAATCAATATTCAGGACAAACATGGAATGTTTGTTGTAAAAGTACCTTTATTAGATGAATAAGTTGAAAGTTGCAATACTAGAAGATGAAGTACCGGCTGCTCGTTTGCTGTATTCTATGATCAAACGCTTGCGGTCAGAATGGGACGTTTTTATCTTATCCGGCAGTATCGAGGAGGCCGTGAAATGGTTCGGCGAAAATTCGCACCCGGATCTTTTATTTCTGGATATACAATTATCTGACGGTAATTCATTCGATTTTCTATCTGTTGCTCATCCTTCTTCTGTTATTATTTTCACAACGGCTTACGATCAATATGCTATTCGGGCGTTTAGCGTCAACAGTATCGATTATTTACTGAAACCCATAGACGAAGGGCGATTATCAGAGGCTCTTGTAAAATATGAAATGTTAATCGGTAGCAGTTACAAACAGCCGGATGATTATTTTAATGTCATCCTGGATAGTTTGCAGCAAAGGGAAAAACGTTATCGCACTCGTTTTTTGATTCTCGGCAGTGATAAATTTCAACCGTTGGAGGTTGCCGATATTGCTTATTTCTATTCAGAGAACAAAGTTACTTTTGCCGTTACTTTTGGAGGGCAGGAGCATATTGTAGATTTATCGCTTAATAAATTGTCGGAGCAGCTCGATCCTGACTTTTTTTTCAGGGCGAATCGCCAAATATTGCTTTGCATAAAAGCAATTTCGCATATTGAACCTTATTTTAACGGCAAGATTGTCGTTTTTCTAAAACCACCCTATAAAAATCAAATTATTGTGAGTGAAGAAAAGCTTAGTTCTTTTAAAATGTGGTTGAACTTCTGACCGGATATTCCAGTCAGATTTCAAACGATTAATTGGATGCCTTGACACTATGTGAATATTTCCTATGGGTTCGTAAGTTACACCTATAAAAAATATTCTGGTAATTGGTGGAGAATGGCTCTATGTTGTTTTATTATAGTATAAATTGTAAACTTTAATAACAGGACACCCTATTTTACTTTTATGGGTTATAAAACAGGATGTCTTGTATAAGATAATAGCCATTATTTACTGTGGAGCAGCAGGGAATCGAACCCTGGTCCAAACACGGAATCCATATGCTTTCTACATGCTTAGCTTTTTATTGGTTTTCGACGATGGTCCGGAAAAAAGCACCCAAGCCATCGCTTATCCTCTTGAATTTTCGCCTTTCGCCAAAGGTGGGCTCAGGCTAACCTTATATTGACTGCACCCCGTATGCCGGCCGGAATAAGGTGGAACCACCGGCGGGATGTCTCGTCGCCGCTCCTTGAGCAGCAATTAAGCCAAAAATCTTCTAAAGATTAGGCAGCAAGAGCGTAATTATTTTCGCCAATTAAAGTTTTGTGTCCGGGATTAACGGGCCGTTTCACTGCTCCCGACATGCTTACATACCTATTCTTCATGCTGTCAAAGCCATGTCTGCCCCAAATTATTTCAGGTTGAAACCATGATAAATTCCCAATTGTCCGACCTAAAATATTTAGAAGGTATGTGAATGCAAAGATAGGAAATTAAAAGCGAAATGCAAATAGTTCGTTGAGGAGGAGAAACAGCAGAAAGAAATCGTAAATTTCAGTTGAAGTGTTTATTGAAAACAGGTGTGCTCGATAAGAATTTTGATCCCGATTCCGACTAATATGATACCTCCTAGTAATTCGACGTTAAAGCCTTTGATTTTACCGAAGTAGGAACCGCAACAAACACCGGACAAGGAAAGGAAAAATGTTGTAAATGCGATAATCAGAGTCGGTAACAGGATGGTTGTTTTCAGGAATGCAAAGCTGACTCCGACAGCCAAAGCATCTATACTGGTTGCGATACCCAGTGTGAGTAATGTCCGGGTGGAAAGCGAAGATAGGGAAGAGGATTCGTCCCGAAAGGATTCGTAAATCATTTTTCCTCCGAGATAAACCAATAAGATAAAAGCGATCCAATGGTCAAAGTCGGAAATGTAGGAACTGAATTTACTCCCGAGTGCCCATCCCAACAGTGTCATTCCTCCCTGGAAGAAGCCCATGATAAAAGCCATTTTCAGGGATTTCCGAATACAGAATTTTTTCATGAAAATACCACCGCTGATGCAAACAGCCAGGCTGTCCATCGATAAACCGAGTGCAATTAATATAATCGTCAGGTATCCCATGCATTGAATTTGAGTATGCAAAAATAAGAAAAAATACACTTTGTGAAACGAACCGGGATAAAAGTTATAATTTTTGTTTTAACGTTTGGAAACATTTTTAATAAAAAAGTAAGAAAAAGTTTGGTGATTAAGTTGTTTGTAATTACTTTTACACAAATTTGGTTTCGAATAAAATATCTGATTAATAAGTAGATACTTCTTAAAATATGAAGATGGATTTATTGAAGTTAGGCATAGTGCCGTTAGCAGCTTTGATGGCCGGTTGTGCCGGGAAGGCCAAGAAGGGAGAAAACAGGCCGAATATCATTGTCATTATGGCCGATGATCTGGGGTATGGTGATGTCAGTTGTTATGGGGCGGAAGAGATCCAGACTCCCGGAATAGATCGTTTGGCGGAGGAAGGTTTGCGTCTGACGAACGGACATTGTACTTCGGCAACCAGTACTCCCAGCCGTTTTGCTATGTTGACGGGGATGTATCCCTGGCGGGTAGGGGCGTCTATATTACCGGGAGATGCTCCGATGTTGATTAAGGAAGATATGCCTACTTTTCCGAAAATGTTGAAACAGGCCGGCTATGCGACGGGAGTGGTCGGCAAATGGCATCTGGGGTTGGGAAATGGTAATCTGAATTGGAATGAGCATATAGCTCCTTCTCCGAATGATGTCGGGTTTGATTATTCTTATATTATGGCGGCTACGAACGACAGGGTACCGACGGTGTATGTAAGGAATGGGGATGTTGTGAATCTGGACCCCGATGATCCGATTGAGGTGAATTACAGAATGAATTTCCCCGGGGAGCCGACGGGTAAGGATAATCCGGAACTTCTCCGGTTGCATCCGAGTGTGGGGCATAATATGTCTATTACCAACGGTATTCCGCGTATCGGTTATATGAAAGGCGGAAAATCTGCTTTGTGGGTGGACGAAGATATGTACAGTGTATTTTTGGAGGAAGCAAAAAATTATGTGAAAAAACACAAGGATGAGCCTTTTTTCTTGTATTATGCTTTGCATCAGCCGCATGTACCCCGCTTGCCGAATATCATGTTTGCCGGTAAGTCAAAACTGGGGGCCCGGGGGGATGTGATACTGGAGGCTGATTATTGTGTGGAGGAATTTTTGAAATACCTGGATGAATTGAAATTAACGGAGAATACCATTGTCATTTTTACCAGCGATAACGGTCCGGTTTTAGATGACGGTTATAAGGATATGGCGGAGGAATTAAACGGAGTACACCGGCCTGCCGGTCCTTTTGCAGGATGGAAATGTTCGCCTTATGAGGGAGGAGCACGTATCCCGATGATTGTTCGGTGGCCGGAGAAGGTGAAGGCGGGTACGACATCGGATGCTTTGGTATGTCAGTTGGATTTCTGTCCTTCTTTTGCTGCTTTACTGGAGCAGCCTTATGAAGTAAGAGATGGGATGAATGTGTTGGACGCTTTATTGGGAGTTGCGAAGGAAGGACGGGAATGTCTGGTGTTGGAAGGATATGGTATCGATTTGTGGTTGAAGGAAGGGAATTGGGCTTGTATTCCGGAATATACAAACCGGAGAGGTGAAGTTGTCGGAGCGCGGCTCTATGATCTGGAGGCAGATATTGCCCAACAGTATAATTTAGCGGAAAAGTATCCGGAGCGGGTAAAGGAAATGACGGAAAAACTGAATGGAATAAAAGGATACTGAATATAACCGGATTTGAAAGATCATGGAATTTCGAACAAGGGTTGAGATAGAGACCGTACAGAGTAGGGTGGATTATGATTCCCGGATATGTATGCTGGGCTCGTGTTTTGCTGAGAACATAGGACAACGGTTGAAATATTATCGGTTTCGGACAGAGTTGAATCCTTGCGGAATTGTTTATAATCCGATGTCGGTAGCAAATGTTTTGAAGTTGATGCTGGAAAAGTATCGTTTTACCGAGAAAGACCTTTTGTATAATGCTGATAAATGGGTGAGTTTGTATCACCACGGTTGTTTTTCAGCTCCGACAAAAGAGTTGTGTCTTGAGCATATCAACGAGCGCTTGGGACAGGCGGCCGATGGGTTTGAGAAAACGGATTTATTATTGATGACTTTCGGTACCGCCTGGGTGTATCGATACAAAGAGAGGGGAATGATTGTCGCCAATTGTCATCGTTTTCCTGCGGGTGATTTCGAGCGTTTTTGCCTTACCCCTGAAGAGATTGTCGGTGTATATCGACTGCTGATACGGCAATTACGTGAAGTCAATCCGAAGTTGAGGATTGTTTTTACGGTAAGTCCGATACGGCATTGGAAGGATGGTGCACATGGCAATCAGTTGAGTAAAGCCGTACTTTTATTGGCAATAGATAGGCTGGTACAGGAGTTTCCTGAGGTGTATTATTTCCCTGCCTATGAAATCGTTATGGATGAATTGCGGGATTACCGTTTTTATGGGGAGGATATGTTGCATATATCGTCTTTGGCTGTGGAGTATATATGGGAGAAATTCAAGGAAACATGGATATCTCCGGCTATAGAACCTTTGATGAAACGGGTTGATAAATTGAATAAAAGTTTGGCCCACCGTCCTTTTTCGCCGGAAAGCGATGCTTACCGGATGTTTCAGCAACGGTTACGCCAAGAAATCGAAACGTTGCAACAAATGAATCAAAATATTGATTTTACTTCGGTGTCTTCTTCCGGCGTTTGAGGTTCCGGATGGCTTACTTTTATCAAATCGCTGACCGGAATATCCATTTTTACCGGGTAGCTGGACGGATATTTACGACGGATACGTTTCAGCGTCGGAATACAATCCAAACGGTTGCGGAAATTCCCTGCCCGGATTTTAAAATCCGGATCGAAGTAGTTGAGGTATACCGGTATATCCGGGAATTCGGTTTCGAAGTCTGTTTTCATTTGCTGCAGACGTTCAATGGAATAATCATAGGAATTTCCCGAAAAAATCTGAATGCGGTAGCCTGTCACTGTTTTTTGTTCCCGGTTCATACGAATGTGGAGCTTTACCACATCATTAGCGGCAGTTTCTCCCTTGAAATTCACCGTTCCTCCGTTGTCGTTTATTTGTATAAATTCTTCAAATAAGTCCGGTAAAGTTTCTATTTTCACGGAATCGGGGGTCTGTCCGAAAATGGTGTTTGAACACAGTAGCAATATGACGATGATCCGATACATAAAACGACAAATTTTGTGCGAAGATAGAAAATTAAAGTAGAAATATCTCTCTTTTATCCTTTTTTTCTGATTGGAGTCGAAGTGTTAAAAAATATTAATAATACGCTTGATTGTATCAAAATGTAACAGAAATGAATAAATTTGTTACAATTAAAAATAAAAAAGTAACGATATGTATCAGGTTACAGATGAACAGATTATAGAGATTTTAAGACAGGAGTCCGTGCCTGCTTTAGGATGCACTGAGCCCGTAGCCTGTGCATTGGCGTGTGCCCGTTGTCGGGAGGAATTAGGAGGAGTTCCGGAACAGATTGAGGTGTGGGTGAGTGGAAATATTTATAAAAACGGGATGGGGGTCGGGATTCCGGGGTCAGGGATGACGGGTTTACCTATAGCAGCGGCCTTGGGCGCTGTATGCGGAAAAAGTATGTATGGCCTGGAGGTGTTGAAAGATGTATCTGTCGGTGATAATTTGGAGGTCGCAAAAAATAAAGTGACGGAAGGGGCTGTTTCCGTGAAAATGAAAGAGGATGCCGTCGACAAGCTGTATGCAGAAGCGATATGCCGGAAGGGGAACGATACGGTGCGGACTGTCATCGTACATGCCCATACGAATATCGTGTTGGTGGAGAAGAACGGAGAGACGGTCTTTAAAAAGGAGTACACGGTAGATGCATGTGATAAAAAGGAACGTCCCGAATTGAGTGTTGCCCGGATATGGGATTTTATACAGACGGTAGATATATCCCGTATCGAGTTTATATTACAGGGAGCAGAGATGAATAAGGCTATTTCGAACGAGGGGTTGAAGAGTGCTTATGGTTTGCAGATAGGACGTACTTTGCAGGAGAATATTGCTAAGGGACTTTTGGAGGACGATTTGTTGAACAATGCCCTGATTCAGGCGACAGCGGCTTCGGATGCCCGTATGGATGGATGCGAGAAGCCGGTGATGACGAATTCGGGTAGCGGGAATCAGGGAATTACGGTTATTTTACCGGTAGTGGTTGCAGCGGAACGGTTGGCATCGACCCGGGAACAGTTGACGAGGGCATTGGCTTTGAGTAATCTTATAGCAGCCCATATTCATTATTATTTGGGGCATTTGTCGGCTTTATGCGGTATCCTGATAGCGGGTACCGGATCGGCTTCTGCTATTACTTATTTGATGGGAGGGGATTATGATAAAGTCGTGAATACAATCAAAACGATGTGTTCGAATTTGACGGGGATGATGTGTGACGGGGCAAAACAAGGATGTGCATTGAAAGTGTATTCCGGCGTATCTGCTGCGGTACAGGCGGCTTTATTGTCGATGAAAGGGATCAGGACAAATAATGACGGTATCATCGAAGACGATATAGAACAAACGATTCGGAATGTCGGTATTATCGGTACTGCGGGAATGGAGCAGACCGATAAAACGATATTGGATATTATGACGAAGAAGAGAACGAACTATTGAAACCGGATATGCGGATGAAATCAGAGGGACAGGAAAGGGTGAAGTATGTCGATGTTCATACCCATAAACGGGGGAAAGACATCTATTTACTGGATATTAGCGATGGCCGGCTAGCGGAGGAAGGCGAGTTGTGTTCGGCCGGAATACACCCTATGTTTATCGGAACGTCGGAGCCGGTCAAGCGGATTGAAGAATGGGCTGAACGGAAGCGGATTGTTGCTGTCGGGGAAGCCGGTTTCGACCGTAATTCAGAAACCGGGATAGCAGCTCAGACGGAGTTATTCGAGGAAGAGGTACGTATTTCCGAGACTTATAAATTACCTTTGATTATTCATTGTGTCAAGGCTTTCCCTGAATTATTGGCAGTGTATAAGAAAATGCGGCCCAGGCAGGCTTGGATTATACACGGGTATAATAATAACCGGCAAATTCTGGATGAGTTGCTGAAACACGGACTGTATATATCTGCCGGAAAAAAGGTATTTGTTGAAACGTCAAATATCCGGCAAGTGCTTCCTTTTATTCCTTTGGAACAGCTTTTTATAGAAACCGATGATTCGGATTACACGATAGAAGAAGTATATGCGAAAGTGGCTGATTTACTTCGTATCCCCTTAGATATGTTGATCAGATGCATGTATCGGAACTGGTTGTCCGTTTTTTCCGGTGTTTGAATTTTTCGATTTTAATTTTATTTTATATGATAAATTGGTTAAGTAGAACGGAGCTTTTACTGGGAGTGGAAAGACTGGAGAAATTGAGAAATGCTCATGTATTGGTAGCCGGGTTGGGAGGGGTCGGCGCTTATGCAGCCGAGCAGTTGTGCCGGGCAGGTATCGGAGAGATGACTATTGTAGACGGAGATGTGGTAGAAATGACTAACAAAAACCGGCAATTACCGGCATTGGATAGTACGGTGGGTTTACCGAAAGCCGAGTTGATGGCAGCCCGTTTCAGGGATATCAATCCGGAAATCAAGTTACATGTCATCAATGATTTTATCCGGGATGAGGGGATGATTGATTTGCTGAGAGCTGCTGCTTATGATTATGTAATAGATGCTATCGATACTTTGGCACCCAAGATATTTTTAATTTACCATAGTTTGCAATTGGGACTTCCGGTTGTAAGTTCGATGGGGGCCGGGGGAAAATTGGATCCGTCCCGGATTACCGTAGCCGATATTTCCAGGAGCTATAATTGCAATTTAGCCAGGATGCTACGGAAGAGGTTGCATAAACTGGGCGTATATAAAGGAGTAAAGGTGGTATTTTCTTCGGAATTTACGGACCCGGAAGCTATCGTACTGGCAGAAGGGCAGAATAAAAAATCAAATGTCGGGACAATTTCTTATATGCCCCCGCTTTTCGGTTGTTTTGCCGCTTCGGTGGTGATTCGGGATATTATTGGTCTGAAAAATGAAAAAGATGCCTGATAACAAGCATCTTTTTTATAGCATCTGTCGGTACGTTTAATTAAATTTGATCGAAATCTACGTCAAATTCACTCTTTGCAGATTCGGTAGTTTTTGTAGTCGGGATTTCTCCTCCGATAGCAGCCTTGATGTATTTAACTACTTCATCAAGTCCTTCACTGAACTTTTCAAAATCTTCTTTGTATAAGAAAATTTTGTGTTTTTCGAAATTCTGTGTGCCATTATCATCGAATTTCTTTTTGCTTTCCGTAATCGTCAGGTAATAGTCGTTGTTACGTGTTGCTTTTACGTCGAAAAAATAAGTTCTTTTCCCTGCTCGCACTGCCTTAGAATAGATTTCTTCCCGATCACTCGTTTCCATTCCATCTTTTCTTTCGTATCCTTCCATTTATTGAAATTTTAATTAGACTTTAGCGCGTCAAATGTAGGAAAAAAACATAACAACCATAACAAATTCTTAATTTTTTTTAATGTTTAATTGTAAATGTGTTAAAAATAGGAGAAAAATATCCGTTTTTGATGAATTTATCCGGTGGGCAAAACACAAATCCTCTGAATAACTGTTAAATTCAAACATTAATCGCTACTCAAATTTAGTCAAGTTAAATAAAAGACTATCTTTGTGTGCAATTTCATATAAAAGTGTTAAAATATGGAGATAGTAGTAAGCGGAATACGTCCGACAGGAAATTTACATTTGGGAAATTATTTCGGAGCAGTGAAGAATTTTTTGCGGCTTCAAGATGAATATAACTGTTTTTTCTTTATTGCTGACTGGCATTCATTGACGACCCATCCCCATCCGGGAGATGTTACGAACAATGTCCGGAAAATATTGGCAGAATATCTGGCTTGCGGCATCGATCCTCAAAAGTCTGCGATATATTTGCAGAGTGACGTGAAAGAGATTCTGGAATTATATCTGTACCTGAATATGAATGCTTATTTGGGCGAATTGGAGCGTGTTACTTCTTTTAAGGAGAAGGCTCGTAAGCAACCGGATAATGTAAATGCCGGTTTACTGACCTATCCGACCCTGATGGCGGCAGATATTCTCATACACAATGCGGACAAGGTGCCGGTAGGAAAGGATCAGGAACAGAATATGGAGATGGCCAGGAAATTTGCCCGTCGTTTTAATACGATTTATGAGGTAGATTATTTTAAGGAGCCTCAGTCTTATTCTTTCGGTGGTGAAGCTGTTAAAGTCCCCGGATTAGACGGTTCCGGAAAAATGGGGAAGTCGGAAGGCAATGCTATTTATTTGTTGGACGAGCCGGCTGTGATTCGTAAAAAGGTGATGAAGGCCGTTACGGATAGCGGTCCGACGGTGCCGAACAGTGCAAAGCCCGAAGCGATAGAAAATTTGTTTAAAATGTTGAAGATCGTTTCTTCTGCCGATACATATGATTACTTTAACGATAAGTACAATGCTTGTGAAATTCGTTACGGTGATCTGAAGAAACAATTGGCCGAAGATATTATTGTGTTCACGACACCGATCCGGGAGCGGATTTTAGAGATTTCTTCGGATGTGGCCTATATGGACAGAGTTGCAGCAGAAGGAGCAGAGAGGGCGCATTGCAGTGCAGATAAAACCATTCGGGACGTTCGAAAAATTATTGGCTTTAAATAATTATGTACGAATATATAAAAGGGGCACTCGTGGAGGCGGGCCCGACATATGCCGTTGTTGATTGTGGAGGAGTCGGATATTGGCTGAATATCTCCGTTAATACATATTCTAAAATTTCTGCGGAAAAAGAGGTGTGTTTGTACGTGCATCTGATTGTGCGTGAAGATGCGCATTTGCTATATGGTTTTTACAGCAAGGAGGAACGTGTGTTGTTCCGGCAACTGATATCCGTATCCGGGATTGGTGCGAATACGGCAAATGTGATGTTGAGTTCGATGACGGTGGATGAAATTGTCGGGGCGATTCGGACCGGGAATGATGAAGCGATTCGGAGAGTGAAAGGAATCGGGACGAAAACAGCTCAACGGGTTATTATCGAGTTGAAAGATAAAGTAGGTACGAGCGGGGCTGCTGAAAGCTTTGTTTTTGCATCGGGAGCGGTGAAAGAGGAAGCTTTGGCGGCTTTAGTTATGTTAGGATTTGTTAAGGCTCAGGCGTCGAAAGTGTTGGATAAAATTGTTGCAGGAGGTGGCAATAGGACGGTTGAAGAGCTGATAAAGTTGGCTTTAAAGCAGCTATAGTCTGGCTTTAGGGTGTGTAATAAGGAAGGTTGGAATGGAGAAACCGGGTTGGTTTTTTATTTCCAATGTTCAATGATCTTGGGATGTATGCGATTTTTGGTGGTGTTCTTATTTGTCCTGTTCGGGATGTTGTTTGCTGTTTCCGGGAAAACGATGTTTTTGCCGGTAGAGGGAATGCCATACCCGGAATATCCGGCAACAGGTCGCGATACGTTACAGTTTCCCATCCGGGAAAGTGCGGATAATGAAATCCGCCGGAATGTCCCTCCTTCTTCTTTGTTTTTAAAAAAACCTTCCAACGTAAGGGATACGGTGGTTTATGATCCTACAACCAAGCGTTATGTGGTTATGACGTTGATCGGGGATAAGTATGAATATTCGCGCCCTTATTCTTTGACGTTGGATGAATATGTTAATTTGCAGACAAAAAATTCTTTATACGAGTATAATCGTCGGCAAATTCAACAAGGCAATAAATATGATTTTAAAGAACTGGTATCTCATTTACAATTCCTGGATAAAATTCTGAACCCTATTTTTGGAAAAGATAAGGTAAAAATTAATGTACAGGGATCGGTAGAATTGACTTTGGGAGCGAAGATCAACAAAGTAGATAATCCGACTTTACCCATTGATTTGAGGAAGACCACGACCTTGGATTTTGATGAAAAAATTCAGTTTAACATAAACGGTAATATCGGCGACCTGATTAATCTGGACTGGAGTTACAATACGGAGGCGACTTTCGATTATGAGAATATGTTGAAGTTGAATTACGAAGGGAAGGAGGATGATATTGTCAAAAAAGTGGAAGCGGGTAATGTGTCTTTGCCTTTACCGGGGACCTTGATTACGGGAGGCCAAAATCTCTGGGGATTCCGTACGGATTTGCAATTTGGTAAATTGACGATGTCTTCTATATTCACGCAACAGAAGAGCGAATCGAATATGGTCACTTTGGATAAAGGGGCGCAGAAGCAGGAATTTGAGGTGTCTGCCCATAATTATGAGGCTAATAAGCACTTCTTTTTGTCGAAATATTTCCGGGATACCTATGATGCGGCTCTGGCAAAACTGCCGATCGTCAACAGTGGGGTTACGATCACTAAAGTAGAGGTATGGGTTACCAATAAAAGTTCCCGGTTTGAGCAGGCCCGGAATATTGTTGCATTCGTGGATTTGGCCGAGAGTGCCCGGAATATTTCAAATCCTTTGTTTCAAGCCGGGGGAAGTATTTATCCGGATAATCAAACGAATAATTTGTACAGTAAAATGGACGGACAATATTCCGGTATCCGGGATATTAACCAGGTTACGAATACATTGGCTCCATTGGCTCCGGGATTTGCTTCGGGAAAAGATTATGAAAAAGTAGAAAATGCCCGTTTGCTGGATGCTTCTGAATACATACTGAATGACAAACTGGGTTATATTTCATTGAATCAGGCTCTGAATGCCGATGAGGTGCTGGCTGTTGCCTACGAATATACGGTAAGGGGGCAAATATATACGGTCGGTGAACTGACCTCGAATGCGCTTGCTGCTCCTTCCACTCTTATCGTCAAGATGTTGCGCAGTACGACTCAAAGTCCGGCAATGCCGACCTGGGACTTGATGATGAAGAATGTTTATAATATCGGTAGCTATAATTTAAGTGCCGATGAGTTTGTGCTGGATGTTCTGTATCAGAATGATAAGGCGGGAACGAAAGTGAATTACTTACCGGCCGGGGATATTAATAATAAAATTTTATTGTCGGTATTGAATCTGGACCGGTTGAATTCCCAATTGGATGCGATTCCTGACGGACGTTTTGACTATATAGAGGGAGTGACGGTATATTCCAGTAAAGGACGGATTGTTTTTCCGGTATTAGAGCCTTTCGGTTCCTATTTGCGGAAGAAGATCAACAATAATAGTGCTGCGAATCAATATGTCTTTGAGGAGTTGTATACGATGACTCAGAGCGATGCCGAGAAAAAGTCGGAAAAAAATAAATATTATTTAAAGGGGAGTTATAAGTCTTCGACGTCCTCTGAAATTTCACTCGGCGGCGGGGATATACCGCAGGGATCGGTAAAGGTTGTAGCAGGAGGTGTCGAGTTGTTGGAAAATATCGATTATATTGTCGATTATACAATGGGAACCGTGAAGATTATCAACCAGTCTTTACTGGAGGCCGGTACTCCGATCACGGTAAAAAGTGAGAATCGCTCGATGTTCGGTATGCAGACGAAGACCCTGATCGGTACTCATCTGGATTATAAGTTTAACGATAAGTTCAATATCGGGGCTACTATTATGCATATGAGCGAAAAGCCGCTCACTCATAAGGTGAATATCGGTGATGAGCCGATTTCGAATACGATATGGGGATTAAATGCTTCTTACAATACGGAATCGGGACTTTTGACGACGTTGGTCGATAAATTGCCTTTTATCAATACGAAGGCCAAATCGCATTTGAGTATAGATGCTGAGTTTGCGAAATTCCAGCCGGGGACGAACAAAGGGGCGGGAGGAAATGCTTATATCGACGATTTTGAAGGCAGTAAGATCGCTATCGATATGAAGGCGGTAACACAATGGAAATTGTCTTCCGTACCCCAGGACGAGGAGTTTCCGGAAGGGCAGCTTTCCAATCAGATCGAATACGGTTTCAATCGGGCCAAAATGGCCTGGTATGTAGTTGATCCGATATTTTACCGGATGTCGACGGCTACGCCGGGACATATCCGGGCCGATAAAGAACAACGTTCGAACCATTTTGTACGTGAGATCCGGCAGACGGAGATTTTTCCGAATAAAGACATTGCAGTCGGGGATGTGAATATTGTTCCGGCTTTGTCCGTTGCCTATTATCCGGAGGAAAGGGGACCGTACAATTTTGAAGTGGAACCGACCCGTTATTCACGGGGAACCGATAAGAACGGTAAATTGAAAGACCCGGAAACCCGTTGGGGAGGAATGATGAGGGCTGTATATACCAATGATTTTGAAGCGGCGAACGTACAGTATATCGAGATGTGGCTGATGGATCCTTTTGTGTATAATGCAGATCATAAAGGAGGAGAGGTATATATCGATTTGGGGAATGTATCGGAGGATATTTTGCGGGATGGGAGAAAGTCTTTTGAGAACGGTTTGCCTACGAGTGCCAATGTGATAAATGTAGATTCGACGAAATGGGGGCGTGTACCTACCGTACAATCCATTGTCAACGGTTTTGACAACAACACACAGGCACGGCGTTTTCAGGATGTCGGCCTGGACGGGTTGAGCGATGAGGATGAGCGGAGTTATTTTTCGGGTTATTTAGAACGAATTCGCCAGCAGTTTGGGGAAAATTCGGAGATGTACCGTCAGGCATACGATGATCCTTCCGGGGATAATTATCATTTTTTCCGGGGATCGGATTTCGATGCCCGTGAGACTTCTATTCTGGAGCGTTATAAAAGATACAACAATACCGAGGGAAACTCGCCTACGGCAGATATGTCGCCGGAATCCTATCCTACGGCAGCAACAAATCTGCCGGATGTAGAGGATATTAACGGCGATAACACGTTGAATGAAACCGAAGCTTTTTTCCGTTATAAGTTGAAACTTACCCCGCAGGGAATGAAGGTCGGAGAGAATTTTATTACAAGTATTACGGAGGCTGATGTGGATTTGCCTAATGGGACTCAGGGAAAAGTAAACTGGTATCAGATTAAAATACCGATCAATACTTCTAACCGGACTTCGTACGGAAGTATCAGTGATTTCAAGTCGATCCGGTTTATGCGTATGATTCTGAAAGGGTTTCAGGATAGCGTTGTTTTGCGTTTGGCCAGTCTGGATTTGGTAAGGGATAATTGGCGTAAATACGAATCTCAGATTGACGATGATAATTTAGTGACGTCTGACCGGACTGTTTTTGATGTATCGGTCGTGAATCTGGAAGAAAATGCCAGCAAAACACCGGTTAATTATGTGATGCCTCCGGGAATTCAACGAGTGGTAGATGCGACGAACCCGCAATTACGGGAATTGAACGAGCAGGCTATGCTGTTGAAGGTCATGGACCTGGAAGAGGGGGATGCCCGGGGTGTTTATAAGAATGTAAGTCATGATATGTTGCGGTACAAGACGTTGCTGATGGATGTACACGCAGAAGCGATACAAGGTTATCCTTTGGATGATGAGGAATTGACTTTGTTTTTGCGCATGGGGGGAGATAATGTCAATAATTATTATGAATATGAAATACCGTTAAAGCTTACCCCTCCGGGGTTCTATACCGATGACGAACGGGGAAGACTGGCGGTATGGCCGGCAGAGAATAAAATTCAGTTGCCGCTGCGTTTTTTACAGACGATCAAGCAAAAGCGGAATGCAGCAGCCCGGGCCGCAGGTAAGGAGGTTGACCTCACTGAGGTGTATGAGATGTCTGTTGCTGATTTGGGAGCGGATGTGGAAGCTGAAATGCTGAAACACATTGTCAAGGTCAAAGGTAAACCGAGTCTGGCGGATATAAGGACGATTATGATCGGAATCCGTAATCCGCGAAGTACGTATGTAACGAAAGGAGCCCGTTCTGCTGAGGTTTGGGTGAATGAATTGCGTTTGTCGGATTTCGATAACAAAGGGGGATGGGCTGCCAATGTGCGTATGACAGCTAAATTAGCCGATGTGGCAACGGTTACTTTTGCGGGAAGCCGTATTACGCCGGGATTCGGAAGTATTGAGCAACATGCCAGTGAAATCAGCCGTGAAGATTACAGGTCTATCGATTTTTCGACGAATGTGGAGATCGGTAAGTTTTTTCCGGAGCGTTGGCGGATTCGTTTGCCGATGTACTACGCTTATTCACGTCAGACGACTTTACCGGAATACGATCCGCTGGATACGGATATTCCCTTGGATATCTCTTTGAATAATGCGGAGAGTAAGCATGTGCGCGATTCTATAAAACGCAATGCGGAAGATTATATGATGCGGAAAAGCCTTAATTTTACGAATGTCGGAATTGAAAGTAAAGACGGAAAGTCGCGGCTTTTCGATATTTCCAATCTGAATCTGACGTTTTCCTATAATAAGGCTAATGCACATAACGTGAATACAGAACGGGATTTGGAAAAGAATTACCGGGGATTAATCAGTTATGTATACAATGGGATGCCTCCTATTGTGGAACCGTTTAAGAAGTCGAAGTCGCTTAATTCGCCTTATTTGAAATTATTGAAAGATTTCAATTTTTATTATATGCCTTCGATGGTGTCTATTACTTCGGATATTACCCGCAATTACCGGGAAATCAAACTGAAGAATCTGGATAATCCTAATTTATTGATAGAGCCGACGGTAGATAAGGATTTTATGTGGACCCGGGATTATGCGTTTAAGTTTAATCTGACCCGTAATCTGAGTGTGGATTTCCGGGCTACGACACAGGCGCGTATTGATGAGCCGCAGGGAATTGTCGATAAGCAGCGCGATCCCGACCGTTATAAGCAGTGGAGGGATACGGTTTTGAATAATATTCTGGACGGAGGACGTCCGGTCAATTATAACCACGATTTTAGTGTACGTTATACTGTGCCTATTAATAAATTACCGGGATTAGACTGGACTTCGATGCAGGCTATGTATTCTACCCGTTATGATTGGCAGGCAGGAGCCATAACAGATGATTCGACGCGGCACGGGAATGTTATCCAGAATGCCAATTCGCTGCAGTTGAGCGGGGATCTTTCATTGACAAGTCTTTATAACAAGTCTAAATTTATACGTAATCTGAGCCGTGCTCCCCGTAGACAGAGAGGTAAGAATGTGAATTTCAATACAGAAGCTTCCGAATTGAAAAAAGGACGTGCATTTGTGATCAAGCATAAATTAAAGACCGGTGATATCAAGGTGAAGATGACGGCTAGCGACGGTACCCCGGTAAAAGTCGGTTATGAATCGCTGGGACGTAATAAGGTAAGGATCCGGCCGGCGGAGAATATGAATCTGGCAAAGATAAATGTAACGGGAGTTGTCCGTCAGACTGAGAGTCCGATGAGAGCTGTGGGACGATTTTTCGTGGGACTCATTACCGGTATTAAGAGTGTCAATATTGCTTATTCGGAAGACCGGGGAACTACTTTGCCGGGATTTCTGCCGGAGGCCAGATTCCTGGGGCAGGAGAGATATAACGGAACTTCTGCTCCCGGATTTAAATTCCTTTTCGGAGGACAGAGCGAACAATTCGGTATACGGGCAGCGGAAAAAGGATGGATCACTACCGATACGACCCTGAACGAGCCTTATCTGATGAATTTCTCTCAGAGTATATATGTACGTGCGTTGTTTGAACCGATAAAAAAATTGAGGATTAATTTAACGGCCAGTCGTACGCGCTCCCGCAATACGAGTGAATATCTGATTTATGACGGGGATAAGTTTTCATCTGTCAATAAAATGATAGCGGGTAATTTCAGTATGACGGTCGTTGGGTTGAATTCTGCTTTTTATAAGGTCGGAAATGACGTTTCAGCTTCGGCCGAGGTATATAACGAGTTTTTGGAGAACCGGAAAAAAGTATCGAAAGAAATGGCGATGAAGCGTTATGGAAAAGCATTTGAAGACGAAGCTATCGAAGTCAACGGTAAGAAAACCGGTTTTTATAACGGATACGGAGCAACTTCTCAGGAAGTGTTGATTACCTCTTTTAACCGGGCATACGGAGTAGGGGATTATTCCGGACTGATCCCGAAGATTATGGCAATGCGCCCGAACTGGCGGGTTTCCTATACCGGGCTGATGGATATTCCTTTTATGAAAAAGGTGTTCCGTTCATTTAATCTGAATCATACCTATACTTGTAAATACAATATCGGATCGTTTGCCTCTAACCTGAAATATGCAGAAGATGCGATGGATGTGCAGGGAAACTGGATGGCTCTGTTCGATGTAAATACGGTATCGATTAACGAGCAGTTTAATCCCCTGATCAGTATGGATATGGTGTGGGTTAATAACCTGACGACCCGTTTCGATATCAACCGCAGAAGGGATGTCAGTTTGAGTTTGGTCAATGCCCAGCTTTCCGAAACTTCCAGCAATGAGGTGGTTGTCGGGGTGGGATATCGTTTCGGTAATTTGCCTATTTTCTTTAAAAACAGGCAATTGAATAACGATATTAACGTTCAGTTTGATTATTCGATCCGTCGTAACAATACGATTATCCGTCGTATATCGGAAAGTGTGGACCAGCTGACGGCCGGACAAGAGGTGAAGAGTATTAAGGTTTCTGCCGATTATACTTTTAATAACCGATTGAATTTGCGTTTGTTTTATGACAGGGTGGTGAATACACCTTATGTGTCGTTGTCTTTCCCGACAACGAATACCAATTTCGGATTGAGTGTAAGGTATACTTTGACACAGTAATTTTTTTGATTTTACAACCTAATTTAAAGTCTAAAGTTTATCTTTTCGATTTGGAACACGTGATAATTTTATACTTTTGTTCCTGTAATTAATCTAAATGGGAGTATGGAAGTAAAGATTTTTGTGAACAATCCTTTTCAGGAGAATACAATTTTATTGTATGATGAAACAGGAGAAGCGGTTGTGATTGATTGTGGTTGTTTTGATGACGAAGAGCGTGAGGAGTTCAGAAATTTTGTAAGGGGTAAGGGATTGAAGCTGGTCGGTTTATTGGACACTCATCTGCATATTGATCATATTCTCGGAAATAATTTCATTAAAGATGCTTATGGGATAGATCCGCAGGCCAGTGAGGAGGATGATTTTCTGAACCGGGGTGCGATAAGTTATGCTGGTATGCTGGGAATCACCGGTATCACACAACCTCCTGCTATCGGAACTTATCTGAAAGAGGGGGATGTGATCAAGTTCGGTAATTCGGAGTTGAAGGTGATAGCTGTACCCGGACATTCTCCCGGGGGACTTTGTTTCTATAGCGAAAGCAATAAGTTATTGATCAGTGGAGATGCCTTGTTTGCGGGAAGTATCGGGAGAACCGATTTGCCGGGAGGAGATTCGAAGCTTTTGCTGAAGTCGATACAGACAAAATTGTTTGCATTGGACGATGATGTAAGGGTTATTCCGGGGCATGGCCCATCGACGACTATCGGAGCGGAAAAAAGATATAATCCTTTCTTTTAAAGTAATCTATTGACAGGTAATCAGGGAAAGATGAAAATAGGCGTTATTGTGGCAATGAGTTCTGAGTTTGAACTGGTCAGTGCTCTGTTGGAGGCTAAAACAGAACGGGTTCTCAGCGGGATTGTTTTTCTGGAAGGACATATCGGCGATAAGTCGATCGTTTTGGCAAAAAGCGGTATCGGTAAAGTATGTGCTGCTGTCGGGGCATTGGAAATGATTCGGACATTTGCTCCGGATTGCATTATCAATACCGGGGTTGCCGGAGGTATAGACTGTAGTTTGCATGTGATGGATATTGTTGTGGGAGAGAAAATCGTTTATCACGATGTGTGGTGCGGGGAAGGGAATGAGTACGGACAAATACAGGGGATGCCGGCTTGGTATCTGGCCGATCCGCATTTATACCGTTTGGCTATGCAACTTAAGACGGATGTCCGGCTGGTCGGGGGGATGATTTGTACAGGAGACCGTTTTATTACCGACCGGGAGGAGTTGGAGGGGATTAAGGTAAAATTTCCTGCGGGACTGGCTGTCGATATGGAGTCGGCTTCTATTGCTCAGGTGTGTTATATGTATGATGTGCCGTTTTTGAGTTTCCGGGTAATCAGCGATACTCCGGGGGTAAAGGAGCATGAGGAGCAATACCGTAATTTCTGGACGATGGCCCCCCGGGAGTCTTTTCAGGTGTTCCGGCAACTGCTATTGAAAATATAGTTGAGATAAAAAATTATCTTTGCCTGTAAAATGTCTGTAAAAACAGTATGGCAGGTGGAGAGCAAAATTTTAATATAAATAATTATGAATAAGATACCTAGTTTTAGCATCAATCATGAAGCTTTATTGAGAGGCATATATGTATCCCGTAAGGATTATATCGGAGATGAGGTGGTTACGACTTTCGACATCCGGATGAAAGAACCGAATCGTGAACCTGCTCTTGGCGCAGGGGCTCTTCATACGATTGAGCATTTGGCTGCTACGTTTTTACGTAATCATAAAGAATGGGGAGACAAGGTTGTCTATTGGGGACCGATGGGATGTGCTACCGGAAATTACCTGTTGATGAAGGGAGACCTGCAACCTCAGGATATTGAGGGCGTGATGTTGGAAACTTTCCGGTTTGTCCGGGATTTTGAAGGAGAAGTACCGGGTGCTGCTCCCCGGGATTGCGGTAATTATTTGTTGCACGATCTGCCTATGGCCCGTTATGAGTCTGCCCGCTATGTAAGTGAGGTGTTGGAAGTTATGACGGATAAAAACCGGGTTTATCCGGAATAAAATCAGAGTTCTGCTTGATTTACAATCGGGTTTTATTTTTCTTCTTTTTCATCTTCAATTTCTATCGGTTTATAGTCCCGGCGTTCGTTGGCATCGGTTGTATTGGCACAGTGGATGCCTTTTTCTTTTATGCGCCGGTTCCGGCCGATATGAGTTTCAGGAAATCCCCGTTTGAGAAGAATACCGATACTTAGTGCGACTAACGAAAGACCGACTAAAATAAGTACGATAATGAATAGTTTAACCAGCATGGTAATGTTTAAATAATGGTTTGATGTTTGTGTCTATCTATACAAATTTAAAGTTTTATCTGGAAGCCGGTACACCTTTTTTCTGAAAAAAAACTTAAAAATAGATTCAGTTTCATAAGCTTTTTTCTACATTTGAACATAAATTAAATTCTGGTGTTATGGAAAGATACGGAAATGATGATTTTACCGAGACCGGCGGGGATCGGGAAGAAGTGTATTCAAAAGTGGTGAAAGCGGGGAAAAGGACTTACTTTATGGATGTCAGAGCAACCCGTAATAACGATTATTATTTGACGATTACAGAGAGCAAAAAGAGTTATGATGAATTGGGAAATGTAAGTTTCTCCAAGCATAAGCTTTTTTTGTATAAAGAAGACTTTGAAAAATTTAAGGAAGGTTTGGAAGAAGCCATTGTAGTTGTCAAGAACGCTTTAGAAGGAAAATTGCCGGAATAATTTGCGGTAGGTAAATGATCCGGATTTCAGGTTAGGACTGATTTCCGGTAAATGAAAATGATTTTTACAGTATGGCGAAAAAAGAGGCTGTGCAGGGGATTTTTAACGATATAGCACCGAGTTATGATCGTTTAAATCATTTTTTGTCCTTGAATATCGATAAAAAGTGGAGGCGTAAAGCCATCCGGTGTTTACAGGGAAACGATAAAGGTAAATTATTGGATGTCGCTTGTGGTACAGGAGACTTTTCGATAGCAGCTTCGCAGGCCGGAGTTTCCCGGATCATCGGAATCGATATTTCGGAAAAAATGCTGGAAATCGGTCGGAAGAAAGTAGAGGCTGCCGGTTTAGCTGCAAAAATCGATTTGCGATATGGGGATAGCGAGCGGATGGAGTTTGCCGATGAGACTTTTGATGCGGTGACGGTGGCATTCGGGGTACGTAATTTTGAACATCTGGAAATCGGTTTAAAAGAAATGTACCGGGTGTTGAAGCAGGAAGGAAAAGTTGTTATTCTGGAATTTTCCATGCCCCGGTATTTTCCGATGCGTCAGTTGTACCGTTTTTATTTTAGGCATATTTTGCCGCTAGTCGGAGGTTGGATATCCGGTAATAAGGGGGCTTATGTCTATTTGCCGGAGTCGGTATCCCGTTTTCCGCAGGGTAATGATTTTTTACAGATATTGTCTGTTTGCGGTTTTAAAAGAACTTTTCAGAAGAGATTGACTTTTGGTGTTGCCAGTCTTTATGTCGGGTATAAATAGAATGTTGTCGGTTTTGACAATGTTTTAGTTATGTTTTATTCGATTAGGTGGGGTGTATGAAAAACAAGAGAGACAGAGCTTGTAAGTTTTTGAAAATTAAATTTATAACGTTTGTGTACTTTTTTTATGCATTTTGTGATTTTTTTAAGTAATAAAGAAAAATGTATTGAAAAAAGGTGTATTTTCGCACAGATTTTCTCGGGTGAACGGAACTAGTTTCGGGTACCCTAGTGAGAAAACAAAAAGTCATACTAAAAGTTTTTAAACAAAATGAAAAACAGATTATTTCTGGCTGTTGCTGTCGTAATGACGGCATTTGTTGTATCAAGTTGCGGTAAAATGCCACAGGAAAGCATTGATGCTGCTAAAGCAGCGGTAGTTGCAGCCAAAACTGCTCAGGCTGACGTTTATATGGCTCCTGAGTATAAGGCTTTGGAAGATTCTTTGAATTCTGTAATTCAGGGAATTGAAGCTGAAAATTCAAATTTCCTTAAGGATTTTGATGCTCTCAAAGCTAAATTGGATACTTTGACTGCTCAGGCAGAACGTGTTGCACAGGCCGTGCCTGCTAAGAGAGAAGCCGTAAAGGCTGAAGCTGAAGCAATGATTGCTACTGTGAAGAACGATCTGGAAACAACAAAGGCTTTGTTGAAGAAAGCACCGAAAGGAAAAGAAGGAAAAGCAGCTCTGGAGCAAATGACGAATGAATTGAATGTCGTTACAGCCAGTGTTTCTGAAATCGAAACTGCTTTAGCCGGTGATGTGAATTATGCCGAAGCACTTGACAAATTGAATGCAGCTCAGAAGTCAGTGACCGACATTAATACGGAATTGACAGAAGCTATTGCCAAGAAAAATCGGAAATAATCAGATTCCGGTCATTTAGAGACATCCGGAAAGTCTACCGGCCATCATTCCGTGACAATCATTCCTGGCTTCTCCGAAATTTTGTTTCGGAAACAAAAAGGGATAAAAGATTGTCATACGATTCGCTTTTAAGTGAAAAAGGAATGACGAGGCAAGGCTTTCCGGATGCTTGTTATTGGAAGACCCGGTGTATGGCAGGATTTTAAGATAGGTGAATAAATGAATCTGGCGTGGAGAGCAAGCGTTTTATAAAAAGGTGGGGAATTGTGATGGTACTGCTCGTTGCAGGATGTATTCTTGTGTCTTTATGTATGGTAGAAAAGCCTCCGGTGAAGGAAATGGAGGAGGTGAGAGGCTTACTTTCAAAAGCCCGTGAATTGGAGGCTGCTTTTTATTGTCCGCAGGTATATGAGGAGGCTTGCAAATTATATGAATCGGCGATGACGGTCTGGAAGGGGGAGAATGAAAAATGGATGGTACTGCGAAGTTATAAGGAGGTCGATACTTTGGTTGTCCGGGCTTGCAGCAAGGCGAATGCTGCCATTCGGAAAGCGGAAGCAGGCCGGAAGAACTTAAAAGCGGTGTTACGGGAAAAGATCGACGGGCTCCGTTTCGAAATGAAGGAGTTTGAAGCTTTGTTTGCCGTACTGCCTTTGGAAACGGAGACCAGGAAGCAGCATGCCCGAGGGAAGATGTTGCTGAATGCTGCTGAGATGGCTTTTGAAAAAGGAGATTATGCCGGAGGCAGGGAGAAGGGAGAAGAAGCTGTGCATCTGATTCAAAGTGCTTATTGCGTTGCCCGTAAGAAGTTGGTGAATTATTTTGAAAAGTTACCCGTTTGGCGTAAAGAGGCCGGAAACGCTGTTGAATATTCCCGGAAAAATAAGGCGTTTGTCATTCTGGTAGAAAAACTTCCCGCTTATTGTCATTTGTATTATAAAGGAGAAAAAAAATATTCTTTTAAAGCAGAATTCGGAAGGAATTGGTTGGGAGATAAGCAGCAAGAGGGGGATTATGCGACACCGGAAGGGAATTACCGGGTTGTGAGAAAAATGCAGGGCCGGATGACTCATTATTATAAAGCTTTATTGCTGGACTATCCGAATGCACAGGATCGTTTGGAATTCCGGCGTAAGAAAGAAGAGGGTGTCTTACCACAGAAAGCCCGTATCGGAGGTCTGATCGAAATTCATGGGAAGGGGGGACGGCATGCCTATTGGACAGAAGGATGTGTTGCTTTGGAAGATAAAGATATGGATGTATTGTATGAAAAAGTACGGCAAGGAGTTCCGGTAGTTATTGTCGGAAGTACGAAAACCTTGGATGAGGCTCTTAAAAATTATAGTTTATGATTGAAAATGAATTGATAAAGGAAGAGGGCACTGTTCGTTCAGGAATGTCTGTGAAACTGAAGATTATAGGTTTTTCCTGGATGTCGGTTCTGGTTCTGTTGATTCTTTTGCTACCGTTATATATTGCTCCTGCTTTTCAGGAGGCAGGAAGAGATTCGTTGAAATCGGTAACTGTTGATTCTGCTTTATTGAATAAGAGTCGTGTGAAGAAAAAAATGAGACAGTTGAAGAATAATGTGGCATTGCTTGACCGGAAATTGGATCATTATTTGCCTCACGCTCCTTATATTATAATTAATACGACACGTAACCGGTTTTATTTATATGACCGCAAAGGAGTGCTTTTACGGGAAGGGTTTTGTTCTTCGGGAAGCTATACGAAGTTAGTGAGTGAAAACCGGACCTGGGTATTCAAAACGCCGAAAGGCCGGATGACCGTATTGTCGAAAACAGAAAACCCGGTATGGGCAAAGCCGGATTGGGCTTTTATCGAGGAAGGGCTGCCTGTGCCGAAAGCGGGAGATCCCTCCCGGTATGAACGGGGGGTACTGGGAGATTATGCCTTGCGGATGGCAGACGGCTATTTGTTGCACGGGACTTTGTACCAGCGGTTTCTGGGGATGCCTGTAACTCACGGCTGTGTCCGCTTTGGGGATGCCGATCTGAAAGTCGTGTATCAGACTTTACCTGTAGGTGCTTATGTATATATTTATTGATTTAGCGGAACCTGATTATGAATCGTAAATTTTTAAAGATATTGAAGATCGTTACCATACCGGTTATCCTGTTGGTGGTCGTTTATGTTTCGGCAATGCGGTTGGCGGTAAACCGACAGGCGGAACGATTGAATAAGGCATATTGGGAAAAAATGGAACCGGCTGACCGGGAGAATAAAGCGGAAATGCACCGGGTTCCGGGGTATAATGAATTATTGAAAAAGCAAGGATTGTTGAGGGGAATGGTGAAAATGGCAGCCGATGACTCGATCGGTTTATTTTTGAATTTACCGGATAGTACGCTCCGGTTGATGGTGAAAGGGGTCGGTGTAAGGGATATTTCTATTCAGGAAATAAGTAAAAGTTCTTTTTTCTCTAAAATCGATGTGGAGGTATTGTATGAATTGTTGTCCGGTCCTTTTCAAATTACCGGTTTTAAGGGGACGATTGCCAAAGAGCCGTTGAATATTGTACAGGCACCCAAGGATAGCAGTGATGTTATCCCTATGATACAGCCGGATACGACTCATGTCGAACCGGTATTTTTCATTTTGAATACCGATAAACGGGTCCGTTTTTATTTTTATCAGACGGAAGGTGGCTGGAAGGATAATTGGGCCGCTTTTGTTTTTGACCTGAAAGACCGGTATGAGCGTGCCAAAACGGAAATACCGGCTTTGTCGGTTTTTACCTTGCCTGAATATATTCCTACAATCCGGATCGGAATCCGCAAAAAAGATGCAAAAGTACTTTACCGGGCGATTCCTTGGCAGGGACAGGTTGTATTGACGTTATAAATTTATTACTTTTACCAGACTAAAAATTGAATATGGGACGTGATTTTTATATACTGATTGCTTTTTGCGTGTTTATGTTTATGTTGGGCGTTCGTTTGAAACGGCGTTGGAATAACCGTAAACAGAAAACGGCACATACACGGATCAATAAAAACCAGCGTCCTAAAATGGCGGCTTCGGATGAACCGCCTTTGGTCAGGGAGAAGCGGTTGAGACGGGAGCGTAGAACCCGTTATTTTACGATTATATTGCTGTTTGTCTTATTCGGACTCATGGTGTTTATGATACCTGCTCTGATTCGGGATTTGATGCAGCCTGAAGGTTTAGAAATTTCAAATCTTTTTTTACGTTGTTTGATTTTTGTATTCACAATTTACATATTTGTTTTGGGGTATTTGAAAGTATTCCGTAAGAAAGGTAAAGTAAATCAAGAATAAGACATTTGCCGGGGAATCAGAAACATGATTGTTTCTGATTTTTTTTTTGTAAAATCTAAACGTAGGCTTAACTTTTTTTAACTGGATCTGATTTAACATTTGACTCAAATATAAGTAATTTTGATAACGGATTGGAAAATGCCGGTGAAAACCGGATGATGTGAGGGTGAAAGTGAATTAATAACTCAATAATAAATATGTTTTATGATGAATACTGTTGATATTAAAGCGTTGAATGATCGCATTCAGCAGGAAAGTGCTTTTGTCGATATGATAAACATGGAGATGAACAAAGTAATTGTTGGACAGAAGCATTTGGTGGAGGGGTTGTTAATAGGCTTGTTGTCTGACGGGCACATTTTGCTGGAAGGTGTCCCCGGATTGGCAAAAACATTGGCAATTAATACGTTGGCTACAACAATCGATGCAAAATTCAGTCGTATACAGTTTACGCCTGACCTTTTACCTGCGGATGTGGTCGGTACAATGATTTATTCACAGAAAAGAGAGGAGTTTGTGGTGAAACACGGACCTATTTTTGCAAATTTCATTTTAGCCGATGAAATTAACCGGGCTCCGGCGAAAGTGCAGTCGGCATTGCTTGAAGCTATGCAGGAGCGTCAGGTGACGATCGGAGATATGACTTATCGTTTGCAGGAACCTTTCCTGGTTATGGCGACACAGAATCCGATCGAACAGGAGGGTACCTATCCGTTGCCGGAAGCGCAGGTCGACCGTTTTATGCTGAAAGTGGTTATTGATTATCCGAAAAAAGAAGAGGAAAAATTAATTGTCCAGCAAAATCTGGACAAAGCTTTCCCTAAAGCTTCAACGATTTTGAAACCGGCAGATATCATAAAGGCGCGTGAAGTGGTGAAGGAGGTATATATGGATGAAAAAATCGAGAAATATATTATCGATATTGTTTTTGCAACACGTTATCCGGGAGAGAACGGTTTGGAGAAATTTACCAATATGATTTCTTACGGTGGTTCTCCGCGTGCCAGTATCAGTTTAGCCAAAGCAGCTAAGGCTTTTGCTTTTATCAAACGAAGGGGATATGTGATTCCGGAGGATGTAAGGGCCGTATGTCCGGATGTATTGCGTCACCGTATCGGATTGACATATGAGGCTGAGGCCAATAATATCACCAGCGAAGACATCGTCAATGAAGTGCTGAATGCCGTTGAGGTGCCTTAATCGGGGATCAGAGAAGGCGTTCAGGTTATACTATTTTTGTACTTTATGGAAACATCTGAATTATTAAAACGGGTAAGGAAAATCGAGATAAAAACCCGGGGCTTGTCCAGTAATATCTTTGCGGGAGAATACCATTCAGCTTTTAAGGGCCGGGGTATGACTTTCAGCGAAGTACGGGAGTATCAATACGGTGACGATATCCGGAATATCGATTGGAATGTGACGGCACGCCATAATCATCCTTATGTTAAAGTATATGAGGAGGAACGGGAATTGACCGTTATGTTGATGATCGATGTGAGCGGATCCCGCAATTTCGGCACGGTTTCCAAGCTGAAGAAAAATCAGATTACGGAAATTGCTGCTGTGATTGCTTTTTCTGCCATACAAAACAATGATAAGATTGGGGTGATATTCTTTTCCGACCGGATTGAGAAATTTATACCTCCTAAAAAAGGGCGGACTCATATTTTGCACATTATCCGAGAGCTGATTGATTTTTATCCGGAGGATAAGCAGACGAATATAGCTGCTGCGCTGGAGTATCTGACCAATTCTCTGAAAAAGCGTTGTACCTGCTTTGTACTTTCTGATTTTATTGATGAGCATGATTTCGAACATGCTCTTTCGATTGCGAACCGTAAGCATGATGTTGTCGCTTTACGGGTGTACGATAGACGGGAAGACGAATTGCCGCCGGTAGGCCTGATGTATCTGACGGATGCGGAGACCGGGGAACGGATGTGGGTGGATACGTCGGATAAACGCTTGAGGGATTATTATAAAAAATATGCTTTCGAACAGGAGCAGAAACTGAAAAATTCATTTAAGCGGGCCGGTGTTGATGTTGCCAATATCCGTTCGGATGAGGATTATGTAAGGGCTCTGATCGCTTTGTTTAAGAAGAGAGCATAAAAAACGTTGATTTTAAGTTTGCGGTTTTGTCCTATTGCCGGATGAATCTATTGCAGACGATAAATCATAACAGGTAAATGTATGATGAGGTTTTTAAAACAAATACTCCTAGGTTTATTTCTTTCGGTGAGTGCCGGAGTTGTATGCGCTCAGAATATTGAATACGGGGCAGAACTGGATACGACCTATATGATGATCGGTGATCAGCAGCATTTGTCGTTTAAGGTGAAGAGCGATGTTCCATTGCGTATTTTGTTTCCGCAGCTGAAAGATACCGTGAGCGCCGGTATTGAGATTATATCCGGACCTGTCCGGGATTCTCTGAAAGGCAAGGATGGAAAATGGCTGTATGAGGAAAAATATGTCATTACTGTTTTCGATACGGGTGTATACATGATTCCCCAGATGCCGATTACCGTTGAGAATGACAATTACAATAACATTTTGCGGACGGATCCGTTAGGATTTGTTGTAAATACGTATCAGGTCGAGGAGAGCAAGGGAAATTACGATATCGTTTCTCCTTACGATGCCCCCTGGTCGTTTATGGAAATATTGCCGTATGTGTTATGGACATTACTGGGATTGGTCGTTATAGCGGTCGTTGTATGGCTTATTATACGCTACCGTAAGCATAAGCCATTGTTCCAGCGGGAGGAAGTCGTCATCCCGCCTTATGTTGTAGCTATACAATCGTTGGATCGTTTAAAAGACGAGAAGTTGTGGCAGTCCGGACGGGTGAAAGAATATTATACGAAATTGACGGATACCGTACGTCAGTATATCGATGGGGAACTCGGAATCGCGGCGATGGAACAGACTTCTTTCGAGATACTCCGGGCGTTGGAAAATAACGATAAAGTAGAGGCCCAGGAGCGGGAGAAGCTGACCGGTTTGTTGCAGACGGCAGATTTTGTAAAATTTGCCAAAGCGACACCTTTACCGAATGAAAATGCCCATAATCTGGATATCGCTTATGAATTTGTGAATCATACGAATCAGAAGATAAAACAGGAACAGCAGAAGCTGGAAGCTCAAATGATGAAGGCAGAAGAGGAGGAGACCGAGAAACTGGCCGATGCTGAATAAATATCGGATTTAAAATTATCGAATATGTTTGGATTTGAATTTGCCAACCCGAAATACTTTCTTTTATTGGTACTGTTGTTGCCGATGATTTTATGGTATGTTTTTAAGGAGAAGAAATCGCATGCCGATTTGCAATTTTCATCCTTACGGGCTTTCCGCGGAATACGGCATGCCGGACGGGTATGGTTAAGGCACGTGCTTTTTGCTCTGAAAGTTCTGGCTATTGTCTTTCTGGTTACCGCTTTGGCGCGTCCGCAGTCCAGTAATAGCTGGCAGACCTATACGAGTGAGGGAATCGATATTGTATTGGGGCTTGATATTTCGACCAGTATGTTGGCGAGAGACTTTAGCCCGGACCGTTTGGAAGCGGCTAAGGAGGTGGCTACAAAATTTATCCTCGAACGTCCTCAGGACCGGATCGGTTTGGTGGTGTTTGCGGGAGAGAGTTTTACCCAATGTCCTTTGACGACGGATCAGGCGGTGCTGGTTAATTTGCTGCGTGAAGTGCAGAGCGGGATGATCGAGGATGGTACGGCCATCGGGTTGGGATTGGCAAATGCCGTAAACCGCCTGAAAGACAGTCCTGCAAAATCGAAGGTTGTCATATTGCTGACCGATGGGGTGAACAACCGGGGGGCTATTGCTCCGGTGACGGCAGCTGAGTTGGCGAAAACTTACGGTATACGGGTATATACCATCGGTGTCGGTACATATGGTGAAGCTCCTTATCCGGTTCCGTCTCCTTTCGGGGTACAATTACAGAATATGCGGGTGGAAATTGATGAAGATGTGTTGAGGCAAATTGCTACCGTGACCGGAGGACAGTATTTCCGGGCCACTGATAATAGTAAGCTGGAACAGATATACAAGGAAATCGACCAATTGGAAAAAAGTAAGATGGAAGTAAAGCATTTCAGTAAAAAACAGGAACAATATTTCTGGTTCGGTCTTATCGGGGTATTATTATTGGTAGGTGAAGCACTATTGAGATACACGTTGTTACGGAAAATTCCATAATAAATGATTGTAAATTGTAGATTTTAGATGGTAAATTGTGAAATGGAAGAAGAGGGAATCCAAAGTCTGAAATCTGAGATTTGAAATTTAAAATTAGTTGTCATGTTTAGATTTGCACATCCGGAACTGTTATATCTGTTGATCATTATTCCGTTGTTGATTGTCTTTTATGTCGTGATGTTGACCCGGAAGAAAAAAGCCATTGCCGAATTCGGTAATCCGGAATTACTTGCTCCGTTGATGCCCTTGCTTTCTTTTAAACGGGGGACCTGGAAATTTGTCATGATTTTATTGGCCTTGTTGTTTGTCATTACAGGAGCTGCCGGACCGCAGTTCGGTTCGAAGTTACAGCAGGTGCAGAAAAAAGGGATAGAGCTGATGATTGCGCTGGATGTATCCAATTCGATGATGGCACAGGACATCAAGCCGAGTCGTTTGGAAAAAGCAAAATTGGCCATTTCCAGAATGATCGAAAAATTATCAAATGATAAAGTCGGGTTAATTGTGTTTGCAGGAGATGCTTATGTGCAGTTGCCGATAACGACCGATTATTCTTCTGCACGATTGTTTTTATCGGGGATCAATACGGATATTGTGCCTGTACAAGGTACTGCGATCGGAGCTGCGATCGATTTGGCGGCTAAATCGTTTACTCCGGAAACGGAGGCTTCTAAAGCGATTATCGTGATTACGGATGGAGAAAACCATCAGGATGATGCGGTTGCTGCTGCCCGTGCTGCCCACGAAAAAGGTATATATGTACATACCATAGGTATGGGGTTGGAACAAGGAGCCCCTATTCCTCAAAAAGGGAATCCGGGACAATTTATGAAAGACGGGAAGGGGAATGTAATTATATCGAAGCTGGACGAACAGACTTTGCGGGAAATAGCAAAGGCAGGCGAAGGGTTATATGTCCGGGCTACAAATACGGAAGTCGGTCTGAATACTTTGTTGGATGAAGTGAACCAAATGGAAAAGGCTTTATTGGAAGAAAGGGTATACAGTGACTATGCTGAAAAATACCAATATTTCTTTTTGGCAGGCTTATTTTTCGTGTTTATTGAGTTTATGATTCTGGGCCGGAAGAACAGGCATTTTATGAAGATCAATATATTTAAAACCGGCAAGGAGAAAACAGAGTAAATTTTGTTTGGACCTGCGGGTGGATGATGAGTTCGTTTTTAGTATGATTTTTGATTTACGGTCAAAGTTTTTTATCTTGATTTTAAATCTACAATTTAGAGAATGATATGAAAATAGCGTTGATATTGTTTCTGATCTCGATGGCTTTTACAGCAACAGCCCAAAAGGAGCGGAAATTTGTCCGGGGAGGGAATGAACTGTATAATAAGCAGGATTTTGAAAAAGCGGAAGTAGAGTATCGAAAAGCATTGGATAAGCAGGCCGAATCGTATGAAGCGGCTTTTAATCTGGGAGATGCCCTTTATAAACAGAAAAAGTACGATGAGGCTTTGCAGCAGTTTGTTAATCTGGCAAAGCAGGAAACAAATCCGGAAAAACTCGGAGAATTATATCATAATATCGGTAATACTTTGCTGTCGATGGAAAAGACAGATGAAAGTATAGAGGCGTATAAGGAATCCTTGAGAAATCGTCCGGGTTCTGAAGAAACGAAATACAATTTGGAGTTTGCCCGTCATAAGAAACAACAAAACCAGCAGGACCAAAATAAAGATCAGAATAAGGATAACAAAGATCAGAAGGATCAAAATAAAGACCAGAATCAGGATCAGAACAAGGATCAACAAGATCAGAATAAAGATCAGAAGGATCAGGATAAACAAAACCAGGATCAGAACAAAGATAAGAACGACAAAGACCAGCAGGATCAGAATAAAAACCAGCAGGACCAAAATAAAGATCAGAACAAGGACCGGAATAAGGAGCAACAGCAGCAGCCGAACAAGATTTCAAAGGAGGATGCGCAGCGGTTGTTAGAGGCTTTGCAGAATGATGAAAAGAAAGTGCAGGAAAAGGTGCAGAAAGAAAAAGTACAACAACAGAAGGCTAAAAAAATGAAAATCGAAAAAGATTGGTAATTTTGCGGACTGATAAAATATAAGTCTAAAGGCTTAAAAAATATACAAATGAAAGTATTAGGGTTTATATTATTGTTTTTCAGTTGTTTGAACGTGTTTGGGCAAGGGGTTGAGTTTGAAGCTTCAGCACCTTCCGTCGTTGAAATCGGGGAACAATTCCGGTTATCCTATTCGGTTAACCGAAAAGGAACAAGTCTGCAGGTGCCGGCATTGGAAGGGTTTGACCGGTTGATGGGGCCGAGTATGGGTTCCTCTTCCTCCTTTACAAGTATAAACGGAAAGGTAACGCAGAATGTCGCTTATACCTATACTTATGTTTTAGAAGCGACAAAAGAAGGTACTTATCAGATTCCTGGAGCAACGATAACCATAGACGGCAAACAATACCGTTCCAATACATTGTCTATTCAGGTGATCAAAGGGAGTGGGAACAAGGCTGCCCAGAATGAGCAGCAGAACAAAAACCGGGCGGCACAACCTGATGCAACGGCTGCAATTAATGAAGATAACTTATTTGTGAAGGTGGATGTCAGTCGGCGGAATATCTATATCGGGGAGAGTGTGGTGGCAACGATAAAAGTATATTCGAAGGTGGATCTGGTGCGTTTCGGGCGCAGTAAATTTCCTTCTTTTGATGGCTTTTTGGCGGAGGAAATACCGACACCCCAACAGATTGAGTTGGTGCGGGAGAATTATGACGGAAAAATATACAATGTAGGGATCATCCGCAAGGTTTTGTTGTTTCCGCAACATACGGGAGAATTGACGATAGAGCCTTTTGAGCTGGAATGTATTGTCCGTCAACAATTGGCGAATTCCCGCAGTTTTTTTGACGATTTTTTCGGAAATTACCGGGATGTACGCGCTATGCGGTTGAGTAAGCCGGTAAAGATACATGTAAAAGAATTGCCGGTGGAAAACCGGCCTCTCGGCTTCAGTGGCACTGTCGGGAATATTTCCATGCGTACTTCCGTTTCGACGGATACGTTAAAGGCTAATGATGCGATTACTTATAAGATCGTATTTCAGGGAACCGGAAATTTGAAGTTGCTGGAAGCCCCGAAGATGAATTTCCCGCCTGATTTTGAAAGTTATGAGCCGAAAGTAAACAAAGATATCAATACCGGAGAAAACGGAATGACGGGTACCGTTACTTTTGAGTATCTGCTGATACCCCGTTATGCCGGTGATTATACGATTCCTGCTCCCAGTTTTTCTTTTTTTGATCCGAATACCTATCGTTACCGGACAATATTGGGGAATGAGTATAAAATACACGTGTTGAAAGGAAATGAAAACAGCCGGGAAAGCGGTATCAGTGCGGTACAATCCTTTAAGAAGGAGGATGTCCGCCAGCTTGGTAAAGATATTCGCTATATCCGTACGGGAGATTTGAAATTACATCCCGTAGGCAGTCGCTTTTTCGGGACGACTTCTTATTGGTTGGCCCTTATCATACCGTTCGTATTGTTTGTTATCGGAGCAATTCTTAACCGGAGAAGAATTAAAGCCAATGCTGATTTGGTGAGGGTGAAGAATAAAGCAGCCAACAAGATGGCTAAAAAACGGATGAAAGCGGCAGACCGGGCAATGAAAGTTCATAATACGGAGTTATTTTACGACGAAGTATTGAAAGCCATGTGGGGATATGTCAGCTATAAACTGAATATCGATAAGGCCGAATTGAACCGGGATAATATCAATGAGATTTTGCAACGGAAATCTGTCGATAACGTTCTGATACAAGAGTTTATAAGTGTTCTCGATACCTGTGAGTTTGCCCGTTATGCCCCTGCCGGTAATCCCGACCAGGAAATGGATAAAGTGTATACGGATGGAATTACGGTTATTACGAAATTGGATAAGGCCATAAAGTAATTTACGGATGAAATCAGATCGGTCTGTTATAAAAATTGACGATCTGATCCGGAGATGGTTCTTTATGTTTATAGGAATTACGAAAATGATAAATGAGTCGGGTGACTTAAGATAAAAGACCATGAGAAAAATAGTATTGTTGTTATCGTTCGTTGTGTTATCGTTATGTAGCTTTGCTGCCGGTGAGAGCCTGAACCAGCAGGCAGAGGACGAATATAAGGCCGGGAAATACCTGGAGGCAGCCGATACTTACAAGAAGATATTGGCTGACGGACAGGAATCTTTTGCGTTGTATTATAATCTCGGCAATTGTTATTATAAGTTGGGAGAGAATACGCAAGCCATATTGAATTATGAGCGGGCCTTGTTATTAGATCCGGCTAATAAGGATGCTCAATATAATCTGAAAATGGCTCAAAATCAAGTGGTAGACAAGATTGAGGTGTTGCCGGAGATTTTTTTTATCAGGTGGTATAAGGCTTTGATTTCCTGGTTTTCTGCCGATCAATGGGCGTATATTTCAGTCGTATTGTTTGTGTTGTTTTTGGGAATGGTCGCCCTGTTTTTCTATTCTTCTTCGGTATGGATGAAAAAAACCGGTTTTACGTTGGGATTCGTACTGTTATTTTTTACGGTAATGACGATTGTTTTCAGTGTGAAGCAAAATAACCGGATTGTGGAGCGGGATAATGCTATCGTAGTAACGCCGAGTGTGACCGTAAAGGGAGCTCCTGATGCAAGCGGAACGAGTTTATTTGTCATTCATGAAGGTTTGAAGGTAAAAGTGATTGAATCTCTGGGAGATTGGGTAAATATCCGTTTGGAGGACGGAAATGAGGGGTGGGTCGCAAAAAACGATGTGGAAAAAATATAATTGTCGGAAGACTTTGATTGTCAGAGAGTCATTGATTTTTAATATTTAAAAAGCACCAGAGGCTTGCTAAACCTGTCAAAGCTTATTAACTTTACGGCAGAATCTTTGTTGCTTTCAGTAGTGATTTATGGATAATTTTATAGTTTCAGCAAGAAAATACCGGCCTGCCAGTTTCGATACGGTGGTTGGTCAGCTTTCAATTACCTCTACGCTGCGGAATGCCATTATGAACCACCAATTGGCTCAGGCATATCTGTTTTGCGGTCCCCGGGGAGTTGGGAAAACGACATGTGCCCGTATTTTTGCTAAAACTATAAATTGCATGAATCTGCAGCCGAATGCGGAGCCTTGTAACGAATGTGAGTCGTGTAAAGCTTTCAATTCGGGGAGATCGTTGAATATTCATGAACTGGATGCGGCTTCCAACAATAGTGTTGACGATATTCGGGGACTGGTGGAGCAGGTACGTATTTTACCCCAGATCGGGAAATACAGTGTTTATATTATCGATGAAGTGCATATGTTGAGTACTTCGGCATTCAATGCATTTTTAAAAACTTTGGAGGAGCCGCCTGCCCATGCCATTTTCATTCTGGCAACTACGGAAAAACATAAGATATTACCGACTATTTTGTCTCGTTGTCAGATTTATGATTTTAACCGGATGAAAGTCGGAGATACGGTCGGGCATTTGAAATATATTGCTTCTAAAGAAGGAGTAAAGGCAGAGGATGAGGCGTTGGATATTATTGCTCAGAAGGCTGATGGAGCTATGCGGGATGCTCTTTCTATTTTCGATCAGGTTGTTAGTTTTTGTGGAAATGAGCTGACTTATGAAAAGGTTATTGCCAACCTGAACGTTCTTGATTACGATTATTATTTCAAGTTGACGGATTTGTTTTATGCCGGGAAGGTGTCCGAAGCGCTGTTGCTTTTTAATGAAATTCTGGAGAAAGGTTTTGATGCCGGCCATCTGGTGAGTGGGCTGGGTAAGCATTTCAGGGATGTATTGGTGGCTAAAGATCAGATTACGGTTCAATTGTTGGAAGTCAGTGCAAGTATCCGTGAGCGCTATATCAGGCAGGCTGCCGAATGTGCTGTGGATTTCCTATACGAGGCCCTGAAGGTTGTGGAGCAATGTGAGATGCAATATAAGGTGAGGATGGAAAAGCGGCTTTGTGTAGAAGTGGCTTTTATCCGTTTGTGTCAGATCAATGAATTAAAAAAAAAAATCTGAAAGCCTCTGAATCAGGGGTACTTTTAAAAATTGATGGATTTACCGGTAAATTCGGGGAATCTGTTGCAGTCACATCTGTTTCCGTTACGAATATCCCTCCTGTTACAACTTCAGTTCGCCGGGAAGAAGAAAAGATAAAGCCCCCGGCTTCATTTAAATTAAAGAAAGCTTTCGCCGAGACAGCCCAAAGCTATGACGTTTCGAAACCGAAGTCTGTCGGGGAACAGATCGTGCAGGTCGAAGCGCGGGAGGCTTTCGGCAGTGAAAAGGTCGTTGCGGCTTTGGATGCTTATATCCGGTCGCATGCACTTGAAACGACAGTAGCTATTGCTTTGAAAACACATACACCTTTGGTACAGGGAGAAGATGTTGTGTTGGAAGTCGACAATAAGTTGCAATACGAGAAGGTTGAGGCTATTAAAAGCAGTATTCAGAATGCATTGATGAAACATCTGAATAACGGGCATTTGTCGCTGGAATTACGCTTTTTTGACGATACGAAAGGTAAGGAAGAACGCCGGCTGATTACTTCTCAGGATAAACTGGAATATTTTATAAAGGAAAATCCGGTTGTTGCCGAAATGAAAAGGATGTTCGGTCTGGAGTTCGAATAATCGTTCTTTTGCTGTTTTACAGCAAAAGAACGATCGGATTTATTTCCGGCATACGTCACGGGAATTTGCTTGTGCTGTCGGCATAATGACGATATCATTGAGGCAAACGTGCGCAGGACGTGTGATTGCGAAAATGATCGTATCTGCAATATCTTCGTTTGTGAGCGGCGTCATGCCTTTATATACGTTCTTGGCTGCTTCCGTGTCTCCTTTGTATCTGACAATTGAAAATTCCGTTTCAACCATTCCCGGGGCTATATTCGTCACTTTAATATTGTGTTTGAGCATATCTGTACGCATGGCTTTGGAAAGAGCATCTACGGCATGTTTGGTGGCACAATATACATTACCTCCGGGATACACTTCCTTGCCGGCAATTGAGGCAATGTTTACGATGTGTCCGTTATTGTTCCGGATCATCAGAGGTGCGATTTCCCGGGTGATATAAAGAAGGCCTTTTACGTTTGTGTCAATCATTCTTTCCCAGTCATCGATGATACCTTCCTGTATAGGACTGGTACCTACGGCCAATCCTGCATTGTTGACCAGAACGGCTATGTTTTGCCATTTCTCTTCCAGGTCTGTAACGGCTTTTTTTACTTCTTCTGCTTTCCGGATGTCGAAGCACAAGGGTAAAACTTCCCGCCCTTGCCGGCGGATTTCGGTGGCCAGTTCGTTTAAAAGTTCCTGACGACGACCGGTAATGATGAGATCATAACCGATTTCTGCTGCCCGTAAAGCTGTTGCCCTGCCGATACCGGAGGTCGCTCCTGTAATTAGTGCTATTTTTTTCATTTTGGGTGTTTTTCTGTTATACGGTTACGAAGTTATAGGTTTTACGTCATTTTGGGATGTTAAAATTCAAAATTATAAGAGAAAAAATGGTCATTCGCTTAAAATTGTATATTTTCGCTGATGTTATCAGGTGCTTTTAGTTCCGGAATATATACAGAATGGTAAAACGACTCGGATTTATATTGCTTTTAATGATGTTGGTATCTGCTGCCAATGCTCAGAAAATATTACGGAATACAAGTATCCTGAATTATCAGCGCGGTGACCGCACCTGGTTGCACTTCGGTTTTACCCTGGGGGTAAACTATATGGATTACCGGGTATTTATGTCCGGAGCCAATGCATATCGTGCTGAAACCGGGAAGATGGATGTCGGTTTTTTAGTCGGTATTATCTCCGAGTTGCGGATTACCGATGATCTGGGATTCCGCTTTTTACCGGGTTTGGAATTCGGAACACGCCGCATGATTTATACGAATGTGCCTGAAGAACTGGATGAATACGGAGAGAAAGATGGTAAAGTTGCTGCCTACAACGAGTCGGTATATATCACACTGCCTTTTATGTTGAAATATAAGGCTGTGAGATTGAATAATTTCCGTCCTTATCTGACTGCGGGTACCAGTTTGAAATATGATTTTCAGAAACATGACCGGCTGGATCTGGATAAGGGCGTATATTTCAGGACCAAACCTATAGACGTATTTCTGGAAGCCGGATTGGGATGCGATTTTTATTTACCTTATTTTAAATTGGGTGTCGAATTACGTTTTTCTTTGGGATTAACCAATACATTGGTCCGGGAATACGATTCGAAAAATCCGGGATACGAAGGCTATACTGCTGCATTGAAAAAGCTACAGGCCCGTATGTTTACTCTTTGCTTTAATTTCGAGTAGAAAGGTTTAGGGGAAAATGACTTTCGGAATAAGTTATCCGTATATTATATGTATAAAGAAATTGAGATCAGAATTCGTCCGGAGGAACTTGCGGATACGACGGCTATAGACCGTCAGGTTGCTGTCAGGTTAGGAATAGGGACAGAACGGATCAAACATACTGATATTATCCGTCGGGCGGTGGACGCCCGTCAACGGCAGGTGATGATGAATCTGTTGATCGGAGTGCATATTGACCGGATCGAGGAACGGGAGACTGTTTTTCGGCCGGCTTACCGCGATGTCTCAAAGGCTCCCGTTGCCGTGGTTATCGGTGCCGGACCTGCCGGGCTGTTTGCCGCATTGCGACTTATCGAAGGGGGAATTCGGCCGTTGGTGTTGGAGAGAGGAAAATCGGTGGACGGGAGGAAAAAAGATTTGGCGCATCTGTATAAGACGGGAGAGGTCAATCCGGATTCTAATTTCGGATTTGGAGAGGGAGGTGCCGGTACGTTTTCTGACGGAAAATTATATACCCGTTCTAAGAAACGGGGAGATGTGCGAAGAGCTTTGGAAATTTTGGTATATCACGGTGCAGACGAAAATATTCTGATAGATGCCCATCCTCATATCGGTACGGATAAATTACCTGCTGTCATTGTCAATATTCGCAAGACTATTGAAAGATTCGGCGGAGAGGTCAGATTCAATAGCCGGGTTACCGATTTTATGATCCGGGAGAAGCGGATAGAGGGGGTCGTTGCCGGCGGAGAGGAAATTTATGCTAAGGGAGTTGTATTGGCAACCGGACATTCTGCCCGGGATGTTTATCGTTTACTGCACAGGCATCGGGTGTATATGGAACCAAAGGATTTTGCCGTCGGATTGCGTCTGGAGCATCAGCAGAACCTGATCGATTGTATCCAATATCATACGAAAGACGGAAGGGGGAAGTGGTTGCCTGCTGCAGAATATAATTTTGTAACGAATATACAGGGGCGTGGCGTTTATTCTTTCTGTATGTGTCCGGGCGGGGTGGTGGTGCCTGCTGCCACGGGGCCCGGACAACAGGTTGTGAACGGTATGTCGGCTTCAGGGCGTAATACGCCTTGGGCTAACTCGGCAATTGTTACCTCAGTAGGGGAGACGGAGCTTGCACAGATGCAGTACCGGGGACTTTTTGCCGGAATGGAGTTTCAGGAGCAACTGGAAAAAACGGCCTGGGAACAGGGAGGGCGTAACCTGTATGCTCCTGCCCAATTGTTGACGGATTTTCTGTCGGGTAATTACAGCCAAACGATTCCCCGGGTATCTTATAAGCCGGGTGTGACGTCTTCGTTGTTGCATGAATGGTTTCCTGCGCTTTTAACGGAGCGTCTGCGGACCGGCCTTACTTTTTTCGGACAGAAGGCGAAGGGATATGTGACGGATCAGGCTGTTTTGCTGGGGGTCGAAACCCGGACGTCGGCTCCTTTAAAAATTCTCCGGGAAAAAGAGACATTCAGGCACGTTGAAATTGAAGGTTTGTATCCTTGCGGAGAGGGGGCCGGTTATGCCGGAGGCATTGTTTCTGCTGCGATGGACGGGGAGAAATGCGCCGAAAGTCTTTTGACGACATATTTTTAGTAAAAAGTAAAAAAAAAGTCGTTTTTTTTTTGAAAACTTTGATATCCTCAATAAAATACATACATTTGTCTGTAGAGAAAAAGGTTATAAAAATTCTAACTCTAAAAATTAATAGTATGAATAAAGCACAATTAATCGATGCTATTGCTGAAAAAGCAGGTTTAACAAAAGCAGATTCAAAAAAAGCTTTAGAAGCTTTCGTAGAAACAGTTGGTGATGCACTGAAAAGTGGTGATAAAGTAGCTTTGATCGGATTCGGATCATTCTCTGTATCAGAAAGAAGCGCTAGAAGTGGTAGAAATCCACAAACTGGTAAAGCAATCACTATTCCTGCTAAGAAAGTGGTTAAGTTTAAAGCTGGTGCTGAATTGGCCGAAAAATGCTAATACCTGCAACTAAACAATAAAAAAAGGGGTGTCAACGAAAACACCCCTTTTTTTATATTGAAAAGGAGATGAAAAAGAAAGAAATATTACCCTGGAATGTACTTGGTTCCGAATATCTTTTTCGGGAACCTTGGCTTACTGTTCGTAAGGATCGGGTTAAGTTGCCCAATGGCAGCATTATTCCTTCCTACTATGTATTGGAATATCCGGCATGGATTTGTGTTATCGGCGTCACCAAGGAGGGTAAAATGTTGATGGAGCGCCAGTATCGTCATGCTTTGGGAAAAGTTTCGTATGAGTTGTGTGCAGGAGTTGCAGAGGATTCTGACGAGACTTATCTGGAAGCGGCTAAACGGGAGCTTTGGGAAGAAACCGGTTATGGCCGGGGAAATTGGTCGCATTTTATGACCATGTCTGCTAATCCGGGAACGCATACCAATTTGTCGTATTGTTTTCTGGCCACGGATATTGAAAAGATTTCAGAGCCACATCAGGAAATGACAGAAGATATTGCGATCGAATTACTGGATGTTCAGGAAGTAAAAGAAATGCTTCAAAAAGGTGAGATTGTGCAATCCATGCATGCCGCTCCTTTGTGGAAATATTTTTGCGAAATGAAAGAAGTGTAAGTTTGAGATCATGAGAACCGAAAGAGAACAACTGGAGTACCTCAAAAATTTTGTAACGGACGAAAGAAACCATTTATTTGATCGTTTGCTTCAGGAAAGGACAGATTATGTCACAGTTGTGCTGGAAGATTTATACCAGTCCCATAATCAAAGCGCTGTGATGCGGACAGCCGATTGTATGGGACTTCAACATATACATATAATCGAGAACCGGAATTGTTATGATGTCAGTTCGACGGTTTCTCAAGGGGCCCGTGAATGGCTGACTCTTCATCGGTATAGAGGGGAACAAAACAATACACCGGCAGCAATCCGGCAGCTCCGTGAAGCCGGTTACCGGATTATTGCAACAACTCCCCACACCCAGGATGTATTGATCGATGATCTGGATTTGCAGAAGGGGAAAATGGCTTTTTTCTTCGGAACGGAATTGACGGGTTTGTCGGAAACCGTAATAAATGAGGCCGATGAATTTGTAAAAGTCCCGATGTATGGCTTTACAGAGAGTTTGAATGTAAGTGTATGTGCTGCTTTAATCATGTACAGTGTTGTTCAGCGTTTGAAAACGAGCGCCATAAACTGGCATTTGGATGAAGCCGAACAGGTGAGAGTGGCTTTGCAATGGTATAAGCATTCGATAAAATCTTCGAAGCAGATATTGGAGAGGTTTGAGGAAAAAGAGGAAATCGGATTGTAGATTTTAAATTGAATCGGGGAACGAGCGTTTATGTTGAAACCGCATTGTAAATCGAAAGTCGTAAATTAGTACCGGGATGATGTTGAAGAACAATATGTTTAGTTGTGTTGGAAAATTATTGGTTGCCGGATTGCTGGTTGCATACGGGAATGCCGGATATGCACAGAGTAACGTTCAGCGCCGGGCCGATACGTTGATGACCGAATTGGTAAAGGCAGAGACCGATAGCTTGAAAATCAGCTATGCAGATGAATTGGGACGGTTATTGACAGTACTGAAACCGGCGGATTATGATTTGCTCCGGCCGGTTAAATACCTGAATTATAAGAAAAGTCCGTTGACCGGGGCTGAAATGTTTTCCTGGCAGATACAATTGACGGAAGGGGCGGCTTTTTATCATGTTTTTAAGTTCGGAGGTATCCGGAAAGATGTGGTGTGGCGTTATTTGCCCGGAGAACAGACGGAGATTCCGGATTATTTGTTTTATGATTGGCTGGCCTTTAAAACGGGTAAAAAATATAGCTATATACTTTTCGGATGGAGTGAAACGGCTAAAACAAACCGTAAAGGATTGTGGGTGGTGGATTTTGCAGCGAACGGCAAGGTAAATTTCAACCGTCGGTTGTTGCGGAAGGGTAATCGCCGGACCGCTTTCCTTGTTTTCGAATACGGAAAGGAAGTAAATATGATGTTGAAACACGACCGCAAAGGAAAACGTATTATTTTCGATCACTTGTCTCCGGCAGAGTCCCGGTATGCGGATTATTTCATGTTTTACGGTCCGGACGGAGAGGTGAATGCTCTCGAATTGAGAAAGGGAGAATGGTGGTTTACCGATAAAGTAAAAATAAAAAATACCGGAAATGAACTTCGATAATTACATAGCAGAAGAGTTTGATGATATCCGCATACTCCGCTATCGGGTGGATGTATTTGAGACCTTGCCTTTACAGGAAAAGTTGTTTGTCTATTATCTTAGCCGGGCGGCTTTGGCCGGGCGGGATATTCTATGGGATCAGAACAACAGATATAATCTTCGGATACGTAAAGTATTGGAGCGTATTATATGCAAGTATGAGGGGGATCGTTCGGTTGCTGAATTTCAGGCATTTTTGCTTTATGCCAAGAAGGTATTTTTTGCCAACGGTATTCATCATCATTATTCCATGGATAAATTTATTCCGGCATTTCCGGAATCCTATTTCCGCCTGTTGCTGGAGCAGACCGGACAGGGAGCTGTGTTCGAGGAACTGAGAAGCGTTGTGTTCGATCCGGGATATATGGCAAAGCGGGTAGCGTCTGACGGTAGCCGGGATTTGATAGTCAATTCAGCTAATAATTATTATGAAAACGTCACCCAGCAGGAAGTGGAGGATTTCTATAATAACCGGAAAGAACCGGAAACAAGGCATCCTTTGAATTCTACTTTAGTTAAGGTGGAGGGGGAAGTAAAAGAGCAGGTATGGAAAGCAGATGGAAAATACGGTAGGGAAATCCGTCGGATTATGGGATATCTGGAGCAGGCTTTGCCTTATGCTGCCAATGAAGAACAAAAGCAGGTGATCGGCTTATTGTTGGAGTTTTACCGTACCGGCGATCTAAAGGTTTTCGATAAGTATTCGATAGCTTGGGTTAAAGAAGGAAAAGCAAATGTTGATTTTATAAACGGATTTATAGAGGTATACGGAGATCCTTTGGCTTATAAAGCCAGTTGGGAGTCTGTGGTAGAGATTGTCGATGCGCAGGCTTGCAGCCGGACCCGGAAATTGGCTGAAAATGCCCTTTGGTTTGAAAAACACGCTCCTACGGATGACCGGTTTAAAAAAACTGAAATATCCGGTATTACGGCCCGGGTGATGCAGGTTGCTATGCTGGGAGGCGATTGTCATCCGGCAACGCCTATCGGTATTAATTTGCCGAATGCCGAATGGATACGGGAGACATACGGAAGTAAGTCGGTTACGCTGGATAATATCACTTATGCTTATCACCGGGCTTCAATAGGGAGTGGGGTAACGGATGAATTTGCATTTTCGGAGGAAGAGAAAAAGCTGGCAGAGAAATACGGTTATGAAGCCGGTAATATCCATACGGATTTGCATGAATGTCTGGGACATGGCTCCGGCAAGATGTTGACCGGCGTAACGACGGATGCTTTGAAAAATTATTATTCTACCTTGGAGGAAGCGAGAGCCGATTTATTCGCTTTGTATTATATTATGGATCCCAAACTGGTTGAGTTGGGAATTGTTTCTTCTCCGGAAGTGGCTCGTTGTGAGTATAACAGTTATATCCGTAATGGACTGTTGACACAACTGACCCGGATAAAACCCGGAAACAGCCTTGAAGAATCGCATATGCGTAACCGGCAATTGATAGCTGCCTGGGTATATGAGCAAGGGAAGGAAAGAAATGTCATTGAACGGGTTGTGCAGGAGAATAAAACTTATTTCGTCATACGTGATTATGAAGCTTTACGTATTTTATTCGGAAGGTTACTGGCAGAAGTGCAACGTATTAAATCGGAAGGCGATTATACGAATGCCAGGGATTTAGTGGAAAATTACGGTGTAAGAATCGATATGGAGCTGCATCGGGAAGTGCTGGACCGTTATGAAAAATTACATATTCCTCCTTATGCGGGTTTTATTAATCCGGAGTATACGCTTGTTGAAGAAGGAGGGAAGGTGACGGATGTAAAGATCGGGTATCCGGGAGATTTTTTGGAGCAAATGCTGGCCTATGGCCGTGAAATAACCGGTTAATGCCTTTTTAAAAGCATTAACCGGTCTTCGGTGGTTATTTACTGAGTACAATATCGGAATAGGTTGTTGCAATTTTTATCGTGGCAGTCGGAGTTCCGGTATTACCGAACGAAGCAATGCCTTTGATTTGTTTCGTATAACGGTCGCTGCTGTCGTCGAGGGTTACATCTGAGAATTTCAGGCCGTTTGTACGGATATTTCCATAATGACTGGATAGATCGGCTTTAAATATGATGTTATTTGTCAGGTTGATCCGGACCGGAGTATAAGTGGCATCAATCGTTATGGCTTTGAAATTTTCGGATAAACCGTCTATTTTCACTTTACAGTATCTCAAACTGAGGGCTTCGAGTCTGTCGGATAATTGGTTGATGGTGATATTGCTATAGGCTGTATTGATAAAAAGGGTTCCGATATTCCCGATTTTGTAGTTGTCGTATTTGGAATCGGCTCTCAATGTACCGATTTCCGTCGACGAAAGATTAGAATACGCACAATTTAAATTCCAGTCGTCGATTTTGTCTATCCGGACATTGCCGTATTTTATGTCGAGTGTCAGTTTCCCGGTTTCACCCAGTTCCAGGTTTCCGTATTTGAGAATAATGGAGTTGTCTTTTCCCGATAGGCGGCTGGCATAAATATTACCGTATTTGACATCAGCTTTGAAGGTCTGTGTCGTTTCATCCAGCCGGATATTTCCGTATTTGTTGATCAGGTTCAGGTAGACGGAAGCAGGTACATTGACCGTATAATTTACCGTTGTTCCACAGTTGTTACAATTGAAATTCCGTTGTTGTTCGAAATTGGTTTGAGCGGAAACTCTTCTTCCGGTCTGGTTGAAATCGATAGATACCCGGTCAGCCATTTGTTGGGCTATTTTCTCCTTGTCTCCTTTACCGATGATCTCGATGGAAAAATCGATGACCTCTTTATTCCATGCGTTGATGACAATATTTCCGTATTTGTTATTTATGTCCAGTTCACTACCGGCAGAAACATTGAATTGTTTGGTAATCACTCGTTTTATTTCATGAGTGTTGGCGGAAGCGTGGCTTGCTGAGAACAACAGGCAGAGCACGAATAATAAGAATGTGTTTTTCATAGTTTTATAATTTATGTTGTTGATTATTTGGAATATCCTCTAAAATGGCGCGTATGCGTTGCAGGGATTCCATTTCTGCGTTGTAGCGGAGTACGATTAATGCAATATGATCTTCTTCAGACATCCTGGGCAAAGATGCACCCCATTTCTGGAATTTAATTTGCATGTCCTCAATATTGTCCCGCACTTCCCGTTGAGACTGAAGGTCCGTGATATGATCGGTTTCTTCTCTCACTTTGCCGATTTCATCCTGCAATTGCCGGTTGTAATAGGCTGTAACTTCCTGTATCGATTCCGGATAAGACATCGCTTGCCGGGGACGGGAATATTGGAACATGAGGATAAGTGCAATGGCTGCAGCGGCGCTTGTCGTTATTATCCATCTGCGCCAGTGTGTGTGTTTCTTTTTTTCGTGGCGTTCGAGACGCTGTTCGAAACGTTCGAAGTGTCCCATAGGCGGAAGTGCATTGTCAAGCATTCCTGCCTGTTTTCTGATTTGTTCATCCAATGAATTGCTCATGGGGATAATGTTCTTTTATAAGTTGAACTAATTTTTGCTTGGCCCGGATATATTGTGAACGGACAGTGGAAGGTGAAATCTGGAGTTGTACCGCAATGTCTGCGTAATCCAGGTTTTCTATCAGATGCAGATTCAGGATCATCCGGTAACCTTGCGGTAAAAGCTGCATCATTTTATGGATGGCTTCCAGTTGCATTTCGATGTGTTCCTCTTCTTCCGGTTCGTCAGTGTATTCCACTCCTTCGTTTAATTCTATAAAACGAATTTTGCGTTTTCGACAGATGTCTATCGACCGATTGATGGCAATACGTTTGAGGATACGTTTCATACTATCGGCATCTCCCGTGTACTCGTCAATTTTGTCGAGCACCTTTAAAAAGGTTTCCTGCATAACCTCTTCCGATTCCTGGGGATTACCCAGTATACGGAAGCAACAATTGTATACGCTTTTATAAAATAGCATATAAAATTCGAGTTGGGCCCGTCTGTCACCTTTTTGGCATTGTCGTCGTATGATGTTGTAATCGCTCATTTTACTGCTTTCTGACTATATGACGTATAAGATATGAATTTGCTGCATGAAAATAACAGAAAAATGATATTAATAAGAATAAGAAAGTAATAATCTATTGAAAATTAATTTGATTGATTAGAAAATATAGGAATAAATTTTGTTAATATATCTTTTTTATTTACTATTGTAAACATATGTTTATGATTTTGATATATGAAATATTTAAGGTATAGCATTTTTGTCCTATTTTTTTCTTTGTTTATTCAGGCTTGTGATAACGATAAAGAAAAATTTGAACCGCCTCCAGTACAACCTCATTTCAGTGTGAAGGATAGCCTGGCCCTGGTTGATATCTATGAGCAAGGTGATGGAAAAAATTGGTTTGTTCGTTGGGATTTGACGAATGTTTATACCTGGGGTGGAGTGGGTGCCTATCTGGATTCGGTTGAAATGGAGTGGCGTGTGATTTATTTGGATATTCCCTGGGGAACTCAGAATGGAATGCTATCGCCAAAGGTTGGTGATTTGTCGGAATTGCGACGATTAACTCTGAGTGGACATGGATTTTACGGCATGATTCCTGCTGAAATAGGGAAGTTAAGTAAACTGGAATCATTACAGATTTATTCTACTGATATGGAGGGGGTTATTCCTAAAGAAATATTTGGATTACCTTATTTGTACGAACTCCGGATTGCGGATAATCTTAATCTGATACTTCCTGATGAAGTTTCCAATTATTCACCGGAATATTTTGGCGTGTGTCAGTTGATTAATAATAATTTCGGAGGGAAAGTCCCTTCGGGTATAAAGGTACAGATGAATCTGAGTGAAAATAATTATACGGAAGTACCTTTTGAATATTATACGGATACCTCTAAACCCTATTTAAATCTTAGTTATAACAAAATATCGGGTGTTATCCCTGATTATGTGTTGAATGATTCGGTAGCGATGTGTCGTTTGGTTTTGATGGCTTATCCGCAACAAAAAGGGTATGGATATACAAATATTCCGGAGAAATATATAAAAAAATATTATGGATACACGGGTATCCCCGGGGAACATTCCGGAAAATAAGAAGACAATCAGTTTTTTATAAATTAAAAATAGTCATGAAGTATTTCCGCATTTTATTATTATTTGTTTTTTATATTGGTTTATCATCCTGTCAGGAAGAAAGAATAAGTGAAAGTATAGAGAGTGAGAATGATTTTGAAGATGCAGAATATATGAAAGGGAATGTTTATCCTCTATCATTGGCTTATCGGAATTGGAAATTAAAAGCCAGAAGTGAATCAGTATTCGAATCTGATTGGGAAAATTGTTCGGCTATTACCTTAGGTTCCGGAGCTTCTGTAAAATTACCATGGAATAGTATTTCTGATAGTAATGTGCCTTACGATATTGCTATAGATATTCGGAAAAAAGATGGCTGGCAGCTTGTGTTTCACACATTAGTCCCCTCAGAAGGCGCAAGTCCGGACAGAAATTATATGATATTTCATAATTTGCGAACAGGTATTTTGAAAGTATATTACTATAAGGAAAATGATGTTAGTAATAATACTTGTATTTGGTTTTTGCTTTTTCAATATCCTCAGCAATGGATGAATTGTGTAAATGAGTTGTGCCACCCTCTATCTTTTGGACAGTGTAATGTGATTGAAACTTCGACGTTTTCAACTTATTCGGACAAGGGAATACGTAAAGGATGGAATTGTTTTCAGGTACTGTTGACTTATGCTCCGAATGCTACTCAGGTTATGGATATAAATGCACAAACATTGAATGTAGGAGAGCTTGATTTATTTGGACAATATGAAGAAGCGTCTTCAGGAACACTTTTATCTTATTCATCCCGGAACCCATTGAGTAAATTTACGGGGGAAATAGCTAATATTTCGGGGAATTATGCTGCTAATTGGTTAAAAAAAGAGATTGATGAGGGAAAGATAAAAGAGAATTCTCTGCAAACCAGAGGATGGATTTCTTCTTTGGTAATTGGATCAGTAAAGTCCCTTGTTAAGGGGGGAATAAATAAGATATTGAATGCTTTTACAGGGAGGTTTTCTAAAACCGTGACGAATAGAATGGATATACAAATCAATACCCAGGGAAATAGTAGAACTACAGGTACGTTGTCGTTTGTGTCTCCGGCACCAATTTTAAGTCTTCGTACAGATTTTTCGCATGACCGTATAGGGGCATTAGGTGCATGGAATCTTGCGGCCCAGCCGATTGTTTATCTAAGTCCGATAGCTGATCATCAACCTAGTTCTTATGACAATTTATATCATCAATATTCATACAAATTCAGAGGAATTAAAGGATATAAATATGAACTTTTGTTTAATCCAGCTTTGGAATCTCATTTATTGAAATATTGGACGGAAATGGAAGTGGTACACTATAAAGGAAAAATACCACAGATACCCGTAGTATATACTGATTTCGGAGTTTTAGGAGGAAGTAGTTCTTTTTTAACGGGATATTTTAAGAACTTATTATATGAAAATAGTGCAGATAGTATAGCTATTTATGAAGATCATTTTGATCCGCATATATATACGACTTATGATATGTATCAGCAATACGGACGGCCTTTAAAAGCGGCTTTTATACCGAAAACAGAGACAATGGAAGGTACTTATCGATTTGATAAAAACCATTTTGTAAAGTTTACTCTTTTTATGGTGACAAATTTTGAAGGACAGATAGATACAACAGTGTCTACTCGTACTTTTGTTCCAAAGATTGAATGGGACCCGTATTTATACAATAAATATAAGGATATGGATGGGGAATGGATAGAGTATCAGGAAACGAGATAAGAAAATAATTTGAAAGGTATCGTAAAAATAAAGACTGGAAGTTCTTTATGATTAAAGCAGACTCCCAGTCTTTATTTTGTTTTGAAGTTTAGTGTTTTGAACGAGCGGAGATGATGGCGGAAAAATCTTCTGCTTTTAAGGAAGCGCCGCCGATTAAGCCGCCGTCTACATCCGGGTTGGCGAATAGTTCATCGGCATTTTTAGCGTTGCAGCTTCCTCCGTAAAGAATGGAGGTATTCTCGGCAATGGCTTTACCGTATTGATCGGCAATAACTTTGCGGATGAAGGCGTGCATTTCCTGTGCCTGGTCGGAAGTGGCTGTTTTGCCGGTACCGATAGCCCATACCGGTTCGTAAGCGATGACAATGTTTCCGAATTCTTCAGCCGTCAGGTTGAATAAGCCGTTTACCAACTGGGATTTAACAACTTCAAAATGTTGGTTGGCTTCCCGTTCAGCCAGGACTTCTCCTACACAGAAAATAACTTCCAGTTTGTTTTCCAGGGCGCGGGCTACTTTTTTTACCAGGATAGCATCTGTTTCACCGTAATAGCTTCTTCTTTCCGAGTGTCCTAAAATAACATATTTACACCCGGTAGAGGCTACCATGGCTGCCGATACTTCACCGGTGTATGCGCCGGATGCTTCCGTGGCACAATTTTGTGCAGAAACAGAAACCAATGCCGGATCGACAGTTTTGTTCACTTCTGCCAGATGAATAAACGGAGTTCCGATGATTACCTGTACATTGGAGGCGTTCAGTGATTTTACTTTGGCATTTACTTCTTTAGCCAGTTCGATTCCTTCGGAAAGGGTTTTATTCATTTTCCAGTTACCTGCAACAATTTTTTTTCTCATGGTAGTATAATTTATTATTAAGTTTAGAATGATTTTTTCGTATAATCTGCTTTAAGACTTATTTTGCCAGTCTTTTGTATTTTTTTATCATGTAGAAGGCCAGCAGGAACATGTATAGTAAAGCCAGGGAATAAATCACATACCGATCGGTAATGTATTGTTGTTCCAGCAGGCAGAAAGATAAAGGATCTTTTCCTTTCAGTTCATCGGCATCCGGAATATCCCGGTGTCCCCATTTATCGATAATGGTTCCTTTTTTCAATAATACAAGGCCCGGATTGGAACGGATCACGGTTTTTAATTGAATTTCATCTGTAGCGCAGAAGCTGTAGTTGACGTTGTATTTGTGAACAAAATCGGTGATTTCGTCGGCGTTGGAAGCTGTCAGGCCGTAAAAGCGGTAGCCGTTCTCACTGGCATAAGCTGCCAGCTTGTTGAGTTTATCCTGTGCTTCTGCCGAGGCTTTGCTCAATTTGTAAGAAACGACTAAGAACGTGTAGTCGTCATCGTTCAGCACTTCTTCTGTGATGTCTCCGTATTCGGGGTGTTCAATGACAAAATCGTGGATGGGGGCTTTATAGCCTTCCTTTAATAATTTTTGGCTGGAACTGTGAAATTCCCAATTCAATGTGTCTTGCCAGGGGAAGTTGCTTTCATCAAATTCCTTAATCTCTCCTGTATTTTTATTTTTGTATTTTAAGGTTGTGCTGTATTCGTCGTGAGGAGCTCCTTCCGGAGTCGTCATACCTTCGGTGATGTTGGCTCCGACGGCATAGGGGCGGAAGTCCAGGATCGGCAGATGACGATAACTGTACATTTCTATGCAAAACATAAATATAATACTTCCCGTCAGAATAACACTCTGTTCCAGGACGTTGAAAATGGATTTGAACCGATTGCGGTTGAAAAACACCAGCAATACCATAACCAATAGGATGATATTTTTAAAGAAGGTTTCCCAATTGGTCAAGACCAAGGCATCTCCGAAACAGCCGCAGTCTGTCACCGGATTTTTGATTGCGAGGATCAACGTCAGGGGAGTGAAGACTGCCATGAAAAGAAGGGCTCCCCAGGAGGCTAATTTTGTTTTGATATTTAAAAATAAGCAAATACCGATAATGAATTCTGCCATGGAAAGCAAGAAAGAAAAGAATAATGCGGAAAAATTCATCCAGCTCATTCCGAAAGCGTTGAAGTAGTCGGTGAATTTGTAATCGGATCCCAACGGATCTATCCCTTTTACAAAGCCGGAGAAAATAAACACTAGTCCGATAAGAATCCTGCAGATATTCAGTAAAAATTTCATTGTACTTTGGAGTTTATAAAAATATATAAATCGTTTCTGTTTTTATTGTTTGTTCTCGACACATAAGCGGATCAGGGCAAAGACGGCATAATTGACCATGTCGTAGTAATTGGCATCTATACCTTCCGATATCAGGGTATCGCCTTGATTGTCCTCGATTTGCTTGGTCCGTTTGATCTTCATCAGAATGAGATCGGTATAGGAACTGATACGCATACTTCGCCATGCTTCGTCGTAATCGTGATTTTTGTCTAACATCAGACGTTTGGCGCTTTGAAAATATTCATCGTATCGTGCGGTTATTTTTTCAGGAGGAGTATCTTCTCCCGGGCCGAGTTCCAACTGGATAAGTCCCATGATGGCATAATTGATGATGCCGATGAATTCCGGCACAATACCTTCATGTACTTTGCATACGCCTTTTTCTTCTATGCAACGTATGCGGTTGGCTTTGATAAATATCTGATCTGTAATTGATGTTGTGCGTAATATCCGCCAGGCTGTGCCGTAGTCGTGCATTTTTTTTGTAAAAATATCACGGCATATATTTATTACGCTGTCATATTCTTGTGAAGTATCCACCATAATTTTCGGTTTACATTATGAAATGTAAAAAACTCGTTGTTATTTTGAGGTGTAAAATTAATAAATAGAATTGATAATATTTCAATTTTCAATTTTCAATTTTTAGCAATCATGATAAAGTTTCCGGTAATAGAAAGGCAAGTGCTCGATTTATCCCGTCCCCGGGTGATGGGAATTTTGAATGTGACTCCCGATTCCTTTTACGATGGGGGTAAGTATCTTAGTGAAACGAAGGTCATTGAACGTATCCGGCAGATTGTGGAGGAGGGAGCGGATATCATTGATGTCGGAGCTTGTTCTACCCGTCCGGGGGCTGCCGGGGTTGACGAGAAAGAGGAAATGGCCCGGTTGGAACCGGCTGTCGAGCTGATCCGGAAATATTATCCGAATATGCTTGTTTCGATAGATACTTACCGGGCGAAAATAGCGGAAGAAATTAATACTTGCCTGGGCCCGGTCATTGTCAACGATATTTCCGGAGGAACGATGGACAGCCGGATGTTTGAAACGGTAGCCCGGATGAAAGTGCCTTATATTCTGATGCATATACAGGGCATTCCCCGGACAATGCAACGGAATCCGGTGTACGAAAATGTCGTGGAGGAGGTAAAGCTCTTTTTTAAGGAACGGATTACCCGTCTGAATGAGTTGGGATTCGATAATCTGATCCTGGATCCGGGGTTCGGATTTGGAAAAACGGCTGAACATAATTTCCAATTGATGGAAGCATTGGATACTTTTCAGGAATTGGGTTATCCGGTACTTTCCGGAATTTCCAGAAAGGGTATGATCTGGAAGACTTTGGACATTACGCCGGCGGAGGCATTAAACGGCACGACGGTGTTGAATACGGTGTCACTGATGAAGGGGGCTCAATTGTTGCGGGTACATGATGTAAAAGAAGCTGTAGAAGCTGTGAAACTGTTCAACTGTATACATCAGTTTGCCCGTTTCTGATCCGTGTTTTGAAGATCAGAAACGGTTTAGCCACGGACGGACGACCTGCCACAGTACGATGCCTACACTGACGGAAATGTTGAATGAATGTTTTGTCCCGAATTGGGGAATTTCGATGCAACCGGCAGAATGATCGATGACTTCCTGTTGTACCCCTTTCACTTCATTGCCGAAAACCAGTGCGTATTTTCCATCGGTGGGAAGTGTTACCTTTTCCAGTGACAGGCTGTTCTCGGCCTGTTCTACCGAGAACACTTTATAGCCGTCGGCCTCTAAACGATGGATGACAGGTAATGTATCTTTACTGTATTCCCATGCCACCGATTCTTCTGCTCCTAAAGCTGTTTTATGGATTTCCCGGTTGGGCGGGGTGGCTGTTATGCCGCAAAGGTATATTTTAGAGAGCCGGAACGCATCTGACGTCCGGAATACGGAACCGACATTATTCAGACTGCGGATATTGTCCAGAACGATAACGATGGGCAGTTTTTCTACCGACTTAAATTCTTCGGTGCTGATCCGGTGAAGTTCTTCGTTTTGTAATTTTCTGTTTTCCATCGATTGTAATGAATTTTAAATTATTGGGTAAACTGATTTGTTGACAGATTCATTCAATCAAAAATCAACCGACGGCTTCTCCTATTAAAGTCGCCGAAGTACAGTCTTTCACCTTTACCTGGATAAGATCGCCGGCTTTGGCTGTTTTGCAAGGGAATACGATCACTTTGTTCTGACTGCTGCGCCCGAACATTTCGTCCGGACTTTTTTTCGAAATCCCTTCTACCAGTACTTCGAACGTTTTTCCGATATCCCGGCGGTTACTTTCCAGAGACCAGCCTGTTTGCAGATCGATCAATTGCTGGAGGCGTCTCCCTTTGGTTTCTTCATCGACATTATCAGGTAAACGTTTGGAAGCCATTGTGCCGGGACGCTCGGAATATTTAAACATATAAGCCAGATCGAATCCGACTTGTTGCATCAGTTCCAGTGTCTGCTGAAAATCTGCTTCACTTTCGTTATGGAAACCGACAAATACGTCTGTCGAGATGCCGCATTCGGGGATGATACGGCGGATGGCGGCAATCCGGTCCAAATACCATTCACGGGTGTATTTCCGGTTCATGTCTTTGAGTACCGAATTACTTCCCGATTGTACGGGTAAGTGGATGGCTTTGCATATATTCGGGTAACGGGCGATGGTTTCCAGTGTGGCATCGCTCATATCTTTAGGGTGGGAGGTAGCAAACCGGATCCGCATTTGAGGCACGGTACGGGCTACCGTTTCCAGTAGTGCCGGAAAATTTATGTCGGAGGTTTCGTCTTTGTAATGGTAGGAGTTGACGTTCTGTCCCAATAGGGTCACTTCTTTGAATCCGCGTCTCTGCAGGTCGATCACTTCCGCTACGATACTGTGCGGACTGCGGCTGCGCTCGCGTCCCCGCGTGTACGGTACGATGCAGTAGGTACAGAAGTTGTTGCATCCGCGCATGATGGATACAAAACCTGAAATCGTCGTTTCGTCGATACGGGAAGGGCAAATGTCTTTGTACGTTTCGGTTTCCGAAAGCTCGATGTTGATAGCCTTTTCTCCTTTGGCGGCCTTTTCAATCAATAAAGGCAGGTCCATGTAAGCGTCGGGTCCGACGACGATATTGACATTTTTTTCCTGTTCGAATAGATTTTCTCCCAGACGTTCTGCCATACACCCCATAATTCCTACGAGTAGATGGGGATTCCTTTTGCGGATTTCAGAAAACCCTTGTACGCGTCCCCGTACCCGTTGTTCTGCATTTTCGCGGACAGAGCAGGTATTTACCAGAATGATATCCGCTTCGTTTTTATCTTTGGTGTGTTCAAAGCCTTTAGCTGTTAAAATGGCTGCGACAACTTCACTATCAGCCACATTCATTTGGCAGCCGTAGGTTTCGATATAGAATTTTTTACCCATAAAAAAATATTACTTTTGAAGGTACAAAAGTAATATTTTCAAAGGGATATCTTTTATAAAAAGCGTAAAGATTCGCAGACTTTTAAACAGCTAATTTATTTTTGATTTTAGATTTACGATTTTTGATTCTGTCACACTTGGATGAAAAATTACATATTTATGTATGGAATTTGAAATCTCTTTAATTGTTGACTTGGTGTGTTTAATCAAAAATCAAAAATCGTAAATCAAAAATTATTTTAGAATCTTACTCCCACCGTAATCCGTGCCTGGTGTTCGTGGTATTTGTTGGATACCGGCTCTGCCATTACCGTATGAATGAGGTTGTCGATCTGGGTTTCCGTGTAATAGAAGATGGTTTCGTCTTTTGCAAACCGGTAGCTGTATGCGGCGTCACAATAGAACTGACCGAAGTTCAGACCGATACCGCCTGAAACCGTTTGGATTTTGTCACCGCCCGGAATAGAATTTACAAAACTGTATTCTTTGCGTTTGTACGGACTTCCCATATAATTATAGCCGGCCCGCAAGCTGAATTGGCTGTTAAAACGGTATTCGGCTCCGACCCGGAAATTATGAGCTGCCGTATAGGTACTCTTGATTGCGGCGTTGGTTTCGTCGTAAAAACGGCTGTAGGGGCCTGCTGTGTATTTGGCCGAACCGTAATCCACATATTCGTAGTCTGCGCTGATGATCGCTTTTTGGTTCAATACCGTTGCAATACTTAAGATGGCCCGCCAGGGAGTTCTCATATCGAAATCGTATTTGTCGTAGTATCCCTGGGATTGGCTGATTTGTGATTCCCGCCCGGTATTCGGGTCTTCGGGAGTCCAGTAGTAAGCGTCAATATATGTTTCCCGGCGATAATTCATGTTATACCACGTGGGCGTATGAATAGCGGCACCGATACGGAGTTCCGGAATCGGACGGTAAATGGCTCCGAATTTCAGGTTGGTACCTACACCGTTGATCCGGACATTTTCAAAGAAGTCGTATGAATCAAAGCCGGACGGGGCATTTTCTTCACCGAGTTCAGTGTATTGGCTGCGGGTTTTGAAATAGGTCGTTTGCAAGCCGATAGTCATTCCCAAATACAGTTTGTCCTTGTAGTTCGTGCCGAAAGAAAAAGCATACTCACCCTGATATCCGTCTTCTTTGAGCAATTTGTATTGATTGACTAATTCCCCTTCTCCGACGGCCGGAGAATAGTACAATTGGTCATTCGGATTGATCAGGAATGTTTCGTACGCCTGTCCCAGTGTAAACGGATTCAGATCTTTCGGCTGGATATTGTCCGCCTGTAGAGCATAGGCATTGAGCTGGGAAGTTGAGGAATTGAGTACGGCGATATCCATCTGGCGGTTGTAGTTGCTCAAATTGGTATAATTGATACCGAAATTAAAACCCCGCCAATTGAAGTCGGGCGTATACAGAGAGAAAACTGCCCCCAGCGTTCCCATCTGGAAAGAAGTCTTATTGGCTGTACGGTTTCCCGATTTGATATCGTTGAAATTCAGTAAGGGGGTAAAGGCAGCCTCCGATTTCCGGAAAACACCGATTCCGGCAGGATTGGTACTTAAAGTCGAGAGGTCGCCTCCCAAGGCTCCGAATGCACCTCCCATGGCAGCCGAACGGGCCGTCCCTGTGGTTGTAAATCTGGAGAAACGCAGGATTTCTTCATAATTTTGGGCCGATGCTATGGTTCCCATAGTCAACAGTGCCGAAAGAATATATAATTTTTTCATTGGGTTCAGTTTTTAGTATAAAACGAAGTTTTTGCATTTTATCTTCTTCCGCCTGTTCGGGTAGAGCTACCACCGGAGCGGGTGGTTCCGGACGACCGTGTCGTACCTGTGGAACGCGACGGAGAATAACTGCTTCCGCCCGACCTTGTGTTGTTGTACGAAGGCCGTGTCGTATTGTTTCTGTTGTAATTATACGAATTGCTTCCCGATCGTGTTGCCGGACGGGTATAACGGTTTGACTGACCGGATGTAGACGGCCGTGTCGTTGCTGGCCGTGTTGTCGTACCGGGTCTTACGCTGGTTCCCGGCCGGGTCATTCCCGGTCGCGTTGTGGTTCCCGGTCGTGTGCTTGTTCCTGGTCGTGTTGTTGTACCCGGTCGGGTTGTCGTTCCCGGTCTTACGCTGGTACCTGGCCGCGTTGTCGTACCCGGACGGGTCGTGGTTCCCGGCCTTGTCGTTACTCCCGGTCGCGTTGTCGTACCCGGCCTTACGTTGGTGCCGGGGCGGGTGCCATAACCCGGTCGCGTATTGTTTCCCGGTCGCGTAGCATAGCCCGGACGGGTGCCGATTCCCGGACGCAGGTTGTTATCCGGTCGTACAGGTGCGGGTCTGTTATGAGAGGGGGGGTAATGTCCGCCGCCCCAGATAGGCGGATAAGGATAGTGGTGATGCCAATGCGGATAATATCCACCCGGATACCAGGGATCGTACCAGCCGCCCCATCCGTACCAACCGTTATACCAGGGTCTGTACCAGGGATCGTACCATCCGTTGTTCCAACCGAATCCGAAACTCCAACCCGGATTTCCCCAACCCAGATTGAAACTCCAGTTGAATTGTCTGTCAAAAACAAAACTGTCATAACCCGGTTGATTCCAGGCAATCGTCCAGATGTATTTGGGGTAGGATCCGAAAAGGAAGGTCGAATAAAGTTCTATATTTGAAGAGGACGGAAACCACCAGTAACGGTTGTTGTCTGTATAAACATTCCAGTCCGGACTTACGGAAAGACTGAGAGCGATGTCTGTACCGTTGGCAATATAGCCGAATCCTTGGGGATATTGGGCTATAATCCGGGCTGCCTCACGCAAATCCGACTCACTGCCTTTAAAGCCACCGATCCAGTAACCGGTATTTTCATAGATCGTTTCGTTGATATCATTCGCAGATGACAATTGTGATTCTGCCTGATAAGCCAGATCTGCCGTATTGACTTGTTCTACGGTACCTTTGCGGCGGTTGATGACGGATGCCGTACTGCCTGTCCAATCTGATTCCGGTTGAGTGTAAGATGTCGTACCGGCTGATTTTGTCATGTCGATATGCTGTCCCGTTTCGGTTTCTACTTCCTTAACGATAAGCGGTTTTGCTCCAGGTACATAGTAGATGTCGTCTTCCATACTGCTGCTAAGGCTGCGGCTCGAATAGCAGGAGGTAAGGAGAAACACTGAAGCTATAATATATACTATCGATTTCATAAGATAATGATTTACTTGTTTATTAAATTACTATCAAAAAGTATACCATAAATTTTGGAATTCCGGGGTTATATACTGTATTTAACATGATTCCTCCGTTGTGTGGTATCTTTATCTGTTTACGGAATAAAAATACTCTTTTTCGGGTTATATATCTTAGTTTTTTGCTTAAATTTGCGACGTTTTACCAAAAAATAAGAAGATGGCCAAGTTTTTAACATCAAGAAGTGAAGATTATTCTCAATGGTATAATGAGTTGGTAACCAAGGCAGGATTGGCGGAACCGGCAGCCGTAAGAGGTTGTATGGTGATCAAACCGTACGGATATGCCATTTGGGAAAAGATGCAACGTCAATTGGATCAAATGTTTAAGGACACCGGACACGTAAATGCTTATTTTCCCTTATTGATACCGAAATCTTTCTTTTCAAAAGAAGCTGACCATGTTGAAGGATTTGCGAAAGAATGTGCTGTTGTGACCCATTATCGTTTGAAGAATGATCCCAACGGCAACGGAGTTATCGTCGATCCGGAGGCTAAACTGGAAGAAGAGTATATTATCCGTCCCACATCCGAGACGATTATATGGAATACATATAAAAACTGGATACAATCTTACCGGGATCTTCCGATATTGTGTAATCAGTGGGCGAATGTTATGCGTTGGGAAATGCGTACCCGTATGTTTCTGCGTACGGCTGAATTTCTTTGGCAGGAGGGACATACTGCTCACGCCACTAAGGATGAAGCGGTAGCTGAGGCCAACCAGATGGTGCGCGTATATGCCGAGTTTGCAGAAAAATGGATGGCTGTCCCTGTAATTATGGGTTCCAAGAGTGAAAGTGAGCGGTTTGCCGGAGCTTTGGATACATACACGATAGAAGCTTTAATGCAGGACGGTAAAGCATTGCAGGCAGGTACATCTCATTTCCTGGGACAGAATTTTGCCAAAGCTTTCGACGTGATGTTTACCAATCAGGCAGGTGAACGGGATTATGTATGGGCGACTTCCTGGGGGGTTTCAACGCGTCTGATGGGAGCTTTGATCATGGCACATTCCGATGACAACGGGTTGGTATTGCCTCCGAAGTTGGCTCCTTTGCAGGTCGTGATTGTGCCGATATATAAAAATCCGGAAGGACTTCAACAGATTCGTGATAAGGTAAGCGGTGTCGTAGAAGCATTGAAGGCAAAAGGAATTACCGTAAAATTCGACGATCGTGATACCCAGAAACCGGGCTGGAAATTTGCTGATTACGAACTCAAGGGAGTACCGGTACGTTTGGCGATAGGAGAACGTGATCTGGCAAACGATACAGTTGAGGTGGCCCGTCGCGATACCCTTGCTAAAGAAACGGTACCGATGGCCGGAGTGGTAGAATATATCGGGAAATTACTTGAAGACATTCAGGAAAATATTTATAAAAAGGCTCTCGGTTTCAGAAACAATATGATCACAAAAGTGGATTCTTACGACGAATTCAGGCAACTGGTCGAAACGAAGGGTGGTTTCTTCCTGTGTCATTGGGATGGAACGGCGGAAACTGAAGAAAAGATCAAGACGGATACCAAAGCGACGATTCGTTGTATCCCGTTTGATAGTCCGGAAGAAGAGGGAAAATGTATGGTAACCGGTAAACCTTCGCATCGTCGGGTGCTGATAGCAAAAGCTTATTGACCGGGCTACCGGGATCAGGCTGCCCCAAAAGTCCGTATCGGGTAATTTTCAGGCGGGAGAATGTGCTGTCGGCAGACAGGGATGTTTCCCGTACCGGGAAATCGAAGGTCGGTTTTTGGGGTAGTTTTTGTAAAATATATTGGTTGTGGATAATAAATCGGGTTTTGGTAAGGTTTTGGTTGCGTGGTATGAGGAGAACCGCAGGGAATTACCGTGGCGGGATACGAATGACCCTTATCTGATATGGATATCCGAAATTATTTTACAGCAAACCCGGGTAGTGCAGGGCTTGGATTATTTCAATCGTTTTGCCGCCCGGTTCCCGGATGTCCGCTCACTGGCAGAGGCAAAGGAAGACGAGGTACTGAAGTATTGGCAGGGTTTGGGGTATTATAGTCGTGCCCGTAATTTACATGCTGCCGCCCGGGATATTATGCAACGTTTTTCCGGGTTGTTTCCTGTCCGTTATGAGGACGTTTTGTCATTGAAAGGGATCGGCGGGTATACGGCTGCCGCTATCTGTTCTTTTGCCTGGAATCAGCCTTATGCTGTTGTTGACGGAAATGTCTACCGGGTGTTATCGCGGGTATTCGGGATAGATATACCGATAGATAGTACGGAGGGAAAGAAGTTTTTTACCGCTTTGGCGCAGGAGTTGTTATTGGTTTCCTGCCCGGGAGTTTATAATCAGGCTATTATGGATTTCGGTGCTATCCAGTGTGTTCCCAAGTCTCCGGCCTGTCTGTTTTGCCCTTTGCGCGAAAAATGTGTAGCCTTTGTTCGGGGGGAAGTAGAAAATTTGCCCGTAAAAGCCGGAAAAACCCTTGTAAAGCCCCGTTATTTCAATTATTTTCACATCCATTACCGGGATAATGTCCTGTTGGTGCAACGACGTGCCAAAGATATATGGCAAAATCTGTATGAATATCCTTTAATTGAGACAGAGAAGGATATGGAGTGGCCTGAATTGATCCGGACAGACGAATACCGGCATCTTTGGGAAGGGGCCGGAGAAATACACGTCGTACGCAGTGCGGGACCTTATAAACATGTCCTTTCTCATCGCATTATTTATGCCCGTTTTTATGAGATTCGGATAAACGTACTTTCTGCCGGTTTGACAAATTGTTTGCAGGTATCCGCCGATGATTTTGAAAAATATGCCGTTTCCCGTTTGATCAGTCTCTATCTGGAAGACAGGAACAGGTGAAATTTTCTTTTTATTGTTGTTTTTCGAGATATTCGGCCCAGATACGGGCAGCTTCCTCTACCAATTTTATGCAAGGACGTTTGGTGTAATACCGGGAAGTCCGTGCTTCCGGCAGGGGATCTGTATGTACAATTTCTTTCAATCCGAGTAGTTCACTGCAATTCAGTGCTCCGTTTCTTTTTTTGAATTCTTCAGCTAATTCCTGTACCAGACGATAGTTTGCCGCTTTACCTTCCCGGTCTGACGGATCGGCCGTACCCGTTTGTAATCCGGCTAAAATGAACATGCCGCAGGCAGCTCCGCAGGTTTGGCGCATACGGCCGATACCTCCTCCGAAGGAAGCCGACATTTTCAGGGCCTGTTCGGGTGTATATCCGTAGAGGTCGGCAAATGCCGCACATACCGATTGTGAGCAATTAAAGCCTTGCTTGAATAATCCGACAGCCTTTTGAATCCTTTCTTCCATGACGATGACATTTGTATGAATGGTAACAAATGTATTATAATTTTGCGGTATAGAGAAAAAGGACAATCTTTTACTTTGTCCTTTTTCTGGTGAAATGATATTTATTTGCTTTTGATAAAATCGACGATTATTTTTTCCAGACTTTTATTGAGAGGGGCGTCGGGATTGTTGTATACTGCCGATATTTGAAAGATCTGGTCCTGAGAGTCACAGTCTTTCAATACATGTGTCATACCGGGAATGATGTATTTTTGTGCTTTCGGATAAGCATTGGCCAGTAATTCGACTTCTTCCGTAGGGCATTGCAGGTCGTTGGTCCCTGATATGAGTAGTACCGGTATATGCAGTTGCCTGATGTCTTGCGCCGGATCGTATTTAAACCAGGAGATCAGATAGGGCTGGACAGACGGCCGGAACAATGTATAGAGCAGGGGAGAAACATGACCAACTGTATCTCCTTTTTCGAGTTTCTCCAGTATCGGATTGCACATATCCAGAATCTGTTGCGGTTGTTTGGCGAGTTGTTTGCGGAGAATCTGGGAAGCCGGTCTTCCGGCGCCTGCCAGAGAAATAACTTTGCCGATCTCCGGGTTACTGCCTGCCGCTAAAATACCGATTTGAGAGCCTTCGCTGTGTCCGGCAACGATGACTTGGTTGAAACGCTTGTCTTTTTTCAGGTAACTGACCCAATCGTTGACGTCGTTCACATAGTCTTCAAAGCGCAGTTTTTTTTCCTGCAATCCGGCATTGCTGCTTTTGGCAATTCCTCTTTTATCGAAACGTAATGAGGCGATGCCGTTGGTACGTAACATCTCCGCCAGCATTTTCAAAGCATTGTTTTTCATCATCGGGTTGTTGCCGTCCCGGTCGGTCGGCCCTGAGCCGGCAATAAGCAATACAACCGGACTGTTTGAGGTGTTTTCAGGTACCGATAATGTCCCGTACAGGTCTCCTGATGCGGTTTTCATGACGACTTCCGACTCTTGTCCGTATGACGACTGCGACATCAGACCCAATAGACATAGTGGCAGGCATAACGGTCCTACTAATAGATATAAAATAATCTTTTTCATAGTGTTATGGGTTTAAACGTTTATTTTGTAAAGAAAGCTGATCAGGTATACGGCCAGAATATCCCCGCCGATTATCGAAACGGCGTAAGCGATGCCCAGACGTGCACCTTTCAGGTTACAGGTTACTTTCAGGGCCTTGAACATCCATATCAGTGTCCAGACGATAAAGACAGTCGAAATAAGGGCCAGAAATGCTCCTGTCATGATTTCCGGGCTATTGAGCCATTCTATCGTTATGTCTTGAGGGGTTGCATGGATTAATGTCTGTAGCGGTTTACAAAAGCATAGCAGCGCTGTTGCGATTAAAGGCAGCTGTGCGAAAGCCGTGGTACCGAGGACATCGACGATGCGGATTCGGGAACGCGACAGAAGCAGACCTGAGGTGTAGAAGAGGAGTGCCGGTATCAGCCAGATAATCAGATGTTCGCCCAAAAATGTTGTAAATGTATTACTCGGAGCCCATCCCATGTGTAACAATCCTTGAAAATGTAATCCTGTGATCCACGATAGGACTATTGTAATGCATACCCCTGCAAATCCGTAAATCAGGGCCGGTATACCCGCTATTTGTATAAACGGATTCAGTATTTTTTTCCAAAATGAAATTTGCGTGTCCATGGCTTGTAAGTTAAGGTAGTTTTTCAATAAGATCGTCCAGTAGATTACGGACGGTCGGGTAACTTAAATTCATCTTTTTGGCCATTTCTTTGAGACTTCCTCCGGCCTTGACAAAGTCGATTACAAAAGTCTGCTCCTTTTCACTTAATTGTGCCAAAGGTGAAAGATCGAAGGTTCCGCAAATTTCCGTGCCGCATTGGGTACAAAACAATCGCCCGACTTTCAGAGGTGTTTCACAGGCCGGACAATGTAAGGGTAATTTTTTCTTTATATCCATAATTACATTGTTTGCTTGTAGCAAATATAAATAATGTTTTATAATATTCAAATTATATTGAATAATATTTAATTCAACATCAATAATATTGATATATTTAAATGTTTTTATTCCCGTGTGTTATCAAGTGTTTAGGCGATGTATCTTTTTATATTCGGAGGGAGATATTTTCATGTATTTTATGAAAGCTCTGCGGAATGTGCAGGTGGAATTGAAACCGGAGCGTTCCGCAATGTCTGTAATTTCAGTTTGCGGTTCCGTTTCGAGAAGGTGTTTACTTTCTTGCACTCGGAATTGGTTTACGTAGTCGGAAAAAGACACGCCGAGTTCTTTGTTAAATAATTGAGATAAGTAAGTTCTGCTGATTGGAAATTTTCGTTGTAGATCCGATAGACGTAAATCTCTGTATAAATAAGGTTTTTCTGTTTGAAACCATTGATTAATGGCTTGTAAATAATTTGTTTTTGCCTGGTCATATATCCAGTCTTTTTCCGGAATGTTTTCTTCGGAAGGGGTTTTCCAGCCGGCAGCAAATGAAATTTTCCAAGGGATTTCTTTTAGAAACAGAGCTTTATAGAAAAAATAATACCAGAGAATGAGAATGAATACTTTGTTGATTACATATAAGATCGTGTTATGGGTGACTAATAGTATAAAGTAAAATATATATAATGCGGATAGTACAATCATTATTCTTTTCAGCCAATAAAGGTCATAATCATCCGGATTGGATACATTTTCTTTAAGAAGTTGGGTATACTCGTTATTGTAGCGGAAAGTCAGATAGGCCGGAATGATCATATACAGCATGTTGCACAGGAGTAGTGTAATGCGAAAGATAATATCGATATCGGAAAGTGATAAAAGGTCTTGCATGCCGTGATAAACTGTCACTTCCTGTTTGAAAATGTAATAGCTTCCGAAAAGAAGGGTGAAGCCGATAGCCGGAGATATAAAAAAACAAAAACGCTTGAATGTCAGATATCCCGGACGTAATATTTCGATGATATAACAGGTCGTCGTTGCCATGACATAACTTCCCGTGATAAGTACGATCGGTTGAAATAGTGCTGTGTTATCTAGAAATGGATTGATTATGAGGCGTATACTGATAAGTAGTGCCCAAAATAACATACTTAGTCCTAAAATAAATTTGGCTTTGCTGTGTTGTGGGTGTGCTATAAGGGTTATTCCTCCAAAAATACACAAGCTTAGGATCATCAGGCTTAAAATCAACTGAATATTTTTTAACATGGTAAATAAAGTTTTTCGATTATAAATCAAGATCTTAAAGAAAGGTGTTGCAATATATGCTCTTTTTGTATTTTTTGATCGGCTCTTTTTGTATGATTTGCGCCTTTTTTTGTGCAAAATGAGCTCTTGTGCGCATGATCCCTCTCTTATTTTTGCTCTGTAGTTTTGGTGCGACAAATATAAAAAATGTAGAACTTAAAATGTAAAAAGATGAAAAAAACATGTTTACAATTTGTTTCAATGAAACGAATATTATCGGTTATCGGAATAACCTTTATCAGTTTATCGGTTTTTTCACAGGAATCCTTTTGCGGTTTGTCCTGGGGGATCAAAAGTGGTGTGAATTGGAGTAATATTTTGACGGAGTCAAGTATATTTGATAGCGATAAGGATGAAATTTCGCCGAAGTGGGGATATGTCGGAGGCGGTTTTATCGATTATCGATTTACACGTACTTTTTCCTTGTCTTGTGATGTTTTGTTTTCATGTAAAGGAGCCAAAATGGATTTTTCTTCCGAACAAAGTGGACGATTGTTTTCGGATTTGTATTTTCGGCTGAATTATTTGGATTTTCCTGTAATGGCTAATTTCCATATTTATAAGGGATTGGCTTTGAAAATCGGATTACAACCCTCTTTTTTACTTTCAGCTAAAATGAAAAGTACAGCAATGAAACATCCGGTGTCTGTCCGGAAAAAAATAAATGCTTTCGATTGTTCCATGCCGATAGGTGTGGCTTATGCTTTTGATTGCGGATTGCTTTTCGATGTGCGGTATGCTTTGGGTGCCCGGGGTATATTGAAAACGTTGAGTAATGACGATCTTAATAATAATTCCGTTTTTTCCTTTACTGCCGGTTTTAGGTTCTGAAAAAAACTTTAATCATAAAACGAAGGATGAAAAAATTTAAATTAAGTATATTTTGGCTGGTTTGTTTGGTCATTTGTATCGTAGTAGCAGTTATTTATGGCTGGATAGACTATCGTTTTAAAGATGTGCAGGTTTCCGGGGTTATTAAAAATCTCGAGGATGGGCAACTGTTGTTGTACGGTGAACACGACGGAAAAGTGGATACGATTCAGTTGGACAAAGAAGGTTCATTTGTTTGTCATTTTTCTGAAAAGGAGATTCCCGGTGTTTATGTGTTGTGTATTCCGCAAACTTCAACCACGGTTTTTTTATATTTACGTGCAGGAGCTCGTGTACGGGTTTCATATGATGCGCTGCAATCGGACCTGACTCCGGTAATCACTGGAAATGTTACTGTAGAAAGTGAGATTATACGTAAAATTAATGAAGAATTCCTTGAAATGGAATTGGAACAGGTTGCTCAGAAAACTTTTTCGGAATATTCAGGGGAAATATATGATCGATACGATGGAGTCGTGAAGTTGTTGGATAAGGTGAAGGACCGGAAATTCGTAGCCATGGTTTTGAAAGAACTGAAGGCCCGGCGGGATTATTGTTTGTATTATTATAGAGTGGCTTATAAATTATGTATTTCGTTGGAAAGCGATGTTCAGGAGGAAGCTTTTTGGGAATTTGTCCGAAATCTGGATTTGAATAATATTGAGAATGCAAAGAGTGATTTGCTTAGTCTCGTTATTGCCTGGGATATGCAGACTGCGAAAATAGAAAGATCTGCCATCAATTGCTTGTGTGAATTGAAAAGACGGGTATCAAATCAGGAAGTTTTGAATTATATGTCTGAACAATACATGGTTTCTGCTTTATGTAATGAAACTTCTTCGGATGAATTAACAATGGTGTATGACTTCTTTGTTCAATTATGTGACGATTGTGATATTTTATGTAAGGTGGAGAAAGAATATGAGGCTGTCAAAAGGGCTTTAACAAGGTTTGCTCCGGGAAAAGAAATGATTGATTTGGAAATGTTTGACAGAGATGGTAACAGTGTACATCTTGCCGATGTGAAAGGTGATCTCGTTTATGTGGATATATGGGCGTCGTGGTGTGGATCTTGTTGTTATGAAATGGCTTTTCTTGAAAAACTGGTGGAAAGATATAAGGATTCTCTTCATTTGGAGGTTGTCAGTCTTTCAATCGATAAGAATGAAAAAGCCTGGCTGGCAAGAGCACCGGAAGATCGTCCCGGCTGGAAGCAATATCAGGCTACGGAGCTTTCACAAAGAATTCTTGAAGAAGAGTATCATATTACAGCAATACCTCGTTTTATGCTGCTGGACAGAAATGGAAAAATTATTGATGCTCATGCTCCTAGACCTTCTGACGATATAATTCACCAATTGATACATCGTTTTTTAACTTCTCGGGCTATGGTACAAGGGAATTTTTCCCTTGTACTGGATAATACTTATTGATTTTTCGTTTTCAGTATCGGAAGAAAGAGTTTTGAAAAAGCGGATGGGGGAGAGTAAAAAATATATTTTGTTTTTGTAAGGCTGGAGAAGATATAAATCGTTTTATTATTAATTTGTAAATTTGTTATGTGGGGGCGGCGGTTTGTGGAGACAGATGTACATCCGAATGTCATAAAAAAGTGAAGATGGATGGAAAGTACAGAGGTGATATTTGAAACAGAGCGATGGAAAATTTGAATTTTTATATTTTGACGGGAGGACCCGGGAGCGGGAAATCGACAGTGTTGAATTTATTGTTTTCAATGGGATATCCTGTTGTTCCGGAAGTCGGAAGAAAGATTATCCAGGAACAGGTTTCCATAAAGGGAAATGCACTCCCCTGGGGCGATACATGTCGTTATGCAGAACTGATGTTGTTGCAGTCGGTACTTGATTTCGGGAAGTTTGCGTCTTTGAATATACCTCGTTTTTTTGACCGGGGTATACCCGATACCTTGGGATATTGTCGTTTTGCCCGTATTCCGGTCAGAAAAAAGTTGGAATCTGCTGTCCGGAATTATCGGTATAATCCGGTGGTTTTTGTATTTCCGCCCTGGGAGACTATTTATACCCGAGATTCGGAAAGGAAACAAACTTTTCAGGAAGCCCGGGATACTTGTCGTACTATCCGGGAAGTATATGAAGAGAACGGCTATCGGACTGTTGCCGTTCCCTTTTTGCCGCCGGAAGAACGTGCTGTGTGGATTTTAAATTATTTGAATCTTCCATCGGTTTGTGCTTCGCGGCTTTATTGAGTTCCGGAAAAACAGGATATCGAATCCTGTGGATTACAGTTTACGCATAACATCCTTCCAATCGGTTACTCTTTGGAGATTACGGTTTTGTATATTTACATTGTGGGGCTGTGTAAACAGTAATTTTTCACCTTCGAAGTTGCCGAGATTTTTTATATGGTCGTCGATCATAATATCTCCTTTAATAGAGTCTTTACGTCCGCAGAAAATCATTTGCTCCCAACCTATAAACGGGAAGTATTGATTTAGCCATGCTTGTTTTTCTGTCAGACTGCGGGGAAATTCTGTGGCCGAAGATACAATCAGTACATTGTATTTATCGTTGAGGTATTTCAATCCCTCTATACTGTCTGTTATTACCGGGGCATTTCTGAAAAAGTTCTCCTGATTGACATGTCGTAAATAATGGGGAAATGCTTCGGCTTCCGTTTTTCCATTCAGTTCTTTTACCGATAAACGGATACCGGATTCGTTGTATTCATAATTTATAAACTGGGCATATACATCTGCTAATACGCCGTCCATGTCTACCAATACTTGTTGTTTCATTTTTTTGATTATTTAACAGTTTATTTTCTGATTATTATCGTGTCCGGGATTTTTACAGGCTTTTTCTTTGTGCGGTTTTTCACAAACTTTTTTATATATCGTTTTTTGCGAAATAAATACCGCATTAATCAGCATGTTTTGTAAAAAAACCTCATTTATTTCTCTCTTCTTATGTAATTATATATAAATTTGCGGTAATATGCAATATTTGAAAATCGAAGAATTATGCTTAAAGAAGAAAGACATCAGTTTATATTGGATCGTTTACATGCTCATTCCCGGGTTTATATTACTGCTTTAAGTGAGGAATTGGGGGTATCTGACGATACTTTGCGCCGGGATTTGGGGGAACTTGATAAACAGGGATTACTGACTAAGGTACATGGGGGAGCTATTGCTAAATCGGGGATTTCTTTTGAGTTTCAGGAGCGCTTAAACACTGCTGTATCCGGAAAGCAGGAAATGGCGGCCAAAGTCGTTTCCCTGTTTCAGCCCGGTGATGTTGTACTGATTGACGGAGGAACATCCAATCTGGAGGTAGCCCGTCAGATTCCCGCTGATATGGAGATTACCATTTATACCAATAGTTTTCCTATTGTAAATTCCTTACTTGCTCATCCGAAATTGGATTTGATTTTCCTGGGCGGAAGGGTGTTTCCTGCTTCGCAGGTAACTGTCGGTATCGATGTGTTTCAGGCATTGCAAACCGTACGTCCGGATTGGCTGGTGCTCGGAGTTTGCAGTGTGCACCCGCAATTGGGATTGACAGGGCCGGAACGGGAAGAGACTATTATAAAACGATTGATGATTGAAAGATCCCGGAAACGGATTGTCTTAGCCGATAGTCATAAACTGAATACAGCCGAAACTTATAGTATAGCTTCTTTGGGGGATATAGACTATCTTGTGGTAGAGAACGCAAAAGTGGCATATATCACAGAAAATTGGCCTCAATCCGGGTATACGGCCTTATGATACAACGGGAGAATGTTTCTGTCTTTCCGTTTGTATTTCTGTCAAACCTATAGGTTGGGAGAATTACCATACAGTATTAATTTAAAATAGAATTTTATGTCAGACTCGAACTTGGTTAAGAAAGTAAATTTTTTAATTGTATACGCGGTTGTTATAACCGGGGTATGTTGTTTTTTGTTGTTTTCAGAAAGAAGCTGCAATCGGGAAAAGGTGGATGAATTAACGGTAAAGCGTATAAATGTGGTGGATGAAGAAGGGCATTTGCGGATGGTTATCAGTAATGAAAACCGGCAACATCCGGGTATGATGGATGGGGAAGAATTGCCGGAGCGGAAACGTCCTTCCGGAATTATTTTTTTTAATTCGTCCGGGGATGAGTGTGGAGGATTGGTGTATGACGGGAATGAACAGGATGCCGGTATGGTGTTATCTATAGATAAGTTTAAAGACGATCAGATTATGCAACTTCAGTATATGGAGGATACAGAACGTAAATTTCGGAAATATGGGTTGCAAATATGGGACTATCCCAAAGAGGGGACATATACTGAAAGAAATAAAAGGTTTAATAAATTGAATGATTTGGAGACTCCGGAGGGACGGCAGGAAGCAATTTGTAAAATGAAATTGGATAGCTTATTAATGGAAGAACGTCTGTTTATCGGAAAAAATTTTTCAAAAGAGGTAGGATTATTTATAAATGATCAGCAGGGAAATCCCAGGATAAAGATATATATAGACGAAGGCAATACCCCTAAAATTGAATTTTTGGATGAAAAAGGGAATGTTATAGAAAAATAATGTCTGTTGGTCTGTTTTTCACACAGCAGGCTTGTCCGCTGTGTTTTTATCTAAATCATTTTTTGTTTGTCAATGTACAAAATAATTTGTTATACATAATTCCCGAATGAGATTTATATATGGATTGTTTTTTAAGATAGGTGAATCTGCGTATTGCTTTAAATTCAGCGTGTCTGTTGCTTGTGGGAAATTTAGACATAAAGCAAATATATGTAAAATTTGTGTATGACAAAATCTTTTCAGGTTATGGCCGTGTGAAATTGGAAGTGCTATAACTGAAAAGATCGTTTTCATAATGTGTTTTATGAAAATTAAATCTGTTTATTTATTTTCTTAAAATGGTAATTTTTTAGATGTCATTACTGTGGAAATTTTCTATTTTATTGTTTTATCTGTTATTATTTTATCTCCTGTCGCTTTTTAATCTCCTGTATTTTAGTGTATTATATTGAAATCGTGGTTTGTTGTCTTGTAATTATTTGAGAATCTATATTTTAAAAAGTTGTCTGAAAAATTATTTTATAAATAATATGAGTTGTTATTTTAATTCATATTTTTGTGACGATTACGGTTCTTGTTATATGAAATGACAAGATGAAAAGGGAACCGGGTGTGAATCCCGGACAGTCCCGCTGCTGTAAGCTCCGTCAAGGATTTAAACCGGAAATGCCACTGCTGTAGGGAGGCGGGAAGGCTGTTTAAACGGGGAGTAAGTCAGAAGACCTGCCGTAATTGTTGTTTCGAGGGCTTTCGAGGAAGAGGCCGGAACGTAGGCAATATTGTCCGCATTCCTTTCTTTACACCCGTTTTAGAGGGCCGGAAATCCTTCCGGTTCTGTCGCTCGGTCAGCTTGTGTTTTATATTAAACCGGAATATAGCATGTCATGTTGTCGCATACATGCGGAGAATTAAAAAAAATAACTATGATTCAGACTGTATTGAAGAGGGACGGACGGGTTGTCGGTTTCAATGAAGAAAAGATTGTAGCGGCTATTCGCCGGGCGATGCTGCATACCGAAAAGGGTGAAGATATGGAACTGGCATTGAGCATTGCCGATCGCATTGCCTGCCGGGGACAGGAGCAAATGAGTGTGGAAGAGATTCAGAATTGTGTGGAGCTGGAATTGATGAAAAGCCGGCGTAAAGATGTGGCTCAATTGTATATTGCCTATCGCAATCGGCGAAGTGTGGCCCGGAAGGCGAAAACCCGCGATATTTTTTTGGAAATCATCGAAACCAAATCGAACGATGTTACCCGGGAGAATGCCAATATGAATGCGGATACGCCTGCCGGTATGATGATGAAATTTTCAAGTGAATCGACAAAGCCTTTTGTGGATGATTATTTACTGATGGATGAGGTGAAAGATGCGGTAAAACAGGGATATTTGCATATACACGATAAAGATTATTATCCGACAAAGAGTTTGACTTGTGTACAGCATCCGCTGGATAAAATTTTGCAAAACGGTTTTTTTGCAGGGCATGGAGAGTCACGTCCTGCCAAGCGGATCGAGACGGCCAGTATTTTAGGTTGTATTTCGCTGGAGACGGCACAGAATGAAATGCACGGCGGACAGGCGATTCCGGCTTTTGATTTTTACCTGGCTCCTTATGTGCGGACGAGTTTTGTTGAAGAGGTAAAGGTACTGGAAGAAATTTACGGAAAAGATTACAGTCATTTGTACCGCTACCCGGTAAAAGATTATGTGAAAAAAGAATTGGATGGTCTTGACGGAGACGAGCGGATATGGCAGCATGCTGTAAATCGTACTGTGAGTCGGGTGCATCAGTCTATGGAAGCTTTTATTCACAATATGAATACGATACACAGTCGGGGCGGTAATCAGGTGGTGTTCAGTTCTGTGAATTACGGTACGGACACTTCTGCCGAAGGGCGCTGTGTCATCCGGGAAATGTTGGTTTCTACTTATCAGGGGGTAGGTAACGGGGTTACGGCTATTTTCCCGATTCAGATCTGGAAAAAGAAAAGGGGGGTAAACTACCTGCCTGAAGATCCGAATTACGATTTGTATGTTTTTGCCTGTAAAGTTTCTGCCCGGCGGTTTTTCCCGAATTTTATCAATCTGGATGCGACATTTAACCGGCACGAACTCTGGAAGGCAGACGATCCCCGGCGTTATCGGTATGAAACGGCTACGATGGGGTGCCGGACCCGTGTATTTGAGAATCGTTTCGGGGAGAAGACTTCAATTGGCCGGGGAAATCTTTCGTTTTCGACGGTAAATATTGTCCGTCTGGCTATCGAAGCAATGTCACTGGAAACGGAGACGGAGAGGATAAAAGCATTTTTCCGGAAATTTGATGAGGTACTTGAACTGACAGCTTTGCAGTTACACCGTCGTTTTGAATTTCAGAAGACGGCACGTGCCAAGCAGTTTCCCTTATTGATGAATTCCCTTTGGCTGGGAGCGGATAAGCTGAAACCGGACGATACTATCGAAAGCGTGATTAATCAGGGTACCCTCGGTATCGGTTTTATCGGCTTGGCCGAATGTTTGGTTGCTTTAACGGGTAAACACCATGGGGAGAGTGTAGATGCTCAGGAATTGGGTTTACGGATCGTAGCCTATATGCGGGACAAAGCCTGTGAATTTTCGGAACGTTACGGGCATAACTATAGTGTTCTGGCCACTCCGGCGGAAGGTTTGTCCGGTAAATTTACCCAGAAAGACAGAAAAACGTTCGGTGTTATTCCGGGAATTACAGACCGGGAATATTATACAAATTCCAATCATGTACCGGTGTATTACAAATGTACCGCCCGGCATAAGGCAGAAGTGGAAGCACCTTATCACGACCTGACCCGTGGCGGACACATTTTTTATGTGGAAATTGACGGAGATGCTACCCATAATCCGGATGCCATCATGAAAGTTGTCGATATGATGGATCATTACAATATGGGCTATTGTTCCGTCAATCATAACCGGAACCGTTGTCTGGATTGCGGGCATGAGGATGCGGGTGAGGGGGAAGAGGTGTGTCCGGTATGTGGCAGTACACATATCGATCGTTTGCAACGGATCACTGGTTATCTGGTAGGCACAACAGATCGCTGGAACCGGGCTAAACTGGCAGAATTACAGGATAGAGTCAGACACAATTGATAATTGAATCCGGCGATGGATACAGCGGATGTATTGTATATTATGAATATTGTGGAGGATACGGTCGTTGACGGACCGGGGTTTCGTACGACGGTTTATGCTGCCGGATGTGAGCATGCTTGTCCGGGCTGTCATAATCCGCTGTCATGGAATATGAGGAACGGACATTCTGTAAATGTGGATGACGTTGCGGAACAACTGTTGGCTGATCCTTTCGCCGATGTTACTTTCAGTGGCGGGGACCCTCTGTTGCAGTCCGAAGCTTTTACCGGTCTGGCCCGGCGAATTAAGAGCCGTAGCCGAAAAACAATCTGGTGTTATACCGGTTTCCGCTATGAAGAAATATTGCGTACGCCGCGGCTTTCGGCGATTTTGCCTTACATTGATGTACTTGTTGACGGACGTTTTGAGCAGAGTTTACGCGATCCGGATTTACTTTTCCGGGGAAGTTCCAACCAAAGGCTGATTGATGTAAAAACATCCTTAGCATTGCATAGGGTATGTTGCTACCATTACGAACCTTATCCCGTCGTCGGCTGACGGGATAGGATTCTTCGTTATCTTTTTGCCTGTGCAGTCTGTTATCCCAGGTATTTTTTCAGCATAGCTGCCGAAAAAAGAATCAGAGAGCGGGTGGGGGGTAGTGTAGCGAACCCGTTGAGCATTCCCCAGTCGTGGATTACGCCGTTGAAACGGATGGTCGTTACATCTACTCTGGCTTCGTCAAGTCGACGGCCCAGGGCTTCTCCCTGATCGCGGAGAATATCGTTTTCGGCAACTTCGATAAGGGTTGGAGGTAAGCCCTGTAATTCTTTCAGAGAAGCCTGAAGGGGAGATAAATGTATGTTCCGGCGGGCTTTTTCATCGGTTGTGTATCGGTCGAACATCCATTTCATCAGCGGTGCGGTGAGGAAACGCTGTTCTCCGTATAGATCATAGGATTCCCAATCAAACGTGGCATCTGTAACGGGCCACATCAATATCTGAACTTTGATCTCCGGGCCTTTGTGTTCTTTGGCCAGCATACTGGTTACCAGGGTCATGTTTCCTCCGACACTGTTCCCGACTATACCGAGCCGCTGTCCGTCGACGTTGATTTCATCTCCGTGTCCGGCTATCCATTTGGTGGCAGCGTAGATTTCATTTACAGCTTGTGGGAATTGGGCTTCCGGAGACGGGGTATAATTGACGAATACGCAGGCGTAACCCGATTCAACGACAAGATCGCGTGCCAGTCTTTTATGGGTAGGGTAGTCGCCCAGTACCCAACCTCCGCCGTGAATAAAAATGAAAACAGGTCGTTTTTCTGTATGACCTTTCGGCCGGAGGATATTCAGGCGGATTTTATAATCGTCCGCTGTGATTGTTTTTTCCGATTCTTCGATGCCGGAAAGGTCCGTTTTGACACTTGCCTGTGCATTTACCAATACCTTCCGGGCTTCCGGTATGGGAAGAGATTCCACAGGTTTATCTCCGGCATTTAATGTTTTCAGATACGCTTTCGTTCCGGTACTGAGATGCTCGTCTTTGAGGTAATCGGGTGCTTTTTTTTTGTTTGTTGTCATGGTGTAATGTTTTATTTGCAGGTTATACGAAATCAAGTAAATCAATGTTTTATTAGATAATGTTACTCCTGTTCACGGTTTTATTTTTTACCATTTTGTAAATTTGTCTTATTTATCAGTCGTTGTATGATCTGGAAAAACGGTTGTTTAATGACGATAAAAGCGATCCGTATGGGAAAATGGAAAGGGATCGTTATCGATATCCGATAAGGGAATATCCCGATGCAATTGTATGATTTGGAAAGTGATATTCGTGAAGAACGGGACGTGTCAGGCCGCTATTCCCATATTGTAAAGCGGTTTGAGAAGCTTATGAAAGAAGTCCGGAACGGCCCGGAGTTTTAAAGATAAAAAACACAGAGGAAGTACCCTCTGTGTTTTTTATATGAAATAAAACGTTTTGCCGGTTTCGGAGGTGCTGTTATTCGCTTTTCAGTGCATTCACAGGATTGGCGATAGCTGCCCGCCAGGTTAATGCACTGACGCATAGCAAAGCAATTACAACCATAATAATAAAGGCCAGGGCAAATATCCACCAGCTTAGTTCCGTTTTGTAGGCGAAATTATCCAGCCAGATTTGAATGACATAGTAGACGACAGGGCATATCAAAATAAAGGCGATCAACAAACGTTTTATAAAATCCTTATTCAATAAGACCAGCATTTGTATTTCTGTTGCACCCATTACTTTTCTTACCCCGATACTTTTTGTCTTTTGCTCGATAAAAAAGACAACGAAGGCTAATAATCCCAGGCACGCGATCACAATCGATAATCCTGTAAATATGAGCAGACGGCGCGCAAACAGGTCTTCATCTCCATAGAGTTGAGTGTAGTCGTTTTCCATAAAACTATACTGATAGAAAGTCTGGGGATACAGTTCTTTGTAGCATTTCTCGATATAGGCCAATGCTTCCTGCCGCTTTTCCGGCACAATCCGAATGTATACATCCGCCATTCCCTGAAAATCGTTTAAGTAACCGAAACACAGAGGCGTGATTTTTTGATGCATCGATTTAAAATTGAAGTCCTTCACAACACCGGTTTGATGCTCTGTCAAATAGGTATGATCGGGTGATTTTGAAGCGATTTCTTTTGCCATTTGCTGATTCATCAGAAAACGGCCTTTGTTGTTTCCTCCTTCGCGGTAGGCTTCGCCTTCTACCAGCTGCAATCCCATAACGTCTATAAAATATTCATCGACCCAGATGATATGCCCCCCCATATTTTCCTCCAGTCCCGGAATTTTTAAATAGCTTCCCCGTTCATTGATATCGTAAATGCGTGATTTTGCTGCCGTCGCATTTACGATGGCGGGATTTTGTAAAAGAAGTTCCCGGAATTCCGGAAATTTTTTCATCAACACCGACTCCCCATGTCCGTTTACCATAACTACATTTTTCGGATTATATCCCGGATCCCGCTGTTTCATGAAATTTACCTGTTTGAAAATCAGGAGTGTGGAAATAATCAATCCCATGGAGACGGCAAATTGCAGTATCATCAGACTTCCTTTTACCCGTTGTAAGGCAATACTTTCATTTCGTTGTGAATTTAAAGAATCCAGACGGTTCATACGCGTCAGGTAGAAAGCCGGATACAATCCCGACAACACTCCGCATAGCAAAGGAATACCGGCCAATAGAATCATTCCGTTCCAGATATCTATTTCTAAGTTAAATCCGTATCCCAGCCATTGCGATAAGGAGGGGAATACCAGCAGAGCTACGATCCAGGCTCCGAACATGGCTAAAAAGCAGGTAAATACGGAATCCATAACGATCGATCCGATCAGCATACCGCGGTTGGCTCCCAGGGTACGTTTTACTCCGATCACCCTTGTTTTATCTGCCAAACGGGCGGTTGCCATGTTTACGTAATTGATGATGCTTACAATCAATACCAATATGGCTATCAGAATTAAAATATTGATATTGGAGCGATTACCGTGAGTGGAAAAATCGACCGCAGGCGTAAAGTAAAGTTCCTTATAATCCTGCAATTGCAGGTAGGGGAGGTTTTCTTTTATGTTCTCCGGTTCATATCCGAAACTTTCCATTTTCCGGGTATATAATTTCCGGAATTTCCCAAGTAATGCCTCCCGGTCTGTTCCCGGGAGTAATTCCAGGAAGGTTTCCCAGTTTGCAGACCGCCACGAATCGCTATATCCTTCCTGCCAATTCTTATCCACATAGTGCAGGTTAACCAATATTTCCGGTTTTCTCAGAGCCGGATTTACAATGTCTTTGAAAACGGCCGAAACGGTACAATGAAATTGCCCTCCCATTACCAGTTGCTTACCAATGGGATTTGCATCTCCGAATAATTTCCGGGCCATTTTTTCACTTACCATTACCTGGTCGGTTGTTGCAATCCCATTGGGTTCTCCCTGTAGAATCTGTAAGGAAAAAAATCTGGGATAACAGCTATCTCCCAATACGACCGGTTCTTCCGTGTAAAGTTCCTCCACTCCTTGCTGGGGTGGAATGTAAAGGGCTATGCCCATCATCATCATCCGGCAGTATTCTTTTATTTCCGGAAAGCTACCCGCCAGCCAACCTCCGTAAGCCCCCGGAGTGATCCCCCAATCGGCAGTCTTTACCCGTACAATATTTGCCCGGTTTTTTACATTTTCATCATGATTTAATTCTGCATGTACGTAGGTGTATAAAATGATTATGGCAGTGAAGGCCAATGTCATACCGATACAATTGACTAAAAAAGAAAAAGGCTTATTGCGTTTACTTCGTATCCATTCTCTGAACTGTGACCACATTATGTTGTATTTTTTGAGTTTATTTATTCTTGTTTTCAAAAAATATGCCAACACAATAATAACTTGAATGTCTGTAGTTTAGGCGTAAATAATGGGATGCAGCTGTCAAAAAAATAGACAATAGTGTCAAAAAATTAAACGATTAGCCGGAGAATAACCCCATACGGCGATTATAGTTTTTGCTGACGCAACCATATTTTTATCAGCAGGCTTTGCGGCAATAGTTTTGAAACGATGTGAAAGAGTTTGGTAAAAGAGCCGTAGATCGACATGTCTTTTCGTTTTTTAGCATCTTTCAGGGCTTTGTGAGCGACTTTGCCGGCTGTTACCATGCCGGCGAAGTACCGGGTTGCTTTCGGGGCTCCGATTTGTGCTTTTTCCAATAAGGGAGTGTTTATCCATCCGGGACAGACTGCGGTGACGGTAATGGCTTTTTCTTTGAGTTCTATATTCAAAGCCCGGGAATAATTTCTTACAAAGGCTTTTGTCGAACTGTATATATTTTGATACGGAAGCGGCAGAAAAGCGGCTGCGGAAGCTATATTGAGGATATGACCGCCTGCTTTTATGTAGGGAATGCACACCAATCCCATAGCGACGACAGCACTGCAGTTCAAATCAATCATATTTACAGATTCTTCAATGCTCAAATCGTTGTATGAGCAGAATTTTGCAAAACCGGCATTGTTGATCAGAAATAAAATATCCGGATCATGTTCTTTTAAATAGAAAGAAAAGTCTTCTATGGCTTTTATGTTTGACAGGTCCGTCGGGAAAATTTTTATTTTTTCCCCGCAATCCGTCTGTAGCCGGATCAGTTTTTCTTCATTTTTGGCGATGGCCCATATTTCGTCTATGTTTTCTTCTCTGAGGAGCAGTTTTACGAATTCTTTGCCTAATCCTCCGCTTGCTCCTGTGACAATTGCTATTTTTTTTCCCGGTCTGTTCATCGGTTTTACATTAGATTATGATTTGATACGTATTCGTTTCGTATCTGTTTAAGTTGGAAAAAGCCGTATATCATAATTGGTAAATCAAATATAGATAAAAATCGGGAATGCCGGGGGACTGGGCGAATATGTTGCCGATAAATTATCGGGGAAGAGGATGAATAAAAATGAACCGGGCTCCTCGGGTGTAGGTGGTGTCGAGTTTGACTTCTCCTTGAAGTGCTTGCGCAATCAGGCGGCAAATGTGTAAGCCCAGACCATTGCCTTGGGAAAAAGAATTCAGTTTCTCGAAACGATTGAATATTTGTTCGGCTTTGTCAGAAGGAATACCCGGTCCGCTATCACTGATGGCAAAGATTACCTGCTGTTCCTGTTCATTGATGGTGTATGTCAGGTTGATTTCTCCCTGTTCGGTATATTTGACAGCATTGTTCAGAAAATTCAGAAGGATTTGCTGTACACGCATGCTATCCGTTACAAGGGTATAAGTATCTTCCCGGGTTGCGGTAAATGTCATTTTAACTCCGGGTTTTACCTTATCTTTTGTACTGTCGACAACTGTCTGACAGAGTTCATTTATTTTATAGGCAGATTTGACGATTTTTAGTTTACCCGATTCCATGGCGGATAGTTCCAGTAAATCGTTGACTAGTTTGAGTAATAACTCACTGCTGTTTAAAATCAGGTTGGAATAAGTTTTCAGTTCACTGTTTATGTTTTGAGCCTCGGAAGCTATCAGTTGTGAAAATCCGACTATCGAATTGAGAGGGGTGCGTATTTCGTGGCTCATATTCTGAATAAAGACGGTTTTTATCCGGTCGGAAGCTTCTGCCTGGTCACGGGCCTGTACTAGTTTTTTCTGGGTTTCCAGCAAGGTCATTTTTTCTTTTTTAAGTGCTTGTTCCGACTGTTTCAGACGTTTTACAAGACGCCGGCTGTGTAAGTAGAAAATGAGTATCAGAATCAATAATACGGTCAGCAGGGATACAATATATCCCATAAGAGATTTGGTATTATGTTCTGCTTCGAGTTCGGTTTCTCTGTTGCGTTGGTTTAAGCTTTCTACATCATTGAGGATCTGAAGTTCTTTGTATTTTTCCAGATTCCGGGTTTGATTGAGTTGATGCAGGACGGTGATATATTCTTTCAGGGCCTTTAATTCCTTGTCTTTTTCTCCTAAAGCCTGTGCAATCTCTATCTGATAACGCAATAATATATGATTCGGAACCTGACGTTGAAGAGGGGGCTTTTGCCACAGGCTGTCCAGAAATACCGAAGCTTTCTCATATTGATTTTTGGCCATGTGATAATAGAGATGAGGCTTGGGGTCGAGTCGGGTAAAATGCCAGTAAACGTCCTCGCTTAAGGAGCACATCTGTTGTAAATGGGCATAGCAGGAATCGACTTCTGCAGCAGACAGACCGGGGTAGTTGTTGAGCATACGACGGTAAATGGCGTAATAGGACGTATAGTAATTCCGGTATATACGGCCCTGTTTGCGGTAGTAGCGTTCGAGATCGTGTATGTATTCCAGTAATTTTTTATCCGTTTCTATGGCTTTTTTATATTCTTCACTGAAGGTGTAAAGAATACTCAATTGGGTAAGAACCGAAGCTCTTAAATAGTAGTTTTCAGGAGGAAGCTGGCTCGTCAGCTTTTGCTGTTCTTCCAGGTATTGAGTGTAAATGTCGCTTTGTATGGAATACCCCAGACAAATACACAATGTACGTAATTTTAAAATCCGGTCGTAGATATCGATTTCTTTGTTCGCATCCGCTTTGTATTCTTTTAATAATTGCTTCAGATGTTCGGCTTTCTCTTCTTCGGAGGCATTTCGGCTGTATATGCTTTCCCATTGTCCTTTCAGGAATACGATCAGGCCTTTGCTGCCTGCTGTCGGTGTGAGTTTCTCTGCTAAGGAGATGTAGTATTTTATAGAATCGAGCTTATTTCTGTTGCCTAGTTCCAGTAAAGCTTCTATTTGTACTTTTTCATCATTGACTTTACAGGCTTCCGAATAAAGTTGAAGGTAATATTTCAGGCGTTCGTTTTTGTTGGAATTGTCCGCCAAATGACGCAATAGGGTATAACGTTCGGTTTGGCGGGTGGTATGGGAAAGCAATCGGGCCAGACTGTCCTGTATATGATGAGATCTCGTATTACCAATTACCGGAACGACAATACACAAACATAGAAATAATATTGCACACAGACGCAAGAAAGCTGTCATATCCAATTTTCTTATTATACAAAGATAATAAAAATATATATATTTTATAATATATGTTTTTCAGTTGAAAAATCCTACTGTATGCCGGTTTGTTTGGATGAAATTTATGGACTTTAAATTTTGCATTTTGATTTTTTAATCTACTCAAATAAAGATTATTGCGATATTCGAATAGAACAACTGATAATAACGGTGTGTTTATAAAAATATTTTCAATATTCGGGTGCGATTTGTGACTATGGCATTGATATTATTTCTACCTTTGTGGTGCAATGAAAAAGTATTTGACAGGCATATTGTTCGGTTTGTTTTTCTTGTTCGGTTTGTGTGAAATAACCGGGTATGGAAATCAGATAAATTCACTGGAGGATTTTGTGTCTGTTCAGGAATCCGGAACAGGGGTAAATGCAGTTACTGCATGTGCCGACGGAAGGGAATTCGACGTATTTTATCTGTATCTGGGAGAGATTCCGGCAACTATTGTCGTTACTTCGAGGGGAGGAAATTTTTTTCGTACATTGCGATTTCAATCTACCATTCGTGTACTTTCTGCAATAGATATTCCATTAGTGGAAAAAAATTCCAAAGGAGAATATTTTCATTTTAGTTTTGGGAGGACGTCCTACCGGTATTTTATATATACCTTGCGGCGTTTGTTGATTTAGCCTGTATTTTATTTTCGAAGGATATATACCGGGGATAGGTATGTCCGCAATTCACTTTACACTGTTTATAACTTTCAGTAAGCCGGGGAAATTTCCGGTTTTCTGTCGGGTGTTTTCAGTTGTCGGGAAGAAACTGATATCCATTTCTGACGGAGAGCTTACAGCTTGAGCGGATGAAATGTATTTCCCGGCATAAAATCAATTTGAACGAATTATTTATTTTTAAAATTATTGGGCTATGTCAAGTTTATTATTGTATACATTGGGGATGATGGGATTGACTTTTTTCATCGGTTTTTTTGTTGCAGCAATCATTAAAACAATTGCTAATTGGGCTGATTTTTTGGATTATTATCATTTTTACCGGAAGAAAATACTGAAGGTAAGAAATATCCGGACGGAGGAGCTGGCGGTAATGCTGGAAGGGCCTGCACGGAAAGAAAGGATGCACGAGGATATCTATCGGAAGTTGCGGCATAAGGCAAATGAAATATGGAACGGTTTCAGGTTACATAAGAAAATAGCTATCTGATTTCTTTAATCCTACAGGTTACTTTTGCTATGGAAAATATTGATTTTTATAGTTTGTTCCAGGGAGTCGGTACGATGGCCGCCGGCGGATGGTTGCTGGCTGTGACACGTATTGCTTTGGTTATTCTCGGTTGTGCAGTGATTTATTTAGGTTGGAAAGGTGTACTCGAGCCCATGATTATGATTCCGATGGGATTGGGTATGATTGCTATCAACTGCGGTACATTGATGATGCCGGAAGGCGGATTGGGAAATCTGTTTCTGGATCCCTTGGCCAGCGATACGGATGAGTTGATGAATATTATGCAAATCGATTTTTTACAGCCGATTTATACCTTGTCGTTCAGTAACGGGTTGATCGCCTGTTTTGTGTTTATGGGGATCGGTACGTTGCTGGATGTCGGTTATCTGCTCCAACGTCCCTTTGCCAGTATTTTATTGGCTTTATGTGCCGAATTGGGAACTTTTCCCACATTGCCTATTGCTTCGGCTATGGGACTGACATTGAAGGAAGGGGCTTCTGTGGCAATGGTCGGAGGTGCAGATGGTCCGATGGTATTGTTTACTTCTTTGGTATTGGCGAAGCATTTATTTGTGCCGATAACGGTTGTCGCTTATCTGTATTTAGGGTTGACTTACGGAGGATACCCCTATCTGGTGAAATTATTGGTACCCAAGCGTTTCAGAGCCATAAAAATAGAAGAAAAGAAAGTTCCTAAGAACTATGCCCCCAAAGTCAAGTTGGCTTTTGCCGTCATTTTATGTGCTGTATTGTGCTTTTTGTTCCCTGTGGCTTCTCCTTTGTTTTTGTCATTGTTTATAGGGGTGGCAGTCCGGGAATGTAAAGAGAGTATGAAGCATGTGTATGAATTTATGAGCGGTCCGTTATTGTATGGCTCTACGTTTATGCTGGGATTGTTGTTGGGGGTATTGTGCGATGCTCATTTGCTGATGAGTCCTGTTATCTTGAAGCTGTTGATTTTGAGTGTTGTAGCCTTGTTGTTATCCGGAATAGGAGGAATTATCGGAGGGTATATCATGTATTTCCTGAAAAAAGGAAATTACAATCCGGTTATCGGTATTGCCGCAGTAAGTTGTGTTCCGACAACGGCAAAGGTGGCTCAAAAGCTGGTAAGTAAGGATAATCCTGATTCTTTTGTACTTGGACACGCTTTGGGCGCCAATATATCCGGGGTCATTACTTCGGCTATTATTGCCGGAATTTATACGACGATTATTCCGTTGCTATAATATTTTGCCACTTATGTGGCAAAATATTATATACCCGTTTATTCGTCCGGACAGCTTTCGGATTAGCCGGTTTTTAAAAACATAACCAAAAAATTCCGGAAACGGACGTAACGGAAATATTTTTCCCGGATACAGGTTATAAAAAGCTTCCGTTTTTGAGCCGACGGTAAAAGGTGGGCTCTCCACACAATAGCATTGAGTGTGGTACGGAAGTATTTGTCTATAATTTTCCGGACAGGTATGGGTTGTGTTTGTTGCAGCTGTTTGATTTCTTTCATGACGGTCAGGTATCCGGCTATATTTTCATTGGAGAAATTCCGGGTCATGATCGATCCTTCTCTTAGTCTGCGCCGGGAAAATATTTGCGGAATGTAACCGACCCGGGCGGCGTAGAGGTATAGTTGAAAGCAAAACAGTTCGTCTTCGTGGATGATTCCGGGGTAGAACGACAATCGGTATTGCCGGAGAAAGGCCGTGCGTATCAGGTTAAGCCATACCGGTGTCCGGAATGTGTGTGTATCTAATTGATGGTCGAACCATTCAATTCCTTTTTTGACTCCTTTTTCGGCTTTATGGATGTAATTCTGGGCATGGTAGTTGCCTGTGTTGATTGTTTGTGCGTCGAAAAATACAAAATCGAGATTCTGCTCTATGCATTGCCGGTAACACTGTTCCAAGGCATTTTTTTCGAGCAGGTCGTCACTGTCCAGGAAGTATATAAATTCACCTTTGATATATTCAAGCCCTTTGTTGCGGGCAGCCGATACGCCTTGATTCGTTTGGGTATAGATCCGGATGCGGGGGTCGGTATTTGCCAGTTCACGGATGATGAAAGGACTGCGGTCGGTGGAACCGTCGTCGATGACAATGATTTCGATGTCCCGGAGGGTTTGTTCTCTGGCGCTTTCAATGGCTTCACCGACATAGGCTTCGGTATTGTATACCGGGATGACGACACTGATTTTCGGGATATTCATAGATCAGGGTATAAACAATTATCGTACAGGTTTTATCCATGTTTTTTGTTCGAAATCGTATTGTCTGACAATACGTCCCGGATTGCCGGCGCAAACGGAATAAGGAGGGACATTGCACGTAACGACTGTACCTGCAGCAACGACTGCGTGTTTGCCTATCGTTATTCCGGCCAGGATAACGGCATTAGCGCCGATCCATACATCGTCCTCTATGGTGACGGGGATCGTCGTAACGCCTTGTTTACTGATCGGTTGTGTGATGTCCCGGTAATTGTGATTAAGACCTGAGATAACGATGTTTTGAGCCAGATTTACCTGGTTCCCGATAGTGACAGGTCCGATAATCGTATTGGATAAGCCGATCCGGCTGTGGTTTCCGATGATTACGGCACCGACCATATTGTTTATTGTCGAGAAACTCTCGATAACAGAATAAGCACCGAGTTGGAAGGCATTGAACGGGACGAGGTCTTTACGGACATTACCGTAGATAATGCTTCCTTTCGAACGTTTCAGATAGAACGGTTGTAACAGGCGTAACCAGCGGCGGGGGCGCGTTTTTACCGGATGTACGAGCAGGTGAAGTACCTGTTGCTTTAGGCGGGGATTATGCCCGAGTTTTTTTTTGAGTTTGGCTAGCATGGTCTTGTTTTTTGCGGCATCTTAATGTTTCAGCGATTTGTTTCTTTACACGGGGCTTTTTCCTGCATTCCGGATGCGTCGATTTTATCGGCACTGCATGCCCGGAGTCCGGAGCTGATTTTTCCGGGGCATTCCGGGGGGACAACCGATAAAATCGATGATTGACGGCTGGACCATTTGTGTCCGGTCGGAGTCCGGAAGATGATTACAGAGCAGATAAAAAATATCGTATTATTCATACTTTAATGTTTTTGGATGACGTCTTGATAGACATTCAGTAGCTGGTGTGCCGTTTGTTGCCAGGAAAAATGTTTTACCCGCTCCAGGCCATAATCGATTTGTTTCCGGCGGAGAAGTGGATTCTGTTCCAGTTCAATGAGGATTTTCGCTATGGTCTCAGCCTTTTCCGGATTAATTAAAAGAGCATCTTTTCCGGCAATTTCCGGGATGGCAGATGTGTTTGAAGTAATCACCGGAGTACCGCAGGCCATTGCTTCGAGCAGAGGAATACCGAAACTTTCCCGTAAGGAGGTGTAAAGAAAAACCGAAGCTCTGTTGTAAATGGCCGGTAGATCCGTGTGCGGGATATAGCCGGGGTAGCGGAGCATGGGTTTGATTTCTTCTATCTGCTCCTGGTGCAGTATACGGTCGATTGTGTCTTCTTTTAAATCAGCAATCAGCAAAGGCAGCCGTTTTGCCGATTTTTTCAGATAAAGGCTGTATGCTTTCAATGTTCGCGGCGTGTTTTTTTTCGGATCGGTATTTCCCAGAAAGAAAAGGTATTCTTCGTCCGGCAGGTATTTTTGAATTTGTGTCCGGGAAATTTCCAGTGGCTGAAAGCGTTGACTGTAACCGTTGTGGATGGCTGTAATCCGGTTTTCCTTTAAATTCAGGAACGACCGGATCCGGTTGCATTCGAAGTTTGAAACGGTAATGATCTTCCGGCAATGTTTTATTATCCGGGGTACGACCAAACGACGGTAATACCGTCCCATATTTTGGTAGAACGAACTGTTTTTTCCGGCCTTTTTTTCCAGAAATATAATATCATGCAGGGTCAGTACCAGGGGTACGGAACAAAAAACAGGGGCTGTATTACTGGTACAATGCAACAGATCGGGTTTGATACGCCGGATGGCCCGTGGTAAAGCAAACTGTTCCCAAAGCGGGTAAGAGGGACATTTGATTTCAACGATATGAAAGTTGGATGTCGGTGTCAGGCAATGGTCTTCACCGGGAGCCGTCAGGATGTAATATTCATTTTCCGTATCCAGTTTTTGCAGTTCCCGAATGACTTCGAGTGCTACAAAATCCATCCCGTGTTTGTTGGGACGAAAAATCCGTTGGGCTTCAATCGCAATTTTCATCAGCGTAGCGTTTTACTACTATTTATGGGTTAATCCCTTTTTCAGTACTCGTAAATTTTTTGTTTTCTCCTTTTAAGCGGAAATGATTGAGTACCATCATGACAAATAGTTTGGGTAGTTTGTTGATTGACTTTTTGAAATCCTCATCGACCATTTTATCGGGTATGGCCAGACAAAGAGTGATTCCCATAATGATAAACAGTCCCCACCATTTTATAGCAAGCGGCCAGTCTAAAATTTGCATGAGTCCTCCCATGACGATGATTCCGCCGAAAAGAATGAGGCGGGGAGGGAGTATCCATTGGATCAGTTTATCACTGTAATCGAGATTACCGGAGAAGATGGCTTTGGGCAGGTCCCTGTATACACGTCCCCATTGTCCGATCTGTGTAGCCAGCCATCGTCTCCGTTGGTTGTAAAATCCTTTTTCTCCCTGCGTTTTTTCGTCGTATACCCATACATAATCGAGGAATTCGATGAAAATGCGTTGTTTGAGCAATAGTACTTCCAGTTCTTTGTCTTCGCCGGCTGTATGCAGGTGTTTAACGTTGTTGCGAAACCATGAGTAATCGAAAGCCATACCTGATCCGATAAGGGCAGAAGAAATGCCTAAATTGACATGTCCGCGACGGAATATCGAGTTATTCACTTCTTCGCTGATTCCATCGAGAACGGCAATTTCCGTATTCCGGTTTTTAGCGGTACGGTGTGTTTGTACGGCTTTTATACCGGCTTCAAAGGTTTTATTGATCTCATTGAGGAAATCCGGTTCGACAAGGTTATCTGCATCCAGGATGACGACGATATCGTATTTGTTGGGATCGAGGTTGTCTATGGCAAAGTTGAGCGCTTTGGCTTTTGAGCTTTTTTCATAGTTGGCTTTCAGAAGGATAATCGGTAAACGGGACAACCGTTCGTTTGTATTGTCCTGCATGTGGTCGGATACGACAACTACATCGTAGTATTCTTTGGGGTATTCCTGCCTTAAAAACGAGCTGATTACGGATTCGATGATCCGGTCTTCCCGGTAAGCCGGGAAAATGATTGCAAAACGACGTTTTTTCCGGGCTTCCGGATAATGGAATACCCGTTTGCGTAATGAAGCCAGCGTGAATATCAACGGATAACTGACAGCTACGGCGGCTAATATCCAGCAAATGTATTCAATCAAGTATATGATTTCCCAAAGGTTCATCTTATTTCTTTTTGTTTTTTAATGAAAAAAAGTCCATGCATCCTTTACAAATGGCTTTTGCCTGTCGTGTTCTTCCTTTCAGCAAATTTAACATTATATTTTTAGGAATAGCTATCGTCAATTGGTAAAATAAAGCGATCCATTTTTCTGCTCCCGGACAATTACGCCAGGAATACAGTAGGCGGTTGCGATTGAGATAATAGGTTTTCAACGGACTGTCGTTTCCCGTAGACCGGCTTTCCTTGTGGTAGACTGTGCAGGCAGGTTGATACCACAACCGGTATCCTTGCCGAGTCAGCCGGCTACACCAGTCCATTTCTTCGTAATAGAGGAAAAATATTTCGGACATGTTGCCGATTTCTTCCAGAATTTCTTTTTTGAACATGAGAGCTGCCCCGTGCAGGAAGGCCGTCGGACCCGGAATATCGTACTGCCCTTTGTCCGGTTCGTCATATCCGGTGGCATGATTGCGCAAGGTGTAGCGGGTCATTGGGGTGAATCCGGCATACTGGATGGCGTAAGGTGGAAATGCAAAGCGTATTTTCGGACTTACGGCTCCTATATCGGGATTGTTTTCGAGTGTATCACAGAGAGCGGACAGACTATCGTCTTTAATATAGGTGTCGTTGTTGAGCAAAAAAATATATTTTCCCTGAGCCTGTGCTATCCCCAGGTTGTTGCCTCCGGCGAAACCCAGATTTTGCTCACTCCGGAGAACGATGGCATGCGGATAACGCTGCCGGAGCATGGCTGCCTCATTTTTCCGGGAACCGTTGTCTACGACAATGATTTCGTAGGTACGGGTATGCAGGTGTTCCTGTACGGAATCGAGTAAGTCACAGGTGTCGTTGAAGCCGTTGTAATTAACTGTAATAATCGATATTTCAGGTGTTTGCTTCATGCTGATTCAATTCTCTGTCGTAATATGGCGCAATATACAAGATGGCCATTAGTGTATATACGATAATACCGTTCGGATAATTCAATACTTCGTTTCCGTAGCAAGTGACCAGAATTCCGCTGATCGCTGCAATGATGGCATATAATTGTCCTTGCAGTTCCCGGTTGAGTATCCGGAAAGAAGCGATATAAGTCGCTTTGAATAATATGGCCAATAAAATAAGAAGGTATAGCGTAAGGCCTGCAATTCCTGTTTCGACAAGTGTCATGACATACCAGGAGTCTGTTGCCATATAGGTGAGGGGATCGTGCCGGTTGACCGGTCTGAAACGGTCGGCTTTGTCTCCCGCTAATCCCAGGCCTATTCCGAAAGGCTTGTCTTTCATCAGGTGATAAACCTGTTGTTGGTTGTTTTGCCTGATCTGGAAAGAAGCGTCGTTTAGATCGAATGCCGAGCGCATACGCCGGATCAGACGATTGCTGTTGCCGATTGTCGTGTAATTCAGAAATACAAAACTGCCGATCAACAGAACGGCTGTCGTAAAAATGGCTTTTGTATTCCGGCACAGTACCAGGTAAACGGCGAGTCCTACAAACGGAATTGCCAGCGAACTGCGGGTGCCGGAAATAACAAGTCCGTATCCTCCGCCTAAAGCAGCCAGCCAAAAGAGTATTTTGAGCCATTTTTTTCTTGCGTAAAATCCGGAAATGCCGAAAACGATCAGGGATAAGCCCATGCTCGCCCCATAGCTGGCAGCATCACTGAAAAAAGAAAAAAAGCGGATACCGGTGTTGATGAGGTGAGTGCTTCCGCCTCCTTCTTCAAATAACCAACGTAATTCTGTTGTATCGAATCCCTGGTTGCGTTGCCAATATCCTTTGAATGCCGCTAATAGGGTCAGGCTGGCCCATATGATCAGCAGCCATTGGAAATTTTTGTAACGGGTAAAGAAAACCGGTACCAGAATAGCGCAGAATAAAGGAAAAAATGCGTAATTGGCGATAGCAATACTCCAGGGAGCTGCCAGTGCACTGGGGTTGAATATCTCCAATATGCAATACACCAGCCAGATACACCAGGTGAATGTCAGAAAGTTTTTGGAGCGCTCCCAATTCTGGCGGGTTTGTATCTCTTTTACCATTGAGATTACGATTATACCTAGAGCCAGAACCGTCATGATCATGCCGCTTTTTATGGGAATGTACCGGTTTATTCCCATGATGACATAATTGAGAATAAAAAAGGCGTAAAAGGTATACTGTTTGTGTATTATTCCGCCGATACCCAATAAAATAGCCGGCAAAGCTGCAAAAGCCAATGCTACGGCAGTTCCCTGATGGAGAATAAGCTGGAATATAATGACTAAACCAGCAAATAGTCCAAGGGCTATCGGGTATTTATAACGGAAATTATACATATTTTTTGTGTCGGTCGGTGGCTGTCAGTCCCAATTGAGATAACCGATAAAATAATTTTCTAAAAAATGTATAAGGCGGCATCAGGCCGTTCAGGTCTTCTGCGGCATCCCGTTTGGTATAATTCAGAACCAGGAATAATGGAGTTTTACCGGCCATTTCTTTTGTTCGGTTGAATAGTAGCTGGTCTGTATTTTTCCAGGTTCGCCGGGAATCGACGATTTCCAGATTCACGCTTGCACCTTGCAGAATATCAGTTGTTAAAGCTGCCTCTTTTAAAGAAGGATATTCCACCAGGATGACTTGATTTTTCAGATCGGCTTTGCCGTTCGGATCCTGATCCTGTGTCCCGGGTATTGGGGTGAAAGAGTCGGAATCCGTTCGGAAGTTGTCATGCCAGGATAGCTGTTTTACTTCCAGACCTTGGGCCTTAAACTGTTCTGCCATCTGGTTACTGACGAAGCTTTTTCCTTCTCCCGGTTCATTACTGATCAGGTTGATAATGTTGTTTTGACCGGGTTTGAAGTAGGTCGTAGCATAATTGCATAACGTTTGTGCAGACAGAGTTGTGTATAATTGGTTGAATCGTCTGGATTGTATGCGCAGCGTTCTGCAAAAGGCGCCTATCACTTGTTTGCCCGTCAATAGTTCGGCTTTGAATTTGTGATGTAAGGTATGGTCCATCAATTCTATCAGCAGGAAGAAGAATATGGTGAAAACCAGGGAGGCGAAAAATACACCTATAATAATCTTTTTCCGGTGGTTAGACAATGAGGTTAGCGGATAATACGGATCATTCATGACCTTGAGGGTTGCCGATGTCATTTGCAGACTTTTTTGTCTCAAACGGGCGGAATTTAATGCGTCCATCGTTGAAAAATATTCCTTTTCAAAGATATTTACAACCCGTTCTTTGCGGTTGAGTACTGAGCCGATGGGGGCAAAGTGCGTATATTTGCCCGACATTTGTCTGGCCCGTTCCTGCAAAACATGCAGTTCGGCTTCTCCTTTTTTGTAAGCTATTTCCTGTTTCAGCCATTCTTCTACCACAGCGTCGTTGGCAATGCCTTCTTTTGTATATCTCAAGCCTTCAAAATCCCGTATGGTTTGTTCTATGGCTTTCTGACTGGCCGCTAATTCCCCGGCCAGGGAATCTTTTACCCTGGCGGTAATTTTTCCTTCCGGATAATAGGTTGCCATAGCCAGTTGCTCGCTCAAACGGGTGATTTTTTCGTTGTGATAAATATAATCTTTGTTGTTCCGGATAATATCGGAATATATACCCATCCGTTTTTCCAGGTCTTTTCTGATACTGTCGGCCACTTCGAAAGCATTTTTGGATTCCCAGTATTGCAGTTCAAAGTCCCGGTTTAATGCAGCGACATGCTTGGTTTCTTCATCATAATTAATAACCCGGTTGTCGGTACGGTAAACAGTCAAATCGTCTTCTGCTGCCTTCAGTTCTTTACCGATGCGCTGGAGTTCGGCTTCGAAAAATGCAATGACGGAATTCGTGGCTCCGAAACGTAATTCCTGGTATTGGTGAATAAACTCGTCGATTAAAATGCACAATGTCTGATAGGTGATTCCCGGATCGTCTGTCGTGTAGGATAATTCGAGTACGTCACTGTTGCTGATCCGGAAAGCAATGATTTTCTGCAAGGATTCCCGGTTGACATAGGGTAATTGGTATTGGTATATGCCATAGACATAATTGGAAGGATCGTTGGTTTCGTATGCTACCAGATTTTCGTATGTTCTTTGCTCATTGATGGAGTCATTGGAAGAACTCTTATCGATCAGGTGGTGTATCGGTTCGCCGTGCTCATAGAGTTGACGGTAATGGTCTGCGTTAATGTAAATGTTGTCTTTTTCCGGATCACCGTAAACCATACACCGGGCATACAGGCGCAAAGATACCTGTTTCAGGGTTTGGTCGGCAGTCAGCAGATTCAACAGGTTATCCATCATACTGCCTTGGGTATAGCTGGTCGTTGTTGCTCCCGTTTCCGACATGACGTTGACGCCGGTGATAATACCGGTGTATATCGAGCTGTTTACCGTATAATTTTTGGGCATTTTCTGGGTATACCAGATGGCAAATAAGGTAATAAATACCGGAAAAATAATTAACCAATAGCGGATACGATAAAAGAATTTGATAAAATACGTGATATATATCATTTTATTTATGAATTAATGGGGTGTTAGTAAGAACTTCCAGCTTTAAAAGATAGATATTGAGACGGCTTGCTATCAATTCGTATTCTGCCTGGGCCTTTTTCTGAGAGTTTTTCAATTCGGTCAATCCGCTGGTCGATATTTTGTTATTGATAAAATCACTTTTAACGACATTGTAATCGGCTTCATACATGATTACGGATTCGATAGCCAGTTTCAACATTTTGAGTTGATATTGGATATCTCCGTATAATTCGATGATTTCCGCCTTTATTTCATTAAATGCGATTTCCTGGTTGAATTCGGCGGATTCAACAAGTTGTTGTTGTTTTTTGACTTTTAGCCGGCGATTGATCAGATTATCCAGAGGAACGTTGATATTGGCTCCGATTTGCCAACTGCTTTGGGTGCTCCCGGAGTAAGTTGTCGTAAGGGGGAGGTATTCGGTTTCATGGTCGATGTAAGTTCCGAGTATACCGTAATTGTAGCCTGCACGGAGGGAGAAGAAACTCCACCAATCTCTTTTCGCTAGCTTGGTATCGTATTTTGCAGCCTCAATAGAGGCCTGGATGGCTGCTATCCGCGGATTTTTTTTGGCATTTTCAAACAGGGTTTCCAGAGGAGGAAGTTGAAAATGCTGAAATTCTTCCGTCGAAAGCAGGTGCGGAGAATATCGTGCCGTATCCGTATCGCTTTTTTGGGCGAAACTGTAACAGCATACTCCCAATAACAGATAAGATAATATAAAGTGTTTGATATTCATGGTGTTATTGTTAATGTTCTAAACATTTTCTTTTTGGATAAAAGCTGTAAAAGTCCGGAGGATAATTTTCATATCAAACCAGAATGAAAATTTATGTGCATATTGGATGTCCAATTGCTTTCTTTCTTCTGCCGATAGAATCCCGTCCGTTCCTCTTTTTTCTACCTGCCACAATCCGGTTAAGCCGGAAGGGGCCATAAACCGTTCGATGTATTCGTCCGATGTTAATAATTCCGCTTCATATAAGGGCAGGGGACGGTTGCCGACGACAGACATATCCCCTTTCAGAATATTCAGGAGTTGGGGAAGTTCATCGATACTGTATTTGCGTATGATATGCCCCACACGGGTGATCCGGGGATCGTCCTTTATTTTTATGAAATTATTTTCTTTTAATTTTTTACGGCGTTCCAGGTATTCTTTTTCGGTAAGGTGAAAATCGTCTCCGATCAGGATCGTTGCTTCTGTTTTATACGATACCGGTGCGGAATAAACAGCCTTGTTTTCTTCCTGGCTTTGATATTGATTGTGTTTTTTAAATTCTTCCAGCCGTTTGTCTGCATCGGTGTACATGGACCTGAATTTGAGGAAACCGAATATTTTGTAATTGCTTCCGACTCTTTGGGACGTATAAATAACCGGACCTTTGCTTTCCAAACGAATGGCGATTGCTGTAAATAAAAACACCGGGGATAGCAGCAATAAAGCAATACCTGAAGCAATTATATCGAATAACCGCTTCCAAAGAGGCAAGTGGAATGTTTGAGGTGTCGTTTGCAGGTCTTCCTGTTTTTTCAAGCGGGGAAGGACAGATAGGATCTGTCTGAGGGATTCTTCGGAAATGGTAGCATCGACAATTTCATTGACTCCTGAATGTATGTATTCGTAAATTTGTTTTGGAGAAATATCCTGAATTACCAGAATCAGATACAGGTTATCCGTTCGGTTTTTTTTCCATATTTCCAATTCTTTCTTATCTGCTTCCGGATTTTGGGATTCTAAAAAAACGAACAACGGAGTGTGGACGTGAGTCGAACAACTGTTTGCAATCGGGCCAGCTGCTTCCCGGGAGTTCTGAAATGCGATCAGTTGATGTCCCGTTATGCTATTGAAATGTTCGAGCCACTCCGGATTATTCCCGATATATATGTTGTTCATTTTATCGTTTTCTTAGTGTATTCCGGACTCTGATTTTTAATTCTTGGGGATTAAAAGGTTTCAGAATAAAATCTTCGGCACCGTTTTCCAGCAATTTAATCCGGTCTCCGCTATTTTCCATACTGGACAAAACGATAATAGGTATAGACGAAAACATGGAACTGCTTTTCAGATGTTGTATGAATTGATTTCCGTTCATCTCGGGCATATAAACATCCGATATGATCAGATCGGGGATATGGCCTTCGTGCATCCATACCAATGCCTTTATCGGATTCGGGAAATAAACGATATCATACTCCGCTGACATCTGTATTTTAATGACTTTGGCAATTTCGGGTTTATCATCGACAATGAGTATCCGGGGCTTTGTGTCCATGCTGTTTCGGTATTATTATACTAAAGTGCCTGTATGACCTGATTTTTAAGTTTAATCATGAAGCCATGTAAGATACCTGTCCTCATAATATATACATACACTTTACAAATATAAATTTATACATGCAAATAATTGGACAAAAATAGTAAAATAATCTCATATTGTAGTGTTTATATCTGATTTTTAGATAAAAAACAGGAAAAGTCATTGTGTTAAAATTCAATCTTATCCTTAAAGAATGTATAAAAAATAAATATAAATTGTATTTTTGAGGGGCGAAATAGAATTAGGTATTGGAAATGAAAATCAATCCTTCAGAATATAAAATTTTGATTGTCGACGACGTTGCTCCTAACGTATTATTATTAAAAGCATTACTGGGACGTGAAAAGTATAATATCGTATCGGCTACCAGTGGGAAAGAGGCTTTGGATTTGGCTGTACGGGAAAATCCTGATTTGATATTATTGGATGTCATGATGCCGGAGATGGACGGTTTTGAAGTTGCCCGGCGTATGCGTGAAGATGAGAAGCTGGGTAAAATACCGGTTATTTTTCTTACGGCTTTGGATGATGCGCAGAGTGTGGTGAAAGGATTCCAGATGGGAGGTAATGATTTTATATCCAAACCGTTCCGGAAGGAAGAGCTGCTGGTGCGAATCAGTCATCAATTGTCATTGGTAGAAGCGAAACGGATTATATTGCGGCAGACAGAGGAATTGCAGAAGACGATAGATGCCCGGGATAAGCTTTATTCAGTTATTGCTCATGATTTACGGTCGCCGATGGCTTCTATGAAGATGTTGCTGAATACGATCATGATGAGCGTTACAAGGGACGATATGGACCCCGATCTTTTCGATATGCTTGAAATGAGCAATAAGACTTCCGAAGAAGTTTTCGCTTTACTGGATAATCTTTTAAAGTGGACGAAGAGCCAACTGGGGAAAATAACGATTGTACCGCAGGTTGTGGATATAGCCGAATTAACCCATGGTGTAATGGACGTCATTGCGTCGGTTGCTGCGATTAAGAATATAAAAGTAGAAATGAAGACTACCGATAAATTTGAAGTTACGGTAGATATCGAAATGATCAAAAGTGTTATCCGGAATTTGCTTTCCAATGCGATTAAATTCAGTCATAACGATACGGTCGTAGAGGTAAGCGTGAGGGAGGAGGAGGGAGAAGTTGTGGTATCGGTCAAAGACCATGGGGTCGGAATAAAGTCTGAGAATCAGGCGAAATTATTACACGATGTAAGTCATTTTACAACATATGGGACAGCCAGCGAGGAAGGATCCGGTTTGGGGTTGTTGCTATGCCGGGATTTTGTCCGGAAAAACGGGGGAAGGTTATGGTTTGTTTCTACTGAAAACATCGGTTCGGAATTTTCTTTTTCCTTACCTAAGGCAGAATCGTTGAATTGAATAATACGTTGAATTTCGATGAATAATAATCATGTCGTAATAATGGCAGGGGGGATCGGCAGCCGTTTCTGGCCGATGAGTACGCCTGAGAAGCCCAAACAGTTTATTGATATACTGGGAACGGGAAAAACCTTGTTGCAGTCTACCGTCGATCGTTTCCGGAATGTATGTCCGATGCAGAATATATGGGTTGTTACTGCTTTGAAATTTAAATCCCTGGTGGAAGAACAACTGCCGGAACTTCCCCGTTCGAATATATTACTGGAGCCTTGTATGCGTAATACAGCTCCGTGTGTTGCTTATGTTGCCTGGAAAATCAAGAAGAAATATCCCGAAGCTAATTTGGTCATATCGGCTTCCGATCATGTTGTAACCGACGTTTTTGAATTCGACCGGGTTATTCATGCCGGATTGGATTTTACGGCTTCCGGAGATCATATACTGACTTTAGGAATGAGGCCTACCCGGCCGGAAACCGGATACGGTTATATACAAGTGGGTGCAGAACAGGCCGGAGAGATACAAAAGGTGGTGAGTTTTAAGGAAAAACCGGATTTGGAGACCGCGAAAACTTATCTGGAATCCCGGAATTTTACCTGGAATTCGGGTATTTTTTTATGGAGTGTAAAGACGATAGAAAAGGCTTTCCGGACATATCAGCCTAAAATGGCGGAGTTGTTTGACAGTATGGAGGCCGTTTATTATACTTCTGAAGAACAACGGGCAATAGATGATAAATTTCCCTGTTGTGAGAAGATATCCATCGATTATGCCATTATGGAGCATGCGCCGAATATTTATGTTTTCCCGGCGGATTTTGGCTGGTCCGATTTGGGGACCTGGGGATCTTTGCATGAGTTGTCCCGGAAAGATGAACAGAATAATGCTGTAATCGGGGGACAGGTGAAATTGGTGGAATGTGATGATTGTATTGTCCGGATCGGTGCTGACCGGAAAATGGTCGTACAGGGATTGGAAGGTTATATTGTTGCAGAGCAGGGAGGCGTATTTCTTATTTGTAAAAAAACGGAGGAACAAAGGATCAAAGAATTCTCCGAAGGGATGTAATTTTATTGGAAATCAATTGTAATCGGTATTATGGTTCATATCATTAATCAACAAAATTCAGTATGTAATCGATTTTTGGCGGAAATCCGGGATTGTGAGAAACAGACAGACCGGATGCGTTTCAGAAGAAATCTGGAACGGGTGGGAGAGATTATGGCTTATGAGATCAGTAAAACTTTTTCTTATACGAGTTATTGTGTGCGGACACCCATAAATCCGGCGTATGTGGAATTGCCGGATGAAAAAGTTGTTGTGGCGACGGTGTTGCGTGCCGGTTTACCTTTTCATCAAGGTTTTTTGAATTATTTTGATGACGCCGGAAATGCTTTTATTTCCGCCCGTCGGGCTTATAGCCGGGTGGACGGACGTTTGGAAGTACGTTTTGATTCCATATATACGCCTGATTTGACAGGTAAACAGCTCTTATTGGTTGATCCGATGTTGGCAACGGGATCCTCTTTGGTGATTGCCTATCGGGAATTGCTAAAACAGGGAAGTTTGCCGAAACATACTCATATTGCGGCTGTGATATCCAGCCGGCAGGGAGTAGAGTATGTGGAGCGGGAATTATCCGGTGAACCGGTGACTTTGTGGACGGCTGCGCTGGATGATGCGCTGACTGAAAAATTTTATATCGATCCTGGTATCGGCGATGCCGGTGATCTGGCTTTTGGGGAGAAAAAATAGAATATAAAATCCGGGTGAAAAATCCGGATTTTATTTTTGAATGCAAAACAGGTCTTAATTTTCGATTTTAGATTAAAAATCTGATAACGAATCAGTTTGCAGGCAATCTACAATCTACAATCTGACGGTAGTGTTTGTAATATACTTCTTCTTTTATCGTTTGAATCTGACGGGCCAGTTTTTCTTTGTCCGTGTCCGGTGTATTACTCATGATCCACAAGGGATAGCTTTCTTCCGGAGTATCGTAAGAGGGTTGGAGGTATTCCCGGTCTACAATTTCATACCCGTTGCGCCGGTAGTAATTGACCCGCCGGGTCGTGAGTTCGTCGGTGGCGTGTTCGACTTCAAGTAAGCGTTCGCCGGGCAGGTGCCGGGCAACGAAATCCAATACCTGCTGGCCGATTTTCCGGTTTCTCATTTCTGCATAGACGGCCAAATGTTCCAGGTAATAAAAGTCTTCAAATTTCCAGTATATGAAAAGGCCTGCTAATGTGCCGTCTTCTTCTATGGCATTGAAATACATTTCAGAATTGTGTTCGATTAATTCGTTTAACTGGGCAATTTCCCTGCGTTCGGATTTTGGAAAAGCTTCCTGATATAAGGTTGCCAGTTTCTTCATACGTTCATCATCCGCTGTTCTGATTCTGCTCAATTCCATTTTTATGTTGTTTATTGTTTATATATCTCTTTTTAGCCGGTTTATTTTTTACGAAAATACGCTAAAAAAGTCAATAATCCGAATATTAAAAAAATATCGCTATTTTTTATCGAAATAATTTTGATATCTGAAATAAACACTCTATATTTGCACCCGTCAAACAGAACAAGTGTTTGAATTATATTGCGGGGTGGAGCAGTGGTAGCTCGTTGGGCTCATAACCCAAAGGTCGTCGGTTCGAATCTGGCCCCCGCTACTAAAAAAGCGAATCGGTTTTCCGGTTCGCTTTTTCTTTTCCAGGAAATAAAAAAATCACAGCCTATATGCGCTGTGATTTTTTATTGGCTTATATCGCATCCTTTTTGGCATATTCAGAAAATTCACACCCGAATGTATCTGCAAGGTAATTATCCATTTCATCTGCTTTGAATGCCATATTGGTGATGTTTTTCTGAATCTCTTCTGCATGTGTGGATTGGAGATCGGAGATATGAATCCGGTACGAGAGATAAATCTGGTTACCGTCGAGTCCCAGTTGGTAAGGTTTTATATTTTCCGCACTTATCAGGTAAGTCAATATCGGTTCGAGGTTTTTCTTCGGTAAGACATTGATCGGTGAAGTACAGAATAAATAAGAACGCTGGTAGACAAACATCCGGATTTCTGAGCTGCCTTTATGGAAAACCCAGCTTTCATAGCCTACTCTGGCCAGAACCGGATTGATACCCATGGCCTGAATCGCAGTCTCACAAAAGCTGGCCAATTCCGTTAATCCGCGTTGTTGAAAAATATTTTCAGGCAATTGTTCGCCGCAGGAAGGACAATATTCATCTTCGTCAGAAATGAATTCGTCGCAGCTATTACATTGTACGTTGAATTGGGTTCTGTCCAGAGTTGCGGTTTGTTCGAGTAAGGTACGTAAAGCGGCAATCGGAATACCGAAGCCCATATTGTCGGCATCTTTGAATTTACTGGTGGTGATACCGATGATATCTCCTTGCTCGTTTAACATGGGACCTCCGCTGTTTCCCGGATTTACGGCCGCATCCGTCTGTATGTAGTAGCTGTGGTCCATCAGTTGTTTTGGGGAAGATACCGTACCTTCGGTGACGGTAAACGGCATTCCGAAAGGATATCCGGCCACGTTGATCTTTTGACCGATACAGACGTCCTGTTGGGCTAAATGTATTGCCGGTATTGCCGAGAAATCACCTTCGGCCGTCAGGAGCGCAATATCGACGGACGGATTTACCAATATGACATTGGCCAGGTAGCGGTTTTTGTCGTTGTCTTCGAGGGCAACCTGCCGGAAGCCTTGTACGACATGATAATTCGTTACAAAAAGATTTTGGTCTTTCAGGTAAAAACAACTGCCTGATCCATCGGCATGATTCACTTTATATATTGCTTTAAATAAATTCTGTTCCATGATCTTTGTATTTGGATATTATTGATTGTTTCCGAAATTACCGGCTGCTAATTCCTGAACTTTCTGTGTATACTCTTCGGCACTGAGGCTGCCGCTCATCAATTGCTGCTGTAAAGCCTGTACTTTTTGCATATAATCCTGCATATTATTGCCTTGCATCATTTGCTGCATGTTTTGCATCACCTGTTGTTGGATGTTCTGTACATTTTGCATATACTGGTTGAGATCGAATCCACCTTCTGCCGATTCCTCGTCGTCGTCGTCCAGTTCATCTTCCATGATGTTTTCCATGGCTTCGTAAAGTATAGGAGCGGCAGTTTCCCACGGTTGGGCAGAGGCTTTGGTCATGGCTTTTACGACAACGGCGTTGACATCATCCTGGAGGTTGTTGTAGTAATACATTTCATAAAATTTGTATGTGATCATGATGCACACCGTCATATAATCGCCGGATTCCATATAGGCAGATACTTTTTTATAACACCCCTCGAAATTTTCCTGGATATTTTGCAGGTTTGAGCGGCGTTTGGCCGGAATAAAGGATTCCGCATAATACAGGTCTTTGGCGAGTTCTTCCCTGGACATGCCCTGCAGATGTTCAATCACCTGCTTCCCTTGGTTGACAATGTCCGGCAGCGGAATGTCTTCCCGGTCCATTTCCCGTACGGCTTTATTCAGGTCGTTCAGCAATTGCCCCTGCGGATGGGCGAAATATAAGAATTTCATCAAAGTGATATCGATGACATTCCAGATAAACCCGAATTTCCGTGCTGTTTCAAAGTATTTTACAGCATCCAGGCATTCCTGGCAGCTTTGCTGAAGTACACGGTAGATGTTTTCGACCGTTTCAGCGTCGTAGGGAGTTATTTTGGGTTCATAGATGCGTTGGGAACCGAATTTGGTTTCGAATTCGTCGTCGTATTTATCGCCGGTCCGGCAGATTTCTTCCAATACATAATATATTTTGTAAGGTTCAATCAGATCGATGGGACAACTGTATTCAAAATAAAGCTGGTTGTCTTTCAGGATGATCTGTGCCAGGTCCATAGCATTGAAATTCAATCCGGCAACTTGTCTCAACAAGGGAATGCGTCCTTTTTCCGGGAGGGAGACAAAAGGAGCTCTGATGGCAAGTTGCCCGTTATCCAATTTTATATTGACGATAATGGAACCGTGAGGAATATTGAATTCTGTGCCTGCAGGATTTCCGTATCGGGTACGAAAATCTTTATTGATATATTCTAAAAGTGAGTAAAAAGATTTCAGATACTCCTTGTTTTCGAAAGCTTCAACGCTTGTATCGAATGCGGCAATGTCGAGTTTGCTCTGCGTAGATGCAATGGTTGAAGGGGTGAAGGTTAAAGTTTGTTTCATAAGAATAATTTTTAATATTGTATTTTTCTATCTGCTTACGATAGACGTATTCTCAATACCGCTTGCATCTTTACCACGATGCACACAAATATATAAATGAAAACTTTTGATTTTCTTTTTTGGGATGAAATTTTGAAATTTTTAATATCCCGGAAAAACAATCGTTTGCTTTACCTGTTTTTGCCGAAAATATCGCTAAATTCGCAAAAGTAGTTTTACGGCAGTTGAGGGAATTGTTTATTTCCGGAAGTTGTTTGCAGAGCGTGTCGGGGTGGGTAGGAAATAGGTTTGCGGGTTTGCCGGTATAAAATTGAATGTTATGGATACCAAAAATTTGAGTACAAAACCGGAACGTGATAAAGCGGTTGAACGTGCGGTTGTTTTGCAGTCGGTGGAAGTTAGTTGCAGTGCCGATACGGATGAATGGGGCAGGAAGGATTATCGTACGGTGTATGCACAGCAAGAACTGACGTCTCTGTATGTTGATGTGGAAGGTCAGGTGGTTGCGATAGAGCGTGACAACCAGGAAGTGACATTATCGGTAGCCTTGTTTCGGATAGAAGGGGATAAACCGGTATGCGTAGCCCGGCAGCATGCTGTACTAACGCTTGCGGTTGCCGGTGATTTCTGTAATGCTTTTGTATTTGCGGCTTCGGAGGCTGGAAAGGACGGGTTTCGGGAAGGTGTATACGGGATTGTTGCTCAGATTGGGGAACAGGCAATACAGTCGGAGCCTGTTTTTGTTATGGGAAAGGATGGAAATTATGCGTCTTATTTTCGATTGCAGCAGGTTGGGATCGATAAGTACTGCGAGGAAACGGAAGCCGAAGCGAAAGCCAGGGTACATTCGTTTAAATGTTTGGACATCAGTCATCTGAAAGATATTCATTTTTATTTGATCGCCGAAAATATATTGCCGGAGGAGTGGGTATATGAATTTACAGTCCAGTTGACGGGTAAGACCGGTTTGGTGAAGAGCAGGCGTACTTTAAAAGACAAACAATACATAAGCGATAATTCCGGACGTCGGTTTTTATGTTTTGATGCGGGTTTGGGAGAATCCGCAGAACATTTCTGGCAAGAAGGCGAATACCGTTTGGAGGTATATGCTTTCGGACAATTGGTTATTGCTCTTCATTTTTGTGTCGGGCAAAAGGATATTCCTTACGATTATGCTTCCGAGATATCGCATGTTGTTTGGGGAAATGGGGATACTCCGGCTGATCGTGTTCCGGAAAACCGGGATGAGGTTTTGGATCGCTTGTATAAGCTTGTCGGATTGCGGAAGGTGAAGGAGGAAATAACCCGTATTTGTGAGTATGCCGATTTTTTTCAGATGAGACGGGAAAACGGATTTAAAGATGTGCTTCCGGCTATGCATATGTTGTTTACCGGAAATCCGGATACAGGCATACACGCTGTTGCTAAAATCCTCGGGGAACTTTTTGTATCTTATGGCTTTTTGGAGCACGGGCAGGTAGTCTGTTACAACCGGGAAAAATTGGTGAAGGAAGGATATGCGGCAGAAGAGCAATTGTTGCGTAAAGCATTGGCGGAATCGAAGGGAGGTGTGTTGCTGATTGAGAATGCCGGGGATTTATCCGATCCGGGTAATCCACAGGACCGGGGGAATCTGGTTATAGCACTTCTGATCGGAATTTTGCAGAAGGAGAATCCGCCGGTGTCGGTTATTCTGGCGGATAACGAATCGGAAATTTCCGGCTTGGCCCAGGTTTTTCCGGAGTTCCGGAAATGTTTTACCCGTCAGTTGTATTTTGAAAGTTATTCTTCGGAAGAATGGCTGGAGATTATTGCTAAAAAGTTAGGGAATAGGCAATTCCGTCTGACGCCGGCTGCCGAAGATAAGGTGTTGAAATGGTTGAGAAATACCGTACGAAATGAGGTCGGCGGAACTTATGGTACTGTTATCGATGAAAAGATCGAGGAGATGATATTAAGAATGTCCGGGCGTATGATGAAGGATAAAGGACACGGATTCAGTAAGGAAGAGATGATGCTGATCAACGGGGAGGATGTTGTCACGGGCCCGGATACTGTTTCCGGAAATTCATTGGATAAGCTGGATTCCCTGGTCGGAGCCCGTCAATTGAAGCAGAACATAGCACAGCATTTGAATTACATATATTTCCTGTTGGAAAGACAAAGGCAGGGATTTGATGACAGCTTGCCTCCCTTACATATGGTTTTCAGTGGTAATGCGGGAACGGGGAAATTGACGGTTGCTAAAATGATGGGGGAGATTTATTATGCAGCAGGGGTGTTGGCACGTCCTACGGTGTTGGTACAGAGTGCTGCAGCCTTGGCGGATGCTGCTACTTCGCCGGATCAGGTTGTCGGGGCATTATGGGGTGCTGCGAATGGGGGTATTTTATATATCGGGGAAGCCCAGTTATTGTTGAAGAGTCCGGCGGGATTGGCTTGTTTTGAATTGTTGTTGTCTTATCTTTCTCCGGAGGAACACGAGGGAACGATTGTCATTCTGGCAACAACTCCGGAAGAAGCGGACAATATGATGCAGTTGAATCCGGCTTTGAAGAACTATTTTCCTTATCGCTTTGATTTTCGTGATTATAGCCGGGAGGAATTGCTGGATATCGTCGTTCGTAAATTGAAAGAAAAGAAATATACTTTGCATCCGAAAGCTGTCGTTGTGTTTAAGGAGTTGATCGATAAGACGTATGGTCGCCGGGACCGGAATTTCGGCAATGCGATATGGGTGGAAAAATTGGTAGAGGCCACGATCCGGAAGATGTCGGATCGTATTATGCAGCTTAAGGATAAACGGGAGTTGACCCGCAAGGAACTGACAACGGTGATGGCGGCGGATGTTCCGGCCAGCCAGATGGATGCGTCGGGATTCGTGAAAGACGTGTTCGATGAAGTCGCAGTAAAAGCAGCTCTGGATGATTTGCAGCAAATTGTGGGGCAGTCCGGGATTAAGAAACAGATACGGGAATTTGTCGATTTGGCCCGGCATTATAGCGGGCAGGGGATCAAATTGAATACCCGAATGTCGCTGCAGTGGTGTTTTACCGGGAATTCGGGAATGGGAAAGAGAGCAATAGCCCGGATCATAGCCCGTTTGTATAAAGCGATGGGAATTATTGAAAAGGACATTGTGTATGATTTCAAAGCGGAGAAACTGATCGGCCAAACGGAAGAGGAGGCTATGCGTTTGGTTGGAGATGCATTGGTAAAAGCCCAGGGAGGAATATTGCTTTTTGATGAGGATTCCCGGAAATTGGCGGATGCCAGCGGTTTTAAAGAACGGGTACGGGCCATTTTAGCTAATCAACTGGCAGAACGGCCCGGTAATTGCATGGTTGTGTATGCCGGGCCGCAACCTGCTATCATGAAATACAGGGATGAAGTGGAAAAGGCTTCGGATATGGTTAATGTATTGGTTTTTGAAGATTACACTGCCGACGAATTGTTACGGATATTGAAGCGGAAACTGGCCGACGAGCATATGGAATTGACGGCTTCTGCCCGTAAATATATGACCGGTTTTATTTCCCGTTTGATGGCGACCGATGAAAGGGTGCATGCAAGTGCCCGGATAATGCGGATTGTTGCCGAGTTTATTATCCGCAATTGTATTCAGCGACTGTTGAAAAAAGGGAAAACGTTGCCACAGCAGGGACAGAGCCTGTCCGTCACGAAAGCGGATGTCGGGGCGTTTACAGAGCAGTGGTTGGCTGACCTGACGAACGAACGCAAAAAGATCGGGTTTAATTGATTACCGTATACAAGGAATAAATCAGAATAGCACCTACGGTAAGCAATTCCGTGTAGATAATGAGCCGGGTATATTTCATAGGAATCTGGTGTCTGATCCGGGCTTTTTCGGTATCGCTGTATCTTAGTCGTCCCGCGAAAGCCGGACGGTTTAAAGCGAAACGGAATAAGCCGTATAGGATGAGAGCCCCACTGAGGCCTACCAAAGCACCGACCAGGAGATCTCCGGGATAATGTACGCCGATGTATATACGGGAATAAGAGTTTATGGCAGCCCATAACAGAATAGCCAGGGTCAGCATTCTTTCCCGGAACAGTAGCATAACGAAAAATGCCAGTGCAAATGAGTTGGCAGCATGACAGGAAGGAAAGCCGTAGCGGCCGCCCCGTTTGCCGTTGACGAGGTGTATCAACTCGGAAATCGGATTCTGGGGATTCGAAGGACGCAGGCGTTCAACACAGGGACGGATCACTGTGGCACAAATTTGGTCAGCATAAGTGATTGTCAAAGCAATGGCCAAGACTGTAATCAGGCTTACCGATAGCCGGAAGTTTTTTAAAAGTACATACAGGATAGCCGCATACATAGGTATCCACGTCATTTTAGCCGTAAAGATCCACATAAAACTGTCCCAAAAGGGACTGTGTATTCCATTCAGGAAAAGAAGCAGTTGTTGGTCGGCTTGTTGTAAGGATTCCAGCATAAAAATGACGATTTTAGATATACAAAGATAATCTAAAATCGTCAAGGGCAAATCCGATTTGAAATTTTATTCAAAACCGGAAGATTTTATCCGGATTATTTTGAGGTTCCCGATGTACTTTTGGGAGTATTAGGGGTTGTTTCCGGTATTAAATTTTCCTTTATAATCTGCACCAGTTGCTCTTTCGGACGCAATCCGCTTACCAGAAACGGTTTGCCTTTTACAGGAATAAATACCATCAAAGGAATACTGGATACATTGAATAAACGGGAGAGTTGGGTTTCTTTATCCGTATCAACTTTGTAAATCTGCAATTTCTGTCCGTAATCTTTTTGTATTTCTTCCAGGATAGGAGCCAGACGTTTACAAGGTCCGCACCAGGTGGCGTACATATCGATAATGGCCGGTTTGTCTCCTTTGTATTTCCAGTCTTTGTCCGTTTCAAAATTCCAGATTTTTTCTTTGAATTCAGCAGTCGTAAGCGGTGTTACGGTTTGTCCTGAAACTTTATTACCCAAAAAGCAAACGGTCAGGAACGTTAAAATAAGAAATGTATTTTTCATGGTATTAAATTATAATTCAATTATATAACGTAAAAGAGACCTTGAAAGTTTTTCCCTGTTGATGACTAATTTGGAATACATCGGGGGATTATCAGTAATTTTTATATTTTTGTCTCCGTTTTTAAAAGACAAATGTATTTAAATAATTTTAGTTTCTAACTTTTTAATAGCACTTTTCTCGTCATTGGTTCAAGGAGCGATCTGCTCCGGAGGCGAAAAATATGCGTGAGGCGGCAATAAATAGCCGGAGAAAATATGATTGTATATCCAAATGCCAAAATTAATATCGGCTTGTCTGTGATCGGTAAACGTGAAGATGGTTTCCATAATCTGGAAACGGTGTTATATCCGTTGCCCGGATTGAGAGATATTCTTGAGATTAACCGTTCCGGAGGAGCCAAAGGAGTATGTGAATTTGAGAATACGGGTTTGTCTATCGACTGTGAGGAGGAGAAAAATCTGGTTGTGCGTGCATATAAACTTTTGGCGGCACCTTTTGATTTGCCGGGAGTGAATATCAGCCTGCATAAAGTGATTCCTTATGCGGCCGGCTTGGGAGGAGGTTCTTCAGATGCAGCTTTTACACTGAATGCTTTAAATGAGTATTTCGAATTGAAAATCCCGGAACGGAATTTATTGAATTATGCCGCCCGTTTGGGGAGCGATTGTGCTTTTTTTATCCGGAATCGGCTGGCATTTGCAGGAGGTAAGGGGGAATTACTGGAAGATATTGATTTGGTTTTGGAAGACTATGAAGTAATGGTGGTGAAACCGGACTGTGCCGTATCCACAAAAGAGGCTTACGCCGGGATTACGCCGCGTGAGGCGATGTACGATCTGCACGATTTGAATAATTTACCATTGGATAATTGGAAGGAGCGGGTGAAAAATGATTTTGAAGAAACGATTTTCAAAAAATATCCGGAAATCGAACGGATCAAAAACGAACTGTATGCACAAGGGGCCGTCTATGCTTCGATGACCGGAAGCGGTTCCGGAGTATTCGGTATTTTCCCGCGGGGATCGGAAGTAAAAGCAGAACCTATGCGGGCAGAGTTTACCTGGAAAGAGGATAAATTGAAAGAAGAATAATTCCAATGAAAGCTTATTTATTGATCATCCTGATCGGCCTGGTAGCCGGATTTATCGGTATTATTCCGTTGTTGCGGCGGAAAGTGGATAAATATATTTTGCTGGGGGCTTTTGTTTTCTTTTTTCTTATGCCCTATACGGTATACCATATACATATTACCGGAGTGAATTGGTGGTTGAAAGGTCCGCTCGTTACTTTTGTATTGGTATTGCCTTTGGCCATTGCTGCCGGTAAAAGCTACCGGAGGTGTATTTTCCCGTTGTTGCTGATGGCTGTTGTGGTAGGAGCGTTTATTTCTTTTTTAGGACATTATTTGTTGTAATAAACGGAGGAAAATTACACAATGAGTCCGTCCCAGTCATGTTCGGAAGAACAGTCCCTCCAATTTTGGAAATCAAAAAAAA